>Ga0310121_10001057_pt1 | contig 29062 bp, 35 predicted proteins | sample CB27_Tmax_986_MG_FD_203504 | JGI IMG/M metagenome (GOLD analysis project Ga0310121, IMG submission 203504) | Marine microbial communities from Western Arctic Ocean, Canada - CB27_Tmax_986 | ecosystem: Environmental > Aquatic > Marine > Oceanic | place: Canada: Western Arctic Ocean | collected... | reverse complement strand
GCGCATGTGGACGACGATCGCGACTTGCCGGAAACAGCACCGCAACTTCTTCTCATTCCTGCACGCATCGATCGCAGCCAAACTGCAAAATCAGACCGCACCAAGCCTGCTAAACGCTTGATCGCGTGAACGGTTACCTTAAAAGGCACCGGCCTGCCTCCACGACGCCGAGGTTCTTGAGCGCATTGCTGGCGTCCAATGGATAGTTGAAGAAGCGACCTCGGTAGTAGAGTCGTGTCAATCGGTCAACCATCCGGTAGTCGCGCTGAGCGACTTCCAGCCATAAACGATTGACTCTCGCATCGCTGCTGAAGAAACGATGTGGCTCCAAATTTACGGTCTGGCCCCAAAGATCAAAGGACCGAGACACGCCTCCGATGTGCGGACTGGCTTCGAAGACGTCTACTTCAATCCCTGATTTTGAGAGTTGATACGCGGTCGTTAGTCCAGCGGGACCAGCGCCGATCACAGCCACTTTCATGAATCATTTCTCCAATTGGGCCGCGTTGGTGCCGCGGCGGGAATAAAAGTGGAGGAGCGAACACGTTCTTGACCGCCGGTCGAATAGTCCGCATAGAACTTGGACGTCGCCCAAGGCATGTACCTTCCACAATGCACCCGCGCAAATGAAAAGTCACGCTTTGCCGAGACGCTAGTGAGAAGCGAACTTGCAGTTTCGCTACATCCCATTCGACTGCCCCTGATTGCCGCGACAAGGGCGGAACAAGAAGCCTACGGGAGACCCGTTGCGATTCAATAAGCAAAACTTACGCTCCGCCGCCCTGATTTTGATGAAACGTTTGGCGAACGTGCGAATCTGGGCTGGCCTGTAGCGATATTGTTCGGCGAATGTCGCCACAATCATAGATGTACCACCGACCGTTGGTGGCGACAGCATGCTCGCCAATGCTGTGCCGGGTGATCAAGTAATCCAATTCTTCCTCCTGGCAAAGGACCAACAAATCTCGAACCACTGGAGGCGAAGCCGCATTCATGGAACAACCGTAAATCTTCGACATTGAGCGTCTTTGCCATGGTGCTACCCCCTCGTATTGCTGGAGTGCTGATGCATCGAACCGCTGCACCAAGCGTGCTCTTCGACTACCCTCGATTGCCGTTTCACGATTGAACATGTTGCCGGCCAATTGCTGCCACGAGAAGTATGTCGTGCAATTGAAGTCAAACCAAAGCGGACCATCGTACAATCGTGGCCATTGGACTGTGTAAACCTCATCACGCCCATCCCTTTCCGCTTCGATAAATTGACTCACGAACTGAATATCGTCGCCCGTGTCCATTCGAATGCGATTGTAGATGGAGCTGTATGGCAACAAAAACGCTCCTGATTGAAAAAATAATCCGAAGGCAAGAGCTCCACCCCAAATGATGAATCGGTGAGCATGAAGAACCCGGACATGAATCAACCACAACGCCAAAGAAAATCCAATAAACGGTGCGACTGGAAAGGAGACTAAGCGGTAAAGCGTAATTGGAGCAACCAATACGCGCAAGTCGGCGAAGCCGTTAACAAGTTCGTATTCAGTAACCACAAATTGGCGAGTAGCAATGACCAGTACGATACTGATGGCAACGCCGTGAGGCCAGCGATCGGCCGCCGGACAGCGCAATAACTTAACGAAAATCCATAACCCACCAATCATCGCCATCGTCGATAACCAAAGCAACACATCTCGAAACAAAATAGATGAAACAATCGCTATCGCAGCAAACTGACATTCACGAATCCGCGTGGTAGCAAGTTGAAATGCCAACCAAAAGCCAATTGGATACTGCAGGAACGGAGCTAGCCACACTGCCCTGTATGGTTGGCCCTGTAGCAACAATCGATATGGCAATACTTCGGCCAAAACGCCGCCAATCATCCCAGCCAACGCTACCGTGCAAATAACAATCAGAAATCGGCGCACGGATCGGGCCTGGCTGGGATAAAAGGCACCACCGAGGTTGATCAAGCAAGCAACACCGATGGCAAAACAGTCGGTCCAACGCCACTCTCCTGGGATACTGTACAAGTTCGCGTCAAGGACATGTTGATTCCAAATTACGTCCATTTCTCCCAACAGTGCGATTCCAAGAGTCGCGTCACTCAATACGACCGCCGCGCATATCATCCCAAGTCAAGCACATTGGGCGAAAGATCTGGCACTCAAACGATTCCACGCGATGACTCCGCACCACGTTAGCAAGCCGCAAAAGGCCATCGGCGGGTGAAAAACCAGACCAACTGAAATTAACAGAATTGATTGGACGGATTTTCCCCTCAGCAACCGCTCCAATGAAAATAACACCAACGTGTTCGATATAATTCTGGCCGTAAAGAAGCTCTCGTTTGCGTGGAATATTCCCAACCGCCAAAATCAATCGCATTGACCGCAAGATATGCACTCGCACACACTGCGGCCGAACGATTGCCAACCAAAGCCATTATCAAACGCAATAGCGCTAACAGAAACAAGGAGTTGAAAACGAGATATAACAAAAAGAACGTGTTCGGTACCCCAATCAACTCAGCAATCGGCGACACCACCGCGAGAACAGGGAGTAGGCGTCTTGAGAACCGTAACGCAGGTAGAGGTCATCGGAGAATTCACCATTGGTGATTCGATTCAGAACCTGCACGCCATAAAGTCGAGCATCGTGGACCAAACCACGGTAGGGGAGGGCAATGGCGTTCACGAATATGAGTGCGGCCCATAAGCAGACTGGATGCGTACAAATGCTTGCCATTTGCTGGCTAAGATCGGTACGGTGCCGAGATTGAGATGCTTCTTCGCTTGGAATGTCGGCAATCTGCATATGGCTGAAGCGTCCAATGCATGATATTGATTGAGAAACGCAATTCCGTGATTTACAGGGATAGCTCACAATTGCCCTGAACGGTTTGAGATTTATTCGCCGAGGACTGTCAACAGTCTTTCAGCACGTTCAACAGAACACGAAAAAGCCAGACGTAGGGGTCGTGACGGTGTCTTCGGATCAAACAGTAGGGTTACCGTAAATAAAACAACTTGCCAAGCTTGTCTCGTGTGGTACGGTTTCGTCGGAACAAGAATCATTCCATTGTTCAATTGTTCCGAGAAAGTAGCGGCGGCATCTTCGGACGTCCGTCAACCCCCACCACATCCCACCCAATTAAGATTCACAAGCACGAGTCAAGAACGTCCCAATCGGTCGTCCGGCGGTTACTCTGACGCCGATTCGTGCGGAGGCAATGCGCATGACGACTAACACGGAAGCCGACTACAAGGTTGCCTCAGCTCCAACGACCATTGACATACCACTGCGCTTTGTATGTATATTCAAGAACCCTGCTTGGTTCGACCGACTGGTGAGCGCTGCCGCGAAATCTGGCCATCAGTTCTTTCGCGCTAAACACGGGATGCATGGCTATTGGTTGGCGATGAACGAGTCACCCGATGTCATCGTGACCGACGTGCCGACAGCTGGACGAGACACTAGCTATCTCGTCGATTGCCTTCAGAATGATCCTCGCACGGCACAAATTCCCGTGGTCGTACTGTCAGAGCTGGCCATCACAAGTCCGACTTTGTCTGAATTGCAGATCACGCAACGGCGAATTGTCCACATGCCGATCGATGAAGATCCGGAAAAGATATTAACCTTGATCGGTCTAATTGCCAGCATCCCGTGCGATTCCGTTGCGCAAAGCGTCGATGCCGTGTTTTCGGAAATTCGAGACGACGTCTCGCCGCTCATGCCGTTTGGGCGATTGTATAGTAGAACCGATACAGCCGATTCTTCCTTCAGCCCGGCTCGCCGACGATCGACAACTCATCACACGAATGGTACCGCGTCCATTAACGGCTCATTGCTTAAACAGGATCCACCACATGTCACTCCGTCGGCCAAGGGTATCTCGATCACACTTGACGGATTGCGGTCCGCTACGGTCCAGGAATAGGCCGTTTCGCGATCTGAGAATCAAGCCGACTCGGATATCTTCCGGATAACCTGCCGATCCTTCCAGTATATCATGAATCCAACTAAGGCCGCAGCGATGGTAACACAGCGAAACCCCAACGCTACAACCAATCCGATGGCCGACGAAGATTTACTAGTCGAAAAATGACCGTAAAGATAGCTCAATGCCAACTCAAAGGTTCCCAATCCCGCCGGCGCAAGTGGCAACGCCGAAGCCGCCCCGCCAAGAGGCCAGATTACGCAATGCTCCAGCCATGAAGGTGCTCCCTCGGTAAGGCCGTTCGCCGCGAAGAAGAGACTCGTCGCAATGAGCACATGACTTGCCACGGCCAAGCCGACGGCGGCACCCAGATATACCGGTTTATCTCGGTAATGGTCTAAACCATCTTGAATTCGTTGCATGATAGCGAACGCCCAAGGATAGCGGCGAAGCCACCCGTCGAACCATCGCAATTCAATCCAGCCTAGAAGCAACGTTGCAAGACCGAACGTTCCGACAAGAAAACCAATCTCGCTTGTCTTCACAACTGCAATAATTGCCGGCGGCAAATGCCCCACGGTTATGCCAAATAATGAGATGCAGACCAGAATCAACATCCCGTACAGACCGACGGCGCGGTCCACAAACACGGATGCGACAGCCTCGGCTCGACGGGTTTGTTGCGCACGAGCAATAAAAAGAGCCTTGAAAAGATCTCCTCCGACCGATCCGAGCGAAACGAATCCGAGCATTTGCCCAAGGAATCCAAGTCGAAACGCGTCACGCAGCTGAAACGGTAGACGCAGCGCGACGACCAACAGATACCACCTGACGAAAGAAAGACAAAAGCCGATAAGGCAAAGACAGGCAGCCAGCACCAATTGCCAATAGTCCTTCGGACTGTTTCGTAACTCCGCGAGGGTTTCAGCGTTACGCCCATGGATGTCGAAGATTAGCCAAACCAAGATGACGGCTGGGAACGCAAACCTCAGGGATCGGGCCAGAATCGACTTCACCGCAAAATCCTACAGATCCTTCGCTTGACACTAATTCTTGCGGCTGATAGTGTACGCCGTTGGCCGCGATTCTCCAGTTCGTGAGATCGCAAATCGGGGCTGTAGCTCAGTTGGGAGAGCGCTTGAATGGCATTCAAGAGGTCAGGGGTTCGACCCCCCTCAGCTCCACTAATGGGGCCCGTTACATTCGCTGGCGATAGTTCTATCTAGCGATCGGCTGGCCACTTGCGGTCGGGGCCTTTTTGCCGGAGGTCGCTTGTCCTGTCCGGCCAGGAAGGTTCGGCAACTCGGAGTGAGGCCAGCATTTCTTTGGCGCGCACCATCTCGGGTTCAAGTTTCGTTGCCATTTCCAAACGTCTTGCGGCTCCGGACAGGTTGCCGCTTTTCTGAAGCAATACCGCCAGGTTAAAGTTCGCGTGAGCTGCTCCCAACAGTCGGTCTAAGTGCGAAAAGGCTGCCTCCTCTTCTCCGATGGCGACCAATACTTGGGCCAGATTGTTCACATAACGACCATTATCAGGACGAAGTTGGACAGCTGCAGTCAGCACAGCTGCCGAGGATTCGTAGTTGTTGCGTCGTGCTAGACACAATCCCAGATCGTTCAAGATTGTCGCGTCCACGCCATGCGCCTGCAATGCACGTTGATAAGTGCGGACCGAACCGTCCAAATCACCCATGCGATGCTGTAAGCGTGCCAAATGAATTAACGTAGATCGATCAGTCTCATCGAGTCTCAACGCGTCCTGATAAGCGGCAATTGCCTCATCGTAACGTTGCTGGTGCTCCAGCAATCGTGCCGAAGATATTGCCATTTCAATATGCGCCTCCCTATCGTCCACCGTCCGTTGCACAGGCTGACGTATAATTGGCATTTCGTCCGAAGACTCTGTTGAACGCGGGTCGGGCCCTGTCTCAGCAGCAGATGGTGGAAAAAAATGTGTGCCGGCCAGTGGAGGCAACCTCGTGGACGTCGATCCTGGCCGATTTCCATAGCCACTTGATTCGGGAACCTTTGTTGTGGATGTCGTTTCCCAAGTTGCTGACGGAGATACTGAAGTTGGCCGCTGAGATGTGGATAGGTTACCTTCAATTTGGGGCCACAGTGCGACCGAACCGCCAGCCTCAGTCGGTTGGTCTGGGTGCCAACGTTGTTGCGCCAACACTCGATTGTCTCCAGGCGATGGAAATAACATTAGCAGGCCAACAGTCCACGCGATGCATTTGGCGCATTTGAACGCTTGACACTTCTCCAGGTCGCTTGGCGGCCAACATTTAGTCCGGTTAATCACTTTACAGGTCGCCAGAAACCGTCGACTGCATCTCAGGTAATCGCGGCTTAGGCATCGTGAGATTCCATTGATTGCCAATCGCCTCGATTTCCTCGGCCGGCCAAGCTCGAGGTTCGATATCTATTTCCATGATTTGCGGATTGTACCGATCGCGCGTTCCATTTATGGCCACCTCGGCAATTGATTCGCGGCGACTCGCCGTATCTTGATCCGTTCGGCCGCGAACCATGACAACCATGCGTTGGTCGCGCGGATTCGTTTTGAGAATCTCGAGCACCTTCAACTGACCGGCTTCAGTAAGCTGCTGTGTTACGTGATCAAAGTGGTAGTTCGTAATTGTGCTTTGCCGTTGCCAGCCTCTCGTTGCCATCAACGCAAATGGACTACAAACCCCTTGCCGATCAATTAGCGTGAAAGGTTTGGGCCAGGCACTGTTACGGTGCCAATCCAAATGGCAACGGTTCATTGCATCATTCCCTGCTCCGTGGACGAAGGCGTTAGCCACAAACAGGCACGAGAAAATAGCGAGTATGGTGAGGCGATGTCGCATGGTCGTATCTCCAGATCGTTCGAGACCAGTGGACGGACGAACGTTGTGCGTGATCCATCCAACGATCAGTATCGGCACATCCGCTATACAACTAACGCCGAAAGGAAGGATTCAATCGCCGAGCTGGCCCAAACCGGCTGTGAATTAGGCATCTGTACCGGTTAGCGAAACTGATACTCTTGGAGTCAGGCGCCAGCGAGAGTACTAGCCAGTCATCATCGGGAACATATCGCGGACCATGGTAATGGCAGCGGGCCCGACAAGGACCACAAAAATTCCTGGAAAGATGAACAACACCAACGGAAATATCAGCTGGACCGCCGTTTTAGCAGCTTTTTCCTCAGCTAGCTGCTTTCGACGTGTTCGCATCGAATCACTCTGCACACGAAGTGCCTGACCAACGCTGGATCCAAACTTATCCGCCTGGATTAGAATAGACGCCAACGCTCGCAGATCGTCAACGCCAGTTCGCTGGCCGAGTTCGTGTAAGACTTCGTTCCGTGCACGCCCCATTTGCATTTGAAAGTTGCACAACGCCAATTCATCACATATGACGCGATATGTTTTCTTCATTTCTTCCGAGACCCTGCGCATGGCCTGGTCCAATCCTAACCCGGCTTCCACGCAGACGACCATAAGATCGAGCACATCGGGTAGGCTCAAGAAAATAGCCTCCTTCCGCTTTCGCGCGATAAACCAGAGGATAATATCGGGAAGATAGAACATGACTCCCGAAAACAATACGGATCGAATCAACGCCTTTTGACTGAATCCGTTCAGGAAAACGATCGTACCACCACCAAGCACTAATCCCACGCACAGCAATACCACCTTAACGCCAAGGAATGTCAGGTGTGACGTTTCCCCGCGAAAACCGGCGTGTGACAGACGCGACTTGAGCTTGCCCGTTTCCTTTTCGTTCTTGGGTTGCAACGGCTTGGATAGAGGAGCCGAAGCTTTCTCCAACATCTTCGAAACCGCTTCCGACGACTTCGGATCATCCAGGCCGGCTCGGCCACCACGTGGATTATTAAGGAATGCTAACCGTTTTTCGGCGCGTGGCTTCTTGCGGTTGAACAAGTCCAGCATCCACCAAACGCCTGCCGCGATTGCCGCGAACACCGCAAAGGGAATCAGAAACACGGTATCGAATTGCTCGGATCCAAACACAGCTGACCTCACACCTTAATGTTGACAATTTTACGTATGACCAAGGCACCAACAACTTGTAAGACGCCAGTCACGGCGAGCATTTGTTTTCCCATGGGATCCTCAAACAGCATCATGACGTAGTCATAATTCATTCCCATCATCACGCAGAACAAGACTGGCGGCATCGCCAAGAGAACGATCCCTGACAAACGGCCTTCGCCGGTGAGGGCCTGGACCGCCCCGAAAATCTTGAAGCGCTCACGAATCAAGTGTCCGATCTTGTCGAGGATTTCTGCCAAGTCACCACCCGTTTGACGTTGCAGAACAATGGCGGTGGCAAAAAACTTCAGATCCAAATTCGGGACACGTTCAGTAAGGGATTCCATCGCTTCTTCCAACGGTATGCCAAAGTTCTGCTCTTCAAAGGTGCGGAAAAATTCGGTACCGATCGGATGCGTCATTTCTTCTCCAACCAACTGGAATCCGGAAGAAAGACTGTGGCCAGCCCGCAAAGCGCGTGCGATGAGTTCCAGGGCCTCCGGCAACTGTTTGGCAAACGCGTCTCGTTTTTGCTTTCGCTTGAAGAATACCAAGCCCAAAGGTAGTACGGCCGCAGTGACGGCCGATATCGGTGCAAAATAGGCAGGCACGCCGGCCACGACAGTGGCGACAGCGGCAACAACGCCTAGCGCCAGGCATATGAAGATAAAATGAACCGGAGCAATTGTTAGGTCGCCCTGCTCAAGGAGCAATCGCACGTTGAAAAGACGCGAAAAGGTCTGTTCCAACATACCAGGCACGTCGTCGAACCCACGCGAGATGAGCAGATTTCCCTGCTCTTTCAGCGACCGCGACCCTGGTGAGCTAGTACCAGCGAGCACCTCCAAACGGTCTTCAAGGGCGTCATCAACTTGACCTCGCACAAGCAAGGCGACGCCCCCTACTAGGGCCGTCACACCCACGAATGCACAAATGATAATGATGATGGGCAACATTTCGTAAAACTCGAATTTCTTTATTCCGGAGCGGAGGTCAACTTAATAGGTACATGCGTATTTAGTCCACTAACATCGTTCGTTGTCGGAAAGCACTTGCAGGCAGCCGCACACCAGCTGATTCAAGGCGGTCCATGAAATTGGGTCGCACCCCCGTGGCGATGAACTTTCCACGAGCCGTCCCACTTTCGTCGATTCCGTCCTGCTCATATAGGTATATGTCCTGCATAACAACTGTGTCCTGTTCCATGCCAACCAACTCGGTGATATGGGTCACACGACGTTTTCCCCCTTGCAATCGGTTGGTTTGTATAATGACATCGACGGCACTCGCCATTTGTTGTCGCATCGCCTTGATCGGCATCTCAAAGCCCGCCATCATGATCAATGTCTCCATTCTGGCGAGAGCGTCTCGTGGCGTGTTGGCGTGGATCGTTGTGAGCGATCCTTCGTGTCCGGTGTTCATGGCTTGAAGCATATCCAGCGTCTCCGGACCACGGCACTCACCGATGATGATACGTTCAGGACGCATACGCAATGCGTTTCGAACCAGATCAGTGGCGGTGATTGCGCCAGATCCTTCAATATTGGCTGGGCGAGTTTCCAAACGAACCACGTGATCCTGCTGAAGCTGCACTTCCGCCGCATCCTCGATCGTGATGATTCTGTCGGTATTGGAAATGAAACTGGAAAGCGTGTTTAACAACGTCGTCTTACCAGAACCCGTCCCACCTGCGATGACCATGTTGAGGCGCGCTTTGATAGCACCTTCCAACAACATCACCATTTCAGGAGTGAACGCTTTGAAGTTTAAAAGGTCCTCCAGCTTGAGCGGGTTACTTCCAAATCGTCGAATCGACATAGCCGCCCCGTCCAACGCCAACGGCGGAATGATGGCATTGACACGCGACCCGTCCTCAAGTCGAGCGTCCACCATCGGACAAGTTTCATCCACGCGCCGGCCAACCTTGGATACAATGCGGTCAATTATCTGCATCAAATGAGTGTTGTCGCGGAATTCGACGTCAGTCTTCTCCATCTTCCCATGACGTTCAACGTATATGTTCTTAGGCCCATTAATGAGGATGTCGCAGACATTGCTATCTTTCAGCAGCAGTTCCAAAGGGCCCAAGCCAAATGTTTCGTCAAGCACCTCATTGACCAAACGTTCACGCTCGTTGCGGTTAAGCAGCGTATCTTCTGTGTCGCATAAGTGCTCGACGACTCGACGAATCTCGCGACGAAGTACGTCCCCTTCAAGCTCGCCAACTCGGTTGAGGTCAAGCTTGTCAACTAGCTTGCCATGTAGCCTGCGCTTGAGGTTGTCAAACTCTTCAGCCTTGGACTGAACGTCACCGCGAGTGGGCTGTGATATTGTCTTCATCTCTTTGGTCACCCCGTCATAAACCGCTGGCAAGTTGGATAGATTCGCTGTTCGAAAAACAAAAACTCGGAACCAGAAGTAGGCCGAGTAAAAAGTCCCTCATAAGCATACAACACGTTATTCGTAAGCGTTGCCTAAACAGCAACCTAAACCGAATTCACGAAGACCCTAAGAAGCCTAACGGTCGGAACAATCGATTTAACCGTTCGCGCAGATTGCGCCGAGATGGGCTGTGAACCCGGAAACGGCTGTTGAATAACGATGAAGGGACGAACTAGGGGTGCGGCCAGGCCAATCTAGTCCTTGGACTCCTCGGCCGACTGAGTCGTCGATCCATCTTTCTTGTTACTTGAGAGAAAGCTAAGCCACCGTCCGATGCCCGCCTTTTCGTCCTCTTCAGACAATTCCAAATCACCATCGATCGCAGCAGCAAGGCCCATGATGCGCTGAGTGATTTCAGATCGTGGGGCCTGTTCAATGAGAGGAACTCCATTGTTGCGGACTTCCACCATCACTCGGTAATCATTCGGTATTTGCCAGAAGATCTCGCCGCCGATCGTTTCCTTGGCCTTCTTCAAGCTGATTTGTCCTGAATTGATTCCAACACGATTGACAACAATACGTGTCTTTTCCTTCAATCCTTCGATTTCCGAAAAGGACATCATCAATCGGACGACGTTTCTCAAACATGGCACATCCAATTGCGTCACTAGAAGAATATGTTCCGCCTCGGCAAGCGCTACCATGTCCAATACACTATAACTCTTAGAGATGTCGATGATCAAGTGCGAGAATGTAGCCTTGAGCAGGCCAATGACGCGCGTGAGGTCGTCAGGTGTGATGATTTCGATTTCCTGTAACTGGACCGGCCGTGGTAAAAGATACAAACCGGATGAATGCTTCGTCAGCGATCGCTTCAGCAACGTAAAGTCGAGTCGAGCTATGTTCTGCGCTACATCCGCAAGTGTGTAGTCCGGAATCACATCCAGAAATACATCAGCGTCTCCTAGCGACAAGTCAAGGTCAATCAACGCCACCGTATTTGATTCGTCAGCGGCCAGAGCACACCCCAGATTTACGGCCACACTTGTCGAACCCACGCCGCCGCTGGATCCAGCAACCGCAATCAGTTTGCAACTCCGCGCCCCACTTTCGCCGTCCTTGCTATTGGAACGGCTAATTCTATCGAGCGCGGCTATCAGCTCATCGACCTTAAGTGGCAAAGTAAGGTATTCGCTCGCGCCGGCTCGTATGACGCTTAGAATCTGCCCACCATCAGTTGATTGACTAATCGCTAGGACACGGCATTTAGGAGCACTTTCGGAAAGCTGTTGAATTAATTGGATCGCCTTGTCAGGTTCCTCGTCGATCGCCACGATTGAGATATCTGGCTCGGTTTGGTTTACAACATCGGGGAAAAAGTCGAAGCGAGAGCATTCGGCTTCAAGCCATACCATGTCCATCCCCAAGAGGAGCGTCTTAAGATCCTCGCGAGACCTATCGTTCGGATCGACGATAGCCAATCTCAAAACGTTGCTCATCTGTGCTTATCTCTCAATGAAATCGGATGCGTTAAGTTGACAGTGTGACACTTGCGTCCGACGGCACCTAATCTACCGCGTCGTACCCGAAATCTCCGATCAATTGCGGGTTATACTCGCTGGATCGTGTTCCCATCTTGGGGGAGGGCTTGTCGGCACGCCAATTCGCCTGAGGCACATCGCAGCGGGAACTCGGCGTCGTGTTCGCGCCCGATGCTGAACGAACTGAAGGAGGCGTCAACGGATAGGACGGCTGCGACTGCACCTTAGTCGAAACTCTTTCAGTCACCGAATTCTGATTCGATGGTATTCGCTGACCGCTGAGCGAAACCACCGGAGCTACCGCGTGAGCTGTCGGACGTTGCGTCATATGTCCAACTGCCACAGGCGCGGCAGGAGCGTAGTGCGCAGGAATCGGACCCACATTGGGCGTGGTGGCTCCGAGAGGAATCGAGGACTCATACACTGGAGGACCCATCATGCCATTGGGACCACCGGGAATACCGCCACCGCCAGCGGGATCCCCGACGAAACCACAATTGGGATAGGGGCAGCAATTGGGCACTTCGAGATAACCACGTCCATAGAATTCACCATCGGTGGGATTGGATGTCCGCTCGCCTGGTCCCAGGATGTGTGCCTCGTGCGGGTCTAAAGCGTCAACCAATTGTGGCCGTACGATCACAAGCAGTTCTACTTCGCTATTCTCTTCCTCGGTTCTTCCAAATACATTGCCAATGAAAGGTATATCACTCAAGTATGGAAAACCGACCTTTACAGACTCAACTCGGTTTTGAATCAAGCCCGCTAGCGCCAATGTTTGGCCAGCACGCATCTCGACGGCCGTATCGACCCATCGAGTTCTGAGTGCGGGAATTAGGATACCGTTGATTTCCACACTCCGAGAATTATCGATCTCGCTGACCTGCGGACGTACTTCAAGTCGAATATTCCCGCTGCCAAGTACGATCGGAACAAAGTCGACTCGCGTTCCGAATTGCTTGAACTCGACGCCGTTCACACCGAGGCTCTGCGGCACAATAATGGGGAATTCACCGCCGGACAGGAAGCTGGCCGGGCGACCACTGACTGTGACTAGTGTCGGTTCAGCCAGCACCTTTGCCAAGTTTTTGTCTTGCAAAAATCGGATCGCTCCCAAAAACGTACTGGCCCCATCAACAACGCCGAACCGCACGGTATCCAAACCAGTTCCAGCGATTCCAGCTGAAGTCGTACCCGCAGCTGATATTAAGCCGGCAGCGCTGGTAACGACTGAGTCATTCCCGTTAAAGTTGGCCCAGTCCATACCTATGGCTCGCATTTTCGTCCGGGAAACCTCCATGAGCTTCACGTGCAATGAGATTTGCTGAACCCCTCCAACGTTTATGTTGTTAATGACCTTCGGATAATAGTCCGATGCAATGTTGATAATTCGATTGATGTGTTCAGGACGATCAACGTATCCGGAAAGCATAACACTGGTGTTTAGCGGTCGGATGCGAATTGCTGCTTTGGGAAAATGTGTTCGCAGAACCATCTCCAGCTGGCGAGCGTCGGCGAACACGACGACATCGACACTGCGTACGTCGTCGTCCTCATTGAAGAGATTGATTTGTGTTACGCCCGGTTTAAGTGCTGAGATCTGAATCTGGTTCGGTGACAATGGGCTGACGCGGACGACCTCGGTATTGTTGACCATTACGCGAGGAACTTCGTGGTCCAACTTGAGAATGCGGCTGGTGTTGACAATCATCTCCAACCGCTGAGTCTGTGAGTCGACGCTGAAAGCAATGGCGCTATTGATTGGCTCGGCAGCGAAAGCGTCACCGCTGAGTAACGTGGCGAAGAGATATGCTGAAGCAATAACTCCGCCAATCGTTCTTCCGTTCAAGAATTGAGCGTACATCCGTGTACTTCCTTGGTGGTTAGAGGCAACGATTCCATTCGTTCCTGGTGCGTCAACTCATTTCAAAAGCCGAAATCGAATTCTGGCGAGTCCGCTTCACCGGAGGCAGGTGGAACGCCGCCAGGTGCGGCGTCTACACCAATCCCTGGTGCATTCGGAGGATTCTGGCCCGATACGGGTACGCCCCCACCTGGATTTATTGGGACACCGCCCGGCAAACTCACGTTGCCCACGCCAATCGAAGCATCGGTGGATTCCAATTGTCTTGGTAATCCGCCGTCTTCGGCAAACCCGATAACGGTGATCCCGGTCGGAGTGACAACCTGCATCTTGAAATCAATGCCGTCATCTGGGCTGGCGACATTCGTGGTTTGTTGGTTCAGCAGCGTGAGTAATCCGCCACCGGGTGATCCCGACGGTTTTGGATTTCGATCTTGCGATGCCTTTTCACTGGTGTTTAGACTGCCAACATCAGCTCCAGCTGTCGATGCAATGGCATCGTCATCCGTTCGACGCAGCGACAGGCGAATCGTGCCCAGCTCCTCCGCCAACATGAGCTTTTCCGCTTGATCAGGTTTGACTAAAAGAGATACCGTCTTCGCCATCATGGCACTTTCTTCACCGTCAGGATCTCGACTGATACGATCGTTGATAGCGAACACGGTCACGTCGCTTAATATCGTCTTAGCGCTCGTTCGGTCGATTTCGCGGCTCTTCTTCAGGAAGACCATCACGTCCACGCGATCTCCTGGCAGGATCAAACCCGATACAGCGATGTTCATTGATACTTTCACCGATACAACGCGAAATCCTTTGGCAATTTTTCGCGCAAACGCCTCGCCAAAGCCACTGATGATTTTCTTTTCGAGAATCGGCTCTCCGGAATAGAGCGGCTGTCGAGCTCGACGTCCATTTAAGTCATCCACGGAAGAGAGCGCGCCTTCGGGAATCTTGTCCACGGGCCACTCTTCAATAACAACAAGTTCCGGTGTGAGGACCTCGTTAACAGTTACGTCGAGATTGGCAACCAGAACCTGGCTGGTCTTCGGACCGTCATTGCTCCCGTCCCCTTTTTTTTCGATCACCTGGCTTATGCCGATCGAGGCCACCAGACCACAGCCAAGAGCGATCGCGATTAAAAGCAATGATTTTGGTCGCATGGGAACACCCTTGGTCGTTGAATTCTTCGGCTCGAATGGATCGTTTCGTTTGACGCTGTTTTTCGGTCTAAGTCATCACTGACGATTCTTCCGAACACCTCAGCTTCTACATTGGCGGAAATGCGACTCGCACTTGATAAAAAAAAAGCCCAAGCGCAGGTACTACTAGACTAACCTGTAAAGCCAGGGCACCTGTGTGTTGCTTAATCCGCAATGTTTTACAAGAATAATTATGCTTCGTTCTAAATCCGTAGCTCCCGTCGAACCGCATAACGACTCATCGGAAACTAACGTCGAACCTATTTTTCATGAGAAAGCAGCTCCAACAAAAATACTTTCGGCCGCTTGTTATGCGTTAATTCGGCTAGTCAGAACTACTTCTCCAGGCTGGGCCATTTCGATGTTCAAGTCAGACCGAATAACCCATCTCTCCCGATTGTTACTGCTTGGACGACCGTTAGTTCTTCCGCTCTTTGGTTAGATCAACATTCCCTGCCAGGCAAAGTAAACGATGCAGCCAATGGCGATGGGAATCCCGTAGGGCAACAGCAACATCGAGCTTTTTCGATCCGCCGCAATCCTTGATAGCTCATTCGGATCACGAATGACCATGATTTCCTGAACGATCATCCAGAACTGGGAAGCATGCTTCTTCCAACTTTTCAGATACAGCACCATGATCACAGCCAGAACGGCGCCGACGATTGCGGCGACACTGAAGCCCCAGAATGTATGCGTTGCATGCATCCAGGCTCCAACGCCAGCCAACAGCTTTACGTCTCCGGCACCCATCCCGCCGACGGCGTAGGCCGGCAGAAGCAGTGCGAGGCCAACGCAGGTGCCCAAGAGGCTCCAACCTAGTCCTTCGACGCCAAAGCAAACACTGCTATAAACCCAACCACTAATGATGAAGGGAAAGGTTAACCAGTTTGGCACCTTCAATTTTATTCCGTCGATGACTGCTGCAACTATTAGCGCAACCGTCACTATCCACACATGCCAATTATCGAGAATCGGATTTGTCATCGCTGATACGCTTTGCATCGCTTTCAGTCCCCGCTCTTAAGAGCTTAATGCTTTCTCCTAATCTGCCACCAAAGCTGGCAACAAACGGCCGTCTAAAACCTAAGGGTCAAGAGGTAGCTGAACACCGCAAGCATTGCAGTTGAAATGAAGCAAACCAGCTCCATCGTTCCAGCTACCATATCATGGGAAACAACCGGGTACATGGAAGTATTCCTCACAAATTGGCCGAAGGTCGTGTCTACTTGCAAAACCAACCCTCGACACCCAACCGGGTGCCGAGGGCCGTGAATTGTTCCACCTAATCAGCACGACAAACCGCATTCGTATGCCATGCAGACCAACAATGAATCCATATTAGGAAGCGCCAGCCAGTTCGTCGGCTACTTCTTGGAATTTCGTGTTGGTGTTCTGCCCCAAAGTGGTGATCGTCGCCAGGCAAGCAATGATGACCAAAGCCAGCATCACAGCGTACTCGACAGCCGTGGGTCCATCTTCTGAAGCCAGAAAACGCTTAACCTTCGTTGCAAAACTCTTCATCGGATACCTCCAAGTCGTGACGACTCGTTCTCAAGTGGAACGACGTGTCATTCGTTAGCTAAGTTACGGTCCACACAAATCGCCGAAGGGTTTCCTGTGAAACCCGCCGAGCCTGCTCGCGATTTGAATAGACTCACGAAACAACGTAATTGCTTCGCCTCATTACCCTGTTGGGCCGATGAATACTCGAAATCTCTAGGAGACTCGACTCGATTCCTTCGGCAATCAGGCTTCCTTCTAAGAACTTTCCCTAAAAGGCCCTTGACTTTGCGCCCCGACTTCACAATCGGTTTGCCTTTTCGAGGATCAGAGGCGGCAGGCTGTCACGTGAACCAGACCACTCCGTAAAGAGTTGCCGTTGTTCCTCCCCGCTTAACGGGAATGGCTCGGCCTGATTCACGACCGCAGTCGTAGTCGAGACAAGTCAACAACCACTAACTCCGGCAAATGAAACCTATGCCAGAAGCCGACGGTGTCAAACAAGAAGCACTACATAAGCTCCAGCGAAAAAGTCAAGGCTTCTGGTCCTAACGAATAATCCAATTATGTAGCTTAGGCAGAGTTCGCTGCCGATGTGGAGTTCGTCGCTGGCTTTCGATCCGGAATGGTAAAAGAGTACGTTGCGCCCTGCCCCACGTCGGAATCCCCCCAGATACGGCCGCCGTGCCGTTGAACGATTCGTTGACATATGGCTAGCACGATGCAGTTCCCGGATACTCGCTGCGAGTATGCAGTCGCTGAAATACATCAAAGATGTGATCCAAATATTTAGCCTCAATGCCAATACCGTTGTCGCTCACTCTGAAAATCCATTCCCCCGATTGCCGTGCCACTTCGATTCGCACCTTCGGTGCCTCTTCTCCGTGAAATTTGATGGCATTGCCAATGAGGTTCTGGAAAAGCTGTTCCAATTGCATGCGATCCCCCTCGACGACAGGTAAATCGCCGTGCTCAATGGACGCATTTTTTTCCTGCAGTGTCAAAACGAGATTCGCCTTTGCCGCGTCAAGCACATCTGCAACATTGACAGTCTCGAACGGTCTGCCGAGCGTCTGTACTCGTGAATGCTCAAATAAATTGTTGATCAATGTTTGCATGCGCACCGCGCCCTCAACAGCAAATGTGATATACTCGTCTGTCCGGGAATCCAATTGGACTGCATAATCCTTACGCAGCTACTGCGTAAATCCTGATACAGCCCGCAGAGGCTCTTGGAGGTCATGAGAGGCGACGTATGCGAACTGCTGAAGATCATCGTTCGAACGCGATAATTCCTCTGCGCGGTCTTCCAATTCCTTTTCCAATGCTTTCCGATCCGTCAGGTCGTAGACGATACCGGTGAAAAATTGTGCATCCTCTACGCGCGCTTCACTGATCGACAGGTGAACAGGAAAATGTCTTCCGTCTTTCTTTATTGCGATAACGTCGCGTCCGATACCAATTATTTTAGCTTCGCCCGTGCGCACGAAAGCTTTGATGCAGTCGTCGTGTCGCTCGCGGTCCGGAGAAGGAACGAGCAGCTTGACGTTGTGACCAACCAACTCGTCGCGGGAATATCCGAACAATTGCCAGGCCGCATCGTTGACCGATTCAATGATCCCCCGAGCGTCAATCGTAATGATTGCATCTACAGCGCACTCGACCAATGAGGTCAGACGATTGTAGGCCATGTCGACGTCGCGAGTCGCCTCCGCCAGCGCACGGCGCATACGGTTGAACGAATCGGTCAACTGGCCCAACTCATCAGCGGAACGGATCGGGATGTGGATTTTCAGGTGACCAACAGCCATGTCGCGCGTCGCCGCAACAAGGAAATGGATAGGATCCGTCAGTTTTGCCGCGGACGATATCGACAATCCATACGCCGCAATCGCCATACTGACGATCAAAATACACAAAACGATTATCACCGTTGCTGACCTGGTGGTGACTACGTTGGCGTCGGTGGCCATGAGCGTGTCCTGTGCCTCAGAAAGCGTCTCCAACAATGTGCTAAGCTCTCGGGCAATCGGGTTGACTTTCTCCGATAGTAAATATTGCGCGCGGTTCCAATCACGGCGCTGGCGATAAGTGATGAGCTCCTCGGTAAGCCGCCGATAGGCCGCAAGCTCGTCGTTCATCCACGAGAGTCGGTCAGGCAACGTGGCCGGCAATACAATTCGTAAATCCATTAGTACCGAAATACTGCGAACTGACCTATTCAGTGCGGAACGGATCTCGGTTTCGGTGTCCGTATTTCCGTCATTCACAAAATCCAATGTCTTCGATTGGCTCTTTATCAGATGGAATCGAAAATCGGCCATGTGTCGTAGCCTATCCAAATGTCGATCTTCAGCAACTGCCTCTCCTTCGTCTTCAATCATTCGAGTGATGGCATCCTGCATACGACGCACGGTAGTTTCAATCTCCTTTGAGTAGAGTGCCCTCGCCGGCTCGTTGCCCGGCCGGCGTGCGACGTCCTGGGTCCACCACTCCCGCTCTTCAAGGTCGTCGAGCAACCGTTGGGCGCGGTGGAGGTGATGAACGTGTTCGGCCACGGTCCATTTTGCCGATAGTCTATCCAGCTCGATGAAAGCGGGACGAATTTCCTTTTGCCAAGCCAGAGAGCACTCTGGTCGAAAATGACCATCCCCGAGCACCACCCAGCCCCGTAACGCAGCCAGAGACCGCCCTAAGCCGCTGCGCGCCAGTGTCGAGTTGCGCACTGTTGGGCCCCGGACCAACGCCAGGCGACTGGTGTGAAAAACGAGCCACGAGATTGCACCAAGAGCAATTAGGAGCATAAAAAGGCCTATCACTCAAGGAAGAGAAGGGACTTTATGAGCTTGCGCCTAATGCCTCCGTGTCGGACGACGACCCCATTTTCCATTTGTCCATCGGGCATGTATGCACCCCGCTTCACTGCCTGTCGGATGATGGCTGGAGCCAATCTGGAGATTCTCGCACCCGTTTGTTCATTTCAACCAACTGTGCCTCAAGAATTCCGGCGCGTTGGAAAACGTGCGAGGGAAACATTCGACCTGGTTCATAGGGCGGCACGGGTTCTTGATCGCTGTCCATGAGAACATGAATTTGGGCAAGCTCGGATACTAGAAGCGAGGCGACGTCATAAACGTCGCTCGGTGTAACATCGTCCAACTTGATCGCGCCAGATTCAAGATGCAGCACCTTTACACCTGAAACGTCCGCCAGCTGCGTCACCATTTCAAAACAAGTCAACAACCGCTGAAAGACGTCGCGTGGCCTCTTGCCACCGACATATTCCGGTTCCAGAGGAATCCGCTTAACGTCAGGAAAATGCGCTAGCAGCAGCGAGGCGTAACTGATAGCAAGCGTCACTTGCTGGTAAACATCGCTAGGTGCAAACCTGCGGTCCAGCAGTAAATTGAGTTGTCGATTAGCCTGAACAATTAATGAGAAAACATCCGACAGTGCCTTCGACGTGTCAGCATCGACAACGTTCGCTTCCTTCGTGATGCCCAGGTCTGCCTTCACAAGCTCAAGCCGTTTCAGTACCGCATCCACCACAACCATTGCGGCAGCAGCACTGTCAATCTCGTCTGGTACCAGCGGTCCATCACTCTATTCCCTTTTCTGTTCGAAACACAGTCGATTGGCCTTTCGAAACAATGTCGTTGCCTGAAAGTAAACCTCGCGCACCGCCGCACCGGAAACGACAAATTCCGGGCGAGTTTCTTTCGGTCTACCCATTTGATGGCGGATTAACTCGATTTCACCGTTGGCACGAGCTAACCGTTTGAACAAGTGATTGGCGTTGGCATTCTCTTCGCTTAATGGGCCCGCTCTAGACGAAGACGTCTGCCCGCTCAAAGTGTCAGAACAAAGCAGAACCACTAACGCTGTCGTCTGCAAGATTAAGAGAATGGTCCGAACGGGTTGACTGCTGTTGATGAACAATGTCCGAATTACTCGTTCCTGAAACTAATTGTGGACACTCCAGCCCGATTCACCAAACGATCCCTTGACAACCCTATTACCCAACGGCTCGGATCGTGTCATCAACCTCTTCTTGTCTTCCTTTTGCAAACACGGCACGCTTAGTTCGGCCAATTGAGCTTCAAGATCGATGATCCGGCCCTCCAGCCGTTGATTTTCGTCTCGAAAGTCCTGGAGTGTCTCACGAACGAGAACATAGCTCGATCGAACCATCTCTGCGGCGATCTCCACCACTTTCAATGTGTCGTCATGCATTTGTCGTATCCTGTGTATGCGGTCCGACATAGCGTCCATTCTCCCGAGATGTTGCATTGAAGGATAAACCGAAAAGGACAAGTGAAAAGAAGCGGTCCATCGATTCCGTATGGCTAGTCGGCCGCCCCGATATCGTCGCAGAACGCTCGCAAAATGAGTTCCCGTTCGCATTCGTCGTGATCGTGAAAGTTTCTATAGAGCCAGTAAAGCTTGTGGCAAGCCGATGGAGCAAATGATCGTGATCGTCTTCTCCATAGACCAGCTTCTGCGCGTCATCGACGATCCCACATAGCTCCAGATACAAAACGTCGTGCTGTGTCCGAAGAACGTCCGCCTGGGAGGAAAGCCACGGAGACGCATCGACGGCATCCTCGAAGTATCCAAAACACTCTTCAAGCGCAAAGTGTGTTGCGAGTTGATCCACAAGTCGCTCCAACAGTTCTGCAAGAACCTGTGGTCGGATGCGATACCATTGGGGACCGCTTAGCGTATCGTGGATTGCACCGAGAAGGTCTCGCAGATCCTGGTTGTCTTCTTTGATTTCCTGCAGGAACGCCGCGTTGATAATGATCGTTCCCACCTTGGTTTTTAAAGATCTCATGGCTTACCTCACTTGTGTTGCGTATTTCGTGAGGACGACCTCATTTCCGACTTCGTTAAAATCCATTTTGTCCATGAGATTGCCCATTAATGTGAGACCTCGTGTGCTGGCTAAATGATGATACGAATTGTCATTCGGTTTCGAGACCAACGCTGTATTGAATCCCTTACCCTCATCCTTGATTACAAACTTTGCGGCGGTCCTTGAAATCTGTGCCTGAACATGAAGCATTCGGTCACGATACGGTGACGGCTTTCGTCTTTCCTCAAGCAGGTCAGCGGTACCGGTATCACGCACTTCAACCCGCACCGCTCGCAACCTATTAGATGGAACCTCGAAGACGCCATGAAAAATCGCGTTCATGACGGCTTCTTCTAGGGAGATCCCGACATGCCGCCGGCCTACGTGGTCACGGAAACCCACGTCTCGACTTACAGCCATCAGCGCATCAACGATCCGGGAGACATAGCGAGGTTCGCTATCCAGCGTAAATCGCCCTTCGTATGTATCGCTATCCGCATCAAAAGAACTCGGACGAAACTCACCCTCCCGCACATCGATCTTGTTTCACCGTTTCAACCAATCGCTCCACAAGATCCATTTTGGGGACATAGCTATCGGCACCAGCACGCAACGCCTCCACGGCAATATCGTCGTTGGCATAACCAGTAATCAAGATAACGGGCACGTCAGAATATTGTCCGCCAACGGTCCTGAGAAATTCCAATCCGCCCATGCCTGGCATGCGCAGATCAGTAATCAACACGTCGGCAAGGACATTTCGCATGAATTCCAACGCTTCCTCGCCGGAACTCGCCTTCGTATATGTTCCAGTCGGCATCGTCACAATCAAACAATTTATCGATCAATTGCTGATCGGTGTACGAATCTTCAGCCACTATAATTTCGGTCACCGCTGGGTCCTCCATCGAGCGGGGAGCTCCAATTCACCGAGCAGGGCACACACACTCCATTGACTTTTGCGAAACACACTTGAGCAAACTGACAAAACTGCCGTCCCTCCCGGCAGTGGCGCGACGTGTCCAATAAGGAAGGACCTGGGTAATAAACTTGTTCCTACCGTGTTTTGAATCAGCGCAGCAGAGCTTGAAGCCTTGTCTCGCCGGTTGAGTCGGATATCTGTTCTTGATTTGTTGCAAAAGACTACGCAAAATGACAAAGTGGCGCAATGGGCCACGGGCCTCCTCACACCGAGTGCAACTATTATCGCGAGTTCGACCGATAGTTGGACATCGGGCGGGGCCTCTTTTCATCTTAAGAGTTACCCTGACAGTGACATGGGAGAATCCCCCATAGGAAGCTGCGGCATGCAGGTATTACTTGTCGAAGACAGCGCCGGAGATGCGTGCCTCATCGAAAATATGCTAGTTGAGGCCTTTGGTGACTCGGCCTCCTGCCAGACCGTCCAAAACCTGGCCGATTGCCTGCACGGCCTCTCGGTCGCTTCACCAGACGTGATACTGCTGAATTTGAGATTGCCTGATTGTACCGGCGTACAAACGCTCTCGAACGTCCTGAGCGTAGCGGGGCATGTACCGGTCATCGTGCTGACTGGAATCGATGACGACGAACTCGCAGTCGCTGCTCTCCACGAAGGAGCACAGGACTTTCTTGCCAAAGGTGATGTCGACGCGCGCCTGTTACGGAAAACCATCCGTTACGCCATCGAGCGCAAACAGGCCGAAGAGAAAACCCAACTATTACTTCTTTCGCTGCAGCAAAGCGAGGAACGTTTTCGTCAGTTGGCTGACCATATCGATGGCTGTGTCTGGATGCTGGATGCACGGGATTCGAAAATGTTGTACGTGAGTCCTTCCTACGAGACGATTTGGGGCCGATCGACGCAAAGCTTATTCGACGCGCCTAGCAGCTGGTTAGACGGTATTCATCACGATGATCGCGAGCGTGTGGAAAGATCGTTTTCTCAAGACATTACCAAGAGCGTGTATGACCAACAGTACCGGGTAATCCGCCCAGACGGTTCTTTGCGTTGGGTATGGGACCGCGGTGTTCCTATACGCGATGATGCTGGAGAAGTTTATCGATTGGCCGGTATCGCTCAAGACATTACGGTGCGCAAGATTCTCGAAAAGCAAATTCACGAAATCAGCACGCACGAACAACATCGGATAGCACACGAGCTCCACGACGGGCTGGGACAGGAATTAACTGGACTTAGCCTATTCGCGACGAGTCTAGCCAAGCAACTGGCCCGCGACGGTTCCAGCCGAGTGAATTCTGCCGAAGCGATTGCGCAGGGAATCCAACGCGCAATTGGCGAAGTCCGTGATGCTGTGAAGGGGCTAGTGCCTGTCGAGATCGACGCGAAAGGGTTGCCCGTCGCGCTCGCGCAACTCGTCGCGACTACTGGTGACCGGTCCACTGTCGACTGCCGGTTCCGTTGCGATCCGACCGTCGCCGTGGACGATCGCCATATCGCTCATTATTTGTTTCGCATTGCTCAGGAGGCGATAAACAACGCTGTAAAGCACGCCGAAGCGAAGAGAATCACCGTGTCACTGGAAGATCAGCAGGGCAGGCTTGAGCTACGCGTGCAGGATGACGGTCGCGGCATCGATCCACGACACGAGACAGGCGGCCTAGGACTTCGTATTATGGAATATCGCTGCGATAATATCGGCGCGACGTTCGATATCCAGTCAAAACCGGGAAGAACAACGATTTGCTGTTCGATTGGGCGATCAGCAAGCCAAATGAAATGGACTGAGGAAGTCGATGACGCGTGACAGCCGACGCACTTACCGCATTCTTATTGTCGACGATCATGCGTAAGTTCGACGTGGACTTGCGCAGCTTATCGAAGATGAACCGGATTTTGAGGTATGTGGCGAGGCAGACTCGGCCAGCCGAGCGATCCAACAAATCAAAGAGCTATCGCCCCACCTGGTCGTCCTGGACTTGTCGCTAAAGGATTCGAATGGTCTTGATCTGATCAAACGAATGCAAACCGAATACGGCGGCGTCAATGTACTGGTTTCTTCGATGCATGACGAATCGTTGTTTTCCGAACGGGTGTTACGAGCGAGAGCAAGAGGGTATATCAGCAAGGACGAGGCCAGCGAAAAAGTCATTGACGCGATTCGACAAGTGCTTGACGGCGAAGTGTATCTGAGTGATCAGATAATACAGAAACTAGCACGGACTATGGTTGGCGGACGTGCTGGAGACGGTCAATCGACGCTGGAGTCTCTCTCGGATCGAGAGCTGGAAGTGTTCGACTTGATCGGCCGAGGTCTCACAACCCGAGACATCGCGGATCGACTCCACTTGAGTGTCAAGACGATTGAATCCTACCGCGAACACATTAAATCCAAATTAACAATCGAATCGTCGGCTCAGCTTATGCGGCACGCAGTCCAATGGGTGCTTGAAAACGGCTAGCCCACTTAAACTGCCACAGCATCGGGGATTCTCCCATGCCGAACAGCTCGGAATCCCCATAACAAAAGCCGCCGTGGCCCGATGCAAGTCGTTCAGTGCCTGCGGTAATTTAGCCTTTGGACATCGATGTGACTGCACAGCGGCCAGTCGAAGCGTGCATGGAGCAACTGCCCCAGATTCATCCTGCTTCGGCTGGTCATGTTCTCGGTACTGGCTAGTTTACAGTCGGCAACATAGAGAAAGTCGGAACGTCCCACCAACTGGCACAGCACGTCCCAGGTCTGCTGATGCGTGGTGTCGTCACTGGTGTTGCCGCTGGCCGAAGTAAAATAGATGGGAACTCCACCATCTTCGGTCACCGTGAGAATATACAGCAGTTGCTTCAGATCGGGGCGATGATCTTTACTGTGACCGAAGGTGATGGCCAAGGTGGACTGGCCACGCACACGGCTCTCTTGGTCCGCGGGCTCCGTAAAAGAAGACGGTGGTGGAATCGTTGTGGAGTTCCTCCAAACTGAGCTGGAACTCATCAATCACTTGCCGAACGACGGTCATGATCAGGTCGGTATCCAAGCCGTCAAACAGGCGGTCGAGGCAACGTCCGAGGCGGTCGTCGTTGAGGAGCTCGAGTTCCCGCGGCTTTAGATCCAACAAGTCCGGTGCGTAGCGAGCCGTCCACTCACCGACGCCGTAAATCGGCTCGCGGGAGACAAGAATATTGCGGACCAGCACGAGCAGTCCGCGAGCGGTCGGCAAGATGGTTCGTGCGTCGTCCGGCGGGAGGCATCGACCCAGGATGTCCCGCAACCGCATCCGTCTGAGTATGCGATTGATGATCGGCAACGCACCGACTTGGTAAGAACGCAATGTCTTGCCTTCGGCCGTCGCCTTGGCACCTGGCTGGCTGGAAGTCTTTGACGAACCTTGCATTTTCTTTTGGGCCATGAGGGTCTCCTTGTCCTATCGACTTGAAATAATTTAGCGCGGCAACAGCTCGCCGTCAGGTATGGATAGGCGCGCCCAGATGTCCAGAGAAGTCGCCCCGAGACCCGGATCAGTACTTACGACGATCGACATCGACGTAAGTCGAGGTTTTCTCAACTTACGTCGATGTCGATCGTCGCAAGTTTTTTTGGTTTGTCGCGATTTTCTGGACACGCTTGATCATCCATGGCGCATTGACAGAATACCGGCGTCGCAGCGACGAGCGCGGAAGACAATCGCTTGACAGGAGGGGTCCCTGGTTAGCGACCTGGCAAGGAAGTGATGAAGTGATTGACGCGCAGTCATCAGCCCTGTGAACCGCGTCTTGAAGCCGTTGAGAATCTTGCTGGGTTAGGCGGCCCCAAAAAGCACTCCCACAAGCAACGGAGGCCACGTATTCCATGTCCCGTGAATCAAACGGGGAAATCAACGCAGACAACACTTTCAAGGAGTGGACGGTGACCAACTTGTTGTCCAGCCCAGCCAGTCGCCGAAACCCACCCCAAAATTCACGTTAAATTAGCCCCGCACCTGCGGAAAGTGAGCTTGAATGAATGTTATCAGTTGTTTCGAATCTACCGGTTTAGCCATGTAGGCATCGGCCAACCTATCCGTTGACGAGGCAACGCCCTCCTCGGACCCCAACGCAGTGAGCATGACGATCGGTATCGCCGAGAATTCGTCACCCGATTTCAGTCGATGAAGCACTTCGTTGCCGTCGACGAACGGCATGTGCAGGTCGAGAAAAATCAAATCAGGACGTGGCTTTTCTACAAATGGGCCCTCACCGAAAAGGAACGAAAATGCCTGCCCGCCATGATTCACCACATGCAACTGGTGATTGATGTCGGTGTCCACTAGCGCGCGGCGGGTTAGTTGAATATCCAGAAAATTATCTTCAACCAATAAGATATTCAGAACCTGATTGACCATCTCTTCTCATTCCTCGCCATAGTTGCGTCCGTCGCCAAAGTCACTTCATTGCTTGATTATTTCAAGGCCGAACGATGAAGGAGAATCAGGCAAGTCGCCGTTTCCCCATGGGAGTCTTCCCCTGTAGCCTATCGGGGTTCCCTGATGCTGGTAACCATCTCCCGACATCCGTTGCAAAAACGGTCCGTAAGTGTGTTCGAAGGAAAGAGTTGGGTTGCGCCGGATTTCACGATCGCGAGTAAAAACAACCGGAGCGAAGAGAAAGTAGGGTGCAGAAATCGGAATCGTGACCGCTGTTTAGGCGGGACAATGCGGATTGTCCGCACCGAAACCACGCCGAGGCACGACACCAGGCAAATCCATCGCGCCTGGGACAAATGTACGAGCCTCCCGTCTACCAACCGGTGAACCGGTGAACCGGTCGATGTGCATGAAGTGGGCCTGAGAGGATTCGAACCTCCACGTCCATTACGGACACTAGAACCTGAATCTAGCGCGTCTGCCAATTCCGCCACAGGCCCAGTTTCAAGTTGCTGGCTAAACTTCTTTAAAATCCGCGTGTTCGCCTAGCCAGCTCAATGACAGGCGATATCTTAGCAATTTATAGTGGCTCGTCGAGGGGACACTCACCGTCGGTTCTGTCGTCCTGCGCACTCCGCGTCGACCCGATGTCGATAAAAGGGAATTTGCCAAGGCGAGCGTCCAACCAAACTGCCGTCTTCCACCGACCCGGTGCCATATGCGTTCCTTTCTGCTGGAGAATCGATGTCCAGGGAGATATTCCCGCACTGGACAGAATGTGCGAGCATATCCATAGTAAGGACGTGAAATTAGTCGCTGCTCATGCCTGGCAATTCATCGATTGTTAGCATATCCGATCCTGTTGAGCCGCAGGGACTATATTATAGTGGCAGACCATTTGGGCCCGTAGCTCAGCGGTTAGAGCAGGGGACTCATAATCCCTTGGTCGGGGGTTCAAATCCCTCCGGGCCTACTACAGGTATACGCTCCTATCCCCTATTACGTAGGAGTTTAGGGGTGACATGCTTGTGACAACACATTGCTTCCGATCGGTGCCTATGGTCCGGTTTGGTCTCTTTTACGCACAAGGCGCGCACAGATCTGATGGATGACCCGCGGCAACGCTAGCAGAAGTGTCGGCACAATAACGGTCACGGCCGTTGGTACGAGATTCGAGTTACATCTCCGTCGTCACAAACTTCGGAGATTATCGATGACCTTGCTCGGCATCGTTCACAGGAGAGCCCCCGACCGGGCCGCAGGCCTTAGCCAGGCCAGATGCCCACAGGGGGCGTCATAACACTTTGCAGGCGAGACCGAGATCCAGAGATGACCAAGCTGCTGGGATGCCACCTGCTCCACCCCCTGCTGCTCCAGCTCCACCAGAAGCACCGCTTCCGGGCGGTATGGCTCCGGCAGCAGCACCACCTCAACCTGGGTTCTTACCAGGCATGAATGGCAGTCCAGTGTACCCACAAGGCAAGGTTCAGTTACTGGACAAGTACCGGGCATTGACCAGCAACCAATGATGACTGTGGAGCCCCGGGGACCCAACGATCAGCCAGTGGGTACGAGTGGTGCTGCAGGCTCAATGATGCTGCAAGGCAGGCTCAATGATGCTGCAAGGCAGTGCAACTCATTCAGCTCCGGGCCTAATCGACGTAGCCATTGGCCTATTCGTGTCTAAGCGTGCCGGTAAGCGTGACGAAATTGCAGCTTCAACTGGGCCATTTGGGTTGCTCGGACAGGGCAAAAGGGCTCAAAGTGCGTTTTGGGCCGGATTTGGAGACCATACTGGACTCTGGACGGGTCGCCCAGCTACGCAACTAGGTGTATTAAAAAATGAGCCCAACCACTTAGCTTCCGGCTTGTTGGGAAAAACCGGATCGGCCATCGGCAGCCACGGTGTGCCACTGATCTCTTCCTCTGGACCCACACCCAGATGATAGACTGAACGGTCTTCGGGTATCGATAGTTCATGTCGGTGTTACAGAGCACATATTGTAGATCAACTCACAATGTCTTCTCGCATCAAAATAAAGAAAACGCTCCTTGGCAAGCTCACCGTCGCGTACAACTGCCCTAAATGCGACACACGTTTGGTTTCGGATTTCGCGAACGCTGGTGAGACAGAAGAGTGCCCGTCGTGCAAAGAAAAGGTTTTCGTGCCGGGTCAATCTACCGCTGAGATCACCCAAAGTGTCTTCGGTAAGCTCACCGTTGAGTACGACTGTACCCAGTGCAGAACAAGTGTGTCATCCAATGACCTTACCCCGCTTTTAGTACCAGCCTAAGTGAGAGAATCGGGGTTAAGTAACTCGGCTGTGTTCTGGAGGCTGAGGCGTAGCCGAAGCTGGAAGAACACAGCCAACCGCATACGTGGCGGGGG
>Ga0310121_10001056_pt1 | contig 29089 bp, 24 predicted proteins | sample CB27_Tmax_986_MG_FD_203504 | JGI IMG/M metagenome (GOLD analysis project Ga0310121, IMG submission 203504) | Marine microbial communities from Western Arctic Ocean, Canada - CB27_Tmax_986 | ecosystem: Environmental > Aquatic > Marine > Oceanic | place: Canada: Western Arctic Ocean | collected... | reverse complement strand
TCGTCAGTCACTGGTCCCGACCAGCTCCTTCCTCACGCCTTGAACTCGAAGAAAAACCCTCGCGCCGAATGCACACTAACTTCCCGGCCGAAGCACTAGATCCGATGAGACGGTCTCGATCACAGGGGCCAACCCGTGCCCCCTGGCAAGGACGATTGGCGGCTCATTACGTGACCCGGTTTCACGGCGCGCTACCTCACCACGGTGGGGGTCAATCCACCGGGCGGCGAGGATCCCGTCCCGAGGAACTCGTGGGTGGGCGATCACCTGGGAGCGGGGATCGTCGATGTCGCCGAGACGGCCTTCGTTGAGATGGTGACGACGGCTGAATAGATCAGACGGAGATTCCCATGGTGCTGCGGGCGCGGTGTGTGTTGATGCGGAGCTGCTGGCTACCGAAATGGCCTATTCGAACTTGCGCGAAACCCCGGGCGTCACTTCGCCCCCGCTTCATGGGTGGCGTGGTCGACACCTTTGGCCGCGGCGAACTCCGTGGTGGGGCCACGGCGTTGTTTGGGGCGGCCGGTCCGCCGCGGCGCTCCGGCGGCGGGCGGCTTGGGCTGCGGCTCCACCTGGCGGTCTGCGTCGCCGGGGGGCGTGACGGTGCCGACTTTGCCGCTCCGGGGCCGACACGATCTTCCAACCCACCTTGTATTTGAAGCCGTGCCGGGCGAACTCGCGCCGGAGATCCAGTTCGCCGGAGGGCTGGGCTTCCCCGCCGGTCGCGGTGGACGAGGTGAGGGCGAGGACCGCAACGGCGAGGGCCAGAAACGGGCGGAGAGAGGGGGAGCGGTTCATAATACTGTGGAATTGACCGGCCCTTCCCCCAAGAAGGAGCGCGAATTTCTACTAAATACTCATAAAAATCAACATAATTGTAATATTTAGGTCTCTCGGGGCCCTGAATTCAAGGGGCGAAGGGCCGTGGTTCGTCCCGCCGGCCGTCCCGCCGGCCATCCCCGAAGCCGGTTGAGAACCCTCGTCGATTGGGAGGCAAGCCGGGATCTGACGCCTGGGGTCGGGTGGGGAGGGGCGCTCGAATGAGGCCGGAATGGCCACCGCCTGGGCGCGCTTCGAGGAACCGGTCCTCCGGGCGCTCCGATTGAAGGATTGCTCCCCCGAAACCCGTGCCATAGCTTCCAGACACCATGAAAAACAAACTCGCTCTCATTCTTCCACTGGCCCTGGCGGCGGCGGTGGTTCCCCTGGCGGTCGGCCAGAAACGCGGACCGGGCAAGAACGCGGACAAAATTGCGCCCTCTCTTCCGGAGAAGGCCTTTGCGAAGCCCAAGCAGAAACGCAAGCTCCTGGTCTTTTCCCGGACCACCGGGTTCCGCCACGGTTCCATTCCTACCGGGCTCACCGCCGTGGCGATGATGGGCGAGAAGACCGGCGCCTTCGAGGCAGTGATCAGCGACGATCTCGCCAACTTCGAGAGCGACAAGATCAATCAGTTCGACGGGATCCTCTTCCTGAACACCACCGGTGACCCATTTTTGGAGAAGGGCAAACCCGGCACCCAGGAGAGATCGCAGCGCCTGCAGAAGAACCTGCAGGATTTCGTGAAGGGAGGAAAAGGATTCGCCGGATTCCACTCCGCTACCGACACGCTCAAGCCCGGGGGAGGGCACACCCCGGAGTACAGCAAAATGATCAACGGCGCCTTTGACGGGCATCCGTGGGGTGGGGGATCGAGCGTGAGCATCGCGGTGGAAAAGGGGCAGGAGAAACACCCCATCGTCGCTCACCTCGACGGCAAGAACATGGATTTTAAAGAGGAGATCTACCAACTGCGCGATCCCTACGATTCCAAGGCTGTGCACATGCTCCTGCGACTCGACCTCGATCGGAGCGAGAAGAAAAACCTCAAGCGCACTGACCGCGACTACGGAGTGGCATGGGTCCGCAAGTGGGGCGACGGGCGGGTCTTCTACTGTTCACTGGGCCACAACGATGCCATGTACTGGCATCCGGACGTCCTGAAGGTCTATCTGGGCGGGATCCAGTACGCGCTGGGCGACTTCGACGTGCCGTCGAAGTAACGGGCCCTGGAGCCCAATCGGTGCCTGGTGGATGCCGGCGTCCCCGCCGGCATGCGGGCGCCGCCGCGCCCCGTCCAGCGATCAGTCTATGCCGGCAGGGACGCCGGCATCCACCAGGGAGCCACAAGGCATCGACCAGGAGCCTTGCCCTGAGGGTTGGTATTATTCACAATTCTGCCCGGCGAGCCCCCGGGTTTCCGCGGAAAAATCGCAAATTGAGGTTGCCTCGAATCGGGCCGCCGCCTAGACCATCCGCGCCCTGTCCTCCCCCCGCGGGGCATGCAAGCAATCACGCTTGTGAAATCTTTCACAAAGCCCTTGTGAAACTTTTCACAAGGTGCTACCTCGACTCCCGCCTAAGCCGATGGCCAATTTTTTCCCTCGTTGGACCAACGTTCTGCCGCTGAAAATTGCGGTCTGTCTCGGGGTGGCGGGAGGAGGCGTGGTAGTGGCCTTCACCTACTATGCGACGCCCAAGGCGCAACGAGTTGGTTATCAACCGGCGCAGCCGATACCCTACGATCATTCCCTGCACGTTGGGCAGCTCGGCCTGGACTGCCGCTACTGTCACAGTTTCGTGGAGCATTCCGGGCAGGCCAACGTTCCCTCCGCCAACACCTGCTGGAATTGTCACCAGCACGTGCGCAAGGAGAGTCCGAAACTCGAGCCCCTGCGCCGGGCCTACGATGAGACCTACGCGAACTACGACGGCGCGCCCATCAAGTGGGTGCGGGTCCACACCAATCCCGACTACGTATTCTTCAACCATTCCGCGCACCTGAACCGCGGGATTTCGTGTGTTTCGTGCCACGGCAAGGTGAACGAGATGGAAGTGGTCTACCAGGCCAAGAGCCACTCGATGGGATTCTGCCTCGACTGCCACCGCGATCCGGCGAGGCACCTGCGGCCGTTGGAAGAAGTCTTCAACCTGGACTACGACCCGAAAGAGTATCTCGAGACCCACGAGATTCTGGACGCGGAGGGGAACGTGATCAAGACGCCGAAGGAACTGGGCGAATTCCTCAAGCAACACTGGAACATCCAGTCGAAGGAGAGCTGTTCGACCTGCCACCGCTAAGGAGATGAGCAAACGCATCTGGCAACATCCCGAGATTCCCGCTGAAGAGACGGGCGTCTCGTCATGGCGCAGTGTGGGCGAATTGGAGAACAGCGAGGCTTTCCGGGCTCACCTCGAGCGCGAGTTTCCGGAGGGCTCCGGTCACCTGAGCGAGGAAGATCGCGAGTCCTCGCGGCGCAGTTTCCTGAAGCTGATGGGAGCTTCTTCGGCGCTCAGCGGTCTGGCGCTGGTTTCGTGCCGGCGCCCGGAGAGCTACATTGTTCCCTACAAGAAGGCCCCGGAGTGGATCATTCCCGGCAAGCCTCTTTTTTACGCCTCGACGCGTCCCTGCGCAGAGGGCGCGGTTCCTCTGGTGGTGACCACCTATGAAGGACGCCCCACCAAGCTCGAAACGAATCGCGAGCACTCCGACGGAGGTGGCAGCAGTGCCCTCACGCAGGCTTCCGTGCTCAACCTTTACGATCCGAAGCGTTCCCGCGACTTCCTCTACAAGGGGGCGAAGTCGTCGCGCGAGAACTTCGCCAAGGCGCTCGGTGAACTCGCGAAGACGCCGGGGAAAATCGCATTCGTGTGCGGCGAGGACGACTGCCCGACCCGGAACCGGCTGAAAGGAGAACTCGCCACGGTCTTCCCGGACGCGAGGTTTTACAGCTATGAATCGTTGCGGGGCCTCGGGAAGCGAGCGACCAACGATGCGACGTTCGGCGATGGCGCGGAGGTGGTGGTCGATTTCGAAAAGGCGGACCGCATCCTCTCGCTGGATTGTGATTTCCTTGGCATCGACCCGCACGGCAACGGCATCGCGTTCGCGAAGGGCCGCCAGGGCGGCGCCGCCGGATACAAGCACGGGATCGACTCCGGGAAGATGCACCGGCTCTACATGGTGGAGACCGCCTACAGCCTGACGGGCGGAATGGCGGATCACCGCCTGCGCGTGGCGCCGAGCCGGGTGCTGCGGCTGGCCGGTGCGGTTGCGAAGCAGATCGGGAACGGCATGGAGGACTCGCCTGCCAGGCAGGAGCTTCAGAGCGTGACGGAAAACATCCCGCCCGCGGATTTCGAGGAGAAGAGGGCTCTCTTCGGCGGCGACGCCAAGAAGTTTGACGAGTGGGTGAAGGGCTGCGCGGCCGACCTTCTGAAGGCGGCGGGGCGCGCCGTGGTGTTGGCGGGCAGCCGCCACACCGAAGCCCTGCACCATCTCGTCATCGCCATGAACAAGGCTCTCAAGGCCTACGGCGAGGGTCCGCTTTCTGCGGTCAGGACGGGGCGCGAGGGATACGCCACGATCGAGCACCTCGTGAAGGACCTGAACGAGGGGAGGGTGGATACGGTCGTTCTGCTCGGCCCCTCCAACCCGGTCTACGACACGCCGGCCGACCTCAACTTCGCAAGCGCTCTCGCAAAGGCCAAGCTGAGTATTCATCTTGGCTTGCGTACCGACGCGACCGCCAAGGCTTGCACGTGGCACGTCCCGGCGGCGCATTACCTCGAGAGCTGGAGCGATGCCCGCACCGCCACCGGAGTTTACTCTCTGGTGCAGCCGATGATCCTGCCGCTTTACGATGGAGTGTCGGAACTGGAGCTGCTTTCGCAACTGGCGACCTGGAAAGAGATCGACTGGGCGAAGGTGGAGAGCGGCGAGGCGGAGGCACCGATCCTCCTGAGCGGCGAGGGCGCGAAAGGCGCGGCTTCGCCCGCCTACCACGAAGTGCGCAAGAGCTTCGCGGGAATCGGCGGGGAAGGGGAGGACCCCTGGACAGAGGCGCTGAAAAACGGGTTCCTGACAGGCAGCAAGTACGAGGCGGCGGAAGGCGGCGCCGACGAGGTCCGGAAGCTCAAAGCGGAAACCGCATTGGAGGAGGCCCTGAGCCGGACCAGTGCGGCGCCGAGCGACGAGAGCCTGGAGCTTCATTTCATGGCCGATGCCTCGGTGTGGGACGGCCGTTATATCGACAACGGTTGGCTGCAGGAGGCGCCGGATCCGATCTCGAAACTCTCCTGGGACAATGCCGCCTATGTGTCGCCCCGGACCGCGAAGCGGCTCAAAGTCTACAAGGAAGAGACCAAGTTGGTTCCGACCACCAAGACTCCGTTCGGGGAAGTGGAGAGTGCCCCGAAGCCGGAGATCGACGAGGGCAAGAATGCGGAGGCGCCGGTGGTGGTGATCGATATCAAGGGGCGCAAGCTCAGGATCCCGGTGCTGGTGGCCTTTGGTCATGCCGACCATTGCATCTCGATTCCCGTGGGCTACGGGCAGGGAGCGACGGACGGCCGCGAAGGGGTGGTGAGGATTCGGGAGGGCGATCCCTACGCTTCGGTCGGCCTGGTGGGACAAAACACCGGCTTCAATGCCAATCCGCTGCGCTCGCGGGCCCACGGCGGGTTTCTCGAAACAGGGGCGAAGGTCGAGGTCACCGGTGAAAAGTACCCGGTGGCCCTGGTGCAGGAACACAACGCCATGAACGGCCGGGCCCTCGCCCGCGAGGTGTCCACCCAGGAAGTCGCTCACCGAAGCTTCGAACAACAGGTCGCGAAGGTCGCCAAGCAGGGACCGGTGGACTCCCACGCTCCGGAAAACATTTCGCTCTACATGCGGAAAGGGTCCACCACCTGGGAGGGCGACCGGAAGAAGCACGCCGATCTCGTCAGCGACAAGATTCACCAGTGGGGGATGGCGATCGACCTGAACACCTGCATCGGCTGCAACTCCTGTATGGTGGCCTGCCAGGCGGAAAACAATATCCCGATCGTCGGAAAGAAGCAGGTTGCGATGGGCCGCGAAATGCACTGGATCCGGATGGACCGCTACTACGCCACACCCACCTACGAGCGGGACGGCCACGGTCACATCGAGAAGGAGGACGGTAAAAAGAAAAAAGTGCCCTCGTGGGTTTCCGACAACCCGGAATTGGTTCCGCAGCCGGTGGCCTGCATGCAGTGCGAGAACGCCCCGTGCGAAACGGTCTGCCCGGTGAATGCCACGGTGCACACCGAGGAAGGTCTCAACACGATGTCCTACAACCGTTGCATCGGCACCCGCTACTGCGCCAACAACTGCCCCTACAAGGTGCGCCGCTTCAACTTCTTCGACTACAACAAGCGCAATCCCCTCATCGACAAGAATCTTTACAAGGGGCCGTTCGGCGAGAAGAAGGTCGGCGAGGCTCCGCACCTGCAGCGCAACCCGAATGTCTCGGTCCGCATGCGCGGGGTGATGGAAAAGTGCACCTATTGCGTGCAGCGCCTCGAGAGCGCCAAGATCAAGCAGAAGCAGATCGGCCGCGCCAAGACCCTCGAGGCGGGGGTGAACTCGACGTCGGTCGCAGTCAGCATCGAAGACCTGCGCGTCAAGACCGACTCGGTCCGAACCGCCTGCCAGGACGCCTGCCCGACCGAGGCGATCAGCTTCGGAAACCTGCTGGACAAGAAATCCAGGGTGTGGCGCGCAAAGTGGACGGGCGAGAAGACCGAAGACGGGCTCACCGCCAAGCTGCCCAATCCGCGCAACTACGACGTCCTGAACTACATCGGCACGGTGCCGCGCACCAGTTACCTGGCTCGCGTCAAGAATCCCAACCCGGACATGCCCGACGCGAAGTACCGTGGGCTTGCCACGATCAACACGGCCTAACCCTGAGAGTTCATGGCTGACGCCGCCACCAAGACCAAGAGCGAGACGCCGCAGCCGCGAGAAGTGAAGCTTCCCGTGCTGGAGCGCGAGAAGCTCGTCCTGAACAAGCGATCCTACCACTGGATCACGGAGCGGGTGTGCGGTGTGGTCGAAAACAAGCAGCCCAGGATCTGGTGGGCGTTGTTCATTCCGACCTTCCTGATGGCCCTCATCGGGGTGGGCGGGGGACTGACCTACCTGGTCTCCACCGGAGTGGGGGTGTGGGGCAACTCCAACCGCGTGATGTGGGGCTGGCCGATCGTGAACTTCGTGTTCTGGATTGGAATCGGCCACGCTGGAACGCTGATCTCGGCCATTCTGTTCCTGACGCGGCAGAACTGGCGGACCTCCATCAACCGCGCCGCAGAGGCCATGACGATTTTCGCGGTGATCTGCGCCGGTATTTTCCCGGCCTTCCACGTGGGACGGGTCTGGATGGCGTGGTACCTGGCGCCCATCCCGAACGCCAACGCGATCTGGCAGAACTTCAAGTCGCCGCTGCTGTGGGACGTGTTCGCGGTCTCGACCTACTTCTCGATCTCGCTGGTCTTCTGGTTCCTCGGCATGGTGCCGGACCTCGCCACCATCCGGGACCGGTGCAAGGCCGGGGTGAAGAAGGTCATGTACGGGATTTTCTCGCTGGGCTGGCGCGGCAGCAATCGCCACTGGAGCCACTACGAGATGGCCTATCTTCTCTTGGCGGCGCTTTCCACGCCGCTGGTCCTCTCGGTGCACTCGGTGGTGAGCTTCGACTTCGCGACGACGATCGTTCCGGGCTGGCACACCACCATTTTCCCGCCCTACTTCGTGGCGGGTGCCATCTTCGGCGGCTTCGCGATGGTCCTCACCATCATGGTGCCGGCTCGCTTCTTCTACGGGCTCGAGGACCTCATCACGATGAAGCACATCGACAACATGGCGAAGATCATCCTGCTGACGGGATCGATCGTGGGATACGCCTACATCATGGAGCTCTTTGTGGCGTTTTATTCCGGCGCGGCCTACGAGATGGCAGCCTTCAAGTACCGCATGACCGGTCCCTACTGGTGGGCCTACGTGTGCATGATCAGTTTCAATGTCCTCTCCCCGCAGCTATTCTGGTTCAAGTGGTGCCGCGAAAACTTGTGGGTCGTGATGGGCGTCTCGATGTGTGTGAACGCCGGGATGTGGTTCGAACGCTTCGTCATCATCGTGACCACCTTGACGAGGGGCTTCCTGCCCGCGGACTGGAAGTACTACAACGCGAGCTGGGTCGACATCTTGACGTTCATGGGGACGATCGGGCTCTTCACCTCTCTCTTCCTGCTCTTCCTGCGCTTCCTGCCCTGCGTCAACATCGCGGAAGTGAAGTGGGTGAAGGAGGAGAGCGATGTGCACTTCGACGACAAGCAGGAGCATCCGGATGACGGCACGAGCGCGGAGTCCGCATACCAGCACGAACTCGAGAAAGGAACCGCGGAAGTCTGATGAGTACCACCGTCAAACGGGTCTACGGCTACCTCGCCGAATTCGAGAGCGCTTCCGCCCTCTACAAGGCGGCCGAGAAGGTGCGCGATGCGGGCTTCCGCAAGTGGGATTGTTACACGCCGTACCCGGTGCACGGGCTGGATGCCGCGATGGGAGTGAAGCGGTCAATCCTTCCCTACTTCGTTTTTTTCGGGGGCATGACGGGTCTCGCCACCTCCTTTTTCCTCGCTTACGTGACGCAGGTGGGGATCTACCCGACCGTGGTGCAGGGCAAGCCGGCCAACATCTTCACGGTGCCGGCCTTCTTCCCGATCATGTTCGAGTTGACGGTGCTCTTCTCGGGATTCACGGCTTTGTTTGGATTGATGGGCCTTTGCCAGCTGCCGCGCTGGAATCACCCGCTCTTTGCGAGTCGGCAGTTCCACCGCACCACCGACGACGGGTTCTTCATCGCGATCGAAGCGCGGGACCCGAAATTCTCGGCGGAGGGCACGAAGGGATTCCTCGGCGAGATCGGGGGCGCAAACATCGAACTGGTCGAAGACGACGGAAACTGAGCGATGCGACCATGAAGTACTTCTTTCTCAGTTTTTTTGCCGGCGTGTTCCTGGTGATGGGGGTCTTCGGACTCCGTGGGCAGAAGTTCAGCCATCCGCCGATCGAGATCTTTCCGGACATGGACCGGCAGGACTTCGTAAAGGGACAGAAGCCGAGTAACTTTTTCCACGATGGGATGGGAGCACGCCTTCCCGTGAAGGGAACCATCCCGCACTCCAGCGACGACGGCATCTTCCCGGTGGAATTCGGGCAAGGCCGCAGCGGCTACTACTACACCGGCGCCATTAACGACTACTTCGCGAGCGGCCTGCCCAAGAAGGAACTGGGCCTGGAGAACGAGGCGGACGTGCAGACTCTCCTGCGCCGTGGCCAGGAGCGTTTTGGAATCTACTGCACGATCTGCCATGGGGAAAAAGGCGATGGCAAGGGAACCGTGAGCCGTTACATGGCGCTTGCCGTCGCCAACCTGACCGAAGCCCGATTCGGGGCCGACCAATACCCGGCCGGCAAGCTGTTCCACGTCATCACCCATGGTTCGGCCTCGGGCAATATGAGCGGCTATGGCGCCAACATCCCGGTGCGGGACCGCTGGGCGATCGTGGCCTACCTGCGCGCCCTGCAGGACTCCCAGCAGGCCCCCGCCCCGGCCGGGAAGGAAACCCCGGCCGCAGCGCCGGCGGAGAAGGACCCGGCTGCAGCGCCGGCGGAGAAGGACCCGGCCGCAGCGCCGGCGGACAAAGGACCGGCCGCAGAGCCGGCGGAAAAGGACCCCAAACCGGCAGGCGACGCCACGAACTGATCACCGGCATGGCACACATGGTTACATCGGCAGACATCCCGGTCGACGGCGAACACCTCGCCGCCGACAAGGTCGCAAAGCTTCGCAAGATCAGCGGCGCGATCATGGTGGTGGGGATCGTGGTCAGCTATCCGGTCCTCATCTTTAAAGATGGCTGGTTCGTTTCGGACACGGCGCAGGGCTCCTATGCCTTCTCCTGGATCTTCGCCTTCTTCTTCTTCACCACCATCTGCCTGGGAGGATGTTTCTGGACGATGTTGCACAACGTCACGAATTCGAGCTGGGGGACCTCGGTGCGCCGCACCATGGAGAATGTCGGGTTCGTGTTCCCTTTCATGATCGTCTTCGCCATTCCCTTCCTGTTCGAGGGCGTGCAGCAGTACCTTTATGAGTGGATGTCGAGCCATCGCGCCACTCCGGCCGGTGCGGACGTGAAGGAGCACCTCCATCACACCGACCACCTCCTCTACGCCAAGCACTGGTACCTCAACATTCCGTTCTGGTACGCGCGCTTCTTCTTCTACTTCGCCCTGCTCGGATTCATCATCTACCGCCTGCGAAGGTGGTCGATTGCGCAGGACACCGATCCCGAACCGGGGACGGCCCGCCTGCTCAAGTCCCGCCGCGCGGCAGCGTGGGGTATTCCCTGCTTCGCGTTGGTCCTGACCTTCCTCGCCGTCGACCTCGTGAAGGGACTCGACTACAAGTGGTTCTCCACCATGTGGGGTGTCTATGTCTTCGCCGGCAGCGCCCTGAACTCGATGGCGGTCATCCTCCTTGTAACGATCCTGCTGCGCCGCCAGGGCTACCTGAAAAACGTGGTGGGCCCCGAGCACGATCACCTCATGGGGAAGCTGGCTTTCGCCTTCACGGTGTTCTGGGCCTACGTCTCCTTCTCGCAGTATTTCCTCTACTGGTATGCCAACATCACGGAGGAGACGCGCTACTTCATCCTTCGGAACACCGGGAACTGGAATGTGGTGAGTATTCTGCTGGTCTTCGGACACTTTGCGGCTCCCTTCCTGCTCCTGATCCGACAGGACCTGAAGCGGAAGACGGGCTACATGATCGGGGTGGCCTGCTACCTGCTCGTCATGCACATGTTCGATGTTTACCACATGATCATCCCGGAGCGCGGGCCGTCGGTGGGGATGGTGCTCGAAGGCCATCCCGAGTTCTGGATCAAGGGATCCTTCTTCGGAGACATCCTGGCCTTCGTGTTCGTCGGGGCCGGCTTCGTCTTTTTCCTTCTTCGCAATGTCAGATCCGCGGCGCTCTATCCGCACCGCGATCCGCGCATTCTTGAATCGGCCAACGTGCACAACTGATGGACACGGCGAACGACAATCCTCTCAAGCGCTTCTCCAACTTCTGGCTGGGGGTGCTCCTCTTCGGGATCTTCGGCCTGGGCTGTCTTCTCCTGGCACCCTGGTTCAACAAGCCGACCGAGGGTTCCTTTGATGCCGCCAACCGGGAGCGCCGGACCGAAATCAAGGGCGCGGTGGGGGAAGAGCAAGAAGGAGCCCGCGAGGCGGCAGCAGGCAGCTTCCGAAAAGTGGGGCCCTCCCTCCTGGCAGCCGAACCGGCGCCGGTGGAGCGGGATGACCTGGTGGTTCCGGGATCGCCCACGGCCGTGGCCAAGGCCGCCGCGGCGGGCACCAGCGCCATCGAAGTTCCGGAGGACTTTCCCCGCGTTCCCGCCGACGCCCCGGTCGACGAAGCGGTCATGACGGTCGGGAAGACCGGGTTCACCCTCTGCATGGCGTGTCACGGCCCGGATGCCAATGGCACTCCCAACGTCGGCCCACCCCTGGCGGGCTCGGAGTGGGCGAACGGTCCTCCCGAGAACCTCATTGCAATTCAGCTTCGCGGCCTGAACGGTCCGATCGAAGTGAAGGGCACAACCTACAATTTCGTGGCCCCCATGGTTCCGCAGGCATTCCAGACCGACGAGCAGATCGCGGCGGTTCTCACCTACGTGCGAAACAGCTTTGGAAACAAGGCCCCGCCGGTTATCTCGGAACAGGTCAAGGCCCTGCGCGGCGAGGTCGGGAAACCGATGCTGACCCAAGCCGATCTGATCCCTCATTCGACAAGTTCAGGACCCAAGGGGCCTTCGACAAGCTCGAATCCCAAGTAGTAACCCAGAGAAGCGCGCTCATTCATGGCTACTGACAGCGACATTGCGTATCAACAGGATTCCGAGCTCCGGACCAGCATCGACCGCTCGCTCCGGCATCCCGTGATGTTTTTCTTCACGAGCGGTGCAACTTGGCTGGCGGTTTCGCTCGTCCTCGGCTTCATCGCCTCCGCGAAGTCGCACGCTCCGGGCTTCCTGGACGGCGCCGGCTGGCTGAGCTACGGCCGGGTCTACGCCGCGCACCTCAACCTCCTGGTCTACGGCTGGGGTTGCCAGGCCGCCTTCGGCCTCGTGATCTGGCTGATGGCCCGCCTCTCGCGCAAGGAGTGCCGGAACGTCGGGATCATCCTGACGGCCGGACACCTCTGGAATCTCGGCGTGACGCTTGGGTTCCTGGGCATCCTTTTCGGCTACAGCACGGGCCGGCCGTGGATGGAGTTCCCGGTGGCGGTGTGGCCGATGCTCCTGGTGAGTTACGTCTTTATCGTGGTCTGGTCCTTCGTGCAGTTCCGCTGCCGGGAAGGAGGACAGGTCTACGTCGCGCAGATTTACCTGCTGGCGGCCATCTTCTGGTTCCCGTGGGTCTTCCTCACTTCGCACCTCTTCGTTTTCGTCTTCGACGGCCACCCCGTCATGGCGGCCGGCGTGAATGCCTGGTACAAATCCGCGATGATGCTCCTCTTCTTCGCCCCGGTGGCACTGGGGGTGGCCTACTACCTCGCGCCGAAGGTGACCGGGCGGCCGGTTTACAGCTACGCGCTGGCGTTGTTCGGTTTCTGGGCGCTGGCCGTGATCGGTCCGTGGGCGGGAATGCAGAAGCTGGCCGGTGCCCCGCTTCCGCAGTTCATGGCCTACACCGGCGCGGCCGCGACCGTGCTGGTTCTCATCCCGGCCATGGCGGTGGGGGTGAACATCATCATGACGATTCGCGGCCACGAGGACGCCATGGCGGCGAGCCCTTCCCTGCGCTTCACCATGGCGGGAATCGTGGGATTCGTGACGCTGGGCGTGACCGGCTTGTTCCTGCACCTGCCCGGCATGATGAAGTCCACGCAGTTCAGCCCGACCGGCTACGGCTACGAGATCCTGGCGCTTTACGGGTTCTTCAGCATGTGTGCCTTCGCGGGGATCTACTTTATCGTGCCGCGCATCACGCGCCGCGAGTGGCTGTCGCGCCGCTTCATCCGCTGGCACTTCTGGCTCTCGGTCTACGGGGTCTGCACGGTGGTGGTCTGCTCCATCATGGGCGGGCTCCTGCAGGGCCAGGCCCAGGAAGCCTACAAGATGCCCTGGATGGACGCCGCCACGCGCGGATATGCCTACAACCTCGGCACCACGGTGGCATGGGGATTCATTCTTTTCGGAAGCGTCTTCTTCCTGATGCACCTTCTCTTGATGTGGGCCCGCCTGGGACGCCGCAGCCAGCACCCGACCTTGCTGAAGGCCGGGGCTCACGCCGCCTCACCCCATGGGCCGGACGAGCTCGACGAACTCCAAGCCGTGGAATCCTGAGACCATGACGTTCAAGACCTTCACGCTCGCCCTGATAGCCAGTTTCGGTTTCCCGTGGCTCATGTTGGTGGTGGTGCCCTTTGCCAAGATGCGAAACGTCAAGGCGGCCTACTTTACGGAGGCGGAAGACGGTCGTGATGACGTCTATGTCCCGCGCCGCTCGGGCCGAATCACGGATGGCGCTGCGGTTTACGCCGCGAATGGTTGTTACGTCTGCCACACGCAGGTGATCCGCCCCAGCTTCGCGGGATCCGATCTGGGACGTCCGGGATGGGCCGGCTTCCCGCCGGACCAGGACAAACCGGTCGACACGCGCCGCGAGACATCCGTCTACGACTACGTGGGAGAGAAGTTCGCGCAGATCGGTTTAATGCGGAACGGCCCCGACCTCAGCAACTTTGGCGGGCGCGTGGAGCGCTACATCAAGGGCGAGCATACTCCCGCCACCAGCCCGGAGGACTGGGTCTACTTCCACCTCTACAGCCCGCGCGCCAAGAAGGAGACCTACTGGTCGACCTGTCCCTCGCAGCGGCACCTCTTCGAGATTGTGGACGACTACGGCCAGGGGCACGAAGACGCCGTGCCGTTTGATGCCCCGGGTGGAAAACAAATTATCCCGAGCGATGAGATTCGCGCCCTCGCGAGCTACCTGCTGTCCATGAAAAAGGACGACGCGGTGCCGTACGCCATCAATTTCAGCCGCGACAAGAAGAAGGCCGAGTAACCCCGATCCGAATCAAGCCATGGCCGATTCCCACCAGCCTGCCGACCCGAAGCGACCCGACCTCGAGGAGTCCACCAACGTGGCCGAGGCCCACGCCTCTCTCATCGAGGCCGGGGTTGCGCAGTCGCGCGAAAAGAGGATCAAGGAAACCGGGATGGAGCCGGTCTCGCTGTGGGTCTTCCTCGCCAGTGCGGTGGTCCTGCTGGTGGGCGGGGCCGTGATGGGCGCGGGCGGGCGCCTCTTCGATTACGATCCGATGCCGCAGGGCTACATCCGGGCCGACTTTCCCGGTTCGGGTCCCGACGGGCCGGTGAGCGATACCATTTTCAACGCCATGATGAAGCGTGGCGCCAAGACCTACGCGAAGTGCAACGGCTGTCACCAATCGACCGGGGAGGGCGACGGAGCGAACTTCCCGCCCCTGGCCGGATCGGAGTGGGTGACCGGAAATACCGAGCAACTTGCCATGGTGATCCTCAACGGGTTGCAGGGCAAGATCACGGTGAAGGGACGGGTCTGGGACAAGAACATGCCGTCCCAGGCGCCCATCGATAAGGCCGAACTGGCGGCCGTCATGACCTACGTCCGCAATAGCTTTGGAAATGCGACCGGTGACGTGGTAACACCCGAGCAGGCCGGAAACGCGATGGAGACTGTCAAGAGTCGGCCGGCCGGCGTCCAGATCACGGAAGCGGAACTGAAGGCCGACCACGACAAGATGCTCGAAGGCGACCCGATCGACCCCGCCACGGTGGTCGATCTCGAAACGTTCGAACCGGTGGAAGCTGCTGGAGCAGCAAAGTAAGTGTGAACCTGAACCCCTGAACGACCCATGAGTGCAGAAGCGGCGGCAGAAGATCACGACGATCACCACCACGAACTCCCGTTCTGGCGAAAGTATATTTACTCCACCGACCACAAGGTGATCGGGATCCAGTATGGCGTCACGGCTCTGCTGTTCCTGGCGTTCGGATTCTTCCTCATGATGGTCATGCGGTGGAGCATCGCCTACCCGGAGGAGCCCCTTCCGGGTTGGATGAGCTGGGTGTTCAGCGAGGAATGGAAGGCGCGCTGGCTGCAGGACGGCCGTTTGACGGGGGAGACCTACAATATGTTCGGAGCCATGCACGGGACCATCATGGTCTTCCTTGGCATCGTGCCGCTGGGCTTTGCGGCCTTCGGAAATTTCGTGACGCCCCTGCAGATCGGGACGGTCGACATGGCCTTTCCGAAACTGAACATGGTGAGCTACTGGTGCTACGGGGTCGGAGGACTCCTCATGTTGGGCAGCTTCTTCATGGAATCCGGCGCCGCCAAGTCGGGGTGGACGAACTACTCGCCCCTCGCAAACTTCGCGGACGGCCAGATCATCAACCAGTTCCTGGCGGGGCAGACGCAGTGGTTGCTCGGAATGGTATTCCTGATCACCTCCTCCCTGCTGGGGGCGATTAATTTCCTGACCACCATCATCAACCTCCGCGCCAAGGGGATGACGTGGATGCGGCTGCCCTTCTTCGTGTGGGCCATCCTGGTGACGGGTTTCCTGCTGCTCCTGGCCTTCCCGCCCCTGGAGGTGGCGGCCCTGATGCAGCTCATGGACCGAACCGTGGGCTCAAGTTTCTTCGTGCCCACCGGGCTTTACACCAAGACGGCGGGCGTGATCGAGGCCTCGGGCGGGGGGAGTCCGCTCCTTTACCAGCACCTCTTCTGGTTCCTGGGCCATCCCGAGGTTTACGTCCTCCTGATCCCGGCCATCGCGTGCGTGGCAGAGGTCATTCCCGTCAACACCCGAAAACCGCTGTGGGGATACAAACCGATGGTGTGGTCGATCCTCTGCGTGGGCTTCCTGAGCTTTGTGGTGTGGGCGCACCACATGTACCTGACCGGAATGGGGCCGGTGATCTCGACCTGGTTCCAGACCACCACCGTGATGATTTCAGTGCCCTCGGTGATTCTGCTGACGTCCTTGATCATTTCGCTGTGGGGCGGTTCGATCCGCTTCAACGTCCCGATGTTATGGGCGGTGGCCTTCCTGCCGATGTTTGGAATCGGGGGCATTACGGGCCTGCCCCTGGCTTTCAACTTGGTGGACCTGCACCTCCACGACACCTATTACGTGATTGGGCACTTTCACTACGTGGTGGCGCCGGGAGTGCTCTTCGGCTTCTTCGCGGGCATCTACCACTGGTTCCCGAAAATCACCGGAAGGCACTTCGACACCTTCCTGGGCCACCTGCATTTCTGGCCGTCGTTGATCTTCATGAACCTCCTCTTTTTCCCGATGCTGGTCCAGGGAATGGCGGGTTTCCACCGCCGCTGGTACAACGGGGGCGACGCCTATCTCGCCAAGGCCGAGGACAGCGTTAATGTGTTCGGCAACACCGTCGCGGAGTGGATCTACCTCAACCCGCTGATGTCATGGGCCGCGTGGTTGCTGGCCCTCAGCCAGGTGCCCTTCGTCATCAATCTCGTTTTCAGCATCCGCTGGGGCAAGAAGATCAAGAACGACAACCCGTGGGATGCCACCACCCTGGAGTGGGCAACTCCCACCCCGCCTCCGCACGGAAACTTCACCTTCGACGTTGGCGCCTACCGCGGCCCCTACGAATACAGCCGCGACGATCACGAGGGCGACTTTTTCCCGCAGTGGGAGGAACCCCGCAAGGACAAGCCGGCCGAAGAACCGGTCAAGGAGCCGGTCAAGTAACTTGCCAACCAGACCCACATGGAGATTCCCTTTACAGTCACGGCCCGGAAGGACACCGGCCTTTTCAACGCGAAGGTCGGGATTTGGCTCTTCCTGGCTTCGGAAGTGATGCTCTTCGGAGGCCTCTTCTCGGGCTACGTCTTCCTGCGGATTTACGCCGACTACCCGTGGCCGGAGCGGACCCTCCCGGTCCTGCCCGGTCTCATCAATACCTTTGTCCTGATCGGATCCTCCGTCACGGTGGTCTTTGCCTGGGCTTCCCTGAAGATGCGGCAGTGGCGCCGCTTCCAGGTCTTCATGTCCCTGACCATCGCCTGCGCGGGGGTCTTCTTGATCCTGAAGGGCATCGAGTACAAGGCCAAATGGGAGCACCAGGCGGTGCGGATGGACGACTTCGCCGTCATCGAAGGCCACACCCACAAGGCGGAGCTCGACGAGAAGGGGCACATGCACGTGGCGCACGGGCACGGTGAGGAGGAGCACGGCACCAGGTTCTGGGCCAACCGGCTCATCTTCAAGACCGAGGCGGCGTCATTCTCCCTGGTGAGGGCTTACGAGCCGTGGGTGGACACCATGCTCGAGCAGGCCAAGGAGCGGCACGCGGAGCTGGTGGCGAGCGAGGACGTATTCCTCTACGGCCACCCTGCGGATTATCCCGCCCCGGAGGTGGAGCGCAAAGCCGCCGAGCAGAAACTCATCGGGGAACACAAAAACAGCAAGCCGTCCCAGCACCGGTTCGGAAAGAATTCGCTCTACGTCGCGAAAGGCACCCCGCTGAACTACAGACTTCTCGAGAAGGCCCGCGGGGTCTTCGTCGCGGGACGCGCCGGCAACGCCAAGGTCCGCACGCGGGTGTTGCGGTCCAAGTGGGACGTGGCCCACGCCGAGCATCCCGGCAAGCCAAACTGGGAGATCGCGGACCGTGTGAAGATCGAACCGGCGGATCTCGCCGGCAAGGTGGTGGGGCTCACCCCGGCCCTCAGCTTCGACCTGAAGCCCGCCATCCCGCTGGTCCTGAAGCGCTCCTGGATCAGGAACCGCCCGCTGGCCGCCGGGGCGGAGAAGGCCAGTCTCAGGGATGACACCAGCCTCACCGGTCACCTGGAAGACAGCCCCATCGCCCTTGCGGTGGATGCGGTCGATTTCCGGTTTATGGCGATGAAAGCCGAGGAGGCCGACAAGAATCCCATGACCGTCATCGAGCGCAGCTGGATCTTTTCGGAAAAGAACGCGCACGCGGAGGACTTCAAGAAGGTTTGGGAGCTTCACAAGAAGCGAATCAAGAAGGTGGAGGAGCACCTGGTGGACAAGTACGGGTACAAGGACGAGGCAAAGAAGATCCCCGACCGGGTTCCCACCGAGACGGAGCGCTACCGGATCGGCTGGAAGGACCTCGTACAGTACGCGCGCGCCCAGAAAATGGGGGTGGAGCCCGGCCAGAAGGAATTTGCCAAGCTCAGACCCACCATGACGGAAGGTTTCGCGGGGCCGAACCACAAAAACAAGGAGTACACGGAGGAACTCCATCCCTTCCTGGAACTCGAAATTCCGCACCAGAAAGTCTCCCTCGAGTCGAAGTTCACCCCGAAGTGGAACACCTACTACGCAATCTACTTCACGCTCACCGGCCTGCACGGGCTGCACGTGGTGGGCGGGGCGATCGTGCTGAGCTATTATCTGTTCTTCAGCAAGGGGCTCTACCGCCGCAACCCGGAGTGGCTCGCCAACCGGGTGGAAGTGGGCGGCCTCTTCTGGCACTTCGTCGATCTGGTCTGGATCTTCCTCTTTCCGATTCTCTACCTCATGTAACACACGGTCATGGCAGATTCCCCTGAAGCAATCCAAAAGGCCCGGAACAAGTACCTCCTGGTGGGCTTGGTTCTCTTTGTCTTTACGGTGGTGACCTATGCGGTAGCGACCCAGCCGTGGCTCGACTTCGGCGAGCACGGATTCGATGCCGCAGACGCCACTATCGGCTTGGGCATTGCCACCCTCAAGGCCGGCCTGGTGGCGGCCATCTTCATGCACCTCAGCAACGAAAAGCGGACCGTCTACGTCCTGATCGTGATCGGGATCTCAACGGCGATCTCCCTGATGGGGCTCACGGGCTGGACCTTTACGGATCCGATCAAGTACGGTGATTGGAAAAAGGGCGACAAGTTTTATAATCCCGAGAAAGTGGTGGAATAGTGATCCATGTCCCTGCGCGGCTTCCATATCGTGTTCATCACACTGACGACCTTCCTGAGCATCTTCATGGTGCTCTGGGCCCTGCTGTGGGCCCCGGCGGATGCCGGCGTGGTGGCGCCGATCCTCGGCGTGATCGGTGTGGCCGGCACGTTGGGACTTCCCGTCTACGGCGTTTTCTTCTACCGCAAAGCCAAGAAGCTGATCCTCTAACCTGCACGAGATTATGAGCATAGAAGCACTCCAGATTGCCTGCGCGACCTGCGCGAGATCCTTCCAGGAGGGCGGCGGTAACGCGGCGGGGTGGGCGGTGATCTTTATGCTGGCCGTGATCATTCCGGTTCTCGGAGCGATCGGCGTCTGCATGATCCGCATCGTGCGCCGGGAGCGTGAAGCGCTGGATCCGAAGTACACCGACCGCTAACCATCACTTTTCACCCATCGACCACCGATCCTCATGACTCCCTCCAAGTGGCTAGGAATTCCGGAAAACTTCGCCGAGCACGGCGGAAGCGTCGACCACCTGATCGACGTGGTGCACTGGTTCATGATCGTGCTGTTTGTCGGCTGGACCGGGTTCTTCCTGGTGTGCTGCTGGAAGTTCTGGCAACGCCGCAGTCCGAAGGCGTCGTATACCGGAGTGCAGGGCCACGTCACCACGCACCTCGAGATCGGGATGGTGATTTTCGAGGCGGTCCTCCTCCTCGGCTTCGCCTTACCGCTCTGGGCCGAGCGGACCGACCGCTTCGAGACCATCCAGGCGCAGAATCCGGTGCGGGTGCGGGTGATCGGCTACCAGTTCGGCTGGAACTACCACTATCCCGGGGCGGACGGAAAGTTTGGACGAATCGACCGCCACATGGTGCAAAATGCGGGCGATCCCTGTGTGGATCCCGAGGACCCGAACGGCTGGGACGACTATACCGCGCCGATTCTGCGGATCCCGGTGCAGAGGCCCGCCATCCTGCAGGTGAGCTCCACAGATGTGATTCACGCCTATGCCATCGTGCCGATGCGCATCCAGCAGGACGCCATTCCCGGCAGAGATATCCCGATGTGGTTCCGTCCGTTGGAGAAGCTGGAAACCAGCGTGGTGTGTGCCCAACTCTGCGGAGAAGGCCACGGCGACATGGTGGGCGTGATGGAAGTCATCAGCCAGGGAGCTTACGACAAGTGGGAGTCGGACCAGAGTGCCAGCGCCCTGGAACGGAACACCCCGAAGGCCAAGGGGGAGGCGGTGGCCGGGCTTCGCTAGCCCAGCGCTCTCGTCTTCGCTGCGCTACGCCGTGGCGAGCCGCCATGTGGCGAGCTGCCGTGGCTGCCGTGGCTGGCGGTGAGAGCGGATGGCGGCGGCGATTTTCAAGACGCTCGAATCCCCGTTACGCTCATTCTTCCCGCGTGAGGATCCCCTTGCGGGACGGATTCCGGACCGCTTTGATGAGCTTGGAGGCCGCGGGCCCCCACTGACGGGTTGCCGCCTCCTTGAGAGCGTTGTCGATCGATAGTCCGTTTTGAAAGAGGAGGGCGTAGGCGGCCTTGATCTCCTTCCGTTCCTCCGGCGAGAGCCTGCCGCGGCGCAGTCCGATCGAATTGAGCCCGGAGAGTCGGTTGCCGTGGCGCAGAATGCAGTAGGGCGGGACGTCCTTGGAGGAACCGGTGAGCCCCTGCACCATGACGTAGTCGCCGATCTTGATGAATTGGTGGAAGACGCAGCTTCCGGCGATCACCACCGAACTGCCGCACTCGATGTGGCCGGCCAGCAGGACATTGTTGGCGAGGATGTTGCTGTCGCCGAGCGTGACATCGTGGCCGAGGTGCACGCCTGTCATGAGGTAGTTCTCGTTGCCGATCACGGTGTGGCCGCCGGGGGCGGTGGCGCGGTGGATGGTGACGTACTCGCGGAGCACGTTTTCGTTGCCCACGCGGACACCGCTGGAAGTGGCCGGATCGAAGGTCAGGTCCTGGGGATCGGCCCCGAGGACGGCGCCGTAGCCCACTTTGTTCCCTGCGCCCATTTCGACCGATCCGTGAATCCAGACCTGGGCCCCGATTTCACAGCCCGGGCCGATCACGGCCGGACCGTCGATGATGGCGAAGGGTCCCACCGTGACGTCCCTGGCAAGCTGGGCATCGGGTGAGACCAGGGCCGTGGAGTGAATGGTGGGCACGGATGGAGGATGAAGGATTTGGAAGAGAGCTCAATGGTGGATTGGGGGATTGGAGGAAGGCGGATCACCTGAGCTATGAAGACTCGACGGGCCAATTTCCAAATAATCCCCGCAGACCAAACGCCCAAAAATCAAACCCGGAGGATCATCCTCCGGATTTTATGATGATCGACGAGAAGATAAGCTTCAGCTCGAGAGCTTCTTGCGCGAGTTGACCGCGCTCGGCAGTGAGTTCGGAGTCATCGCCGCAGTCGACCAAGCGCAAGAAAAGTCGACTCTCCTTGGATTCCTTTCGGGTAATTCTCATCCGCATCAGGAAGTCCTTTTTTCCTAATGAGTCGTTGGCTTCGAGATAATTCGCTGCGACGGATCCTGAGGCGCGGACGAGCTGTGGGATATCTTCCTGGTTCGCATCGGTTCGTGGAAGCTTCTGGACGAGCCGGCGGACGTCCCGGGCGAAAACGTAGGTCCGCTCCTCCAATTCATTGGTGCTTCGTTTCTCTGACATGGTTTTGATGGATTGGGGATTTGAGTCTGTCATTGGGATTTATTTGGAAATTGGAGAGTCGAGTCTTGTCCACCCCCTCCTCACAACAACCCCGCCTCTCTGAACGAGAAGTAACCCTCGTTCCTCTGCGACTGGATTCCGATGATGAGATGATCCAGGAACGCGACCTGGAGGAGGGCTGCAGCGGTGGCGAGGCGCTTGGTGAGGTCGCGGTCGGCACGGCTCGGGGTGGGATCTCCGGAGGGATGATTGTGAACGAGGAGGAAGCCGTAGGCTTTGTGAAGAACAACGGGATGGAGGATGTCCCGGGGGTGCGCCACCGTCTCACTGAGGCCGCCCTCCGAAATGGTGAGAAACCGCAGGGCGCGCAGGCGGGTATCGAGCAGAGCGATGCGGAGCGACTCGTGACTGAGGTGGCGCATCTGGGGAGCGAACACCTCGTAGGCGGCTTCGGGGGAATCCAGGGCGAGGCGGGAGGCCTGTTGGCGCGCGACGCGGGCCCCGAGTTCAAAGGCGGCGGCGAGTTGGGCGGCCTTGGCCAGACCGAGGCCGTGTTCCCGGGCGAGCTGGGCGATCTCGAGACTTCCCAGGGCGGCGAGACCACCATGACTGGAGAGGAGCCGCTGACCGAGTTCAATAGCGCTCTCACCCTTCACCCCGACCCGCAGGAAGATGGCGAGAAGCTCGGCATCCGAGAGGGAGGCGGGGCCCTCCTGGGCCATCTTCTCGCGCGGACGCATCTGGTCGGGAAGGTCGTGAATGATCATGCTCGCGATTTAGCACGATTCGTTCAAATGAACAGCATTTTTTGGAGCGATGGACGATCGTGAAGTTGCCGTGATTCTGGTGTGCTGGAACTGAGCTGTGAGGACACCAGCTCCCCGCGCCTCGCTCCGGGGGAGCTTCGGTCTCGAGACGATCAGATCTTCGGCCGCCGGTTCGCCTGGGAACCCGTCAACTTCGAGGCCGCGTAGTAGCAGCATTGTGAAATGTTTCACATATGGCCGAAGATTGTGAATTGTTTCACATGGCTGGACGAGTCGGACCTAGTCCTTGGCGGCCTTGGGATCGAGGGCGTCGCGGAGACCATCGCCCAGGAAGTTGAGGGCGAAGAGGGTGGCGGTGAAGAAGAGGCCCGGGAAAATGAGGAGCATGGGTTGGGTTTCCATATAGTTGGCGCCGTCCTTGATGAGCACTCCCCAAGAACTGTTAGGGGCCTTGATGCCGAGGCCGAGGAAGGAAAGGGTGGCCTCATACATGATAAAGCTCGGAATGGTGAGGGTGACGTAGACGATGGCGGGGCCGAGGGTGTTGGGAATGATGTGACGAAAGAGGATTCGCCTCGGACTGAGCCCGAGCGACACGGCGGCTTGCGCGAACTCCTGCTGTTTCAGGGAGAGAACCTGGGAGCGGGTGATGCGGGCAAGGGTCAGCCAGCCCAGGGCCCCGATAGCGATGAAGAGGGGCAGGATGTTCGCGAAGCGGAAGGTGGTTTCCTCGGGAAAGCTCCACTTTTTCACCAGCCACCCGGCGGCCTCGCCGGCCGAACTGGAGAGAACCTCCTGGAGGAGGATGACGAGGACGAGGAAGGGGATGGCGTAAAGCGTATCGACGATCCGCATCATGACGGCATCGGTGCGGCCACCGACGTATCCCGAAATGGCCCCGTACGAGATTCCGATCACGAACGCGACGCTGGTGGCGACCAATCCGACCAGGAGAGAGATCTGCCCGCCGAAGAGAATGCGGGAAAAGAGGTCGCGTCCCATCTGGTCGGTTCCCAGCGGGTGGCCGGATCCGGGGGCGGCGAACTTGTGGGTGAGTTCCTGCTGGTTGGGATCACCGGTGAACCAGGCTGCCACGAAGCAGAGCCCGAACATCACGATCAGGAACAACCCGCTGGCAACCGCGACCTTGTTCTGGCGCAGGCGCATCCAGGCATCGCGCCAGAGCGAAGTGCCTTTTTCGAGTTCTGCCGGGGTTGTGCTCACGGATGGAGGAGGTCAGAGCGAGTCCCTCAAGCGCGGGTTCAGGAGGGCCTGGATGATGTCCGAAACGAGGTTGAGGATGACGATCAGGATGCCGAAGTAGAGGACGCAGCCGAGGAGGAGGAATTCGTCGCGGTCGATGGTTCCGTCGATGAAATGGCGGCCCATCCCGGGGACCTGGAAAATGGTTTCCACCACGAAGGAACCGCTGATGAGGGCGGCGAAGGCGGGGCCCAGGAAGGCGACGGAAGGGATGAGCCCGCCGCGCAGGGTGTGGCGCCAGATCACGGTGAGGGGCGGCACCCCCTTGGCGTGGGCGGTGCGGACGAAGTCCTGGTTTAGAATTTCGAGCATCCCCCCGCGGGTGAGCCGGGCCAGGTAGGCGGCGGGGGCCAGGCCGAGCGTGATGGCGGGAAGAATCCAGTCGAGGGGGTTTTCCCAGCCCGCCACCTTGAAGGCGGGAACCCGCATCGCGATCTGGGTCTGGAGGAGCGGACCGATGATGAAGGCCGCCACGCAGATCCCGATCATGGCAAATCCCATCGCGGCATAGTCGAACCAGCTGTTCTTGTTGACCGCGGAAAAGACGCCCAGGGGAATCCCGATGGCGCAGGCCACCAGGAGGGCATTGAGTCCGAGAATGGCGGAAGGCGGAAAGGATTGCCGGAGGATCATGCTGACCTCGCGGTTCTTCTTGGGGGAGACCCCCAGGTCCTGGTTGACGATGAGCCGCCGGAGGCGTAGCGCGTACTGCGTGATCCAGTTCCTATCCAGTCCGAAGCGTTTCTTGAGTGCCTCCACGGCCTCCTCCGAGATGGCCCGTTCGCCCGTGAAGGCATCGCCCGGCAAGGTCTTGATCAGGAAAAAGGAGAGGGTGTAGAGTACAAACAGGACCAGGAGGCCCTGCAGGAGGCGCTTGAAGATGAATCGGATCACGGATCAATCAGGGTTCGGTTCCAGCGATACCCACTTGTAAGGGTGATTGTTGAGGAGGAGGGGACTCCAGCCCTTGACCCGTGTGTCGATGAGGTAATTGGTGGTGTACCAGTAGACGGTCAGAGCGGGGAGTTCGCTCATGAGGATGCGCTCCGATTTCTGCAGGATCTTGAGACGCTCCACCGGGTCGCGCTCGTGTTCGCTCTGCTTGAGGAGCTTTTCGAACTCGTCGTTGGACCACCCGGTGCGGTTGTTGCCCCCGTCCTTGATCCACATGTCGAGGAAAGTGGTGGGATCGAGGTAATCGCCGACCCAGCCGGAATCGGCGAGGTCGTACTCGAGCCGCGTCATGGCATTGAGGTAGGATGTCCATTCCTTCTGTTCGATGTCGATGTGGATACCGAGGTGCTCCTTCCACATGCCCTGGTAGGCCTCCGCGATGCGCTTGGAGACGTCGCGATCGGCGGTGAGGAGCTTGATGCGGGGGAATGTCTTGGGATCGCTGAAGCCGCCCTCGGCGAGTAGGCGCCTGGCCTCCTCCGGATTGAACTCCACGGCGCGTTCGGTCTGGTAGTTGCCGAAGGGGGGAACCATGCCATAGGCGGGCTTTTGTCCGCCTTGCAGGACGTTCTCGATGAGCGATTCGCGGTCGATCGCGAGGGCCAGGGCGCGGCGCAACTTCGGATTGTCTTTGAACGGCTCGCGTTCGACATTGAAGCGGACGAACTTGGTGGCGAGGTAGAGCTCGCTGCGGGTCTCGTCAGGATAGTTGTTGTTGGCGTAGGGAATGAACTCGGGAGGGAGGGTGTAGGTGATGTGCATCAGGCCGTCGAAGAACATGCGGGCCTCGGTGTAGGAATTGACGACAGGGAGGAAGCGGATCCCGTTCAATTTCACGGTGGCGGCATCCCAGTAGCGGGGGTTCTTCTCGACCTCGATGTGATCGTTGATTCGCCACGACTTGAGGGTGAAGGGGCCGTTGCTGACGATATTGCCGGGCTTGGTCCAACCGCTGAAGGGGACGTCGATCTTCCCGCCCGAGTGCTTGAGAACGACATGGCGGGGGACGGGGTACCAGGTGTAGTGCTTGGTGATCTCGGGCAAAAAGGGAATGGAGCCGCGGAGGGCGATCTCGAGGGTGTAGTCGTCGATGGCCTTGGCGCCGACGGTGCTGAAATCCGTCGTTTCGCCCTTGTAGAATTCTTCGGCGCCCTTGATGTAGAAGAGCATTTCGGAGTACTCGGAGCCGAGGGTGGCGGTGAGGATGCGCTGGAAGGAGAAGAGGAAGTCCTTGGTGGTGACGGGAACGCCGTCGGACCAGACCCGGTCTTCCCCGAGATCAAAGGTCCACACCGTGAAGTCGTCATTGGCCTTCCACTTCTTGGCGGCACCGGGCATCGCGACGCCGTCTTTGGAAGGATGCTCGGTGCAGAGGCCCTCGAAAAGGGCACGAATGAGGTTGCTCTCGAGGACCCCGGTGACGAGTTGACCGTCGAGCCCCTTGGGCTCGGAAGAGTTACCGACAATGAGAATCCCGTCCTCGACGGCCCGGTCCGCGGCGGTCTTCTCCCCGCAGGAGACGATCAGCGCGGTAAGGAAAGCGAGGAAAAGGATGGCCGGGACGCGCATCGGGTGAGAAGTTGCGACAAATTGAGCGGATTGGCAGGGTTTTTTTTGGGAGAGGAGCAGATGAATTTCGCGCAGGCTTGATTCATCCCATCCTGCGGCTAGAACCACTTGGTGCCCCGAACGCTCCGCTGGCTCGGGACGCTAACGATTCGTCCTCCCGGTCCCTCAGATGAAGGTCTATTTTCTCCGGCGTCTGCTCCTCGTTCCACTGACGCTATTCGGGATCACCTTGTTGGTATTCATGGTGATTCGTCTTGCGCCGGGCGGGCCGGTGCAGCGGGACCTGCAGCAAATGATGGGTGCTGGGGCGGGCGAGCAGGGAGCGGCCGCCGGGTTGCGCGAGCTGGGCGGGGCCGCCATTACGCCGTCGCAATTGTTTGAGATCGAGGAGAAGCACGAGCGTGACAAGGGTGTGCTGCGCTCCTACCTCGAATGGCTCGGCGTGTTTCCGCGGGATGTGATCCGGCAGGCCAAGAGCTTTCCGGCGGGCGAAGACACCGTCAGCATCCAGGTCCCGGGACTGACCAAGACGGTGGATCTGGTGCGGGAGGGGGACGATGGCGTCGAGATCGTCAACGAATCGGGTGTGGATATTGGCGGATGGAAGGCCCGCGTGGTGGGGGTGAGCGAGCTGGAGAGGCGCTGGAAGAAGCACACCAAGGGGATGAAAGTTCCGACCGACCTGCAGGCCCGCGCCGTGCTCTACCGGTCAGGGTTCGAGGGATTGCTCCAGGGGAGTCTCGGCCGCTCCGAAAAATATGGCGACCCCGTGTGGGCGCTGGTGCGGCAGCGGATCCCGATTTCGCTCTTCTTCGGCCTCACCTCGATGGTCCTGATTTATGGGATCTGCCTCCCGCTGGGCATCGTGAAGGCGATCAAGCACCGCACCTGGCTCGACAACGTGTCCTCCGTCACGGTCTTCGCCGGGTACGCCATTCCGGGATATGTCCTGGGATCGTTCCTGATCGTGTTCCTCGGGGCGCGGCTCGACTGGTTCCCGATCCAGGGATTCGTCTCGGAGGACTTCGAGCAATTGGGCCCGGGGGCGAAGATCCTGGATGTCCTCAACCACGCCGTCATGCCCCTGGCGTGTTACGTGGTGGGCAGCTTCGCCTTCATGACTTTCATGATGAAGAACAACCTGATGGACAACCTGGCTGCGGATTACGTGCGCACCGCGACGGCCAAGGGCGTCCGCTATAGCTCGGCCGTGTTCCGTCACGCCTTCCGCAACTCGATCATCCCCATCGCCACCACGGTCGGGCAGAACATCACCTTGATCGTGGGCGGCAGTTTCCTAATCGAGAAAATCTTCGACATCAACGGGTTCGGACTGCTGCAGTTCAATGCCGTGATGGAAAAGGACGAGCGGGTCGTGCTGGGGGTCCTGACCATTTCCGCCACTCTCATGTTGCTGGGCAACATTTTGTCGGACCTGTGCGTGGCACTGGTCGATCCACGAATCAGATTCAGGTAAGCCCGTGTATCGCATATTGGGAATAGGACTGATCCTGGCGGGTGGGGGAGCGATGATCGCCCACAACGCCGGTCTGGCGCTCCCGTCGCTGCACTGGTTCTTCGGTTTCGAGGCGAAGGAGGCGGAACTGACGGACGCCTCGTGGTGGAGAAAGAATCAAGGCGAGGCGATCGGTTATCTCCTCTCTTCCCTCCTGGTGATCGGGGGGGTGATTTCCCTGCTCCGGAGCCGCCAGGGACCGCACTGGAATCCCCAGACGCTGCGGAAACTCAAGCGATTCCGCTCGATCGGCCGTGGATACGTCTCGCTCCTGGCGCTCGCGGGTCTCGTGGCGCTGGGGCTGCTTGACCAGGTCCTGGTCGGGGAGCGGGCCCTCCTGGTGAAGTACGACGGCCGGTGGTATGCGCCGGCCATTCTCCAGAAGTCGTTCACCGACGAGGACTTTGGCGGCACCGCGAAAAGCGAGGTCGACTACCGCGAGCTGAAGAAGCGATTCAAGCGGGAGGGGAAGGGAAACCGGGTCTGGTTGCCGCCGGTTCCGTTTGATCCCACCTTCGACTCGGAGGGGGAAATCCGCTCCTCCCTGGTGGAGACCGAGGGGGTCTTCTTCCAGGAAGGGGATGGGGCTCCCTACGCGGGGCTCGCCTATCGCTTCTATGCGGAAGAGAGCAAGAAGCGGCATTCGATGGTGAGGTTCCGGAAGGGGGTCCGGCAGGGAAGGGAAGAATACTACGACCGCAACGGAGACCTGGCGGGGGTCTACACCTGGAAGAACGGCGTGCGGGACGGCAGTCCGCTCATGGGCGCCGACACCGTGGCTGCGGTGGAAGGCGCGGAAACCACCCCGCTTCTCGCCGTGAAATATCCCCCTATCCCGCCGGGCTTCAAGAGCCGCCACTACCTCGGAACCGATTCGCGGGGTTGGGACGTGCTGGCCCAGATTTTTGGCGGTCTGCAGGTGGTCTTCCAGGCCGCGATCCTCTACCTGGTGGTCACCTACTCGGTGGGCGTCACGTTCGGCTGCCTGATGGGCTACCTGGGGGGCACCTTCGATATCGTCACCCAGCGCTTCATCGAGGTCCTTGCCAACGTGCCGTTTCTCTACGTGGTGATCATCATCGCGGATCGCATCGGCCGCGACAATATCTCGCTCGTCACGATCCTCCTGGTGATTTGCATATTTTCGTGGATTCACATCACGTTCTACATGCGGACCGCCACCTACAAGGAGAAGGCGAGGGATTACGTGGCGGCGGCTCGTGTGATCGGAGCCGGTCCGGGGCGGGTCATTTTCCGGCATGTTCTTCCCAACGCGATCTCCACGATTGTGACCCTGCTGCCGTTCAGTGTGGCTGCGATCATTACTTCGCTGACGGCCCTGGACTTCATCGGGTTTGGCCTGCCGGACAAGTATCCCAGCTGGGGGCGCCTGTTGGGCGACGGCGTATCGAACCTCGACTCGCCGTGGATCGTGGCTTCCGTGTTTTCCGGAATGGTGG
>Ga0310121_10001055_pt1 | contig 29121 bp, 30 predicted proteins | sample CB27_Tmax_986_MG_FD_203504 | JGI IMG/M metagenome (GOLD analysis project Ga0310121, IMG submission 203504) | Marine microbial communities from Western Arctic Ocean, Canada - CB27_Tmax_986 | ecosystem: Environmental > Aquatic > Marine > Oceanic | place: Canada: Western Arctic Ocean | collected... | reverse complement strand
GGGCGTCGCGGCGGGCGACGTCAACGCCACCAACGATGCTGGGGAGCGCGAGTTCGCGGAAGACACGATCTTCGGCAAGGTTGCGGCGGCGCTGCACGGGATGCGCTCCGCGCCTGCGGGCGCGGGCCCGGCTCGCTTCCCCGTCGGCGACCCGCGGGGAGAGGTCGATCGCGCGGCGGATCCGTTGCGCCCATCCTAGCTTCGCGTAGGGAGAGCCACGGTCGGGACTGACCATGACGACCTCCTCGACTCAGTCGGACCGCACTCCACGTCTGCGGCGCGAACTGAGCCTGGTCCACGTCTCGCTGGCCGGCGTTGGAATCATCCTCGGTGCCGGGATCTACGTCCTGATCGGGGAGGCGGCCGAGCAGGCTGGGTCGCTGGCCTGGCTCTCCTTTGTCATCGCCGCGATCGTCACAGCCCCTGACCGGACTCAGTTATGCCGAGTTGTCGGGCATGTTCCCCAGCGCTGGGGCGGGATTCGAATACACCCGACGTGCGTTCGGCATGCGACCAGCGTTCGTTACCGGCTGGCTCACCTTGACGGCCGAGATCGTTGCGGCCGGCGCCGTCGCGCTGGGCTTTGGTAGCTATCTCGAAGACTTGACCGGCCTCGACGATGGCATCGCCGCGATCGTGTTGCTGGTGGCCGGCACTTTCGTGGCCGCGAGTGGAGCGTTGGGGTCGTTCAAGGTGGCGGGACTGCTCACCGTCGTCGAGGCCGGCAGCCTGGTCTTCGTCAGCGTTGTTGGCCTGATCGACTTTGATCCCGACCGCGTGATCGGCGGAACCGACGCCTGGGTGGTGTTGGGTGGGTCGACGCTGGTCTTCTTCGCCTTCATCGGTTTCGAGGACATCGCCACGTTTTCCGAAGAGGCGCGCGATCCGGAACGTACCGTGCCTCGGGCAATCCTGATCGCGATCGGCGTCGCGACGGTGATGTACCTGCTCGTCGCGCTCGCGGCGATAGGTGTGGTTGGTGCCGCATTACTGGCCGAGTTAGGCGCGCCGCTGGCAGAGGTTGTTGCCGCCGTGCTTGGCTCTGCTGCGGGCGATGTGCTGGCCGTCGTGTCGCCCTGGCGGCGACCGCCAACACTACGCTGCTGCTTCTCATGGCCTCCTGCCGCCGCATCTACGGGATGGCGTCCGCCGGGGCACTGCCCGCGACCCTGGCCCGCGTCTCCGGCGATGGCGACGTGCCGATCGTCGGCCTGATCATGGTCGGTGTAGTCGCGGCGCTGTTCACGTTGTGGGGCGACATCGGTCAGATCGCCGATGTCACGAATTTCGCGCTTTTCGTCGCGTTTGTGCTGGTCAACCTCGCGCTCATCGAGCTGCGCCGAAGCAGACCCGACGCCGTCCGTCCGTTCCGCTCCCCCGTCACGCTGTCGTGTGCCCTGGTGGGACAACGCTGGGCTTGGATCCCGGTGCTGCCTGTTCTGGACGTGGTCAGCATCATTGTGCTGATGGCCAACTTGGACCTGGAGTCGCTGCTGGGCGGCCTGGTTCTTCTTGCGATCGGGATCGGCTTGGCCTTCGTTCGGCCGCACTGGGGCGGCCAAGCCGCGGACGACTCAGGGCCGTAGGCGGAATCCGTAGAGTTCGTGTGCCTGGCGCGCGAGATCCTCGCGGAACTCTGGCGCGGCGACGTTGAGCAAGGCCTGCGCGCGCTCGCGCACGGGACGGCCGTGCAATGCCGCAACGCCATACTCCGTCGCGACGAAGTACACGTCACCCCGCGTCGTGACGACGCCGGCCCCCGGTGTCAGTTCGGTGACGATTCGCGAGCGGCTGCCTCCCTGCGCCGTGGCCGGCAGTGCGATGATCGGCACGCCGCCTGGCGCGCGCGCCGCCCCGCGCGCAAAGTCGAGCTGCCCGCCAATCCCGCTGTAGAAGCGCGGACCGATCGAGTCGGCGCAGACCTGCCCGGTCAGATCAACTTCGATCGCGGAGTTGATCGCCACCATCTCCTCGTGCCGCGCGATCACTTGCGGGTCGTTCGTGTAATGCGACGGGTACATCGCCACGAGCGGGTTGTTGTCGATGAAGTCGTAGAGCCGCCGGCTGCCCATCACGAACGAGGCCACGATGGAGTTTCTTACGCGCGCCGGTGACCACGCCGGCTTCGACGAGGTCGACCACGCGATCGGAGAACATCTCCGTATGGATGCCAAGGTTGCGATGCCCGGCCAACGCCTCCAGTATCGCGTCGGGCACGGCGCCGATGCCCATTTGCAGGGTCGCGCCGTCATCGATCAAGGGCGCGATATGTTTCGCGATCGAGTGATGGACATCGCCTAGCGCACCGGCTGAATACTCGTGCAGCGGACGCTCCGTCTCGACGTAGGAATCGAATCGGTCCAGCGCCACGAACGACTCACCCAGGTTGCGCGGCATCTGTCGGTTCACCTCCGCGATCACGTGTCGTGCCGAGGCAGCGGCCGCGAAGGCGACGTCGACGTCGACGTCGACGGAGACTCCCAGCGAACAGAAGCCGTGCGCGTCCGGCGGCGAAACCTGAAGCAGGGCGACGTCGATGGGCAAAACGCCGTCTTCGAACAGCGCTGGAATGTCAGAGAGGAAGACCGGCGTGAAGTCGGCGCGGCCGGCCTGCACGGCCTCGCGCACATTGGGACCGATGAAGAGCGCATTGTGGCGGATGTGGCCTTCCAGCTCCGGCGCGACGTGTGGCGCGGGGCCGTCCAGATGGAGCGAGACGGTTTCGATGTCGTGCAGCTCGCGGGCGCGCCGCGTCAGGCCCTCGAGCAGCGGCGTCGGCGTGGCGGCGCCGCCGTGAATGTAGACGCGCGAACCGCTCTCCAGCGGCGCGAAGGCTTCGTCTAGTGATGCGACGCGTGCCATACAACTCCCCGGCGCACGCTAGCTGCTCGCCACGCGGAGCGAATTGAGAATCCTGCCAGTCGGTACGATGCCCGAGAGGAGCTGGGAGTATGTCCGACTCGCACACGCCCGGCGACTTTTTCGTTGAAGGCACGCCGCACATCACGCCCGACCACATGCTCGACGTCCGTGCCCGACAGCTTGGCTTCGCGCGCGACGCCTTGCGCCTGCCTCCTACCTGCGTCGCCACCTTCTTTCCGCAGACGGCCCGCGAACTCGCTCTTGCTGTGGGCCTCGACCCCACGCCTGTCGACACCGACCAAGGCAACTGGCGCCTCGCCGCCAATGACCAGATCGCCGTCGGACGCCTCCCGATGGGCGTGCCACACGCCGCCTCTCTGTTCGAGCAGATGGTCAGCGCCGGTACCGAGCGCCTGATCATTGTGGGCGCCGCAGGCAGCCTCCAGCCCACCATCGAAGTTGGGCACCTCGTCATTCCCACCGACATCATTCGCGAGGAAGGCACCTCCTACCACTACCTCCCCGCCGACGAACCCGCCCGAGCCGATGCCGATCTCGCCGCCCAGCTTTCCGACGCTGTTTCCGCCGAGGGGCAGGAACCCCATCGCGGACTGCATTGGACCACCGACGCCATCTTCCGCGAACAGGAAGAAAAAATCGTCGATTTCCGTTCGCGTGGCATGCTCAGCGTCGACATGGAGATTTCCGTCCTTTACGCCGTCGCCCCCTGCATCTCGGCATCCCCTGCGCGGCCGTCCTTGGCATCACCGACGTGCTCAACCCCTCCCAGGGCTGGCGGCTGCTCGGCGCGCCCCCGCGTGAGTTCGACGCTGGTGCTCCCCCCGCTGGCGGCCGGGCGCGCGGCTGGGCCGATCCCAGCGGTGCGGGCTCGTACTCCGAGTCCATCAGCCTTGCCGTCCGTGCCGCGCTGACCGTCGCCCGGTCGGTCGCTCCGACCTGAGTCTGTCGATCAGGCGCCGGCTGCGCGCGCCAGCAGCACCGCGACGCCGGCCAGCAGGCAGTATCCGATGAACGGGGCGAAGCCGCGCGACTGCACCAGCGAAATCAGCGCCCGGATGGCAATCAGCGCCGTGACGAAGGATGCCGCGACGCCGATCGCGATCGTGCCCGCGTCCTGCCCCGGCCCACCCCCGTCGCTGATTAGGTCGTAGCCCAGCACGATGCCCGCGCCGGCGACGGCGGGCGCGGCGAGGTAAAAGGCGAAGTCGGTGGCGTCCTCGCGTGTGAGGTTGCCCAGCAGCCCACCCACGATCGCCAGGCCAGAGCGCGACACACCAGGCAGCACCGCGATCGACTGCGCCAGGCCGATTCCGAACGCCGTGCGTTCGGAGAGCGCGTCCATCGTTCCTAGCCTGTGGCCCAAGCGCTCGCCCGCCAGCAGAGCCGCGGCCGTGCCCAGCAGGAACGCGCCCACCCAGGTCGGGTTGCGCAGTGTGTCATCGAGGCTGTCGCGGATTACCAGCCCGACGATCGCGATCGGGACCGTGCCGATCGCGATCAGCACGAGCCGCCGACGTGCCAAGCGACGCTCGGCCGCATCGCTCGAGGGCAGCAGTCCGCGCGCGAGCGCCAGCCATCGACGCCTGAACACAACGAGCAGTGCCCCCAGCGTGCCGACATGGACCGCAACGTCGAACGCGACGCCAGGGTCGTCCCAGCCGAACAGCCAGCGAGTCAAGACCAGGTGCCCGCTGCTCGAAATTGGCAGGAACTCCGCGATGCCTTGCACGATTCCCAGGACCAGGGCTTCAAGCTCCGACATCTTGCCCCCAGGCGACAACCTGCGTGATGGACTTCATCGTCCCGCCCGCGCGCGGTCTGCTCAAGATGGGCGGGTCGTAGCTGTGCTGGCTAGACTCCCCCTGCGACGCGGCGTGACGCGGCGTGAAAAGGCAGGTTCGAGGTTCCGAAGGGGGACAGTGAAGATGCGTCTTGAGGACAAAGTTGCGATCGTGACCGGCGCCGGTGGCGGCATGGGTGCCAGTGAGGCCCGACTCTTCGCGCGGGAGGGCGCCAAAGTCGTCGTGGCCGACGTCTGGGATGAGGGCGGCGAATCGGTGGCGGCGTCGATCGAGGACGCCGGCGGCGACGCCCGTTTCGTCCACTGCGACGTGACCCAGGACGACGATTGGCAGCGCCTGCTGCAGGCGACGGTCGGCGAGTACGGCAAGCTGGACATCCTCGTCAACAACGCCGGACTGAGCTCCACGTCCGAGGACGATCCGACATCGCTCGCCGGCTGGAACCGAATCATGGGCGTCAACGCCACCGGCGTCTATCTGGGCACGGAACGTGCGATCCCGCACATGATCGAGAGCGGAAGCGGCTCGATCGTCAACATCTCGTCGATCATGGGGTTCGTCGGCTCGGCCGGCGGTCACCCCGCCTATCACGCGTCGAAGGGCGCAGTGCGACTGTTTACGAAGGCGATCGCCGTCAACTACGGCCCGCAAGGCATTCGCTGCAACTCGGTCCATCCCGGCTTCCTGCCACCCATGCGAAGCGGCGGAGCCGGCACCGAGGAGGCGCGGGAGCGCGCCGCTCGCATCACCCCCCTACGACGGATCGGCGACCCGATCGACGTCGCCAACGGCGTGCTCTTTCTGGCCTCCGATGAGGCGTCCTTCATCACCGGCACCGAACTGGTGATCGACGGGGGCTTCATCGCCCAATAGGCCGCGGCTAGACTGTGCGCCGCGCCCCCCAGACCGGCGGATGAGGAGACCACGACATGCCACTGACCGCGGATGACCGCGTCGAGATCCAGATGCTCGGCGCCCGCTACAACCACGCGATCGACTTTCACGACCATGAGGCTTGGGCCGACACGTTCGTGCCCGACGGCTGCTTCATTTCCCCACAGGGACAGCGGGATGGCCGGGACCAACTGATCGAGTTCTCGCACGACTCAGCAGCGCGTCCCCCCGCGCGACGTCACTGGACGAACAACTGGGTGATCGACGGCGATGGCGATGATGCGACCTCGACCTGTTACCTCAACCTGGTCGACGTGACGAACAACGGTGCCATCCTGGTGACCGGGCTCTACCAGGATCGCTTGCGCAAGGTGGACGGCGCCTGGAAATTCGTCGAGCGTAAGGTCTCGCTCGATTCCGCTGGCTAGCCGGCGGGCTGCACCGAAGGGAGTATGGCGTGAGCCACGCTGATCGACTGAGCATGCCTCTGGGCGACGCGATTTACTCGATGCGGGCGATTCGCCGCCTCAAGTCCGATCCCATCCCCGACGCCGACTTGCACGCCATCATCGAGGCGGCGACGCAGGCGCCCTCGGGCGGCAACGTCCAGCCCTGGCACTTCCTCGTCATCACCGAGGCGTCGCAGCTGGCGAAGCTGGGCGAGCTCTACCGCGAGGCCTGGTGGGCCAAGCGTCGCGACGCCGGCATCCACGGCCCCGAAGACATCCCCGAGACCGATCATGTGGCGCGCTCCGCCATGCGCTTGGCCGACGAGATCGGCGAGTCGCCCGCCATCGTCCTGCTGCTGGCCGCGGCACACGGACCGGGCGCGATGGGCTCGGTCATCCCGTCGGTGCAGAATCTGCTGTTGGCGGCCCGCGCCCTCGGCGTCGGCGGCACGATCACGACTTTGCACGCCGATGTCGACGAGCGCGTGCATGAGGCGTTCGCCATCCCGGAATCAATGCAGGTCGTCTACTGCGTCCCGCTCGGCTACCCGCGCGGCCGTTTTGGCCCGCTCAATCGCAAGCCGGTTCCTTCGGTCAGCTCCCGCGATCGCTTCGGCGACCCTACCGGCTGGGAGTAACGTGACGGCGGCCCGGAAATCGTTCGCGGAGTAGGGAGACCGGCGTTTGCTCGATAGTGCGCTTCTGATCACGCTGTTCATCATCATTGGTGCGGCCGTGCTCGGCGCGATCGTCGCCGCCCGCGTGCGCGACCCTTGCATCAAGCAGTGGCATGGCTACCCCGTCGATCTTTTGCTGGTCGGTGGCGCTCGTTTCGAGGGGCGGATCCACAGCGAGTCCAGCGGGATCGAGATCGGATTCGCGAGCGCGCAGCGGGGAGCCGGCGGTGCGGAGCGTTACTCCTTCGTGCTCTATCGAGATGAATACGCCTCGATCGACAAGGTGGTGCGCTACCTCGACGCGTTGACTCCGGCCGAGCTGAACAAGCGCGAAGGAGCTCTGCGCCACGCCTACCGGCCGGGCCTGCATCGACGGATGGCGCGCAGAGCCCGCAATTGGCTCAACACGCTCAAGGACGCCTTTGCCGACGCGGCTGGCGCCGTCGCTGGGCACGCCGGAATGAAGGCGCAGGCCGGGCGTGCGAGTTCGACCAGCGCGGTGATGGTGGGCTCTCTGGGGCGGGCGCACGATCCGCTGCTGGAGCGGCACATCGGTCATCGCGTCGTGGTCATCGTCGACGAACACAGCGAAGACGAGATCGAATTCGAGGGCATCTTCCGCGAGTACAGCTCCGCGTTTCTCTCGATCGTGGATGTCGCATATGCGCCCGATGGCGCGGAACCGCGAACCGCCGATCTGCTGCTGTCCCGGCCACGCGCCGCGGTTCGGGCCGCCGGAGAGGCGATCCAGGTCTAAGCCGGTTGGCTGCCTCTCGGCGAGCCGCGTTACCCCTCGTCTGAGGCCGGTTTTGCGGGCTCGTAGGCGTCGTAGATCTCGACCATCTGGCGACGCTCTTTTTCCTGGCGCACCATGTTGATCGTGCCACCCTCGCCGAAGCGGTTGCTCGCCGCGAAGTTCACTTCGTTGAGGGCGTAATCGAATTTGTATTCCTTGGCCACGACCCGATCGGCGTACTCGCGCAGATGGATGAAGTAGGCCAGGTAGGAGACGGTTTGATGCAGTGTGAGGGGCGCTCGCCGCAGGGTGCCCCAGATCATGCGCGCCGCAAAGCGCCGATGTCCGCTGCCGCCCGTCAGGTAGTACTTGAAGATCATGGCGGTCTGTTTGATCAGGAACGGCCGGAAGCGGCCCAGTGGCTTCTGAATGAACGGACGGTCCGCCTTGCCCCATTGCTCCACGTTCGCGAGCCAGCGGTCGCCCAGCGCTTCCCAGGTGTAGATGCGCTGAAACAGCTCGCGGTATCCGTGGATCAACTCGTCGTACGACATCTGCTCCGGTTCGATGTTGGTAAAGCTGAGCGTGTTGTTGCCCTGCGCGGCGGAGCGCAGGCGACCGGCGGCCTCCAGCCGTTCGTAGAGCGGTGTGCGTGGGATCGCTTGCAGGATGCCGAGCATCACGATCGGCACGCCGGCCAGTTGGAGGAACTCGTACTGGTCCTCGAAGATGGCCAGGTCGTCGTTGTCGAAGCCCACGATCATGCCGGCCACCGTGACCATGCCGTAGCTCTGGATCGTCTTGATGTCCTCGACCAGATTCGCCGCCACGTTCTGCATCTTGCGCGTCTCGGTCAGGCTCTCCACGCGCGGCGACTCGATCCCGAGGAAGGCCTCAGTCACATTGGCGTGACGCATCAGCTCTAGCAGCTCAGGATCGCGCACACAGTCGACGCTCATCTCGACGTACAGGCTGAGCGGTGTGCGCCGGGCGCGATTCCAGTCGCCGACGGCTTTCAGCATCTCCTTGGCGTACTTGCGATTGCCCACCAGGTTGTCGTCGGTCAGCGTGACGAAGTCCACACCGGCGTCGGCCCAGGCCTGCAGTTCCAGCAGCACGTGTTCGATCGGCTTCATGCGAACGACCCGACCGTAGGTCACGATGATGTCGCAGAACTCGCAGTTGAAGGGACAGCCGCGCGTGGTCTGGACGGCTCCCACGCGATAGGCCTTGGTGTCGAGCAGGTCGAGCCGGGGTGGCGGGCTGTCCGTCATGTCGATCTTTTCGACCTGGGCGTAACGATCTTCGCCTTCGCCGAGTTCCCACGCGTCCAGGAAGATCTCCCAGTTGTACTCGCCCTCGCCCTCGAACAGCACGTCACAGTGCGGGCGGCAACGCTCCGGCACCACGTTGCAGATCGGGCCGCCCATGCAGACGGTGTAGCCGTTCGCCCGGAAGCGATCGGCCACTTCGAACAAACGCTGCTCTTGGATGCCCATGGCGGACAGCACGATCAAGTCCGCATCGACTTCAAAATCGATCGGCTCGATGTTCTCGTCGACGATCGTCACGTCGTAGCGGTCGGGGGTCAGCGCGGCCAGCGTCGCCAGGCCCAGCGGCGGCATGACCGTCTTGAAGCCGCCGATCTCCTTGATGAAGCCGAAGCTCCAGAAAGAAGGTGGAAACTGCGGATGGACCATGACGATTTTTTTGCGTCTGGTCCGCGTCGGGCCCGGAACTTGCGTCATGCCCCCAAGCTTCCCAGCAGCAGGAGACTCGGAGAGCCGTTCTCGGGTTCTCGTCCGGCTGCGGGCTGCACCGATAGCGTACGGGTCAGGACCTCTAACCTCGCGTTTGCCCGCCACAGATGTCTTGCCTGCCCGCTGCAGGCGGTATGCCAGAGCGAAGCCAGGTTCGCCGTCGAGGGGGGCAAATCATCGGCTGGGGCTGCCAGCGCAGCCGCGTTGAGGGATAGCCCTTGTCAGAGCGTTGGCGTCGGATGGCCCCCGCTCAGTCGGACATAAGCGGGGGCCATTGCAGGCGACGGTCGCTCCCACGGTTCGGGCTGCGCCCTGGGGCACGATCAGAGGTCGAGGCCGAGGGCGGCGACGGGGGTCGTGACCGACATTTGCGGCGGATCCGCGACCAGCGGCCCGAACGCTGACATGGCCGCCTGCATCGCCTCGCTCTGGCCGTGGTTCTGCATCGACTCCGCATCCGCCATCAGGGCGAAGAACCAGAAGGTGTTCCCCTCGCCGCGGTGATACGAATAGATCTCGACGCGGGGTTCGTCCTTGGCGGTCTCAACCATCGAGGTGAGGACCGCTTCCATCTCCTCGGCCTTGCCGTCTTGGCACGCGAACGTGCCTATGACCGTGGCTTTGCTGATGTCGTTCTCCTTCGCGGCTGGGGCCGCGTAGCACGAGTTGATCGCGTGTCGACATTCCTACCACGAACGGGGGGTCGAATCGACGGACGAGGTTTTGGCCCACGGCTTGCCGCGATCTGCACCGCCGTGCCGTAGAGGTCGTCCTCCTCGGCGATGGGCTCGCCGGCCTTCAGGGCAACTCCTCGTAGCCCGCGCCTCGCGCGGAGGGGCTGCGGAGCACGAGGGGGGAGAGGCGCAGCGGAGCGGCGAGGGAACTGAGCCGCCCATCTGTCCTAGCCAATCCGCACCTGACCTGACGGGTAGCTGAAATGCCGAGTCGGCCGATCGGGGATGGTGAGCGCCACCATCATCGGCCCTAGCCGACCGAGGAACATGAGCACGACCAGGATCATTGCACCGCCCGTGGAGAGCCCGCCCGTCAGCCCGTGTGACCAGCCTGTGTGACCAGCCCACGTTGGCGAGCGCGGACATGACCTCGAAGTCGAGGGCGAGGAAGGGAAAGGGGTCAGTGATGGCGAGCGCGATCACGCCGACTGTGAGCGCGATGAACATGAGCACGATGACGCTGACCGCCCGGATCACAATCGCCATCGGGATCTCGCGGCCAAAGGCCTCGGGCCGGTGTCGGCCCCGTAGGGCGGCGACGACCAACGACATTGTGACCATGAACGCGCCCATCTTAATCCTGCCGGACGTAGAGGTGGATGAGCCACCGATGAACATCAACACGAGAAGGACGACCGTGGTGACTTCGCGCATCGCGGCCATCTCGACCGTGCGATTCACGGACAGGAAAAAGGTATTGGCCAAGGCATCGACAGGGCCGAGGCCGCTGAGGGGCTGGCCGGGCTGCACTTCCGCCGCTAGCAGGAGGATCATGCCCAGCGCCAAGAAGCCGAACATCCCGAGCACCACGAAGCGGGTATCGAGGCTCCAGAAGCGGGGCCGCCGTCGCATTTGGAAGACGGTGATGAAGGAGAGGGTGCCGAGGAAGGCGGAGATCCCCATCACCACGACGGGATAGGGCGACGAGACTTGCCCCTGGAACCCGGTTCCGCCACCCATGAGATCGAAACCCGCGTTGTTGAACGCCGAAATCGTATGGAAGAGGGCCTGCCAGGCTCCGCGCGGGCCCCCCGTGTTGTCCAGGAACCAGGGCAGGAGGAGCAGGAACGTGACCGACTCGACGACCACGACGAAGATCACCAGGCGGCGCAGGAGGCGACGCACATCGCGCTCGGTCACGTCCATCAGTTCCATACCGAAGAACTCGCGCCCGCGCAGCCCGAAGCGACCGCCGATGACCAGCACCAGCAGTCCGGCATACATCGTCACGCCCAGGCCCTCGAGCTGGATCAGCCCAGCGATGACGGCTTCTCCGAAGCCGCTCCAATGGGTGGCGCTGTCGAAGCGGGTGAGGCCCGTTACGCAGACGGCTGAGACGGCCGTGAACAGAGAGTCCCAGCCGCTTGTCCACGCGCGCGATTCGGACGAAGCCGGGAGTGCGAGCAGCAGCGCGCCCAGGCCGATCACGACGGCGAAGGCGGCCGCAATCATCCACGGACGCGGCGTGATCGAGATATGCCTTTGCGGGCGCACCTGCATGATCTCCGGGTAGAGTCGCCTGCGGCGCAAGACGCGGTTGCCAGGGAGGCGAGGATCGGCGCGGGAAGCCACGGCGAGTCATCCCCCTTGGTGGGCGTGACATCGGAGGGCCAGGAAGCGGACAGGACCGGAAGCGGGCACGCGAGGAGTGGGTCACTCCGTCAACGCGCGTCGCTTAGGCCGCGGGTGGCGAACGCGCCCCCGATGTGCCGTGCGGCACCAGCGAGTGGACGCCAGGTGAGTCCCCGTCTCTGACGCGGACGAGGAGCCTCGCGGCGGGGTCGCCGGTGGCGTGGGCAGCCTGAACACGGTCGTCGGGCTCACCATCGAGACCGTCAGCCAACTCAACAAGCGCAGCGGGTTCGTCCCCGCGGATGGAGTCAACTTCGGCGAGCGTGGCGGCCTCATGGGAAGGGGCGCTGGCTAGCCAAGACGAGGAGGCAAAAAATGCGAGCAGGACAGCCACGGCTGCGAGAGTCACGCTCCAGAGGCGCGAAGAATCGGGCTGATGATCGCGCTTCGTCACGCGAATCCAGACTCTCCGCCCCCTACAAGGCGGCGCTAACCGACCTATTGGCTGCCAGTTTCCACGCTACGCTCGGCTCAACGCGGAGGCCAGGGGCCGAGCGCTGTTCCGTTGTCAGTCGCCGCTGCTGGCCTCGCGCTGCGGGGTTCGGCGCTAACGGTGGGGTGGGTGCCCAGCAAGATCAGGAAAAACGCGGCGGGAGACTCGACGAACAGATCCGGACGTGATCATCCAGTGCGCATCCCAGGCGGCGGCAGAATCGCGTCGAGCATCTGCGCCTTGTCCCGCGCCACGCTGGTTAAGACGTGCGAGTAGCGGTTGAGCGTGGGAGCCGCGTTGGCATATCTGAGCCGGTCCGCGACCGCTTTCGTGTGCGCGCCTTGCAGGAGGCGCAGGGTCGGTCGACGAATGGTGCGCAGCTGCCCAGAACGGCAGTCGGTGGAACCTGCGTAGAGGCCGTGGATGTTGGAGGCGACGACCGGATTCGAACCGGTGATCGGGGTTTTGCAGACCCTTGCCTTACCGCTTGGCTACGTCGCCCAGAGCAAAACTCATGTGAGGGGGATGGAGCGGAAGACGGGATTTGAACCCGCGACCTTCTCCTTGGCAAGGAGACGCGCTACCACTGCGCCACTTCCGCCTGCGGTCACACTACCGGATGGGGGTCGCCGGGTGGTGCCGAGGATGAGACTCGAACTCATACGCTCTTAGAGAGCACAGCGCCCTCAACGCTGCGTGTCTGCCAATTCCACCACCTCGGCGCGACCGGCGTAGCCGTCTGGCAGGAGTGGAGGGACTCGAACCCCCGACCTACGGTTTTGGAGACCGTTGCTCTGCCAAACTGAGCTACACTCCTTCAGCGCAGAGCGCAGTATATCAACGCCCAGATCGCCCGGGCAATTCGCCTTCTGTCCGCTGCTCACGACTCCTTCGCCGCACCGCGCAGTGCCTCCTGGATCCGTTCCGGGTAATCGCTGACGATGCCCGACAGCGGCAGCCGCACCAAACGCGCCAGATCTGCCGGATCGTTCTTGGTCCAGCAAAACACCGCGAGTCCCTGGCGGCGGAACTCCCGCACGACCGACTCGTCCACATCCGCGATCGATACGCCCGCCAACCCAAGCCGCTCGACGCGTGCTCGCACCTGGTCCGTCACGCTGCGGCAGAGATGCGCGACTGGCAGTTGCGGCGCCTGTCGCGCCAGCGCTTCCAGCAGCGCGCCGTCGAAGGACCAGAGCCAGACGCGGTTCTCGGCGGCGGCCTGTACGTCCTTCAGGACCGCTTCGACGACGGTGTCCGGCGCCTGGTCCGGCGCGGCCTTGACTTCGATCACGAGCAGCGCGGTCGGGACAACCACTGCCAGGGCCTCGCTCAGCGTCGGGACCGTTTCGCCGTCGCCCGCGTCCAGCTCTCGCAGTTGGGCGAACGTCATCGCGCAAAGCAGGCCGGATCCGGTGGTCGTCCGGTCCAGCGTGTTGTCGTGCAACAGGACGGGGACGGCATCGGCGCTGAGATGGACGTCGATTTCGATCCCATCGACGCCTAAGGCCAGGCCGGCGCGCAAGCCGCGCAGCGTGTTCTCGGGCGCGTGGCCCATCGTCGCCCGGTGGGCGACAACAAGAGGCGCTCGACGCGCGACCGCGCGGTGCGCGCTCACGAACCGCGCCCGTGCGGCAGAGTTGCAGTCATCGCCCCAGTCTATGGCGCGCTGTATCGCCGCCGAGCAAACGACCGCCATACACTGCGCCGGGCTGAATCCGCGCTTCGCGCCGAGGCCGCCCCGCGGAGCGCAAATGGCCACCGTCAACGCCCTATTCGTTCGCGCCTTCGACGACGCGGGAGACGTCTACCACGAGATGGCAGCGCCGCTGATCGACGCGGTCGCGGATCTTGTCGTCGAACGAGCGGAGCTTTCGCGTGGCGCCGTCGTCGTCGACATGGGGACGGGGCCGGGCACCGTCATCCTGGCCGCGCTGCGGGCCGGGTTCAAACGCCTCGACGTCACGGCGATCGATCTCTCGGAGCGCCAGATTCAGATCGGGCGCAAGCGGCTAGCCGACGTGGGTTTGCGTGCCCGCGTGGCACGTATGGACGCGGCGTCGCTCGACGTCGGCGACAACAGCGTCGACGCCGTCACCTCCAGTCTCACGCTGCCCTACCTCGACGACCCTTTGCGTTCGATTCGGGAGGCGGCCCGTATTGCCAAGCCGGGTGCGCCGGTCGTGGTGTCCACGTTCGGGCATCCCCTGCTGGCGGGCTTCGGCGACCGTCTCTTGCGCGCGATGGACAGCGCTGACATCCCGTCGCTGCCAGTCTCGCTGGCGCATACGCCGGAGGAGTTGGCGCAATGGGCGTTCCGTGCCGGTCTGGACGACGTCGTCATCGAAGAGCACGACATCCCGGTGCGCTATCCCAACCTCGATGTCTTCCTGCATACCGCGCAGGTGCTTGGCTTCCAGATCCGGCTCAGCGACGCGCCCCAGGAATGGCTGGCGGCTGTTCGGGAGTCGCTCGCAAAGGACGAGCGGGTTGTTGGCCCTAGCGGGGAGGTCGCCGGCATGGTGCGCGTCCTCTTGCTGCGCGGCCGCGCGACCTAGCCGCCTTGTAGCGGAGCGAAGCGGTTAGTTGAACGTGGGCGGGATATAGCCCACGCCGATCACCAGATCCTGCCCGATGCGGAGTGCGGTGCCGGCTTCGAGCCCGTTGATCCCTTCAATCGCGGGCACCGTCGTCTCGAATCGCACCGCCAGCGCCCGCAGCGTGTCACCGGACGTCGTCGTCCACTGCGCCACCGCATCCCAGAGCAGCGGCAGGGTGTCTGGGTCGAGGATGCGGAGGTGGGGGACCGCGTCGGGCGTGCTGGGGAAGCCGTAGGGAATCAGGATCAGGTCGCCGATCGTCAGCGACGCCGCGTCGTCGATGCCGTTGGGCGTGACGATGGCCTCGATCGTCGTCTCGAATCGGGCCGCCAAGCGCGACGTCCGATCGCCGACGCGAACGGTATAGGGCGTGATCCGTGGCCAGTCGGCGACGTCGGCGCCCAGGGGCGAGACCGTCTCCGCGGCTTCCTCAGCCGTGCTCTCCGCGGGTTGCGAAGGCACGTCCTCTTCGTCTGACGCGCTCGACGCGGCGGCCGGCTCGTCTGGCTCGGCAGGGACGATCGGTGGCTCTGCGCTGGGAGCAGCGTCGGGTTCTGCATCGGCTGGCTCGGTCTCGGCTGCCGGCTGGGGTTCGCTTGCGGGTTGGACCTGCTCAGTCGCGGCCGCGTCGGACGCCGGTGTGGCATCGTTGGGCGTGTCGTCAGGGGCTGCCACAGTGGCTGGCTCGCCCGAGACCGCTGAGTCCCCACCGCCGTCAGTCAGGAACGCTACGGCGCTCCCGACGACGATGATCGCCGACAAGGCCGCCTGCCAGACTAGTCGCGTCGTCGCCCGGCCCCGGCCCCCCGCGCTGACGCCGTCCCAGCGAAGCGGGAAATGAAGCAGCGCGTCGGACTCGTTGGGGTCGGGATCTGGGTTGTTCGCTGGGTCGTTCGCGGGACCGGGCACAACCGGCTATGTCCCGCTGTGGCGCAACGCCGGGCAATCGTGCGGCGCCGACGCGGCGGCTTGCCGCAGACATTCGTAGGGCACTTCGGGGTACGGGCACTGGGCCCGCCCGCAGCTCAGTGCATTGCGTTCACTGCGTCGCTGCGCCTGCACGCAGTTGTCGCACAGCTCCCAGCTCACCTCGCTGGTTGGCGCGTATTTTGCCAGCACCTTGCCGCAGCTCACGCGGCTGGAAATCTTCGGTCTCGCAGCTCCCTGCCCACCGGTCCTCTCTCGTATGACAGATGGAGCGCCGCTGCGTCAATCCCAGCCGCTGTCGTAATCGACGGTCGGGGCCGCCGAAGGCCCGCGCCCTCAGTGTTCCAGGCGGACCGGGAGCGATTCCACGCCCCGCAACACGATGTGATCCTTGAAGCGCGGCCGCTCCCCAGCCAGTTTGATGCTGCTGAAGCGCGCCAGCAGCGCCTCCAAGGCCGCCGCCGCCTCCAGGCGTGCCAGCGGTGCCCCCAGGCAGTGGTGCAGCCCCCGGCCGAAGGCGATGTGAGAGGTGTCCTCGCGGCCGACGTCGAGTTGCTCCGGGTCCGCGAAGTGGTCGGGATCGCGGTTCGCCGCGCCGAGAAGCAGCAGAACTTGCTCGCCGGCGCGAATCGTATGGCCGTCGATCTCCACGTCCTCAATCGCCGTGCGGCCGTCTGTTTGCACGGGGCTGTCGAAGCGCAGCAGCTCGTCCACCGCCGTGTCGATCAGTTCGGGATGTTCGCGCAACTTCGCGATCTGTTCGGGGTGGTCGAGCAGCGCCAGCAGCCCGTTCCCGATCAGGTTCGTCGTCGTCTCGTTTCCTGCCACCAGCAGCAGGCGCAAGGTGACCAACAGCTCCGCCTCGGAAAGCGAGTCGCCCTCCTCCTCGGCCGCGATCAGCAGGCTCATCAGGTCCTCGCCCGGCGTGTCGCGCCGCACCGCGATCAGTTGCAGGAAATACGCCTGCAACTCCTTGGCCGCTTCGGCGGCGGCCCGTAACTCGTCCCGTGTGATTGTGGGTTCCAACGTGCGCGCGACGGGCGCCGACCAGGCCCGAAACTTGTCGCGATCCTCGGCCGGGATGCCGAGCATTTCCGCGATCACGATCATCGGTAGCGGGAAGGCGAGCGCGTCGATCATGTCGACTTCGCCGCCTTCGTCGATCTCGTCCAGCAGCTCGTCGACGATCTGCCGGACACGCGGACCTATCGCCTCGATCGAGCGGGGGGTGAAGGCCTTGCTGACCAGGCCGCGCAGACGAGTGTGGTCGGGCGGGTCGGAGAAGAGCATCGACGGCGGTTCGTCACCGAACGGCTGGTCCTCTTGATTGCGTCGGCGCCTGGAATCGTCGCTGCTCGTGAAGTGTTTCCAGTCGCGCAGGACCGAGTCGATGTCGTCATAGCGGGTCAGGACCCAGCCACCCAGCATGGGACTGCGGTGGACCGGATCCTTCTCCCGCAGTTCGCGGTATTTGGGGTACGGATTCGCGTGGAGGGAGCTTGAGAGCGGGTTATAGGCGACGCCGCTGCGCAGCCGTTCCCGGATCTGGAAATACTGAATCACGACGGTTCGGATCAGGCTGCGAACGACGGGCAAGATGTGCTCCGAATCGACGAGCGCGGCGGGCCGCGCCAACCGGAATTGAGATTCCGAATCGCTCAGTTCAGCGTGACAGCGGGCACCCCCGCGCGCAAGCCAGCGAAGGCGGCCGCCGTTAGACGTCGATCGAGTGCCGCACCTCACGCATGAAACGGGCCGCGTAGTCGAGCGAGGGATCGCCGTCGGTCCTCTGGGGCGGTGGTGGCATCGGGTGAGGTACGACGATCTCGAATGCGAGTTCGCCGGCCAGTGTCTCGTTCAACCCATCGGCGATTGTGTCCGCTGTGCCGTGCAGCGCGAACGCGTCCGCAGCGCTGTCGGGCAGGAAGTCGACCCGCGCGGCGGCGGCATCGAGGTCGGCCGTGTGATGGAAATCTGGCCAGACCTGCGATTTCAGTTGCTCGACGGGCGGGCCGTCCCAGGTGACACCGGGCGCGTCGAAGAGGTACGGGGCGTACTCATAGAAGCCGGCCGCCATCGCCTTGGCCAACCGCTTCGCGCGATCGGTGTCGTCCATCAGAATCGTGTGGACGACGAGGCCGAGCTTCACTTCGTCGGCCCTCCGGCCCGCTTCCTCGGCTCCCGCGCGGACCTCGGCCACAGCCGATTCGAGGTTGCTATGGTCCCGCCCCACGCGGATGAAGACGCCGTCGGCCGCGCGACCGGCGGCGCGTAGCGTCTTCGGTCCGCCTGCGGCGATCCAGACTGGCGCGGGGCCCTGGGGTTGCAGCCGCGCGGCGCGCAGACGCGCGGGCTCGCGTGCGCCCATCTCCAACGGCTCGCCGCGAAGCAGCACCCGGGCGTCGGCGACGGCTTGTTCGATCGTTCGCACGCGAGCCGGCTGCTTGCCCGCAAGGCGGACCGCCGTGTCCCCGGCGCCGTAGCCCAGCAAGGTGCGACCCGGGGCCAGCGACTCCAACGTCGCGGCCGAGGCGGCCGTCGCGGTCACGTCGCGAATGATGGGGTTGGTGACGAGCACGCCCAAGCCGATTCGCTCCGTCGACGCGGCGGCCGCGGCCAGCATCACCCAGGGATCGGGCAGGATGAGCTGAGAGTCGGGGATGAAGGCCCAATCCCAGCCCAGCCGCTCGATGCGGGCTGCGTCGGCGGCGAACCGTGGTGGGTCGCGGTAGTCCAGGCGGTTGAGACCGAACGCCGTCATCGTGTCGTCCCTGCGCTGTGGCTGGCGGCCATCCTACATTTCCGCGGCGGCGCGAGGCCACTACCCTTGCCGACCAGTGATCCTGCCCGAAACAGCAAGGGAGCCGCCAATGCCCGAAGAACTCGTCGCCGGACGCGAATTCGAGATGCAGCGCGAGGTGACGTCGGCCAATACGGCCGACAACTTCGGCAATCCGGGGGTTCCCGTCTTCGCCACGCCGGCCCTGGTCGGTCTGCTGGAGGAGACGGCGATCGGCTGCGTCGCGGCGGCGCTGGAGGATGGAGCGGGCACGGTTGGCACCCTGGTCAACGTCCAGCACCTCGCGGCGTCTCCGATCGGGCTGACGATCACGTCGCGCGCCCGGCTGACCGAAGTTGACGGGCGCCGCCTCGCCTTCGAGGTCGAGGCGAGCGACGGCCAGGATGAGATCGCGAAGGGGACGCACGAGCGCTTCATCGTCGGATCGATGGAGCGTTTCCTGGAGCGGGCCCAGGAGAAGGCGCCCTAACTTGCCCTCACTCAGAGGTCCATCTCGTGCAGGTCTGGCGCGAGGCTGAGTTCGACGCCGGTTCGGGCCTGGACTTGCTCCGCCGTCACGCCGGGCGCGACTTCACGCAGCACAAGCCCGCTCTCTTCGACCGTGATCACGGCGAGGTCGGTCACGATCAGATCGACGCAGCGCGGCGCGGTCAGCGGGTAGCTGCACTCTGGCAGGATGCGCAGGTCTCCCTCGCGCGTGGTGTGCGCCATCGCGATGATCAGGCGCTTGGCTCCGACGGCCAGATCCATCGCGCCGCCGACGCTACCGCCGCCGCGCTGCGGTACGAACCAGTTGGCCAGATCGCCCTGCTGTGACACTTGCAGGCCGCCCAGCACCGCGACGTCGACATGGCCGCCGCGGATCATGGCGAACGACGTGGCGCTGTCGAAGAAGCTTGCCCCCGGCCGGAGGTCGACGGGCTGGCCCGAGGCGTTGATCTGGTCCTGATCGAAGTCCGACTCCAGGATGCCGCCGTAGCCGAGGATGCCGTTCTCGGCCTGGAAGAGCACGCCGGCCTCGTCGTCGATGAAGTTGGCGACGAGCGTCGGCAGGCCGATGCCGAGGTTGACTGCGTCGCCGGGCGATAGCTCCCGCGCCACGCGCAGCGCGATCAACTCGCGTGTCAGCCCAATCACGGCCTCGTTCGACTCAGCCATCCCAACGCACCTCGACGGGCTCGCACTGGACGATACGGTCGATGAAGATCGCCGCCGTCTCAACCGACTCCGGGTCCAACTCGCCCGGTTCGACGAGTTCTTCGACCTCCGCGATCACGACGTCGGCCGCCGTCGCCATGATGGGGTTGAAGTTCCGCCCCGCGCGGCGATAGACGAGATTTCCTAGGGAGTCGCCTCGATAGGCCTTGATAAGCGCGAAGTCTGCGCGTAGCGGCTTCTCCAGCAGGTAGGGTTCGCCGTCGATCTCCAGCGTCTCTTTGCCGTCCGCCATCGACGTGCCCAGCCCGGTGCGAGTGAGCACGCCGCCGAGGCCCGCCCCGCCTGAGCGGATGCGCTCGGCCAATGTGCCTTGCGGGACGAGCTCCAGTTCGACCTCGCCGCGGTGATACTGCTGCTCGAAGTGGCTCTGACGCTCCCCCGACGCCCGGATCGCGAAGGTGGCGATCACCTTGGCGAGTTGGCGCGATTCCGCCAAGACATCGAGTTTGTCGCCCAGCCCGATGTTGTTGGCGATCGCCGTCAGCTGGCGCGCGCCACGGCGCTGCAGCGCGAGGATAAGGTTGCTGGGTGAGCCGCCGGAAACGAACCCGCCCACCATCACCGATGCGCCGTCCTCCAGATCGAAGAGCGCCGCGTCGGGCGTCGGGTAGACCTTCGCGACCATGGACGCCTCAGATCGTGGGAACGCCTTCGGTCACGACGACGCCATCTGCGACCAGGCGTGGTAGGTCTGCCTCATGGCCGATCTCGGTCAGGATCGAGGCAGCATCGGCTCCCGGTGCTGGGGCGGCTCGGCCCGCGCGAACCGGTGTGCGCGAGAGCATCGGCGCGGCGCCCGTCGTTCGGATCAGACCGGCGCCGTCGTGCTCGCGCGTGAGGCTGAGGCCGCGCTCTTGCGCGCGCGGCGCATCCATCAGCTCGTCGACGTTGAGGGCGCGATGCGCGCCGCAGCCGGCGGCGAGCAGCCGTTCGACCCAGGTCGCGGCCGGTGCGGAGCGGAAGCGCGTCGCCAACTCGGTCGTCAGCTCCGCATCCGCGAAGCCCGCGGTCCCGTCCAAGCCTTCGACGCCGGCCAGCCGTTCCCTATCCGGCGCCGCGCAGAAGAACCAGCCGTCGGAGGCCTGATAGAGGCGCTGCAGTGGCCCCTCGCCAAGGGAGTCCTGGCCCCCCGGCTCCTCCCACTTCTTGCCTTCAAAGTCCTGCAGGAAGACCGACTGCAATGTGCAGGCGGTGTAGGCCAGGGCGGCGTCGACGTGCTGGCCCTCGCCCGTCTTCTGGCGGTGCAGCAGCGCCAGCGCGACGGCGTACGCCCCGCTGATCCCGGTGCCGTAGTCGTTGATCGCGTAGGGCTGGAGCACGGGCCGCTCGCTGCCAAAGCGCTCCTGCATGCCGGTCGTGGCTTGGGCGAGTTGCTCCCAGCCCGGCCGCTCCGCCCACGGCCCCTTGTGTCCGTACGCGTTGAGCGAGGCGTACACAATGTCCGGCTTGCGCGCCTTGACCGACTCGTAGTCGATGCCCAGCCGCCCGACGACGCCCTTGCGGTAGTTCTGGACGACGACATCGGTCTGATCGACGAGTTCCCAGAACAGCTCACGCCCAGCATCGGTCTTGAGGTCCAGCAGGATGCTGCGCTTGGCGCGATTGACGTCGTTGTGGAACGCTACGCCACCTTCGCGGCTGGGATTGTCGATCTTGATCACGTCGGCGCCAAACTCGGCCAGGGTGCGCCCGCAGGTCGGCCCCGCCAGGATGATGCAGAGGTCCAGCACTTTCACGCCGTCCAGCGCCGCGCGCAGATCCTCGGGCCCCACGATGGATGGTCGCTGCCCGTTCGTCTCGATCTCGGCCAGAACCGACTTGCGGTCCGCGTCAAGTCGCGGCGCCGGTCCGCGCACGGTGCCCGGCGTCGTCATGAGTCGCGCCTGGATCCCCGGCTGTTTCGTAGGGCCAAGGTCCGGGTCGTCGACCTCGATCACCATCTCGGACTCGATCGCCTGTGGATGTTCGAGCCACTCCGCGCTGGGGCGGCAGACCGCTGTGGGGGTGCCGGCCGCGTTGACAAGCTCCTCCCACTCGAGCGAGGGCTTGGTCTTGAACAGGTCTTCTAAGCGGCGCTGTACCTCAGCGGCGAGGTCCGGCTCGGCGGCGATCCGGACACGGTTGGTCAGGTCGTCGGCGCGCCAAGACTCGACGCCGGCGGCATCGACAAACTGTTCGATGAAGCGGCTGTTGGCGGCGTGGAACTGGACCCAGCGGCCGTCCTGGCACTCATATTGTCTCACCCAGGGCCCGCCGCGCAGCGGGCGCGGTGGGCCGTCGATCACCTTCAGGCCGTAGAGACCGACGGCGGGAAACATCGCGTCGTGCAGCGGCATCTCGATGCGCTGGCCGCGGCCGTCGCGCTCACGGGCGTTCAGCGCCATGGTCACGCTGGTCACGCCGAGCAGCGCACCGTAGACGGAGGCGATCGGGATCGCCGTGTAGATCGGCTGATCGCCGCCCTCTTCGGCGTTCGGCCGATAGGTCGCGGTAGCCGCCCCGACGACGCCTTCCCAGGCGGGTGTCGCGGCGCGATCGTCGTCGGCGCCGAATCCGGGCAACGAGAGGTAGACCAGGCCGGGGTTGCCTGAGGTGAGTGCGTCCGCGCCGAGGCCGAGTCGATCCATAACGCCGGGGCGGAAGTTCTCGACCAGGACGTCCGCACTCAGGGCGAGGCGGCGCGCGGCCTCCGCGTCGTCGGGCTGCTTGAGATCGAGGGCGATGCTGCGCTTGCCTCGATTCCAGGTCGCGTTGGCCGGGGTCTGCCAGGACGGGCCCGATGGCGGATCGACGCGGATCACGTCGGCGCCCTGGTCGGCTAGGAGTTGTCCGGCCAGCGGTCCGGCGATGTACTGGCCGAAGTCGATTACGCGGATTCCGTCGAGCGCGCCACTCATTCGCCACCTCCAGCGTCCGCGCATGATAGGCGCATCCTGGCCTTCAAAGCGGGCGCGCGCCCCTCTGCTTCCTCGTTGCGCACGCGTTCCAGTGGCACGACTCCCCTACACTCCGCGCACTTTGAGCCTGTTCCACAACCGCAACTACCGACTGCTGTTCTTCGGCTTCATCACGATCCAGGGAGGTCTGACCTTCCAGCTCGTGACGCCAATCTTCTGGGTTCAAGAGCACGCCGACGATGACGTGCAAGTGCTGTTGGTCGGCGTGCTGTCGGCCGTGCGTGGGGTGGCGATGATCGGCTTCGGCCTCTATGGAGGCTCCCTGGCCGACCGCATCGACCGGCGCCGGCTCCTGCTCTCCACGCAGTCGCTGGCCGTTCTCGTGGGCCTCGGCACGGTGGCGCTGGTGGCAACGGCAGGAGGTGGGGCGGGCGCGATGGCGGGGCTGTTCGTGCTGATCTTCTTCAGCGCCGGCCTCTGGGCAATCGACGGACCGACACGGCAGTCGATGGTGCCCGACATTGTCGGCGCCGACGATGCCCCGCGTGGCGTCGCGTTGGCCGCATCCGGAACCTGGATCGTCACCACCATCACGATTCTTGCCGTCGGCTTCGTGATCGACGGACTCGGCTTCACCGGCGCCTTCGCCTTCGTCGCCGTGCTGCAGATCGTCGCCCTCACGACGTTGATCCCGATGCGCTATCGACGAGGCGATTCGCTCCCCGACAGCCCCAACCAACAAGCGGGACTCCGCGCCGGGGTTCGCTTCACCTGGCGTCACCCCGTGTTGCGTTCGTTGGTCGGCGTCAGCGTGCTGATGACCGCGCTGGCGATGCCCGCCATCAGTGGTCTGGGGCCCACCTGGGTGACGACGATCGTCGGCGCCTCGTTCAGCGAGTTCGGCTTGATCGCATCGGTTTGGGGGTTGGGCGCGCTAGTTGCCTCGCTCGTGCTGACCCGCTACGGACGGATCCAGAGCATGGGCGTCGTCTTCGCGGGCTCGGCGCTGCTCTTCGCGACCGGTTTCCTAATCTTTGGGCTGGACGACACCGTGATTTTCGCCGTCGCGGGGAACGCGGCCGTCGGATCCGGCCTGATCGCAACACAGATCACCGGCGTCGCCTTGATCGCAAGGATTGCGCCGCCGGAGCTGCGCGGGCGAGTCACGAGCTTGCTGCTGCTCGATCGCGCGCTCGCCCAGTTGCTGGCCCTGCCGATCGCAGCGATCGCCCAGGGGGTCGGGCTAACCACGCTCTTCCCGATCCTGGGTGCAATTTGTGTCGGCACCGTCGTCGTGCTGCTGCTTGCCCCGCACCCGGGCGTATGGCGTCGACCGCTGGCTGGAGCGGCGTCGCCCGCGACAGCCGAGGGCGGCTGAGGGCCGCGCCGCTGCTTGCTACCTTCCCTAGGTTCGACGCCGACCGAGGAGGCCACGATGGAGCTCTACGACGCCATGAGCACCCTGCGCGCGGTGCGACGGCTCAAGCCGGACCCGATCCCGGACGACGTCTTGCAGCGCGTGCTGCAAGCCGCGGCCTGGGCGCCGACCGGGGGCAACGCGCAGCCCTGGCGGGTCGTCGTCGTGCGCGACGCGGCGAAGCAGGCGGGGCTTCAGGAGTGGTACCTGGAAGAGTGGGATCGCTACGCGGGCGGCTACCGCACACGGCGCAGTGACGCGCCCGACGCCAATCAGCAGAAGTCGGAACGCATGCTCGACGCCGACGACTATCTGGCCGCACATTGGCACGAGGCGCCCGTCACCCTGGTGTTCTGCTTCAATCCCCGCGCGATGGCGATCACCGACGCCGATCTTGATCGCCCCAGCGTCGTCGGAGGCGCCTCCGTCTACACGGCCGTGCAGAACGCGCTCCTGGCCGCGCGCAACGAAGGTCTGGGCTGCGTGCTGACGACTCCGCTCTGCTTCAAGGAGACCGAGGTGAAGGAACTGCTGGGCATACCGGACACGTGGTACACAGCAGCCCATATCCCGCTGGGCTACCCGATCCGAACCGGGCACGGACCGATCGCACGCATGCCGATCGGCGATCTGAGCTACGCCGACGCTTGGGGTGTCGCTTGCTCGTGAGCCGGCACGAGCTAGCCGAGGTCGACGGGCAGCACCCACATCGGTTTCGCCCCCACCTCGTACGTCGCCAAACGTGTCAGGCGGCCGCAGTCAGTGTCGACGGCGTACGAGACCAGCGTGCCCGTCTCCAGCCCCGCCGCGTAGAGGAAGCGACCGCTTGGATCGAGGTGGAAAGCCCGCGGCACGGCGTCCGCCTCGGCCCAGCCCGTGCTCTCGATCGCCCCGCTCGCCTTGTCCAGCGCGAACGAGGCGATGCTGTTGTGCCCGCGGTTGCCGACATAGAGCGCGCGCCCCGATGGGGAGATCTGGATCTGCGCGCACGAATTTCGTCCCTCGAAATCTGCGGGCAGCGTGGATTGCGTGTCGAGCAGAGATAGCGTGCCGGCGTCCGGGTCGAGTGCGTAGACGCTGACGCTGCTGGCTTGCTCATTGGAGACGTAGACGAGGTCGCGGCTGGGGTGGAAGCAGAAGTGGCGCGGGCCGTCGCCGGGCGGCGCGTCTATGCGGTCGGGCTCGTTCGCACTGAGCTGACCTGATTTGGCATCGAAGTGGAACTGCATGATCGTGTTGGGCCCTTCGCGCCGTCCCTCGGCGAGCAGCGGCAGTCCGCCCGAGCCGGTCGCGATGTGGGGTAGAAACGAGAAGCGATTGGAGGGGTCGGTCTGGAAGCAGTGCGCGCCGGATCCCGTCTCGAATGACTCGATGGCCGGATCGATCACGGCGCCCTCGGCGCCGAGCGCGTGCACAGCGCAGCGCCCGGCCTGGTAGTAGGCGGAGAGCAGGAAACGCCCGGCGCGATCGGTCGCGATCTGGCAGGGCTCGCCCGCCAGCGGGACGCTACCCATCGACGCCAGCTCGCCCGTGGCCGGGTCGACGCTCCAGGCCGACATGGCCTGATCTTCGCGCTGGCCTACATAGAGCGTGCGGCGGGAGGGGCTGATCGCCAGCGGCGCAGGTCCGCCCGCGACGTCTGTCGACCCGCTGGGCTCCAGCGCACCCTTCTGCGGATCGATCACGAAGCGCGCGATGCGGTCGTCGTCTTGGAGCGAGACGTAGAGGTAGGTCGTCACAGGGGCTCCCCAGTTCCGGGCCAGTTCAGGCGTCGAGCGGATGCGCGCTGCGCCTGCTGTCCAAACTAGTCGAGTGTGGTCCCCCCGCCAGGAATCGAACCTGGGCACATGGTTTAGGAAACCACTGCTCTATCCCCTGAGCTACGGGGGGTGGGGAGCGATTACCAGATAGAATGAGTGGAATCAGCCGCCGATAGGACCTTGGAATTCACTCATTGACCCCAGTTTTGACCCCAACCAGATCGGCCTGGGGGGCTGAGGGCCAGAGCGCTTCTCCCATTCGGATAGCTGCCTCCCGTTGGAGATCCGGCGTGGTGTGAGTGTAGACCCCGATTGTCGTGGCGGGGTCGGCATGCCCGAGCAGGTCCATCGTGTCTCGCGTGCTGATCCCCAACGCCGCGAGGAGGCTCGCTGTCCCGTGACGGAGGTCGTGGAATCGGCGATCGGGCAGCCCGGCCGCCCGCAGGAGTTGGTGAAAGCGTCGAGTGACCGTGAAGCCCGAGAGCGGGCCGCCGATCTCGGTTCCGAACACCAGGTCTCCCCACGCCTCGCCTTCCCAGCCAGCACCCGCCTGCCGACGTTCGCGCAGCTGCCTCGCCCGCTGTTCGCGGAGAATCGCGACCACCGGAGCAGGCAGTGGCACGTGCCGGCGGCTCCGCTTGGTCTTGACGGGGGCGAACGTATACACCCCGTTGGCTCGCTGCAGGCTGCGTTCGATTCGCAGGGCGGCCGCCTCGAAGTCCACGTCCCGCCATTGGAGTCCGAGGGCTTCGGATTGTCGTAACCCCACGGCCAACGCGAGCGCGAAGAGTGGCGCCAGTCGATGGGCCCTGCACCGCACTGAGGATCGCGTGGGCGTCCGCGATGCTGAGAGATCGGAACTCGTGTTCCGGCACGAAGGGAGGCGGCGCAAGTTTTGCGATATTTCGGGGGACTAAGCCCCAGCGCTCTGCTGTACTCAAGGCGTTCCGCAGCACCGAGCGATGGTGGGCGACCGACTGGGGAGGTACGCCCTTGAGCGAGTTGGTCGCGCATTCCCCCGCACGCCCCCGTCGAGACCGCGTGGGGCATGCGACCCCACGGTCTCCACCTCGGGCCGGTGTCCCCGAGTTGGAGTGGGATTTTGTGGCCACGTTGTGGCCAAGGGCCCTGGGAGCGGGTGGGATTCAGTGGGACGCGGAGGGAGGGTGACACCGGAAGCCTCCAATGGCATGGGGCTCGTTGGGAGGTGATGGGAGAGGGTGGGACCCGTGCACCCAAACTTCGGATCTGAGGGTCGGGGGTTCGAGTCCCTCCGGGCGCGCCACGCAAAACCGCCAAGGCATGGGCGTTAGAGTACCCGCCCGGCGTCAGTGTGCAGGGTCGGCCACGGCACGAAGCGGCGCGCTGCTAGACTCCGCGCGCCTCTAATCGACCCGAACGCCTAGTCCGGCTGTTCGATGGCCGCCGGGCTGAACAGCTCAATCGACAAAGACAGCGGGTTCTTTGGATGCAGCCATGCGGTTTCGTCCAGCCCTGAGTCAGCCGGGCGGACAAATCGTCCGCCCCGCGCCTCGATCGCCGATGCCGTCTCGGCGACATCGTCCGTAGCGAATCCGATCGAGTCGATGCCCTCGCCCCGCCGGTCGATCATCGCATCCATACGGCTGCCCTGGGGCGGCTGGATGAATTCCATCACCAGCCCATGCAGGCCTACCTGGGCGATCTCGCCGATCGGCGTTTCGTGAGGCTCAGTGACCACGTCGGCGCCCAGGACCTCTTGGGCGTACTCATAGGCCGCTTGGGCATCTCGGACGAGAAAGTTGATCTTTGCGAATTTCGGTTCGGCCACGCTGATTGTCCTTCTGTGGGTTCTTTCGCCATTCTACCTACAACGCTGCGGTACGTGGATCACTTGGAGTTGGGGGAGCTGCGGTCCGCGGTGCCGCCTCTGCCGGAGTAAGCACGTGGCACTGGCCTAAGTCGTCCCGTCGCCCCCGCCTTGGCCATTGCTCGCCCTAGTCATCGACGAGAAGCGATCCTCGATCGAGCGGGCCACGCTGGTCAGTTCCATCGGAATGATCCACTTGGTGCTAGGTCTCTCGCCCAAGGTGCGCATCATGTCGAGGTACTGCAGGTCCATCGTGCCCGACCTTCACGGCCGGCATCGTCGCCTGGTTGGCCCTGGACGGGCCGGATGCGACCGCGGCAGCCGTGGTGGCGAGCTTCGCGAATGTGCCGATCAGCGTCCACGCCGAACAGGTCATCTAGCACAAGACCATCCGGGTGCCGGAGGGCTTCCGGCGCCTGCGGCAACAGTTCGAGCAGACGATGGGGCGGGAATTCTCCTTGAAGGCGGCTGCCGGCATGGAAGCTCCCACGGTCTCCACCTCGGGCCGGTGTCCCCGAGTTGGAGTGGGATTTTGTGGCCACGTTGTGGCCAAGGGCCCTGGGAGCGGGTGGGATTCAGTGGGACGCGGAGGGAGGGTGACACCGGAAGCCTCCAATGGCATGGGGCTCGTTGGGAGGTGATGGGAGAGGGTGGGACCCGTGCACCCAAACTTCGGATCTGAGGGTCGGGGGGGTCGAGTCTCTCTGGGAGCGCCACGCAAAACCGCCAAGGCATGGGCGTTGGGGCGCAGGCCGGCCGTCGGCGGTGGCTGTGGTGCTGCAGCAGGTGACCACGAGGAGCGGGCCTCGTGATCACGGATGGGTCCGGCTATCTTCCTTGGGCCCCGGAACCGGGCCACGGGGACTGAAGTCTGAGAAGGGTACGGAGCCGTGCGCATTTTCCCGCTGCTGGTGATGATTCTGGTCGCGGCGGTGGCGAGTTCGGCGGTGGGGGCGCAGCAGCTCGTACGCACGGTCCCGACGAACAGCATCGATGCGGACCTGACCGTTGCGGCCCTCCCCATCCACCTGGAAATCACGTTCGACACGCTGGCCACGGGGGACCAGGCGGGGCTCAAGCGCGTGCTGGCGGCGGCGGGGGTCACGGTGAGCGGGGACGCGAGCGTCGTGCGGGCGAGTGTGCCGACGGCATCGGGGCAGCGGGCGCTGGCAGCGACGACGGCGCAGTTTGATTTCACGCCGGCGCAAGGGCAGGTGCACCTCTTTGTCGGGCTCAACGGGCCGACCACGAGCGCGGCGACGGCCACGGCGACGGCCTCTGACCGCGCGGGGGCGGTGCTGGCGACGGCCACGGCGGATCTGGGGCTGGGGCCGGCCCCGGCGCTGTTCGCGCTGGCGCTGACCGCGGGGGAGGCGACGATCACGCGGGTGACGGTCGCCTTCACGACGCCGCGCAGCCAGGTGGTGGGCCTGATCGACAGTCTCGAGTTCGATCTGGCCGGGAGCAGCATCCCGCCGCTACCAAACCTGTTCTACGGGAACCCGGGCAACGGCACGGAGGCGCGGGTTGGGGGCAGTGTGGCCCCGGTGGGGGGCAATATATTTGGGGGGAACGTGATTCTGGCGCGGTCGCCGGCGGGGCAGGCACTGGATGCGGTGCGGGTGGCGGCGGATGGGTCGTGGGTGCTGCGGC
>Ga0310121_10001054_pt1 | contig 29127 bp, 22 predicted proteins | sample CB27_Tmax_986_MG_FD_203504 | JGI IMG/M metagenome (GOLD analysis project Ga0310121, IMG submission 203504) | Marine microbial communities from Western Arctic Ocean, Canada - CB27_Tmax_986 | ecosystem: Environmental > Aquatic > Marine > Oceanic | place: Canada: Western Arctic Ocean | collected... | reverse complement strand
TCTGGCAGACCTACCCGAAGGGCAGAACGCTTATGTGTGCGAGACGATAATCTGGAGGCGCATTGGGGTCCTTCCAGCCGCCATACCGGGTCACGCGGGCGCGCGGACGGCCATCGCCGTGGGCGATAAAGGCGCAACAATGACACCTTATCACAGGAGCGAGACCTGCGCCCCGTCAGAGGCTCGACTGCGCTATCATACGAGCACTGTTTTTCGACGTGATCCGCTCCCGGTCATCCGGCCGGGCTTAGAGCTTCAAGGAGGTCTCCGTGAAACGTTTCATCACTACGGCCGTGACCGCGCTGGCGATCGTGGCGCTGGCCGCCCCCGTGTTCGCGCAGAACGTGCCGGAAATTCCATTTGTGTCGGTGCCGGACTACTTGAAGTACCCCCCCACGATGAATCTTGGGGAGACCCTCGGGGTGGCGGAGAACTCCAAGGGACACCTGATCGTGCTGAACCACCCGGGTTCGTCCACCACGGGGCCGTTGTTCGGCAACGCCACCACGAACCTGCTCGAGTTCGACGATCGAGGGAACTTCGTGCGTGAGATCGGACAGAACGTGTATGGCTTTGGTTATGGTCACTCGGTCCGTTTCGACAACGAAGACAACCTCTGGGTTGTCGACAAAGGCACGAACGCCGTGACCAAGATCAACCCGGACGGCTACGTCGTGTTGAATCTTGGGCGTCGTCCCGAAGGGTTCGACGAATATGAGCATCCGCCCGCCAGCGAGGCGCGACAGGTAGACGGTTACTTCGGCGGCCCGACTGACGTCGGGTGGGACGCCGAAGGCAACATCTATGTGAGCGACGGCTACATCAATTCGCGCGTTGGCAAGATGGACAAGTGGGGCAACTGGCTCGAGTCGTGGGGTAGCTACGGGAACGAGCCCGGACAATTCCGCCTGCCGCACAGCCTGCAGGTGGACCGCGCCGGCAACGTGTATGTCGCTGACCGCTCCAATCGTCGTATTCAGAAATACGATTCGGACGGCAACCTACTGAAATCGATCGTCATGGCCGTCCCGTTCGACAAGAGCTATCAGCCGGTGCTTGGCAACCAGAACCCGAACCGACCTGATGCGCACGCGCCGTGGAGCCTCTGTATTTCCGGTGGCGACACGCAGTATCTGTTCGCGTCGGACGAGGACCCGGGCCGGATCTACAAGATGACGCTGGACGGCGAGATGCTTGGCTACCTCGGTGAGTCTGGTCGCGGGCCTGGGCAGTTCAACTGGATCCACGGTATTTCCTGCCGCGATGAGAACGTGCTGTTCATCGCGGACATGAACAACTGGCGGGTGCAGAAGCTGTTGCTGAACCAGACCGCTCGTACCTCGAACGAGCAGTAGCCGTCGTCAAGACGCCGGACCGCGACAGAGTCAGCTCGGTCAGGCGCTACCAATGTCGTACGCGGGGAGGTGCTGGTGCGCACGCGTGCCAGCGCCTCCGTTCCCTTCCCACAAGCTGTCCAGCCAAAGTGGGTCTAGTCGCGCCGCCTCAGCCACACGGCCGGCGTTTTTGAGATCCAGTCTCATTTCCCATTGACGACAAAAATGGTCGGATATATAGTGGCGAAATGAAAGTGAGATTGGATCTCATTTTGTCTCGCTTTGAGCGTGAGCAGACGAAAGGGCCTGCGGGCGCGGCCAGACCCGGCGGGCAACGACAGGGACCCACCCCGCTTCCTTTGAACGTTGTTGAAACCAGGTCGCGTGAGGGTTGACGCATTTACCGGTGAAGCGTGTAGAGATGGCCGTCGAGGCGCGCAATTGCATCTTGGAGATCTGCCCCGTGACGGCACGGACGGGCCCGGGCCGTTTCTGGCATACACGGACCATGTCGGCGCTGGCGTTGTGTGCCTTCGCCACCACCGCGACCGCACAGACCCAGCGTGACGATGACTCCCAGTCCACACCGGTCGACACGGCGGTCGCGCGCGCTCCGGCCGCGGCTGACGATGTCGACGAGAGCGAAGATTCGGGCGCGCGTGGTCCGGCGAACGGGTCTCCGGCAGGCGCCGAGACCGGCGAGCAGCAACCCGATCTGGCGGAAGTACTGCGCCGCCTCGATCTACTCGCCGAAGAAGTCGAGCGTTTGCGGAGCGGAGAGGATGTCGAGCCAGTCAGTGTCGAAGACGCGCGGCGGTTGGGGTTGGCACCGTCAGCGGCGGCCACCTATGGTCGCGACCGTGGCGTCTCGATCGCCGGCTACGGAGAGATGCTCCTCGAGAATTTCGCCGACGAGAGTGAGGCCGGTTCGCCGACAGGCCGGACGACGCAGTTCGATTTTCTACGCGCGATCATCTACGCCGGGTATCGGTTCAACGACAAGTTCCTGTTTAACTCGGAAATCGAAATTGAGCACGCGGACGAAATCTTCGTCGAGTTCGCCTACCTGGACTACCAGGCGAGCGACCACCTTGGCGTACGGGGCGGCATGCTGCTGGCGCCCATGGGCCTGGTCAACGAATTTCATGAGCCGACGGTGTTCATCGGGGCCGAACGGCCGGTCACCGAAAGCCGGATCATCCCGTCGACCTGGCGCGAAAACGGTGGTGGTGTCTACGGGGCGTTCGATTGGGTGGCGTTCCGGGCCTACGTTATCAACGGATTGGACGGAGTGGATTTCTCTTCTGGCGGGTTGCGGAGCGGGCGTCAGAAAGGCAGCCGAGCCAAAGCCACGAGTATGGCGTTCACAGGACGCGTCGACGTGACACCGACCCCCGGCGTATTTGTCGGAGCCAGTCTGTATGCGGGTGATTCCGGACAGGGACAGGTTGTCCTGGACGGTACCGAGTACGGCGTGCGCACGACCATCTTCGATGTCCATGGTCAGGCGCAGGTGCGTGGATTCGATGTGCGCGGGCTTTTTGCCCGAGCGCATCTGGGCGACGCGGCTCAGTTGAATCAGGTACTGGACACAGGTGTTGGGGAGCGGATGCAAGGGGCCTACATTCAGGTCGGCTACGACCTGCTCTCTCAGACGAACTCTGCTGGGGTGGCGCTCACGCCATATGTGCGCTACGAGCAGGTCGATACCCAGGATCGGATGCCGGTCGGCTTCGCCCGGAGCCTGTCGACTGACAACACGTATGTCACGGCCGGGGTCGAGCTGAAACCGATCGCGAACATCGTGGTGAAGGTGGATCACGCCTGGGTGAGCAACGACGCCGACACCGGTATCAGCCAGTTCAACCTGGCCATGGGTTATGCCTTCTAGGGTCGTCGTCCAGGTTCGTAGCCGCGGGTCTTCAGACCCGTCCGGCCGGCGCCGCATGATGCGGTCCGGGATGACATCGGTGTTGCTGCTGTTGGCGACGGCCGGCGTGTCGGCCGCAGCTCAGGGGGGCCGGATCACACGGGAAGAGGCGCTTGCCGCCGTGTTCCCCGAGGCCACCGTCGAGGCGGAACGCGTGTTCCTGACCCAGCCGCAAATGGCGCGGATCGGCGAAATGGCCGGCGTCGAGGTGGAGAGCGGGCTGGTGGCACGGTACCTGGCGACGGAGGGTGGACGGATTGTGGGACGTGCATATGTCGACACCCACGTGGTACGGACCAAACGAGAGAGCTTGCTGATTTCCCTGGAGTCCGACGGTCGGGTGAAACGTATCGACGTGACGGCGTTTTTGGAGCCAACCGAGTATCAGGCCGGCGAACGCTGGTTGCAGCAGTACCACCAGCAGGCGTTGAACGACGATCTGGCGGTGCAGCGGGCGATTCGTCCGATTGCTGGCGCTACCTTGACGGCCGGCGCGACGAACGCCGCCGTACGACGGGTGTTGGCCATCGACCGGGTGTTGGAGTTGTCGGAAGAGCAGTTGGAGCGGTGACCCGATGAAGTGGTGGGAGCAGTGGGCGTTCAACGCGTTGCACGGTGCGGTTGCCGTGACCGGCGCCGTGTATTTCTACATGAAGTACTTCGTGACCGCGGTGGACCCGTTCTCGGTCATCAATCATCCGTGGCAGCCGGCCATGCTCTCGTTGCACCTGTTGGCGGCGCCGTTCTTTATCGCGTTTTTTGGCATGTTGTTCCGCTCGCACACGCTCAAGAAGCTCACCTCACCGGTGGCCGAAAATCGTCGCTCCGGTTGGATGTCTCTGATCAGCTTTTCGACGATGGCGCTGTCCGGCTACCTGCTGCAGGTGGCCTCGACCCCGACCGCTGTGACCGTCATGCTCTGGGCCCACATATCGACCAGCGTGGTCTTCGTGGCTGGCTATAGCCTGCATCTCGTCATCGGGTGGCGTATCAGCCGGGTCTCGTCGATGGCGACGTCCACTGTGCCGCGCCAGGCCGGCCTCTCGACGTGAGCCGCGCGGCGGTGCTTCTCGCGCTCGGCGCCCTGTCCTACCTCCCTCCATATCCAGTCATCGCCGCCGGCTCGGTCAGCGTCGAGCGCACGCTGTATCTGATGGGCACCCGGGCGACCCTCGCCGTCGAGTCGACGGACCGAGCCGCCGCCGTGCGACAACTCGAGCGCATGGTCAGGAGCCTCGAGCGGACCGAAGCCACCCTCAGTACGTGGCGGTACGCCAGCGAGCTGAGTCGGCTGAATCGCCATCCGGTCGGACAACCGTTCAAACTGGGGCCTGAGGTCTGCGCGCTCTGGCCCACCCTGACCCACTGGCATCGGACGACCGCGGGAGCGTTCGACCCCGGTGTCGGTGCGTTGATCGACGTGTGGGGACTTCGCGAGCATGGCCGCCGCCCGCCGGCGGACCGGCTGGCGGCGGCTTGGGCGGTGACCGGTTTCGGACATTTCGAGGCTGACCCCGATCCGGACGCCTGCCGGGTGACGCGTCTGGTCGACGCCACGCTGGACGCCGGCGCGTTCGGCAAGGGAGAGGCGTTACGTCGACTGCAGGTGGACCTGGGGGGGGACGCAGTCTGGCGGGTCGACCTGGGTGGCCAGGTGGCCGTATCCGGCATGGCCCCGTCGTCCGGACGCTGGTCGGTCGACGTGGCGCACCCGGCGCGCCGGTATGAGGCGGCGATGGAGGTCGTCCTCGCTACCGGCTCGCTGGCCACCAGCGGCGCATCAGAACGCACGCTCGAGGTCGATGGGGAACCGATCGCCCACATCCTCGACCCACGCACTGGCCATACGCTCTACCGACATACGTCGGTCACCGTCTGGCACGACGACCCGCTCGTCGCCGACATTCTATCGACCGCGCTCTACGTGTTGGGACCGGACACTGGCATGCGCTTCGCTGAGTCGCATGGGCTGGCCGCGCTCTTTCTTGTCCCGCCCCATTCCTCAGAGAGCATGGCCGTGTCGGTTCGGCCCAGCCAGGCCTTTGCGGACCGCTTTCCGACACGCGCCGGCGCCGGCCATCCCACCGTGCCGTAGTCCGACACGCCGGTCTACCTTGCTCGCGTGGCCCGTACGGTCTACGATCAGCTTCACTGAGGACGTGTCGCCTTGAGCGGCGAGACGTCCACATCGCACCGATGACTAGCCGTTTCACACGTCTTCGTGCGTGCGCACTCGCGGCCCTGTGGCTGTGCGCGGTTCGCCCTGCTCTCGGGCAACCTGCACCTGGGTCGGACCCGGCCGCCTACCGCGCCCTGCTCGACCAGTACTGCGTGACCTGTCACAGCGAAAGCCTTGTTGCCGGCACCGGCGCTGCGAGCAGTCCACTGGTGTCGCAGTTGCGAGCCGTGGGACTCACTCTCGATACGCTCGATCTGAACAGGATTGGCGACGGCGCAGCGCACTGGGAGCAGGTGGTGCGCAAGCTGCGCGCCGGATTAATGCCGCCGGCCGGACGCCCGCGGCCTGATGACGCCACACTGGACGGCTTCCGTGCCTGGCTCAAGACGCAACTGGACGACAACTGGATGGCGGCGCCGGACCCAGGTCGGACGGCCACCTTCCACCGGTTGAACCGGGCCGAATACCGCAACGCCATTCGAGATCTGTTGGCGCTCGAGATCGAGGTTGACGACTTTCTGCCCGCGGATGACGCCAGCTTCGGGTTCGACAACATCGGCGGCGTGTTGCGGATGTCACAGGCGCTGCTGGAGCGGTATCTGACGGCGAGCCGATCGATCAGCCGGCTGGCGGTGGGGAGCCCGCCGCCCACGGCCGTCTCCGAGACGTTCCGTGCCGCCCAGGACGAACAGCAACATCAGCGTGCGGACGGGCTGCCGTTTGGCACGCGTGGCGGCATGTTGGTGGACTATCTGTTTCCGATCGATGCCGACTACGACCTACGTATCCAGCTGAACGGCAACCGCGGGTTGCGAGAGGAGCATCGGCTGGAGGTTACGGTGGACGGCCAGCCGGTTGAACATTACGTCCTGGGGCCGGCCCCGCCAGAGGGCGAGGCCAATCCGTATGTGACCAGCTCTCAGCTCAACCTGCGCGTGCCGGTCGACGCCGGGCGGCACGACGTGGGGGTGGCATTTTCACGGAACCCGCCGGTGCTGGTGGAGCAGGTGCGGGAGCGTTTTCAGAATCCGCGGACGGCGGGGAACGCTGGTGGCCCCGGTGGCAGCCTGCCGTTTGTCAGCACAGTGACGATCGCTGGACCCCACGATGCCCGTGGTCCCGGTCAGACCCCGAGCCGTGAGCGTATCTTCACGTGCCGTCCGGCCACCCCGGCGGACGAGCCGGGCTGCGCCCGGACCATCCTGTCGACCTTGGCGCGTCGCGCGTATCGCGCCCCGGTGGCGGACACAGACCTCGCGGTGCTGCTCGACTTCTACGAGATGGGCCGCGCGGACGGTGGAAGTTTCGAGGACGGCATTGAACTCGGCATTCGCCGATTGCTGGTGAGCCCGGAATTCCTGGTGCGTATCGAGGCGGACCCGGGCGGGGTGTCGCCGGCCACGCCGTATCGGGTGACCGACCTGGAGTTGGCCTCCCGGCTCTCGTTCTTCTTGTGGAGTGGGATTCCGGACGATGAACTGCTGACGCTGGCGGAGAGCGGGGCGTTGAGCGACGCCGCCACCCTCGAACAGCAGGTGCGTCGGATGATTGCGGACCCGCGGTCGGAGGCGGTCACCCGCAACTTTGCTGGCCAGTGGCTGCACCTCCGCAACCTCGAGCAGGCGGTTCGGCCCGGTGACCCGTATTCGCTGGCGTTCGACGAGACGTTGCGCCAGGCGATGTTGCGCGAAACCGAGCTGTTCTTCGACAGCATCATTCGTGACGATCGCGGGGTGTTCGACCTGCTGACCGCCGACTACACGTTTCTGAACGAGCGGCTCGCCGGCCACTACGACATTCCGAACGTCCAGGGTAGCCACTTCCGTCGGGTCAGTTTGCCGGTTGGTAGCCCGCGTGGCGGTCTACTGGGCCATGGCAGTATTCTGACGTTGACGTCGCACGCGATCCGTACCTCGCCGGTGCTCCGCGGGAAGTGGATTCTAAACAACATCCTGGGCACGCCGCCCCCGGATCCACCGCCCAATATTCCGGCGCTGAACGACAAGAAGACGCAGGCGAAGGTGGCGACCATGCGTGAGCGGATGTCGGCGCATCGCGCCAATCCAGTCTGCGCGGCCTGCCACTCGATGATTGACCCGGCCGGTTTCGCGCTCGAGCGGTTCGACGCTATCGGGCGGTCGCGCGAGGTGGACGAGTCGTTCAACGCGCTGGATACGTCTGGGATGCTGCCGGACGGCACGGCGTTCGATGGGGTGGCTGAACTGCGAGAGGCACTGGTCGAGCGACCCGATCGGTTCGCCACCACCGTGACCGAGAAACTGCTGACCTATGCCCTTGGCCGCGGTCTCGACTACTACGACATGCCGGCCGTTCGGCGCATCGTGCGTGAGGCGTCCGTAGACGACTACGGCATGCACGCGATCATCGTTGGCATCGTGAACAGCTATCCGTTCCTGCACAGGAGAAGCGAGTCATGATCGTTACCAAGAAGGTGCTCCCACGCCGCACCGTACTCCGTGGCATCGGGGCTACCGTCGCCCTGCCGTTCCTGGACGCGATGGCGCCGGCCCTGACGGCCACTGCCCGCACCGCCGCGAATCCACTGCCGCGATTGGGATTCGTGTATGCACCGAACGGCATGTTCCTGCCGAATTTCCATCCGGTCGGTGGCGGGGGACGGGGTTTCGAGATGTCTCCCACTCTCAAGCCGCTGGAGCCCTATCGCGAACAGATGGTGGTGGTGAGTGGCCTGTCCAATCGCGGGCTCGTCAGCACCAACGAAGGGGGCGGGGTGCACACCCGCGCGCATGGCGGCTGGTTGAGCGGCGTGCTGCCAAAACGCACCGAGGGGGCCGACATCGAGGCGGGCAAGACTATCGACCAGTATGCGGCCGACACCCTGGGCGCCGACACCTCGTTACGGTCGCTCGAGTTGACCACCGAGTCGAATTTCACGGTCGGCAACTGCGAGAACGGGTACAGCTGCACGTATCAGAACTCCACCTCCTGGCGCACTGCCACCACACCCCTGCCGCACGAGCGCGACCCGCGCGTCGTGTTCCAGCGTCTGTTCGGCGATGGCGGCAGCGTCGAGGCACGACTGGCGCAGATGCAGACCGACCGCAGCATCCTGGACTCGGTGACCGAGAGCATCGGTCGTCTCGAGCGGCGGTTGGGTCTGCGAGACCGGACGTCGGTCGAGGAATATCTCGACGCCGTACGTGAGATCGAACGGCGGATCCAGCGGGCAGAGCAGAGCAACGCCACCACCCCGCTTCCGCCGGTGGAGCAGCCGAGTGGCGTGCCGGATGACTATGACGAGCACGTGTCGCTGCTGTTCGAGATGCTGGTGCTGGCCTATCAGGCCGACGTCACCCGGGTGAGCTGCACCCAGATGGCGCGCGAGCTCAGCGGGCGCACGTATCCCAACATCGGCGTGCCGGAGGCACATCACAGCGTGTCGCACCACCAACTCGACCCGCACAACATCGAGCAATATACGAAGATCAATACGCATCAGATGTCTCTGTTCGCGGGTATGGTCGAGCGGATGCACAACACGCCGGATGGCGACGGCACTCTGCTGGACCACAGCATCCTGCTGTATGGCACGGGCATGGGCGACGGTGACCACCACACGCCGTACAACCTGCCGGTCACGCTGGTTGGCGGCGGTTGCGGACAGCTCGCGGGCGGACGCCACATGGTGTACGAGCTCGACACGCCGTTCATGAATCTGGGTGTCACCTTGCTCGACAAGGTAGGTGCGCACGTCGACAGGGTGTCGGATAGCACGGGGCGGCTGGCGGAGCTTTAACTAGACGGGGCTGCGCCCCGAACCCCACGCGGACGCTCCGCGGGGATCCCGGAAGGCCTCACTCCGCGCCCGCGAGGCGCGCATGTGCGCACCTGGTGGTCGAGAGCCCAGATTCTGGTGGCACTTGGGTCGCTGGAAGTTCGTCGTAGAGACACGGCACTGCGGAGATTGACATGACACTGTTACGAGCGACGCTGGTCGCCCTCCTCGCATTGGTCGCCGTTGGCTGGTCGTCACCGGCCTTGGCGAACGCCGATTCGCCGCTCATCGACGCGGTGCGCGTCGATGACGTCGACGCCGTGCGCGCACTGATCGACCAGGGAGCCGATGTCGATGTCCGCATCGGTGACGGCTCGACCGCACTGCAATGGGCCGTGCATGAGCAGCGACCGCAGATGGTCGACCTGCTGCTGGATGCGGGCGCGGACGTGACGGCGGCGAATCGGCACGGCGTGAGCCCGGTCTGGCTCGCGGCGGAAAACGGCGACGCGGCGATGATCGAACGGTTGCTCGACGCCGGCGCCGACCCGAACCGCACGATGCCGGGTGGCGAGACTGTGCTGATGACCGCCGCCCGCACCGGAGACCAGGACGCCGTCCGATTGTTGCTCGTCCGCGGCGCCGACCCGAACGCGCGCGAAGAGCTGCGTGGGCAGACGGCACTGATGTGGGCTGCCGCGAGGAACAACGCGGCGGTCGTGCACGCGCTGGCCGAACTGGGTGCCGACATCCAGGCCCGGACCGACAACCCCTCTCCCGGCCGCGGGCGGACGTTCGCGAGTGTACCGGCTACCGGCTTCACGCCGCTGCTCTTCGCCGTGCGCGGTGGTCATGTGGAGGCGGCCCAAGTGCTGCTCGATGCTGGCGCCGATGTGAACGACACCGTGTCTGACGGTCAGAGCGCGCTGGTGATCGCGTCGGCCAACGCCAACTGGGAGATGGCTGCCTATCTGCTCAACCGGGGCGCCGACCCGAACCACGCCGGGGCGGGATGGAATGCGCTGCATCAGACGGTCCGCACGCGCCGGATGAATACCGGATTTGGCACTCCCGGGCCGTTCGCCTCAGGGACGCTCGATAGCATCGACCTCGTTCAGAAGTTGCTGGCGAGTGGCGTCGACGTGAACCGCCGGATGACCCGCAACGGCATGCGGGACGGCCAGCGCAACCGGTTCAACCGGCTCGGCGCCACCGCCCTCATGCTGGCCGCGAAGGTCACGGACGTGGAGGCGATGCGGGTGCTGCTCGATGCCGGCGCCGACCCCGTGATGCCGACCGCTGACGGCACGACCGCCCTGATGGTGGCGGCCGGCCTGGCGCTCTGGAACCCCGGTGAGGACGGTGGCTCACTCGAGGGCCAGGAAGACGAGGTGCTCGAAGCGGTCCGCATCCTCGTGGAGGCCGGCAACGACGTGAACGCGGCGAACTACCGCGGCGAGACCGCGTTGCACGGCGTCGCTTTCCGAGGCGCCGACGATGTCCTCGACTACTTGATCGCGCAGGGCGCTGACCTCGATGCTCGCACCGTAGACGGTTGGTCGCCGCTGGCGATCGCCCGCGGCCTCAGTTATTCCGACTTCTACAAGGCGCAGGTGCTGACCGCGGCACGCCTTGAAAAGGTGATGGCCGAACGGGGGATGGACACCGCGGGCGAAGGGCACCACGTACCGGGGTCAGTCTGCTACGACTGCTTGCAGACCCACCGCGACCAGATTCGCTTCGTGGCGGACCGCGACGAGAAGATGGAGGCGATGTTCGACCCGGCCGACCGCGGTATCCAAATGCCCGCGGTTATCGAACCCTAGAGGCCGCGCCCAATCGTCGCACCGATGTCTATCACGTAGGCGAGGGTCTTTCGACCCGCCAGCCGCTCGCTCGGGTCGACCGAGTCGCCGACTCGATGGTGCCGCGCGCCCTTGCGGTTTCCTGGCGAGGCGTTCGTGTGGCAAGGCGCGAGGAGGGAGCGTGCAGGCGGCATGTGACCGACGCAGCAACGCCGCCAGACGGACGCCTCGCCAGGAAACCTACGGCGCCGTGAACGCCCAGAGTTCTCCCGCGAACCCGCCACCGGCTATTGCTACGACCAGATACTGTGTGTCGTCGACCATGTAGGTCATCGGAGATCCGGTGGTCGGAACGGGTAGGGCCACTGTCCCGACTTCCTCACCGGTCGCCTTGTCGTAGGCGCGTAGCGCCGAACCTCGCACACCCTCGCTGTCGGTGAACAGTCCGCCGTCACCGGCGATGACCAGCGTCTTGGTGACCAGCGTGCCGATCCGCGCGTTCGCAACCCCCGTGCGTGGGACGTCTACGCCCTGCAGCAGCGGGTGATTCCGGATGTTGTCTGGTGTCTGCCCGTGCGCCACCTGCCACACGATCTCCCCACGGTTCAGGTCGATCGCGGTGATCCGCCCCCACGGTGGTTTCACGATGGTGATGCCGTCGATGTTGGTGCCGCCGAATCCGCCACCACCCCGTCCGCCCCGACCACCGCGTCCCCTGGCGGCGCCGGCCGGCGGGCGCGGTCGTCCCATGATGAAGTCCATGTTCGACCGCTGGGGATTGCTCACCATGCCGAGGCTGTGGACCTCCGTTTTCGAATACTGGTAGAAGATGCCCGTTTCCGGGTCGAACGAGCCGCCCGGCCAATTCGAGCCGCCGGTCAGCCCCGGGAGATGGAGAGTGCCGAGGGTGCCATCCAACGTGGCGACCGACGGCGGCGTGAAGAGGGGGCCCATGCGATACCGGGTGACCAGTTCCTCGGCCCGGCGGCGCAACTCGGGGGTAAAGTCGATGAGGTCGTCCACGCTGACGCCCTGACGGTCGAACGGCGGCGGCTTCGTGGGGAACGGCTGGGTCGCCGACGTGACCTCGCCTGGGATGTCTGACTGGGGTACCGGTCGTTCCTCGATCGGCCACACCGGTTCGCCGTTGGTCCGGTCGAGCACGAACAGGAAGCCCTGCTTGGTTGGTTGGGCCACGGCTTTGATCGCCCGGCCGTCGACGGTGATGTCGACCAGAATCGGGGCGCTGGGCAGGTCGAAATCCCACACGTCGTGGTGCACCGTCTGGAAGTGCCACACCCGGTTGCCCGTCGCGATCTCAATTGCGACGATGCTGTCGGCGAACAGGTTGTCCCCGGGACGATGCCCGCCGTAGAGGTCGCCGGTCGGCATCTCCACCGGGAGATACACGTAGCCCAGCTCCTCGTCGATGGTCATCTGCCCCCACACCCCGGTGTTGCCGGTGTAGCGCCACGAGTCGTTGCCCCACGTGTCGTTTCCGAGCTCGTCGGCGGTTGGAATCGTGTGGAAGATCCACTTCCGATCACCAGACCGCGCGTCGAAACCGCGCACGTAGCCCTTCGGTTTCTCTTTTGTGGCCGGTGCGACCCCGGCCAGGTGCGCCGCGCCGATCATGATGACGCCGTTCGAGATGACCGGTGCCGCGTGCAAGCCGATCTCGGCGTCTGGTCCGAGGTCCTGATCAAGCCCCTGCTTGAGGTCGACCATCCCGTCTTCGCCGAAGTCGGACATCCGCCCGCCAGTGAGCGCGTTCAGTGCGATCAGGCGGTACCCCGGTGTGACGTAGAAGACGACCCCGTCGTCGCCGTCATTCCAGTATGTCAATCCTCGCCCGGACAGCCGGCGCGGCGCGCCCGAGCCCCGTTCGCCCTCATTGAGTCGGTGAATCCACAACATTTCGCCAGTCGTCGCGTCCATGGCGACCGCGGCCCGACGCGTGCCAGCGGTCGTGTAGAGGACACCGTTCACCATCAGCGGGGTCGACTGAAAGATGTACTCGGGTCCGGGACCAAGGTTCTCGGTGCTGAACCGCCAGGCCAGTTCGAGGTCATCGAAGGTGTCGGCGTCGATCTGGTCGAGGGCCGAGTAGCGGGTGTGTCCAAGGTCTCCGCCGTAGGTCGGCCATTCGCCATTGGGCGCGCCCTGTTGGGCTGCGACCGGTGCGGCCATCAGGACGAGTGAGATGAACAGCGCGTAAGCTGAAAGACCGTGTGATGTCATAGGATTCTCCGAGTCGAGACATTCTAGTTGACGGCCGCGTCGCCCGTGCCGTTTACGTCGGGTGTGACCCTGGCGACCTCAGACCGAACGTCCCGCAGGCGCCGTCCCATGCGCCCCGAAGGAACGCTGAGGCGGTCGCCACGAACTGGTCCGACAACCCCTCGGCCACGAGACTGAGGTGGCCGCCGTTCGGCACGACCCACAACCAAGATGTCGGGATGGCCCCGTGCATCGACAGCGCGATCTCCAGCGGGAAGAACGGATCCCGGTCCCCGTGCACGATGAGGGTTCGGGCGGTGATGACGGACAACGCGTCCGGGGTGAACGCCATGTCGTCATGGTTATCGGCGAACCTACGGGCCACACGCCACAGCGCCCGGATCTGTTCGTCACCGTGGCGATGTAGTTTCCGCATCATGTCCCAGCTGTCCTCGGTTTGTGCCTCTTCGGTGGTGCTTCTCATCAGGGTCCGAGCCTGCTCGGGAAAGTGGGTCGTGGCGCTGGTCAGCACCAACGCCTCCACGCGGTCCGGTTGCTGGGTCGCCAGGTGCAGTAGGGTCATGCCACCGCCGCTCATCCCGATCGCCTTGACGCGCTCGATGCCCAGATGGTCGAGCAACGCGATGATGTCGAGCGCGGACTGGCGCATCGTGAACTCGCCGCTGGGGTTGGTTGGGCCGCCGTGGCCGCGAAGGTCCGGAATGATGAGTTGGTAGTCCTGGCCCAACCGCTCGAGCCCGCCGAGGAGTGGGGACCAGGTCTCGCCGGACCCAAGGAAACCGTGAAGCAGGAGCAGTGGTTCGCCCTGTCCGACGAGCTGGTATCGCAGCTCGATGTCGTTGACCGAGACGGTCTGAGGCCCCGTTGTCATGGAGGGGGTGTGTACCAAGCGACGTCGCCGCGTCGGATCCGCGCGTTGTCACGCGGCGCCGCGACGGCTATGCTCCAGGAATCGTAGAAGGAGCGCACCATGAGATTCGATAGATTCGCACGCCCCTCTCGTCGATTCAACGTCGGCTGTGCCGCGCTGCTGGTGGTGGCCCTGACCGTCCTGTCGGCGCCAGGTCGCGCTGGCGCTCAGGACTCGGGCGCGTGGGTGGGCACGTGGGCCACCGCGCCGGTGCTCCTGCCGCCGCCAGACGACGCACCCGCCGGGCGCGGACCGGGTCCCGTGCGGATCCACAACCAGACCGTCCGCCAGATCATTCACACGAGCATCGGTGGCTCGGCAGTCCGGGTTGCGGTGACGAATCTCTTTGGGAGCGAGCCGCTCGACATTGGCGCGGCGCATGTCGCGTTGCGAAGCAGCGACGCCTCCATCGACAGTCACGCCGGGGCTCCGCTCCGGTTCGGGGGGCAGTCCTCGACAACCGTCGCTCCCGGGGCGATGGTTGTCAGCGATCCGGTCGAGATGGGTGTGCCTGCGCTGTCCGACCTGGTGATCGATCTGCACGTCGCGAGCGACTCGGCCGCGGGCGACGGCGCCACAATCCACGGAACAGGGCTGACGACCAACTACCTGTCACCGGTTGGCGACCATACCGGCGTGGCAGAGTTGCCGGTCGAGCGGACCTTCCAGTCTTGGTTCTATCTATCCCGTGTCGATGTCCTGGCGCCGAATGGCACCCCGATCATCGTGACGCTCGGCGACTCCATCACGGACGGCACCGCGTCGACGCCAGACACCAACAGCCGGTGGCCCGACTTCCTGGCCCGTCGTCTGGTGCAGCGGCCGGGCCGTACGCCGCCCGGGGTGCTCAACGTCGGCATCGGCGGGAACCGGGTCCTGAGCCACAATGCGGGTCTTGGAATTCTGGCCCGGGGTGCGAATGCGCCGGCACCCCCGCCGCCGAATCCCAACGCTCGCTTTGGCCCCAGCGCCCTGTCGAGGCTGGACCGCGACGTGTTGTCACAGCCTGGCGTGACGCATGTCATCGTGCTGGAATCGACCAACGACATCGGGATGGCGTTCGACTCAGAAACACCCACGGTGGACGAGATCATCGCGGGGCACACGGAGTTGATCGAACGCGCGCACGCCAGGGGCCTCAAGATCTACGGCGCGACGCTGGCGCCATTCGAGGGCGCGTTCTACTTCCGGGACATCGGCGAAGTGAAACGTCAGGCGTTCAATGAGTGGATGCGGACATCGGGCGCCTACGACGCGGTGATCGACTTCGATGCCGCCGTGCGCGATGCCGCGGAGCCGAGCAAATTCCGCGAGGACTATCAGTCGGGCGACTGGTTGCATCCGAGTGATGCCGGCTATCGCGCCATGGCCCAGGCCATTGATCTGACGTTGTTCGACCGGTAGGTTGCCGAGCGAGGCGTCGTCAGAGGGCGGAAGAAGAGGTGAACGTGCGGTCAGCCAATAATCGTCTCGTCGGCGTCCTTGGTGTTGCAGTCCTGGGGCTGGCGGCGTGGCCGGCGGCGGCCCAGGTCGCCGAACCGCCGCCCGCCACGCCGTGGGGCGCGCCGGATCTGGGTGGCGTCTGGGACTTCCGCACGATCACGCCCTTGGAGCGTCCAGCCGCGCTGAAGGACAAGCCGGTCTTGACGGCGGAAGAAGCGGCTCAATTTACGCGCCAGTCCGCCGAAGGACGCAACGCGGACCGGCGCGACGGTGGGGCGCAACGCGACGTCGAACGCGCCTACAACGACTTCTGGTGGGACTGGGGCGAGAGCCTGACCGACGACCTGCGCACCTCGCTGATTGTCGATCCACCCGATGGCCGCATTCCGGACCGGACGGTCGCGGCGCAGGAGCGCGCACGAGCGGCGCGTCAACATGGGATCCGACCTGTTCGCGCTCGTGTCCTGATTGGCTCTCCGGCGCATGGTCCAGAGGACCTCGGATTGTCGGAGCGATGCATGCTGGGGTTCAACTCGGGACCGCCGATGCTGCCAAGCGCCTACAACAACAACGTGCAGATCTTTCAGACGCCGGACCACGTCGTGATTCTCAGCGAGATGATTCACGAAGCGAGGGTTGTGCCGCTTGACGGCCGCCCGAGCCTACCGGACGGCATGCGCCAGTGGATGGGCGATGCGCGTGGTCGGTGGGACGGCGACACGCTGGTCGTCGAGAGCGACAACTACACCGACAAAATCGGTAGTTTCTCCACGATTGTCGGGAGCTACGGGTCCGGCGAATCGCTGCACCTGGTCGAGCGTTTTACGCGCCTCGACGCTGACACCCTACGCTACGAATTTACCGTCGACGATCCCTCTACCTTCACCGCCGCATTCACCGCGGCCATCCCCATGCAGCGCACCGACGCGCCGTTGTTCGAGTATGCCTGCCACGAGGGGAACTACGGGATGACCAATCTGCTGACAGGCGCCCGCGTGCAGGAACGCTAGGTTTCCGGGCGAGGCGTCCGTCTGACGGCGTTGCTGCGGCTTCTTCAGACGGGGCTTCGCCCCGGACCCCACGCGACGGCTACGCGGGGACCCCGAGTGCCCCACTCCGCCGCCGCGGGGGCGCGCACTATCGCGCGTCTTTGCCCGGCCAGCCGAACGCCTCGCCCGGAAACCCCAGCGCGAGGCAAAAGGGGGAGCGTCTGCGTGGGGCGCGGGGCGTAGCCCCGTCTGAAAAGGGAGACGAGCCGAGGGTCCTGCCGCCGCTGGTGGGGACCGTGTGCGGGCGCGGAGTTTTAGCGCCAACTCCGCGATCGCTTTTCCCTCGGTGTCGGGACTAGGCACCCGTTAGCCCGCGCCAAGCGCTCTGGGGGCCAAGGTGAGGAGGGTGGGGCTCGTCGACCGGTTCGCGGACCTAGATGACCGCTCCCACCGCCCGAGCGCACCGACGCGCCTGACGAGCCCTCTACCGGCCGGGTCAGCGGTTCCGGCGAGCCCTGCGGCACGCCAAACTGACATGTTCGAATTCGGTCATGATGCCGGGAATGGCCGGGGCGCGCGCCGACCGTGAAGCCCCGCCCGTGGACGGCTGACTGAAGGCACTTCGTGGGACCCCGACGGGGCCTCTCGGTCGGCCGCCGAATCCACCCGGCAGACCCGCCACACCTCCGGATTGCCCGGGGAGCCCGGCTCCTGGTGCGACCGGTTCGGCAATCGGTTGTGGTCCGCCGTCCGACTCCCATTCCAGCAACAAGGTGATGTCCACCTCATGGCCAATGTGCTGTTCGAGATCTGCCAGCATCTCGCGTTCGCCGAGGAGCTCGAACTGATGGCTCTCGTCGACCCAGAACGGAGCGCCTTGGGCCTGATCGAAAGACTCGTTCGCCCACAGCACCAGGTCTTGGTCCAGACATCCGCGGATCGGGGCAGGTTCTCTGTTAGCTGTTGACCGGCGGGCCTGACCAGCGGCTGGCCCGACAGGAACGAGCAGGGCGAGCATGGCCACTACGCAGAGCATACGCATGCGCGTCCCCTCCTCTCCGATGATGAGCCTTCACGGACTACTGGGGCCAGACCACGCCCTGATAGTCCGTGGTCACCGGACCCAGGCCCTTGTACACGAACTTCTGGACGCGCTTACCCTCATAGGTCTCCGTGGTGTAGATGTTGCCAGCCGAGTCGACCGCGATGCTGTGCGTGCCGAAGAACTGACCCGGCTGGCGGCCGCCGTCGCCGAAGCTGGTCAGATACGCGAGGTTCGCGCGGTCGATGATGTGCACGCGCTGGTTCACGCCGTCTGCCAGGTAGATATACGTTTGGTCAGGGTCACGTGAGAAGTCGAGATCCCAGGCGGCGCCTGACCCGGTCGTGTTCGGCATGACGAGCATCTCGTCAATGAACGTCCCATCTTTCTGGAACACCTGGATCCGGTCGTGCGCACGGTCGCACACGTAGACCAGGCCGCTGTTGGAGACCTCAGCGCAATGCACCGGGCTCAGGAACTGCTGCAGATTCGGACCCCCCGGGACATAACGCTCGTCGTAGTCATCGTCCGGCTCGTTTCCGTAGGCGCCCCAGAACCGTTTCAGCTCGCCAGTGTCGGCGTCGACCACGGCCACTCGCCGGTTGCCATAGCCATCGGCGAAATACATCTCGTTCGCCGGTCCGTCAAAGGAGATCTTGGCGATGCGGCTGAAACTGTCGAGGCTCAGGCTGTCTTGGCCCCGACCGGGCACGCCGACCTCCAACAGGAAGTCGCCGCTCCGTGTGAACTTGAGCGCGTGTGAGTCGGTGCCACCGTTGCCGCCCACCCACACGTTGTCCATGTGGTCCACGGTGACACCGTGGTTGGAGGAGGGCCAGGTGTAGCCCTCGCCTGGGCCGCCCCAACTATTCACCAAGTTCCCGGCAGGGTCGAACTCCAGGATCGGCGGGGCGGGGAAGCAACAGTCTTCCGCCGTCGGCGGGTCTCCCATCGCCGACGTTTCATTCCCCGCCAGCGTCGACGCGCGATGCACAATCCAGACATGGTCCTGGGCGTCCACGTCCACCCCGATAGTTGAGCCGAGGAGCCAGTGGTTTGGCAACGGTTTTGGCCACAGCGGGTCGACTTCGAACATTGGCGCCTGCGGGCCGCTGGCGTCGCCCATCGCCACGGCCGGGTCCGCGACGGGGGCGTCGGGCTCCGTCGCGTCGGAGCCACCGCTGCACGCCACCGTGATCGCCATGAGCGCCATCGCCGCCAGGGGACCGAATCTCTTCAGGAACGACATCCTGCACCTCCTTGCTGAACCCGGGCCGGGAATCTGTGGGTGGCTCATTATGAGTCCAGGCGCGGTTCTCGGGTCCACTCCAAAAAGGTGGCACTCGGGTTCAGCGGCGATCCCTTACCCTCCTCGATCCGGAGCGGGTCGCCCTAAAGCGACTCATACCGATTCCGCCGCGCGCCTCCTCCGCCAGGGCCGCACGGCCGTCTGTTACACTCGCGCGGGCCGTGCCCGACGCGTAAGCTGACCGGCTCGGCTCCCAACTTCTGGTACGATCCCACGGATGTCGGATGTGTTTCCTGACGGCGTGTCTCTCAAGCTGGTCGACAGACCTACGGACGAACGGTCCACGGCTGGCCGAGCAAGACCGGTGCGTCTAGCAGCCCGTGGTGAAAGTCCCGCGTCGCACCGAGAGCGGCGATGCGGCCGTCGAACAAGGCGAGAAGAGGGAGAATACCGGCAGTATTCGACCGATGAACAACGCAGATCGGCGGATTGCAGCGCCGCTCGAATGCAGTGGGACTTTCACCACGGGCTGCTAGGGGCGGCCATCGTGGCCGCCCTCGTCCTCAGCGGTTGTGGCGCGGGTGCGCCGGCTGACTCGATACCGGTGCCGGACGCGGTGGCGGCGCCGGCAACGGAAGGCGTGGCACTGGCCCAGGTGGTGGGCACGGCCCGCGAGGGCGACGCCATCGTCAGGGCGATCGTGCTGCTCGATCCCCACGACGACATCGACGTGCCGCTTCCTGATGAGCTGGCCGTGATGGACCAGATCGGCCGTCAGTTCGTGCCCGGCTTCATCATCGTCCGAGCCGGTCAGACCATCAATTTCACGAACAGCGAAGACGATCTCCACACTGTCCATGTCAAAGACAGCGCCGGTGACTCGATTTTCAACGTCGCGTCCATGAACGGCAGCTCCTATATGCATACCTTCGAGGTGGGCGACGACTTCACGGTGGTGTGCAACACCCACACTGAAATGTTCGCCGACATCATGGTGGTCGAGACGCCGTATTCGGCGGTGGCCGAGCGCAATGGGGCGTTCGTGGTGGAAAACGTGGTTCCCGGGGTCTATACCGCGACTGTGATTCAAGGGAAGGACCGACGTGAGCGAGTGGTGGAGATTGTCGCGGGTCGGAACCAACTCGACCTGACCGACTTCTAGCACTTTGACGAGGCCGCGCCCCTCTACCCCACCTCGCCGTGAAAGTAATCCGGCAACGTGGTCTTCGTGTCGCGCAGAATCTCAACGATGGCGAGCCGGTCCTCACGGCTGAGCCGCTCGTATCGAGGTTCGGAGGCGGCGCCCGACAGCACCTCCCACATCCGTGCGTACACGGCCGCCAGCGCCTCGGCCGGCAGCGCATCGAAGGCCGCCGCGTAGATCAGTGGACTGCACGGATAGCGCAGCAGCCGACCGCCTAGGTCGAGCTGATGCAGCGAGCGGTTCTGGCCATCGAACGGGCCCTGCGCGGAGAATCGCTCGGCGAATCCGGACGTGCTCGTGAGGCCCGCAGGCAGCGGCGCTTCGTCAATGAACAGCAGATAGTCCACCAGTTCCTCTGCCGTGTCCGCCAGGTCGATCTCCGGCCCGTCCCGCGGCCTTCGTCCCGAGGTCGGCTGCGGATGACGAGCGACTCGGGCCTCCCAACCAATGCGCACGAGCAGGTTGGTCATGTGGTTGCGGTGCTCGAGCACCAGCATGGCCACGATGTCGCTGTACGGTGTGGGGTACCCGGACAGGTCGAACAGTCCCTCGAGCGTGGCCAATTCTGGCGCCGGCTCAGACGGCCCCCCCGGCAGGTACTCCATCGGCTCTGTCGTGTTGCCCAGGTGGCTCAGCGCCGGCGGCGCGCCCGTCACGTACCAGCTTCCCCAGCGGTCCGCGAGTGGGCTGCGGTGGTCTGTGGTCCAGCCGACGGCGTAGGCGTTCGGGTCATCCGGCATCGGCAATGTGTTGAGTGTGACGAGCCCCGGCACGCCCAGCGTGTCCCAGGACAGGTGACAGGCCAGGCATCGGTCATTACGTTGAATCTGCGGGCGCTCGGCCGGCTTCTGGTCGATCGAAAAGAACAGCACGCCCTGGGTGGGGTCGAGCGAGGCGATCTCCAGCACGTCGCCGCCGCGGACCCACCCCACCGCCACGGTGTCGTTGAAGAAGATCGCCCGCGGGTTCTCCGGACTGATCCGGTCCGCCTGGAAACTTGTCTGCGAGAAGACAGTCACCTGTGACTCGACCGGCACGTTGAGCGCCGTGAGGATCGAGTGGAGATACCCCGTCGTGGGCTCGAACGCGAGTGCGAGGTCGCCGGCTTGGACGGCGTCGTCGAGCGCGGTCACGGCGTCCGTGGTCGGGCCGTTCGAGTATCGAATCGCGGGGTGATCACGGGACTCACGAAACACACCGCCCCGTTGTCCGCTCAGCGTGGCCGCACTCAGCGCGGCCAGAAGCGCGACGACGGTCACACCGAGGAGGGTGTGCGCCGTACCAATTCGCGACCGCCGCTGAGATGTCATTCCACCGTCCACAGCGTGACGCTTGACTCGTCCTTGATGAACAGTCGGTTTCCAGAGATGGCCGGTTGGGCCCAGGTGGCGGTCGGGGCGACCTCGTAGCGGGCGATCTGGCTGAAGCCGGTCCGGTCGGTTCGGGCCACGACCAGGTCGCCGTCGTTGTTCAGCAAGAACAGCAGGTCTCCGGCCAGGACCACCGCCGAGTTGGTGGCCTCACGACCCTCGGTGCGCCACAGCGTGGCGCCGCTGCCGGCGTCGACCGCGAAGAACTGGCCGCTGCGCAAATGCGACATCCCAAACAACGTATTGTCCGCCATTACCGGGTTGCTCATGAACATCGACACCTCGTCGGTCTCCCAGAGCGTCTCGGTGGTCCAGCGTCCCTGGTCGAGACGTGGCCGGAATCGCGTCACCCCGAGGTCGTGCCCGGTGATGATCACGTCGTCCCCGTCCACAATCGGGGTGATGGAGTTGTTGGTCGACCTTGAGACGAACGGACGCTCCCACAGCAACTCGCCGCTGGCGGCCGCCACCCCAACCACGTGGGCCTGCGTGACGGTCACGATCTGGCGCACGCCGCCGAGCTCAGCCACCATCGGAGACGCGTAGGCGGGGCCGTCGCCGTCCCAGCTCCAGACCACGTCGCCGCTGGCGGCGTCGAAGGCGGTCAGCGCCCCGTCATTCTGGCCACCGAGATGAAAGATGACGTGCCCCGCGTCGGCCACGGGCGAGAGCGCGGTGGCATACAGCGGCTCGACCGATTCGGCCGGTTTTCGCCAAAGCAGCGCCCCGTCGTCGGCGTCGACGGCCGAGACGACGCCGTTGATGCCCAGGGTGTACAACGCACCGTCGTAGAACAACGGGGTCGACTTGGGACCGGGTCCATGGCGTGAAACACCGGCGTTGTCCCTGAAGGGCGCATCGTAGGCGGTGCGCCAGATCACAGCCCCGCTCATCGCATCGAGCGCCATGATCACTTCCTCGGTATCGAGGCGTCCAAAGGTATACACACGGTCGCCGACCAGGATGGGCGTGGCGTAGCCGAGCCCCGTCTCCGCCTGCCACTGACGCGTCAGCCGGGTTGGCCAGGTGGCCGGTTCGACGAACGCCGCCGCCGCGCCGTCCCGACGCGCGCCACGCCACTGCGGATAGTCGAGCGGTCCATCTTGGGCCTGCACGGTCTGTGCGGATCCCGTGAGCAGCGCTCCTGCGAGCCACGCCAAGTGTCGGTGTCTCATCTCGTCTCCCGTGCCCCGACCATCGGTCGTGCGCAGCGTGTTCGGCGGGGAATTTCGATTGTACCTCCATGAGCGGACAGGCTACACTGGCCGAGCCGAGACCACCGAGATCACGATGAAGTTGCCGGTTGTCCTGTTCGGGTTGCTCGTGGCGCTGTGTGTTGTCACGAACTTGGCGTTCCTCATCGAGGAAGTGCCGTTCGAAGACGTGGCGGCACCGAACGGGGGGCTGGAGCGCATCTACAACGGTCACGGCATCACGCACCCTCGGTTTCCCTCGATGAATCACGGCGGGGACGGCCCGGCCCGGCACCGGCCCATGTTGTGGCTCGGCTGGGCGTTCGGTCTACTGCAGCTCGCCATCATCGTCGGCTGTCTGATGCTTGGGGTGAAGCGCGCCGGGCCGGTTCGGCTCTGGCTGGGCGGGAGCGGCGTGGTACTCGGCGGGCTGTTCACGATGATGGTAGTGACGTACAGCGGCTCCCTGGCCGACCAGACCCCCGAGCTGTTCCTGTCGTTACCGGCGCCGACCGCCTGGTTCCTCTACGGCTTCTGGCCGGCCGAGTTTCTCGTCGTCGTTCTCTACGTCGTGTTGTTCAGTCGGTCGATCGCGACGCCCGACGACCTGCAGCGCTTTCGAGAGATCGTCGCGGCCCGCCGCGCCGAAACCGGTCAGCCTGGCCAGTCCGGGTCGGCGTGATGGACGACTCCCGATCGCTCGTCACGCTCGCCTTCGTCGTCGTCTACCTCCTCATGTGCGTCGGTGTCGGCGTGTGGGCGCTGCGACGCACCAAGTCCCCGCGCGACTTTTTCATGGCCGGTCGTGACCTGGGGGTCATGGTCACGGGGCTCGCCCTGTTCTCGAGCCAGATGAGCGGGTTCGGGTTCGTGGGGGGGCCAGGGCTTGTCTATCGGATGGGGCTGAGCTCCTCGTGGATGACCGTCATTGGCCCGCTCGCCTTTTGCTGCAGCTTCTATCTGCTGGCCACGCGGCTGCGTATGATTGCCGAGCTGCGCGACACGATCTCGCTCCCGGATGCCGTGGCGGCTCGGTATCGGAGTGAACGGGCACGTCTGCTGACGGCGGTCGCCATCCTGCTGGGCGTCCTCGGTTATCTGGGGACCCAGATACTCGCCATGGCCACGGTGCTGCGTGACGTGTTGAACAACGTGTCATTCATCCCCGAGGTGTCCATTCTGACCTGCATGGTGATCGCGTGCGCCGTGCTGGTCTTCTACTGCGTGACCGGGGGCATCGTGGCGTCGGTGTACACCGATCTGGTGCAGGGCGCGATCATGATCGTGGCGGCCGTCTTTGTCTTTTTCGCGGCGCTGAGCGCGGTGGACGGTGGGTTGACCGGTCTGGTGACCACACTTGTCGAGGATGATCCGGAAGCGGTCAGCCCGTGGGGCACGCTCGGGATGATGGGCTCGCTGTCCTGGTTTGTGGTGTTCGTGCTGGGTTCAGCTGGGCAACCCCACGTGATTACGAAGTTCATGATGAATCGGCGCGTCGAGGACGCGCGTCGCACCCTGCCCGTGAGTGCTGGCGGCTACATGCTGTGTTCGCTGTTGTGGCTCAGCATCGGGTTGGCGATGCGGGCGCTCGTCATCCAGGGCGGGCATCCCGAGCTGGCCAGCCCCGACGAAGCGGCGCCGCAGTTTCTGCAGTTTCATGCGAGCCCAATGCTGGCCGGGATTGTCTTCGCGGGGCTGTTTGCCGCCATCATGTCCACCGCCGACAGTTTCCTCAACCTCGGCGCGGCCGCCGTGGTGCACGACATCCCCCGGGCCTTGTACGGACGGTCGTTGTCGAACGAGCTGTTCTGGGCGCGGGTGGCCACGGTAGTGCTGGCCGTCGGCTCCGCCATCTTCGTGCTCTATTCACGGCAAGATCTCGTGGCACTGCTGGGTGCCTTCGGGTGGGGCACGTTCGCCGCGGCGCTGGTGCCCACCGTGGCCATCGGGTTCAACTGGAAACGGGCCACTGCGACCGCGGCCAACGTTGCCATCGTGACGAGCCTCATCGTGAACTTCGGCATCGAGGTCTTCGGTCTGGCGATCCCCTACGGGATTACGGGCGGTTTCGTCGCGCTGCTGCTGTCGACGACGCTCTTCTTCGGTATCTCGTTGGGGTCTCCGCCCCCGACGATCGACCCCGACATCGAGGCCGTGATGGACATGTGACGGCCAGGAGGTCGGCGCGCGTCTTCCGACCCGCGAGCCTCCCAAGAGCCCCATCACCCCGAAGCGCGGACCCTGAAGCCCCACGTCCTTCGATCACCCCCCATGCAGATCATCAAAGACGGCGGACACCGGTTGTTCGAAGAGGATGAAGAGACCTCGCGTTATGTCGCGGAGCTGCTGCGTGATCTGCGCACGCGTGGCATCGATGCGGTGCGCGAGTACAGCACCAGATTCGACGACTGGGCTCCGCCCGAGTTCGAGCTGAACCCGAGCGAGATCGACGAGGCCATCGGGAGATGCGGTGACCAGCTGATTGCCGACACGACTTTTTGTCAGGGCAACGTCCGGGCGTTCGCCGAGGCGCAGTTGACGACGATGCTGCCGCTGGAAACCGAGATTCGTCCCGGTGTGGTGCTCGGCCACAGACACATCCCGGTCAGGTGTGTTGGTAGCTACATCCCCGGTGGGCGTTATCCCATGTTCGGGTCGGCCCAGATGAGCATCATCCCGGCCAAGGTGGCGGGGGTCGATACGGTGATCGGGTGCACGCCGCCGGTGCGGGGGGAAGGCTATTTTCCCGCCACGATCAACGCCATGCATCAGGCGGGGGCCGATCGCATCTTTGTGCTGGGTGGGGTGCAGGCGTTGGCGCTGATGGCCTACGGGATGGGGGTGGTGCCACCGGCCGACATGCTGTGTGGTGCCGGCAACCGGTTCGTGGCTGAAGCGAAGCGGCAACTCTTTGGGCAGTGCGGGCTCGACCTGCTGGCCGGGCCCACCGAGATCGCCATCATCGCGGACGACGCCGCTGACCCGGCCCTGGTGGCGTGTGACCTGCTCGGGCAGGCCGAGCACGACCCGAACAGTGGGCAGATTCTGGTCTGTCTGAGCGAGTCATTTGCGCGCCGGGCGCTGGCGGAGGTGGAACAGCAGCTCGCGGTCCTCCCGACCCGGGAGATCGCCGGTGTGTCCTGGCGCGACAACGGTCGCGTGGTAGTAGCCGACGACCGCGATGAGGCGATCGCCCTCAGCGACGATTGGGCGCCGGAGCATCTCGAGATCCATGTAGAAGACGTCGACTACTATCACGAGCGTCTCCGCAACTACGGCTCGCTGTTCATCGGCGAGGAGACGACGGTCGCCTACGGCGACAAGGCGATCGGCACCAACCATATCCTGCCGACCAGCCGCTCGGCCCGGTACTCGGGTGGCGTCTGGGTGGGCAAGTTTCTGAAGACGGTGACGTATCAGAAGATGACCCCGGCCGCGAGCGTCGAGGTGGGGCGCGTGACGGCGCGACAGTGCGAGATGGAGCGCATGCTGGCCCACGCGATCACCGCCAATGTTCGAACCACACGTTACTCGACAGACGAATGAGCTCCGGCGCATGAGGCATCACAACTGATGTTCAACCTGGCGGGGAGAACCGCAGTGGTCACCGGTGCGTCGACGGGGTTGGGTCAGGCGATTGCCGTCGCATTGACGAAGGCCGGCGCCCGGGTCGCCATCACGAACCGGTCCGAGCCGTCGCTGTCACTGGACGAGACCGCTGCCCTCTGCGCCGCACAGGGCGCTGCCCCCACGACGCGTACCATCGACGTCCGAGACCTGGCCCAGATCACGACCGGCGTCGCCACCATCACGGCAGAGCTGGGGCCGATCGACATCCTGGTCAACAACGCCGGGATCAATCGTCCCCGGCCGGGGCTCGAGGTCGGTGTCGACGAGTGGGACGACCACTTCAACACCAACGTCCGGGGTGGATTCTTCTGCGCGCAAGCGGTGGCGCCGACGATGATCGAGCGCGGGTTCGGCCGCGTGATTTTCATCTCGAGCCAGTCCGGCCTGGTCGGCATTCCTGGTCAGCCGGTCTATTGCGCCACCAAGGGAGCCATCGTCAACCTGGTGCGGACCCTCGGAGTGGAGTGGGCCCAGCACGGCATCACCGTGAACTCGGTGGCGCCGACCTTTGTCGAAACCAATCTCACCCGCGAGCGGCTCCAGCAGCCGGAATTTCGCGCGTTCGTCCTTGGCAAAATTCCAAGTGGACGGCTCGCCACCCCGGAGGAGATCGCGCACGCCGTGGTGTACCTCGCGAGCGACGAGGCCGCCATGGTGAACTGCGTGACGCTGCCAGTGGACGGCGGTTGGACCGCCTGGTGAAGGCTCGGCGCGGCTGCCACGCGCATTGTCGACGGGCTACCAGTTCATGGCGCGGGCCGACGTGGACTTGCCGCCACGGGCGAGGAGCGCGTTGGTGGGCGTGCTGATGCGGACGACGTAGTCGAAGTCGCCGGGGCCGAGGTCGTCGCCGGGCGTCGGTTCGGTGGCGGCAATCGTCTTGACCAGACGCACGAAATCGTCGCCAAGCGCACGGGCCGCGCCGGGCGGCGTCTCCGCCGTCACGGTGAGCGATAGCGCGACGGTGCGTCCACGCTGGTCGATGCTGGCGTCGAGCACGTCGTGGCTGTTGGTCACGCCGGTCAGCGCGAGCGATGTCTCGTTCGGGGTCAGAAGCGGATGCGTGGGGATGGTGCCGTTGTCGCCCCCGAGGAACCATCCGCGAATGGCCTTGACGGCAGAAGGGACGACGGTGAACACGGCCGCGCTGAAGGCAGCCGCGGTCCCGATGCCCATGACGTCGGTGGAACCGACTTGGGTCACCTCGCGGGGAGTCATGGCCGCCACCATGTCCCAGTGCCCGGGCAATGCCCCTGGGACCGGCGGACGGCTTCGGCTGAACTGGTCGACGCCGGCCACGATACCCAGGTTGGGCCATAGCTCCGCTTTTGGGCGCTCGTCGCGCAGCAGCACGTCCTCACTGAAATCGAGCGCCCCAATTGGGGCCTTTTCCCTTCCACCCAGTGCCAGGGCGCGTCGGATGCGCGCCAACGATGCGGGTGGGACGGCCGGCGCGGGTGGGGGGACGGTCTCCGCTGCCTGTGATTCGCTGGAAGCCGGGGGTTGTGCCCCCACTGGGGTGCCCCCGGCCGCGAGCAGAACCAACAGGGTGCCGCCCGCCACGAAGTGTGCTCGCCACGTCGCGCGTCGAAGCCCGGCAACCGTCGCCGCTGCTCGTACCGCAGTCATAGTGTAGATTGATAATACACCCCGCCCTGCAGGCGGGCACCTGCACGACGGGTGGGCGCCGACGGGGTCGCCGCCTGCAGGGTCGGGACCGACCTTAGAGTTCGCATCGTGTCCGCGGGACTCGGACACCGCACCAGGAGGATTCATGACGTTCGTCGCGGAGCTTGAGCCGACTGCCGTCTGGCAGCACTTCGACAAGATTTTGACAATTCCGCGAGCCTCGAAAGATGAGGAGCGGATGCGCGCCCACGTGGTGGCGGTTGCCGATGGTCAGGGGTTACCCCATCAGATCGATGCCTCCGGCAACGTCGTGGTGCGGAAACCGGCGACCCCCGGCAAGGAGGGTGCGGCGGTCACCATTCTTCAGTCTCATCTGGATATGGTGCAGGAGAAGAATTCTGACGTGGCGTTTGATTTCGCCACCGACGCGATTGTTCCTGAGCTCGACGGCCAATACCTCACGGCCACCGGAACCACCTTGGGTTCGGACAATGGCATCGGGGTGGCTACCATGCTGGCCCTGATGGGCAATACCGGGTTCGCGCATGGCCCGCTGGAGCTGCTGTTCACCATCGACGAAGAGACCGGCCTGACCGGGGCGGCGGAGCTCGACGCGAGTCTGTTGCGCGGCCGCCAGCTCTTGAATCTGGACTCCGAGGAGGATGGCATCGTCTATGTCGGGTGCGCCGGTGGTGGCGATACCCAGCTCACCGTGCCGCTGGTTACCGAGCCGGCCGCCGGCTCCGCGCTGTCGGTCGCCTTGACCGGCCTCAAGGGGGGGCACTCCGGGTGCGACATCCACTTGCAGCGAGGGAACGCCGTGCAGTTGCTCGCACGAGCGCTGTGGGCGTCATATGGCGGTGGTCGCTTCCGGTTGGCTCGTATTGGGGGCGGGAGTGCGCACAATGCGATACCGCGCGAGGCGTTCGCGACGATTCTGGTGGGCACCGGGGACCGCCGCGCCGTCATGGCGGCGGTCGAGCAGGAGATGGACGCGATTCGCACCGAATATGGTCCGGCCGACCCGGGGATGCAGCTAACGGTGGATGACGGCACGCCGCCGCCGGTAGCGTGGGATCAGGCGACCACGGAACTGGTCCTCACGCTGATCAATGCGCTGCCTCACGGTGTCGGCGCCATGAGCTACGACATTCCCGATTTGGTGGAGACCAGTGTGAATCTGGCCACCGTGGTCTCGGAGAACGGCACCCTGCGGGTCGGC
>Ga0310121_10001053_pt1 | contig 29163 bp, 21 predicted proteins | sample CB27_Tmax_986_MG_FD_203504 | JGI IMG/M metagenome (GOLD analysis project Ga0310121, IMG submission 203504) | Marine microbial communities from Western Arctic Ocean, Canada - CB27_Tmax_986 | ecosystem: Environmental > Aquatic > Marine > Oceanic | place: Canada: Western Arctic Ocean | collected... | reverse complement strand
CCGGTCTTGACCAGCTTCTCCCGTAGCGTCGTGAGTGACCAATGCTCAATTTCCTTGGGCAGCGCCAAGCGCCGCAGGAAGTTCGCCAGATTGTAGGCCAAGGCGAACAATTGTAGCCGCGCCTGGTTGTCCTTGAACGTGCGGCAGGAGAGCTTCGTCCACTTGACGGCGTTCACCTCGCGCACGACAATTGGACAACCTGCGGTCATCGCAGCTATGACCCGAACCAGTGTACCCCGATGTACTAGTTCCGTTTTATTGCCGCGGAATGTCAGCCAACATGCTCATCGAGTTCAGCAGTTCTGATTGTGATGAGTCGTCGTAGTCTCTCGCGACAACCAACAGTAGTTTTGCCAATTGAGATCGGGGTAGTTTTTTGGTCCGTGGCGGCTACTCAACGGGCCAAAGTCCGTATTTCCAAAGCGATCGAGATTCGGCTGAATACTTCGGATGATACGGGCTGTGTCAATCGATGACGGTGTGACTGCCATTCAGCAAGGTCACCGTGGCAGACGGCTCGATGTCAACATGTTGCACGCCGTCGGGGACGGTCAACTCCCAACTCGTCCCTGCTTCCAGGACGGGCAGCGTGTTTCGCCAATTCCCGCTCCCGCCATCGCCGACCACGACCACGTCACGCGCGTCGATGGCGCCGATGTTGTGCAACGTGACGATTTTGGAATCAGCCTTCTGCCGCAGCGTGAGCACGGGCATGATCCAGTAGCGCCGGAATAAGTCGTCAGCTTCGGCGATGAGGTTCTCTTCAGCGAAATTCCCGTACAGGGCGGCCCCCATCATTTCAGGGCGAGCGGTGCGGAGGGAGCGGATCTGGCGTTCGATCTCCGCGCGGTCGGACGACCATCGGGGAGTAACACGTCCGTCGTTATCCTTGCCCTTACGGCTGTCGATGGCGAGCGTGATGAATGCCCGGTCTGCGAACCCGGCGTGGCGGTCGGCGGACAGATGCCAGTCTGAATCGCGATACTCGTCCTCATGACGCAGATACACCTCAGGCAGGACAGCATCGGCGTAACGAAGTCCCTTGTGGTACGATCCGAGCGGAGAGGGCGAGCACCAGACGGCCAACCAGATGTGCGGGTACTGCTCGTTGAACGCTTGAAACGCCCGCGCCATGAGCACGCTTTCGTCACCGTTGCCATTAATCAGCTCGTCGACAATCAGATCCTCTCCGGATTCCGCCCAGTAGGCGACACGCTCTTCGACGGACGCAAGGTTCGATCGTGAGGGTGCTCCCATGCGATGCAGCAGCGGGCGGACACCACGCCGGGTCCAGTACGTTCGCTCGTCCCTCCCCCCGCCGTAGGTCACATGCGTCTGGTATCGCATCCTCATCAACGGCTCGTTGCTGTTGGCATGGTAGAGAATCAGCACGTTGCGACGGACGACGGGAAAGGTGAGCGCCGCAGTGTTGTCGTCGTTCGTTTCAGGAAGTGCGTCCTCCGGATCAATCGTCACGGTGACTTTATGGAGACCGTTCGTGTCTGGCTTGAACTGGACCACATCCACGATGCTCGCTTGCGCCGGGACCGATTCCAGACGAAGCTCCGAGATCCAGGGATCCGACGCTGACGGCGGCTCGACCACCAATCTCAAACCCACGTTTCGCGCGTCAGCCGGTCCATGATTATGGACGCGCAGATGGATCTGGCACGGTTCGGATTGTTGTGGCAGTACGGGTGCGACGGTTACGTCCGACTGGCTCCAATCTTCGGTGGAAATCGATAAGTCGGCCATCGACTGTCCGAGACAGACCGCCTGCATGAAAAGCACAGTCAGTACCATAATGCAAACGGATTGCCACAAGAATCGTGGCCGGTCATGCGGAGCGGCAAGCACAGCGACGAGGAGAACGTCATCGATGAGTATTCCCTCCCGGAAAGCAGTTGGCATGGTTGCTTATATCCTACATCCAATCTGAACGTTTACAATCAGTTGCGTATCGCCGTCAACAGAACAATACGTCTGTGCGGCGGACCGATGACGTGGTTTTCAAATCAGGATGGATGCCGGTTAAGGAGCTTCCTCTCAAGACTTGCGCCGTGATTGAGCCGGGTCGATGTGACCTCCCGTAATTCGCAAAGTATAGTTTCTGGCGGAGGGCTGATGTTTCATCCCCGCAGGAAACGCAGGTCGCCAAGCTGCGCGGGAGCGCGGCTCCTGGTCATCAATTCAGATCACCCAGGGAACCGTGGCTTTGGACGTTCGTCGCCAGCCACACCCGCCCAGCGCGGAGGCGAGATTACGGGGCCAAGAGCCCTGTCGATTCCGGAATTGACGAGCTTGGTGTGCCCCCGAACCCAGAGGAGAGCTGGGCTCTGGTTCAAAACCAAGTAACACGTCGCTCCACCCCACCGGCAGAAATATCGACGGCAAAAAGACATCTGGCAGAAACGTTGGATGGAACGGTGTGTCTTACATACAGTCAGGATGGCGGCTTCGGGCAACTGGGACACTCGCCACGCGGGATTAATGATAAGACGACCATGCAGGTCGCATCTCGTTCAGTTATACTGCCAGGATGAAATCGTCCGCCTTTCGTGTGATTCTCCTCATTTCCATGGTGTCATGCTCCGTCCATGCAGCGGACCGCAGTTGGTCAACGTCAAGCTTTCTCGATTTTATCAGTGGCGAATTGGGTGATGGCGGAGTCAACACCTACGTCACAGCCGACGGCACCGTTCGTCTGATCAACTTGTGGGACTTGAACCATGACGGAAATTTTGATTTGCCCATGGCCTGTGGCCAGGACCACGACGAAGAAACCGAAACATTCGTCTATTGGGGCGACAAAGATGGATTCTCGCGGAAACGACGCAGTGAATTACCGACGGACGGTGCGATCGCTGCCGCCGCCGCCGACCTTAACTTCGATGGGCACGTCGACCTGGTTCTGGTCAACCGATTCGACGGAAACAAAACCGACCTTGATGGTTACATCTGTTGGGGCAGCCGCGATGGCTTCGACACAGCCCGCCGCACGAATTTGCCCGGCAAGGCCGCGAAGGCCGTCGCCATCGCCGATCTGAACGGCGACGGTTATCTTGAAATCGTCTTCGCCAACCAGGGCGTCGATTACCATATGACGGTCGACAGATTTCAACGATCGTTCATCTACTGGGGTTCGAAACATGGATATTCCAGCGATCGGCGCAGCGAATTAACCACCGTCAATTGTTCCGATGTCGTGATTGCCGACGTAAACCAGGACACGTATCCCGACATTGTGTTTGTCAATGAAGGAAACGACGAATCGCAAAGCGGTGTCGTAATCTACTTGGGCGATGGCCACGGCAGGTTTTCTGACAACCGCACCATCCAATTGCCAGGAATTTATCCTGGGGGCGTCCACGTCACCGATCTCAATGCGGACGGTTTTGTCGACGTCGCGCTGGCCAATATGTACCGACTGGCCGGGAAACCGGATCCGCCGGACGGTAACGAGGTCGAGACATATCGTGTCAATTCTTATATTTATTGGGGTGGCAGGGACGGATTCTCCACGAAACGTCGCACCGAACTGCCAACGCTGGGCAGCTTCGCCGTCGCTGCCGGAGATCTGAACGGGGATCATCTTCCGGAAGTTGTTTTCGCCAACAGCGCTGCATCCCATTCGACCATTTACTGGAACGGCCCTGCCGGATTCTCAGCCGAACGGAGAACTGCGATTGCCGCTGAGCAGGCCCACGACGTTGCGATTGCCGATCTGGACCTGAACGGGCATGCCGACCTGATCTTTGCCAATTATGCGAGTGGCGGTTTTTTTGACACCAGTTCGTTCATCTATTGGGGCACACCCGACGGATTTCACAAGCAGGAGCGCACGGAATTGCCGACATCTGGTGCCTCGGCCATCGTGGTTGAAGACTTGAACGGCGATCGTCGGACCGACATCGTCTTTGTCAACAAGATCGAAGGAGTTTCCTATCAGGGTGGAACGACGACCGCGGTGGCCGATCTCGGACCAACAAAGTCTTTTGTCTATTGGGGCGACCAGAACGGTCAGTTCGACGCCGCGCGACGACAAATTTTGCCGACCATCCGCAGCGCGGATGGCCATTTGAACAGCGATCTCAATGCGGACGGTTATGTCGACCTTTTGTATGCTCATTGCGGCAGTCCGACGATCATTTATTGGAACGGTCCCGCCGGTTTTGATCCTCAGAACAAGACACCCTTACCTTACGGCGAGGCGGCCACTGCCCGCACGGCGGATTTCGATCGAGACGGTTATCTCGATTTACTCCTGGGTCATTCAGTCTTTTTCGGCCAGAAATCAGGTTTCTCCAGGCACAATCGCTTTGACTTCGACACCGGGGGAAGGAAGCCGAGTCTGGCCGATGTGAATCGGGATGGCTGGTTGGACGTAATCGCTTCACTCAAGGACCGTGTCGCCATCTATTGGAATGGCCCGTCCGGTTTCAATCATCGACTCAAGAAGGAACTATCGCTGCGCGGGAAACGTTGCGTCGCTACCGAAACAGCGGATCTCAATCGAGACGGCTTTCTGGAACTGATCGTGGTCAATATTCTCGACTACGACAAACCACTGGGACCCGACGAAGTGGCGGTGCTGCACGGCAATCCGAATGTGGACGCATCCGTGTTTTGGGGAAGCGAGAACGGTTATTCGGAACAACAGCAGATCCGACTGCCGACGATTGGTCCGACCGATACGGTCGCCGCCGACTTCAACGCCGATGGATTCGTGGATATCTTCTTTCCCAGTTACTTTGGCGGACTGCACCGCAATTTCCCCGGCAGACTGTTTTGGAACGGTCCCGACGGTTTCGACGCTCAGCGCAGGACAGAAATCCCTGGCCATTCCGGATCCGGAGCACTGGCTGCAGACTGTAATCAGGACGGTTATCCCGAACTGATCGTGGCTAACCACACCATCGTGGGCAACCATCGCAGTCCCGTCTGGATTTATTGGGGCAGCGCCAAGGGCTTTCGAGCTAGTCAGCGCACGCCGCTGCCAGCGACAGGCGTGCACTTTTTCTCGCTTGTCGATATTGGTAATGTCTACGATCGCTCTGACCAGTATGAATACGTGTCGTCCGCTTTCGATGCAGGCCGCCCGGTAAAGTTAAACCGTGTATCCTGGGAGGCGGAGACGCCATTTCGCACGCAGGTCAAACTACAGATTCGCGCGGCAGCGACAAAAACCGATTTGGCCTCCGCCGTCTGGCACGGAGAGAACGGCCCGAACAGCTCCTTTGAAATGACAGGATCACACATTCCCGACTCGCTGGGCAACCGCCGCTGGATTCAATACAAAGCCACGCTGGTCAGCCCGAGTTGCATCAACACGCCTGTCCTCCGGAGTGTTACGATCGTGTATGAAGAATGAGCACATCGGCTCGACTGCGGTCAGACGTGCGCCATCGCGCCCGGCGCGGTTGGACAACTGGCTCAACACACGGCGAGGTCGATACTCCCGGCTGGATCGCGTCGCATGCAATATTCTCACACGAGTTTAACGGGAGGTGCTATTTACGGAGCGCATTGGAGAGAGCCCGGACAAACCGGGGCGAAGGCCACCTGTAAAAACGTCGCGCTTCGGCGCCTCTGAGCAACAGCCGCTAACGGGAGGGGGATGTAACTGACCCCCGCCAGAAACCGTATGCTGCTAACTGCGGGCGGTGTGACACACCGCCCGCAGTAATGCTCCCGGAATCAACCGCCCAAACGGCGGAGATTCGGATGTATTTTTTCTCGATTCTGGGCGGCACCGTAGGGTGACTGGTGACGCCGACTGGATGTGTCCCGAATGCGAACCTCACTACCGCAACCCAGACTTACACCTAATGGAACGAATCGTTCCGGTTTACATTCACTGCCTGGCGCAGGTCCGTGCCCAACAGGCGTCCAACAATTGACGGTCACGGCGATTCGTCGAGGCCGGGGCGTTGACTCACGTAAGCTCGAAGCAAAAGGAGGCACACGGGAATAATCATAATGGATTATGCATTTACTCCAGCGACGATTCGCGACGTCGGCCGTGACGCGACGCGAAGGACGGGGGAGGGAACGGAAAAACCGGCCTTATGCTTTTCGTGACTACCGCCCCGGCCTATGCCATCATGGGGCATGGACAACACCGAACGAACCGTCTGCTCCGTTTGTGCATCGCAACGACACTCTGGCCTCGACGCTATCAAGATTCACTTTGTCGCCCCTGATGGCCGAGAGAGGACCCCCGAAGAAGTCGAAGCCTGGCAACGCGAAACTGATGAACCAGGTATCTGCACTCAATGCGGCTTGCCAGCTGACATCGTTGCTGGGGCCTGCATCCCCTTCGACGAACTAACTCCCCGCATCGTTGACCCAGACAACCCCTGCCCAGATTGGGACGACTCAAACGACTGAAACTTCCCGCCAGCCGTAACGCAGGATAAAAGGGGTTCTTATTCGTTAAATCGTGGGACCTTTGGAAAAGCGATTCCGCAGATGGTCCCTTGCATGGCCAACCAATCGCCTGAGCATGTCCGGGTCTGGTTGGGTGTCACCGATCAGCATTTCTACGACAGCTGCGAGGTCACGGCGCCCTTCATCAGATTTGATGTACGCATCAAACGCGGCCTGGTCATAATGATTGACTCGGTTGGCTTTCTCCTGTGCCGTATCAACGCTGCGGCGTCGGGCTTTGTTGGCACGAACACGTTGAGTGTGGCTGAGCAGTTTTTCAGCCATCATTGACCCGTGTGGTCTAGATCGGCCAGCAACGCATCCCACGCTGATTTTTCTAACTTGGGCATGGCACGTTTTGCAGCTTGGTAGATTTCCGGGTCGGTTAAGCCTTCACATTCCCGGAGTCCGATAACGATATATTCGACTGTTTCAACGTCGTTGTCCCTAACTGCGCGAGACAATCTTTTACGAAACTGCTCGCTCTCTTGGTTGTCTGGCTGTTTCATGCCGAAGACGTTACCTGACATCTATATATATGGTAAAGGTTTTGCGTATTGGTTCCCGAGAAATTCGCCCTACTGGCGTTCCAACCATTTGGATTTATTGGGATTAGAATTCTAGTTCTCGTGATCCAGATGTTGGGTCTGACGATCGAAGTAGTTTTCTAATTCTGGTGAAGTAACACTTCCGCATCGAATAGGAATACATCTTTGAAGCCGCGACAGATTCCTGATATCCCTCCCCTTTTCGTAAGCAGTTGGCCGCATGGTCGAAGTTGGCGAGATTAGACTGCACTCACTGCCGGTGAGCTTGGGGTGGTAGCGGTATGCGGATCTGGATTCGGCGCGCTGCGGATTCAGCATCCTCCTCCCGCCGAGTGTAATACAGCTCGGTGGAGCGAATGTCACTATGCCCAGCGAACTCGCGTACTTCGTGCATGCCAGCTCCATTTCGGATTGCATCGGTTATGGCAGTCTTGCGAAGCGAATGAATGCCAATGCCTCGGCCTTTAAGCCGGTCAGGCTCAATACCGGCCGCACGACAATACTTTTTGACCATACGCCATGGCGTCTTTCGATCCATATGCCGTCGTGCAAACCCCAACCGATCAGGTGTCGTGGGCCGAAATAGCGGGCCCTCCAAATCGTGGACAATATCTGCGATGTTAACATACGCAATCACGGCCCGTGCGGCATCAAGCAAGATCTTTCTTGCCTCCTTATTTCGCTTCTCCGTGACGTGAAGATAATACTCCACTCCATCAAACTCGATATCTCCCACGCACGCTCGAATTACTGCAGAAACTCGACATCCTGTAATGAAGAATGTTTGGATTAGTGCAAAATCTCGCAGTCCCGCGGGCGTGTCGATTGGGATAGCTTCGAGAAGCGACATAGCTTGCCTTTGAGTCAGTGCGGGCGTCGTGTTCTTTTTGACAGGAGGCGCTTTCACGGAAGCAATCGCTTGTGCCGTCTCCCATTTGACGAACCCCTTTTCAGCAAATTGCCTGTACGCGCCACGTAGTACCGACAGTTTTCGAGCAATAGTGGCCGGGCGTACTTCCGCCTTAACTAGCGCTGCCTTATAGAACTTTACATGGTCGGCAGTCACATCTAGCGGATGGACACCAAGCTGTTGCATATGTCGAGAGAAATGCGTGAGGTCCCGTCCGTATGCCTTTAGGGAGTGCTCTGAAAGGAGTACATCGCAGACCCATGGAACCAAAGCTAAGACAGGGCTTTCGCCTGCTCTCTCCGCGGCTGGCATCACTCCGGCTAGAAATACCTCTACACGTGATTCAGTGTCACCGCCATGGTCAGGTGTGAGATCTTGTTCGGACGCAATTGGTTCCGTTGAACCAGGGTTTTGCTTGGAGCCGTTTTTTGCCATCCTGCCCTATTAGATTCACATTCCACAAAGCGAGGAGCAGAAAGCTGATTATGTTCCCTGCTCCACCTTTTGAGAGTCGCACGCTTTTACTGGTCTGTACAGCAGACAAGTGACCTAGCACCTTGGTTTGATTGCAGATTATCAGCTACCAACCTGACCTCATCGAAGTCTATTGGTCTACGTTTTAAGCGAGGTTTTACATCGCCCATCAACAAGCGGTTACGCTTCAACAAGTCGGTATCAGTAACGATATTGACGATGGCAGGTGAAACCGTCTAACAGTCTAGGTTTTTGTGGGTACCGTGTACTTGCGGTCGCGTGCTAATGTTTTTGCATGGCAAAAAAACGCAGCACGGACTCCTCGCGGCCAGATAATTCAATCATTGTCACAACTTACGAAGAGTTTGAGGCGATCGTAGAAGCATTTTCAGCCGGGCACATTAACCTTCTCCTTATTATTGGATCGCACGGGCTCGGTAAGAGCAGAACCATCCGGGATACGCTAGGTGAGGACTGCGGCTGGATCCAAGGTAATGCGAGCGCGTTCGGGATCTACCTTAAACTCTGGGAGTTCAGAGACCGGCAGATTGTTATCAACGACGTAGACCGCCTGCACTCTGAAAGAAATATCCGGCTATTAAAAGCAGTCTGTGATACAGAGCCTACGAAGACTCTCGCGTGGCCAACTACAGCACGAGAATTAGTCCGGCGGGGAATTCCGGACGAATTCTCAACAACAAGCCGGGTAGCGATCATCAGCAATGATTGGCGAACGCTCAATCAAAACGTTGCCGCCGTGGAGGATCGCGGGATTAAGGTTGTATTTGCTCCAACCGCAGCGGAAGTGCATCGTAAAACCGGAGAATGGTTTACAGATAAGGAGGTCTACGACTGGGTCGGTGACAGACTGCATCTTGTCGCAACTCCCAGCATGCGGACCTATGTTACAGCGAGCCAGCTCAAACACTCTGGCCTTGACTGGAAGAAGATGGTTCCGCTTGCGCCAGAGAATACGCGTAAACGAATAGTAGCAGAGCTTCTCGCTGATCCAACTTTTGAGACGCAAGAAGCCAGAGCCAAAGAGTTTACCACCCGCGGTGGTGGCTGCAGGGCTACGTTTTTTAATCATGCTCGGAAGCTTCGCCGTACCCTTAAGCGGGTTTCTTAGTAAGCTGTTCGAGCACCCAACTGATAGCCATATCTGCAATCTCCTGCTCCGTTACAGGTTCGCCGGGCTTTAGTGTTCCCTGAATCTTCTTGTCCTTCTGGCGGTGGGCTGCTGCTTTTAACGCTTTACTCGACTCTGATCTGAGGCCGAGTGTGTGGCGAACCCATGTAGGCGGTTGGTCTTGATCAGGAGCCAAGAGCGGAAGATCACTTTGGGAACCATCGGGCTGAGGAGCTTCACCAGCAGTTCCGCCGTCAGCCGCACCGCTAACAACAGTCAAGTCAGCGCCATTTGAGGGACCGGTGTCAACCTGCTGTCTAAGGCGCTTGTGTTTTTCGAGGGCATCACTCATTGACGGCTGCGGCTTTCCCATCACGTAGCTCCGTATTATTTGTTGGCATTCTTTGGTCTTGAAGATTGATCGAGACAATCATATCGCTTAGTAACTCAGCAAAGATCGCATCTAAATCCTCGCGACCGTTTGAGCGGGGACCTTTAACCACAACGCTAAGGGCTTTAGCAGCTCGTTCAAATGCTGATTCATCCACCCGGATCGTTTGTCGCATGACGCGGAGATCGGGAACCAGATTCTGAATATCGGCAATTGTGGCACCTATGTTTTTCCCAGCTGTCGTGCGGCCGTCAACGCAGTTGATAATTATGCGGGCCTCAAGGAGTGGGTTTGTCTGACGAGCCTGCTGGACCTTTTTCTCAACGACGGGAAGTGGTGAGATGTTGCCAACTTTCGGTGTAATGGGAATTAGTGCAAAGTCAGTGTGTCGTAGCAATTCAAGGTTCGTCTCTGCAGTTCGCTGGAAGCCGCCTGGAGCGTCAGCGATTATGAAATGGAACTCAGCTGAAAGATCTGGCAGTAGCTCTGCTACGTCTGAGGCTGTATCTGCCCTAAAAATCGGCAAGTTATTATTTGGTCCGCCAAATAATCACGTACAGTTGGGCTCGACGGGATGCCGGTATGGGAAAACCACGGTTATCTTCGTAGTCGGGGCGACTCAGTTATTGCTTGCCAAGTTCTCCGCCGCGACGATGTCGGCTGAACCGAAGACCTTGGTAGTCGCCGTCACCGGGGCACTCACGCCGGACGGAACCGGCAGCTTCTCGACTTTCCACGCTCCCGCGCTCAACGACATCGGACAGGTAGCATTCCTCGCCAGTCTTGCGGGCGACGGCGAGAACGATGGCATTTTTCGCGGCGACGGCTCAACCCTTACGCAAATCGCCCGTTCAGGCCAATCCCTACTCGACGGAATCGGCAATTTTTCCACCTTCGGTCTGCCCACGCTCAACGACGTTGGACAAGTCGCGTTTTCCAGCGTGCTAAATGACTCGATAGGCGGCGACTACAATGGAGTTTTTCGTGGCGACGGCTCGACCCTTACGCAAATCGCGAGTTCAGGCGAGGCGCCGCCAGGTGGCAATGGTAGCTTCGTTAATTTCGGCGTGCCGGCGCTCAACGACGCGGGACAAGTGGCGTTCATTGCCGGGCTCACCGCACCATCGGCGCCCATGAAGACAACGGAATTGTCATACTCCACGACGACCACCTCGGTCTCGCCCAGGTTGCGCGGGAGGGGCAACTCGCTCCCGACGGCAGCGAGTTTTCGCATTTCTCTACAGTCGCACTAAACAACGCGGGGAACGTCGTTGTCCTCGCCGGACTCTTTGAACTATCCAGTGGCATCTTCCATGGTGCCAGTGGCATCTTCCATGGTGATGCTGCCACTTTGTCCCAAATCACCCGCACCGGCCAGGCCGCGCCAGATGGCAGCGGCTCTATGAGCGCATTTATCGCTCCCTCGCTCAACGATGCGGGTCAGGTCGCGTTACGTACCGAAATCAATCCCGCAGATGGGGGTAGCGCTATTCGCGAGTTCGCTATCGTACTTGACGATGGCGGCCCGCCGACGCAAATCGCCCGCACCGGCCAGCCGGCGCCTGACGGCAACGGCACCTTCGCGCGCTTCGGCTTTCCTTCACTCAACAACGACGTGCAGGTGGTGTTCCGCACCGACATCATTGGGGCCAGCGAGGGAGGGAATATAGGCATCTATCGAGCCGATGGCGCTACGCTGACGGAAATTGCCCGCACGGGGAAGCCGGCGCCTGATGGCAATAGTAGCTTCGTCAATTTCGGCGTGGAGGCCCTCAACGACGCGGGACAAGTCGCATTCAACGCACAGTTCGCCGGTGCTGACGGGAGGCCCAACGATGATTACGGTATATACATCTTTGACGACGTTCTCGGCATTACGAAAGTTGCACGCACAGACGACTCTCTACTTGGTAGCACTATTGCCGACATGAGGCTTGCGACTAGCAGGAGTTTAGCCAGCGACGAGCGGAGCGGTATAAATGAACTGGGCCAGGTGGCCTTCTCGTTTGAACTCGCGGATGGCCGCGAAGGCATCGCGATCTGGACCGCAATCCCCGAACCATCGTCTATGTCGTTGTTAGTACTTTGCGGTGTGTCGGTTTCAGTGAGGCGATGCTTCCTTAGCACTCGCCGCAATCATCACATTCATTTCTCGGCAGTCGCGTTCTCGTGCGGGTGATGATACGCACGCGAGGAAATGGTTACTGACCCGGGCGGATGCGCGGTGCAAAAATAGGGGGCGCGTTACTGCACGTGATGGGTGGTTGGGCACTTCCTCCTGCTACAAAAAGCCTGGTGCGAAAGGCGCTCGCGGAAACCTCATTTGCAATGTCGTGATACGCGGCTTTATTAGATCGATGGTAGCCGCCTGGTCCTAGAAGCCAGCGCCAAATTGCCTTTGTCTTCCGTCGGTGAAATCACCCGCCCGACGAAACTGATGTTGGTTAACTGCCGGGACGTGACACACCGACTGCAGCCATTGCGATTTCTTTGCGCAGTTGGTTGCATCGACCGATTGCAGCTTGGGCTACGTGTGAGCAGCGCCATCCAAGTTATGGCGCCGAGATCCTTCTTTCCCGATCGACTCAAAAACTCCGGTTCGTGACCAAGGACGAACTGTCCTTCGTCACGAACATTAGCTTGTTAACTGCTGGCGGTGTACATGACCGCCCGCAGTTGCGCCCAAACCAAACTGCCCGAGGTTGGACAAACCGACGCAGATTCGCGTTTCGCGAAACTGCAGGCGGTGACAGACACCTCCGCAGCAGTGTCGTCATTTTGACGACAGTGAGATCCTGGTGGGGGAAGCCCCGCGTTTTCCCAACACTCGTGATACATGAGGGCGTGTCATGTGTCGCTTAGATCGGAACGATTGCGCGCTCATGACACATCGCCCTGCGGCTTGAATGGCAGTTGGCTACGACGCGTCGGCGTGAAACAACGACGCAGGTTAGAATCCGCGTCGGACGATGAAGCCGACGCAGTTTCGTGGCAAAACGTTCGACGCTTCGGTGTGCTCAACCGAAGCGACTTATGCACTGCCGGGATCTGCGTCGGAGGTTCACGCCGAAGCGTCGTAGGCAGTTGTCATTCCAGTCCCAGGATGATGTGTGATGAATCAGATGAAATATGTAATATGTGCCTATACGCCGGTCGCATCTACGTAAGAACCTCCTCAACGTGCTCTGACTAGCCGGACGAGTTATGCGAGTTTTTCAATTTCCCACAGTATTCTTGTGCTCACTCATTTGGGTTGTCGGTTTCCCTGCGAACTGGTCTATGGTTGTCTCCGCAAAGACCGAGACGGCAGAGCAACACATCGAAACGGTATTCTCAGAACTTCGCACTCTGAAGCCAATGCTGGCAAGAGAACTCTACACCGTGCGTGTCGCTGGAAAAGAAGAGACGGGGGTTAAGGATCAGTTTCTCAGGCGACGCACCGCACAAGAGATTAGCAACAGTGGTTTAAGTTCCGGGTGCGGCGACCACGCGATTCTATTTATCGAAAGAATCGAGCAGCGGGAGTTCGAAACGCTACTTGTGGATGCGGCTGAGATTTCATCTACGAACCTGCGTTACCACTTTTCCGGCCATGCGGTGGTTGCGATACGCAGCAAGAAATCGCCCACAAACACGCCGGAGTGGCCTTTCGTGCGCAGGGAGACCCTGTGCTGTATCTTTCCAATCCCAGCGGGGTCAGCCCGGCAGCACGCCGGTTAATGCTCGACCGGCTGCAAGCAATGAACCAACGGATTTACGCGGAACTGGGAGATCCGGAGACACAGACACGCATCGCCCAGTATGAGATGGCGTTCCGGATGCAGTCATCCGTTCCCGAGCTGGTGGATATAACAGCGGAACCGCAACACGTGCTGGAACTCTATGGACCTGATGTGGAAAAACCGGGGACGTTTGGTCACAACTGTCTGCTAGCTCGCCGCATGGCCGAACGTGGTGTTCGCTTTGTCCAGATCTTTCACCGCGGTTGGGACCATCACGGCGACCTCCCGAACAGCATTCGCCGCCAGACGAAGGAAGTGGACCAGCCCGCTTGGGCGCTCGTCCAGGATTTAAAGCGCCGCGGCCTGCTGGACGACACGCTCGTTATCTGGGGCGGCGAATTCGGACGCACGATCTACAGCCAGGGAACTCTCACGAAGCAGAACTATGGCCGTGACCATCACCCCAAGTGTTTTACGCTATGGCTCGCCGGTGGCGGTATTGCAGGTGGCGTGACGCACGGCGAGACTGACGACTTCAGTTACAATATCGCGCGCGACCCCGTGCACATCCGTGACCTGCACGCGACGATCCTGCACCAGCTGGGAATCGACCAGGATCGCTTCACCGTCAAGCACAGTGGACTGGATGAGCGCCTGACGGGAGTTCAGGACAAAGCCCACGTGGTGCGGCAAATTCTGGCGTGAATCGCGAATTTCGGTGCAAGGACGTGGGGGGGGATACGGAGTGGACGGATTACACGGCGTGGGGGGGTCGGCGTGTTCAAAAATTCAATATTTGCGGCGAATCAACGTATCCAGGCCGGCAAAGTTAGGCGCAAATATTGAAATTTTGAAGACGCCGACCCCTAACTCAATCAACGCACCATTTTCAGATACGCAACCTCGACCTGGGAGTAACGTTGGTCGAATGCGGTGGTCGTCCGATTCGGCAGTATGGGTCGGGTCTTCAAAATTTCAATTTTTGAACACCCGACCCCCACCCCGGAGCGCTATTCATCCGCGATTTCTCGCAGGACCGACTCATCGCGCCAGGGCGGAATGTGCCTTTCGAGTTGCTGCGTCTCCAATGCCAGTCCGGAGCAGTTGGCGGCCAGCACGGCAAAGATCTGGTTGGCTACCACCCGATGCCCAAGGTCGTTGGCATGTACCGTGTCGTGATGCACCATCCATGAAGTGTTGTCGTAAACCGCCAATAGATCGACAAACAGACAGTCTTTCTCGTTGGCGACGGCAGCCGTTGTCTGATTGAACTGATGGAAAATCTCCAGACTGGCTTGATTCCAGTTCGGCCCAAACCGATCGAATCCGGTCATGAAATAGGGTCCGAGCAGCACAATGAGCGGTTGAATCTTGTCGCGGACACGGTCAATGAGTGTGCTCATCTCGTCGGCGAACAGGTCCAACGGCGTGCCACCCCGTGCATCGTTCAATCCGTAGGAAACGACCAACAAGTCGGGTTTGTGGTCGACCACGTGCGGCTCGAGCCTTTCCAACGCCGCCGGCTTGCCGCTGTGTTCGTAAGAGGGACTCCTGGTCGAAATGACATTGGCGCCGATCCCTACGTTGACCAGTTGCACGGGGATCCGCTGGAATTCGTTAATGATCCGCGCTAACTGGTGTGCCCAGGATCGCTCACGATAGCTGGCCCAGCCACCGGCCGTGGTGCTCTCGCCCAGCGTGACCAGCATGCCAAATTCCTTATTCCACCAATCGCGCTTCGCTGATGGAGCCGGCCTTGCGGCGGGCTCGTCATCGTGGGCCGTAGCAGAAGCAGACAACCCGGCAACTAACGCCCCGGATGCTAGGGACTGTGCCATTGCCTTGCGGCGCGAAACATTTTCCATGTCATTCTCCTATTTCTGTGACGCTTTAGCCGTCTGTGGCACTCAGCGGTTATTGAGTGAGTAGGTGAGTAGGGGAGTGAGTGAGTAGGAGAATAAGTTCAGAACAGACGAGTGAGGTCTTGTCGATACTTACGCACCTACTCACCTACTCACTTGTTTACCCGCACGATGTGTTACTGCGATCCGGTAACAGTTACCTATTTATTCGATCTGTCTTTGAGGAACGCTACTAGGTCGGCTAATTCTTGTACCGTGATTTGCTTGTCGAGCCCGGCCGGCATCACGGAAACGGTACTCGGATGAGTTTCTTCGATTTCGTCTTTCCGCAAGCGAACTTTCTTATTGGGTCCTGTGGACAGCAACAAAAAACGACCTGCGACCCAACAACCTCCCGGCACTGCCTATGAATATACCAACTGATACCCATTTTCATCATTCAGGGTGTCGCAGGCGCCATGAGGGGCTGATAGGAATTGGCGAAGCTGCGCGGCCGATACACGGCCGCGACTCCGGACGCATCGGCATGGGCGAGCATTGCACGGACCGTTTCGTCACTCATCATGCCGTGCTCGCAATCCAGCAACACTGCTTCCACGCCCGCGAACCCTGCGATCTCGACCAACGCCGGGTCCGCCAGTGTGATCGGTTGGATGACTAAAGGAGGCCGAAGAGGATCAGCGAGACGCTGGCGAAGGTTGAATTCAGTCGGATTGCGACGTGGCATCGGAGCGGTCCTAGATACGGAATGTGAGTATTTCTAATATGCTCCTTCAGACAAGTCCGACAGGTCAGACAAGTCAGAAGCGAATCAATTGCCGATCGTCGACCACAAACCAAGAACCCGGATCATGCAAGCTCGACGGCGCCTATCACCCAATCAATGACTTCGGAACGCTTCGGTCTCATGCACAAAGAAGTAAGCGGCCAGGGCATAGGCGCCGGCCATGGCACCGCTCCACAAAGTCGCTTTGCCGCCGGCGGTCGCCTCCCACAGTCCGAACATGGTTAGGACTTGATCCAGCGCGTGGGGCGCTAGCAAACGACCGGCCGCCCAGGTCGCCCCGCAAAACACGGAATACATGCAGGACATCACGGAAGCGCAAATCGCCAGATTCCACACCGCACTGCTTGTACGGGTTTGCAGCACCAACAAACTATAGCCGAATTGTGCAACGCAGGCAACGATCAACGGAAATGCCCAGGGCGCCAGGACCGACATGTTGTCTTGCCGTACATTGTCGGCCACGCTCAGCGCGACTGGAATCAGGCTGAAACAAGCCAGCGCGTACGTGACCACTGCGCACAGATAGATCACTACCCTTGACCGCGACGGTGCATGTGGAAAATCTGGCAGCATTTCATTCGACCGGTGGTGTTATCCGCATAGTTTTATTCCCCTACCCTTGAATGTGGCACGTCCTTATCACGCGATCCAAGCGTCGACAACGTTGCCCCCCACATCCGTCAGACGAAAATCACGGCCCTGGAACCGATGGGTCAGTCGCAAATGATCCAGTCCAAAAAGATGCAGAATGGTGGCGTGCAGGTCGTTGATGTGGACAGGATTCTCGGTGATGCTCCAGCCGATCTCGTCGGTGGCGCCGTAGACCTGGCCACCGCGGATGCCGCCACCGGCCAGGAGCATCGTGAAGCAGTGCGGGTGGTGGTCGCGGCCCGTGTTGTATTTGCGCTCGTTCCGGTTTTCCCCTAACGGCGTGCGTCCAAATTCGGCGCCAAAACCAACCAGTGTTTCGTCCAGCAAGCCGCGCTGTTTCAAATCGTGAATCAATGCAGCAATCGGCTGGTCCACGGCAGTGGCGTTGTGGGTAAGGTGGTAATCCAGGTCGCTGTGCTGGTCCCAGGATGCGTGAATCACATTGATGAAACGGACGCCGCGCTCCACCATGCGACGGGCCAGCAGACAATTGCGGGCGAAGGCGTCAAACGTCCGCAAATGTGGCAATGAGCCCCGGTAAGTCTTACCTGTTGGTTCGGGCCGGCCGATACCGTAATTGTCCAACGTGGCTCGCGTCTCGCCCGAGAGATCGGTCAACTCGGGCGCGGCTGTCTGCATCCGATTTGCCACTTCATAATTCTTGATGCGGCTGGCGATTTCCGGATCGTGCACTTCCTGGTAGCGGCCACGATTGATTTTCGCGAGTGCGTCGAGCCCCGCCCGCTGGAGCTCCGGCGGCAGCCCGTTGGGATTCCTCAAATTGAGTACCGGTTCACCCTCGTTGCGAAACAACACACCGCTGTACGACGACGGCAAAAAGCCGCTTTGATACAGCGTGGCCCCACCGCTGGAGCCGCGTCCCGCCGTCAAAACTACGTATCCCGGCAGGTTTTCCGATTCGCTGCCCAGACCATAGGTGACCCACGAGCCCATCGTCGGCATGCCGAAGCGTGACACACCGCACTGCATCATCAACTGTCCCGGATGGTGGTTGAACTCCTCGCTAAAGATACTGCGGACCATCAACAGATCATCTGCACAGCCACCGAGATGCGGCAGCAAGTCGCTGAATTCCATGCCACACTGGCCGTAACGGCGGAACTTGCGCGGGCTCCCCATCAGGATGGCCGTCTCGGGCTGGATGAAGGCGAACCGCGAATTCTCCCAGACTTCCTTGGGTAACGGTTTCCCGTGCAGCTCTTTCAGTTTCGGCTTGGGATCAAATAAATCGATTTGAGAAGGTGCGCCGGCCATGAAGAAAAAGATGCACGACCTGGCACGCGGCGCGAAATGCGTCAACTTATTCGCATGCTGCTGCGCCAAATTAGACACGGCGGCGGTGGCCGGTGTCAGCAGCCCGTCACGGGTGAGCGCGCTTCCCAAGGCCAGCCCGCCCAGGCCGCTGGCGGTGGTGTTGAAAAACTCGCGCCGCGTCCGCTGGGCGTGATCATTCCACAACGACATGACTACTCCCGCGTAATGAATTGGTCCATGTTCAAAACAATCCGCGCCGTTGCCACCCAGGCGGCTGTTTCGGAATCGGATAGCTCCTCCACGCCATAACTCCCAACCAGTTTGTCAGCCCCCTCTGGGTCCTGTTCATACCAACGTCGGCCGGCATCCAGCAGCTGCTGCAAAGCTTCCGCCTCGTGCTGGCCCGGAGACCTGGCCACGCAGAGCCGAAACGCATAGTCCAGACGATCCTGGTCCGTCGGCATGGATGCCGCCAGAATCCGCTGGGCCAACGCCTGGGCTGCTTCATGATACACCTCATTGTTCAATGTGATCAGCGCCGCCAGGGGTGTATTGGACCGCGTGCGCTGGACGCAGGTGACGTTCGAATCGGGACAATCAAACGTTGTTAAATTCGGATGCGGCGCTGTCCGTTTGAAAAATGTGTACATCCCGCGCCGGTAACGATTCTCACCGCCGCTGACTTTCCACTTGAAACTGCTGTTGTAGTTCAGGTCGGTAATGCCTGCGGGAATCGGCGGGAACACGCTGGGCCCCCCAACTTTGGAGGATAACAAACCAGAGGCAGATAAGCAGAGATCGCGGACCGTTTCCGCTTCGACCCGGAAGCGGTTTTGCCGGTACAACCAACGGTTCGTGGGATCGACTTCCGCCAGTTCAGGCCGGTGTCGGGATGATTGACGATACGCGGCCGACATGACGATCAACTTGATCAGCTTCTTGCGGGACCAGCCAAGCCGCATGGTCTCGGCCGCCAGCCAGTCCAGCAGTTCCGGGTGGGTCGGGCTCTCACCCTGTATGCCGAAATCGTTCAGCGTCCTCACGATCCCCTGGCCGAACAGATGGTACCAGACATGGTTCACCGCCACCCGCGGCACCAATGGATTCTGACCGTTGACCAGCCAGCGTGCCATGTCGAGCCGGTCCGACACCGCACTCGCCCGAGGTTGGACTGGTGGCAGTGTCGACAGCGTGTCTGGAGAAACTTCCTCACCCGGCTGCTTGAATTCGCCACGATGCAGGATATGTGTCTGGCGACGTTCGTTTTGCCGCTCTTGAATGACACGTACGGACATCAAGGGTGGCTGGGGCGCCTCCGCCTCCACCGCTTTGAGGCGGCCGGCGATCTCTGCGTATTCCGGATCAAGCATGACCAAGTGATCTGCCAACTGCTTCGCCTGGTCGGCGCTCCGCTCTGCGGACTTGAGCACCAAAAACTCGCGCATTGCCGGGGGAAGGATGCGGTCCGGATCCGTTCCAGACACGAGGCTTAAACGAAAACAGCCGATCAAGTTGAAGCCGGACTCATACTGCTGATCCAATTCGACGGTCAGTGTGCGCTGATCACCCAACGGAACCGCCTCTTCGCTGGCAAAAACGGCTTGATGAGGTTTGCCGAATTCCGGTTCGACCGCCCAACCGGTCTTGGGGTCGCCGTCGACAGCTTGAGAGACGTGCCATTTGTCCTGGCTGAAGTCCGCGCCACGATCCAGCAGCGGAATCGGTGTCCCATCCGTCGATTCGCCAGGAAAGACACGCACTTCGCTCAGCACGAAATTGCCGTTGGCCGCCAAGCCGGGTCCTCGTTCCGGTAACGAGTCATGGGGCAACACCTCGATCACGAGTCGCCGAAAACTCTCAACCGGAACACGAACGGTCACTGTGTAAGTGTCATGTTTGACTTCGCGGTTCGCAGCCAACAACGAACCATCCTCGAGCACACGTAGCGGTTGGCCCGACGCGGAAGCAGAGGAAACGATCTTGACAGCGTGCGGCTGGAGCGGATCGTCAGCTGCTGCGGCCAGCTGCCGCAGAAGGTCTTGTTCTTGGGCCGGCTGCCGGACGAGCGCCTGGGCACCAATCCGTTCGACTTTGGCGCGCAATTTTGCCAACCGGCCCTGATGCTCTTCACGCGCCAGTTCGTACTGTTGATATTTCTCGGGCGATTTCGCCACGTCCGTATTCACCTCGTCGCCGTTGTTAAAGTAAGCAAACAGCTGATAATACTCCCGCTGCGTAATGTCGTCGTATTTGTGGTCGTGACACCGTGCGCAGCCGACGGTCAGACCCAGCCACGCCGTTCCCAAAGTCTCCGTGCGGTCCATGACCGCGGCCACGCGCCATTGTTCCTGGTCGGTACCACCTTCCGTGTTGGTCAACGTCTGTCGATGAAAAGCGGTCGCCAGCAGCTGCTCTGGCGTGCGGTCCGGAATCATATCCCCTGCCAATTGATCGACCGTGAATTGGTCGAAAGGCATGTCCTGGTGGATCGCATCAATCACCCAGTCGCGGTAGCGCCAAGCATTCGGGCGGTTGCTGTCTTTTTCGTATCCGTTCGAATCGGCATACCGCGCGATATCGAGCCAGTGCCGGGCCCAGCGTTCGGCAAATCGCTCCGACGAAAGCAGCCGATCCACCAGCTGCGCATACGCCTCGTCCGACGGGTCATTGTCCAGCGCTTCGACATCCTCATACGATGGGACTAAACCGTGCAGATCGTAATAGAGTCGTTTGACCAGGGTCGCGGCGTCAGCTGGCGGTGACGGGGCGATGCCAACCTCCTGCAGCTTTTCCCAGACAAACTGGTCAATCGTATTGCGGACCCAGGGTACATTGTCCGACGCCGGCGGTGGTGCGGTCGAGAGCGGCTGATATGCCCAGTGATCGGCCGCCGACAACGAACCGGTGGGTACTACGGCAACCAGGGCCACAACCGTTAGCAACAGGGACCGTCCCGGAAACGTCGACAGATTTTTGCATGTTGTGGGCATGGATCGCATTACTCTCGTTCTACACGCCCACAAATTGGATTGCAATGTCGGAAGGATTGGCAACCCGTGTTCAAGTGAGCCGCTGCGCGGCGGATTTTTTCGTGGCATGCTTGGGTTTTTTGGTGGAAACTGTGTGTTTTCCACTTTCTTCGTCACATAGGAGATGCTCGATTATGTCGCTTCAAAAACGGTAGCACGAAAATCTAGGTATCACTCGCCGCTTGCGGAGCTGTTTCGTGAACAGGTGCTAATCGCTGGCAACGTGCCGGAAACGGCAGATAACTACCTGAGTCACATCGCTCAGTTGGCCGAGTATTACCGAAAATCGCCAGATCAACTCACCGAAGAGCAAGTGCGGAAGTATCTGCTGCTTCGCAAACAACAGCTCAAGTTGAACTCGATGCGACCGATCGTCGCGGCGATCAAGTTCTTCTATTCGCAGACCGTGCCTCGCGATTGGCAGACTCTTCGGGCGATACGTATTCCCCGAGTTCGCACGCTGCCCGTCGTGCTGATTCCCGAAAAAGCGTGGCAACTGATCGACGCCACCGATGCCTTTCATTGGCAAGTCTTTTTTCGCGCCAGCTACACCACGGGACTCCGTTCCGGCGACGCTCGGCACCTGTCCATACACGATGTCGAGGCAGACCGGCAACAGCTGCATGTTCGCAAGACCAAGAACTCCAATGAGCGAATCGTGCCACTGCCGCAAGCAACCCTGGAAGCACTGCGAGAATACTGGAAAACACATCGCCATCCGAAGTGGCTGTTTCCATCACGAGCCAACTTGCGCCAAATGCATTTGGCCGACAGACCGGTCTGCGCAAAGTCTGTGCAACGAGCCTTTCATAAAGTGGTCGAATCGCTGAATTGGAAGACCCCCGGACTGCGGCCCCATACGTTTAGACATTCTTATGCCACTGCCATGCTCGAAGCAGGCGTCAACATCAAGGTGTTGCAGAGTTACCCGGTCACAGGAACTTGAAGGCCACCGAGATCTACTTGCACCTCACGCGCAACAGCGACCAAAAAGCAAGGCAGATCGTTCAACAACTGATGAACGGACCCGAAAGGCCATGAGCGTCAGCGCGGTGCTCAAACGTTATGGCCAACAGTACCTCGATCGGTTCGGCCCAACCATGACCGCCCAGCAGAAGAAGGTGCTGCACGCGGTAATGGCATGCCGAGAAGATGCGTTGGGAACGATTCGCTATGCTTGCGTTAGTTGTGGGCACGAACACAATGTGCCGCGAAGCTGCTGCAATCGTCATTGCCCGGCGTGTCAGCACGAAGCGGTACAGGCGTGGCTGCGAAAACAGCGTGATCGTTTGTTGCCGTGTCATTACTTTCTGATCACGTTTACTGTTCCGAAAGAAGTTCGTGCGGCCTTGTTGCGTCATCCTCGCGAAGGCTACGCGGCGGTGATGAGCTGTGCGGCCGAAGCACTGAAGACGGCTGCGACCAACGAGCGACATGTGGGTGCGACGGAAACCGGTTTCTTCGGGGTGCTGCACACCTCGGGAAGGGACTTGTCGTTTCACCCGCACGCTCACTTCGTGGTCCCCGCCGGTGGATTGGATCAGCAAGGTCTTTGGACGAGTTCTCGTGTGAGTGTCTTCGTGCCGGCGCAGATCCTAGCCGTGTTGTTTCGTAACAAGTTGCGAGATCGCTTGCGCGGTACTGAATGCTTCGACGCGATTCCGTCTCCTCGGTGAGGCAGGACAAAGGCGTACTCGACCATCTGCGAATCCCATCCCTCTGAAGAAACGTTGATACCGACTCGGTCATTCCAACGATCCCAGTGAACGCCATCGCGGGATTCAGCGTAGCCAATGCGTGTAGGAGGTCCAGTCATGAACCACATACGATAGAGACCATTTTCCACCACCACATTCGGCTTGGTGACCAGCTGCTCGAAAGGTTGCGCCTGGTCTCTGCGCGGACGCAACACGGGGTTATTGGAGTATCTATTCCAGTCGAGGCCATCTTCCGAGAACGCCAAACCAATTTGGATAATCTCACCTGGTCGCTCGTCCGGCTTCTCTGCGTAACGGGAACCGGCATACCACATTCGCCATTTGTCCTTGCCTTTCAAAACGAACATGGAGGCGGTCCAGTGGGCATCCCATTGCTCGTCTCCGCCGAGTGGGAGAATTGGAGCGTTACCGTGTCGGCGCCAAGTCAGTCCCCGATCCTGGCTGATGGCGAGCCCGGTACGCAACGCGCGTCGTCCTTTGCGAATCGTCGGTCCACGGCCTACGTAATACATATGCCAGACGTTTTCCGTCACTCGCACGACACATGGCCAATCCACAGCCATACGATCGAAGGGGACCGGATCGTTGACCACAAAAACAGGATTGCCCGGCCAAGGGGTCCAACGTGTCGGTTGGTCGACAGCAGCCGTAGCCATACAGATCGACTGTTGACCCTTGACCGACCGACCGACGTAATACATGCGATAAGTTCCATCACCCATTTCGACTACATGACCCGCTCGTGCGAAAGCCTGATCGTGTTCTCCGGAGAAGCCAGGCTTTATGACTGGAGGTCCGTGCTTCGTCCAACTCCACACGTCGACAGACTGCTTCGGACCTTCGGCGCATGCTTCAAGCACAAAAAGAATTGAGAGTATTCCGAAAACCGATAAGAGAAGCAGCATAGACGGACGAGTGATTGGCATCTCTTGCTCCTTAATGTCGGGATGTTTGTGGCCTCTCAATGCGGTCTGTACGATATAATCACGGCTTAGGATTGCCAGGGTAGACTCGCAAAACAATTGATTCGGTATGCATCAGAAAATCGAACAAACTGTCGCCATTATTAAAATCCGGAGATGGGCAGCCCCACTGGACTATTTATCTCGGCGTCGGCTTTCATTGCGAGTTGCCCGACGCTACACATCGATGTGTCGTTCAGTGATTAGGGAAATGAACACGCCAATGAGTACCAATGCCTTGGATTGATGACGCAAATTCAGCCGGAATCTGGTCTTAGATGCGAGCACGTCTCACCCCACGGGTAGATGACACACTGGGGAGCGCCCCGAGAAAGGGGTGCCGGATTGTTGGAGGAGCCGGTTGGATGTCGCTCTCTCCGCAATCGTCGGTTCCCGCATTTACCGGTGTGCCAAAATCGGTCGTTTTGTCGGACTTCCCTGCGTCGACGCGATGGTCAGTCCGCCGCGCTCGATTTTGCAGGCGCGTGCGCCGGGACGGCGTTCAGGAATTTCGCCCGCACCCCACGCATCTCCTTCCAGATCTGCTTTTCGAACGCGGCGGGAGAGGCGCAGCAGAAGACGTAGCTGAATCTTTCAGCGTTGTCCTTCCAGAAATGGAACTCGAGGCGAAGCTTCTGTGGTTTCTTCGTCACGAAAGGCTCAACCCAGTCGAGAACTCCAGCCGAGGCGATGACTGCCGACGATTTTTTTCGCCCTTTCGCTGGCTCCACCTTTTTCAGGTCGAGAGTGAACTTGCCAGTCTCCATTCCTTCCCCGCCCACGGCCTTCGCCAGACCGCGGTAGTAGACCAGGATCTCCCTCTCAACCACCTTTTGAGACAGGTTCTCTTTCGGGTCCAGGCGGAACACGAAGACATAGGAAAAGAAGTTGTCGGATTCCGGCTTGAACATTCCCGGGGCGAAGCGGATCTTCTCGACCCCACGTAGCTTCATGCCCGGGGCGAAATCGGGCGGAAGTGCGATCGTCTCGCCCCGCCAGCCGTCGGGAGCCTCCAGGGGGATGTCGGCTCCATCCTCGTCGGCGCGAAGCAAGGAAGCCAGGCCCAAAAAAACCGCAAGAAGGAAAATCGTCCGGATGCTCATCTCTCAAGTTCTAATGGGCCGCGGCCGCGATTACCAGTGGAGAATCTGGCGTTAGATGTCCGTTCGTTCACGCCACACAACCGAAAACAGGATCCTTGGCCCCGCCGTGATCCATCGACTAAAATTGACGAATCATGTTCGAACGGCTGATCAACAGCGCGCTGCTGCTGGTCGTACCGATCGCGATCTGCGGATGCGGACAGACACCATCCGGGGAACATCAGAATCCGGCACGACGACGCAGCGGTTTGAAGACATCGCTGCCGATCAATGGATTCAGATCGTTGAAGGCGACGGGCAATGGGAGAAGTTGCCCATTCGATGAAAGTCGATCCAACTCGATTACCTGCTCAGTCTTCATACACGATCGTAACACTCCGGAGGACAGGCGTGTTGATGCAACTCGGGCTGACCAGCGTGGCTTTGTATTGAATCCAGCGGGGGTTGCTCAGCGAGTCGGGAATGTGTGATCCCGTCATTTCAAAGAAGCTGTTCGGGCCGTTCTCTCCGTACCAGACGGCGGAGGCCAAAGCGGTTTTTGTCGCTGCCGCGCGAATCTGTAGTTTGACCTGCGTGCGAAATGGCGTCTCCGCCTCCCAGGATACTTGATTTAACTTTACCGGGTGGCCCGGCATCGAAAGCGGACGAGATGTAATCATACTCGTCAGAGCGATCGTAGACATTGCCAATATCGACAAGCGAGAAAAAGTGCACGCCCGTCGCTGGCAGGGGCGTGCGCTGACTGGCTCGAAAGCCCTGGGCGCTGCCCCAATGAATCCACAAGGGACTGCGATGGTTGCCCACGATGGTGTGGTTGGCCACGATCAGTTCGGGGTAACCGTCCAGATTACAGTCTGCAGCCAGTACTCCACATCCGGAATGGCCAGGGATTTCTGTCCTGCGCTGGGCGTCGAAACCGTCGGGACCGTTCCAATACAGTCGGCCGGGAAAACTGCGGTGCAGTCCGCCGAAGTAGCTGGGAAAGAAGATATCCACGTATCCATCGGCGTTGAAGTCAGCGGCGACCGTATCGGTGGGACCAATCGTCGGCAGTCGGAGCTGCTGTTGTTCAGAATAGCCGTTCTCGCTCCCCCAAAACACGGATGCGTCCACATTCGGATTGCCGTGCAGCACCGCCACTTCGCCGGGCCCCAGTGGTTTGCCGTAGTCGAGAATATTGACCGCGATCAGGTCCAGGAAGCGGTCTCGATTGAGATCCGCTGGTTCGACGTTGACGCAGCGTTTCCCGGGCAGCGATAGTTCCACCTTGTGTCGATGATTGAATCCGGAGGGGCCATTCCAATAGATGGCGACCCGGTTCTTGAGTGGAGCGATTACGTCCAACCAGCCGTCCCGATTCAAATCGGCCAGACTCGGCTTCATTCCCCCAGTGTCGAATTCAAATCGATTCTCCGCGGAGAAACCTGATTGCTGGCCGAAAAAGATGGAATGCTCCAGGAGTAAATCGAGATAACCGTCTCGATCAAAATCGGCCGTGCGGGCAGTGGCCGCCTCGCCGTAAGGTAAGGGTGTCTTGTTCTGAGGATCGAAACCGGCGGGACCGTTCCAATAAATGATCGTCGGACTGCCAAAATGAGCAAACAAAAGGTCGACAAATCCGTCCGCATTGAGGTCGCTATTCAAATGTCCATCCGCGTTGCGGACGGTCGGCAAACATTGTCGTCGCGCGGCGTCGAATTGACCGTTCCGATCGCCCCAATAGACAAAAGACTTTGTTGGTCCGACATCGGCCACGGCGGTCGTCGTTCCACCCGGATAGGAAACTCCTTCGATCTTGTTGACGAAGACGATGTCGGTCCGACGGTCGCCGTTCAAGTCTTCCACCACGATGGCCGAGGCACCGGATGTCGGCAATTCCGTGCGATCCTGCTTGTGAAATCCGTCGGGTGTGCCCCAATAAATGAACGAGCTGGTGTCAAAAAAACCGCTGCTCGCATAATTGGCAAAGATCAGGTCGGCATGCCCGTTCAGGTCCAAATCGGCGATCGCAACGTCGTGGGCCTGCTCAGCGGCAATCGCAGTTCTTCGTTCCGCTGAAAAGCCGGCAGGGCCGTTCCAGTAAATGGTCGATTGGGATGCAGCGCTGTTGGCGAACACAACTTCTGGAAGATGATCCCCGTTCAGGTCTCCGGCAGCGACGGCGAAGCTGCCCAGCGTTGGCAGTTCCGTGCGATGTTTCGTGGAGAATCCGTCCCTGCCACCCCAATAGATGTAAGAATTGACACGAAAGGTCTCGACCTTGTTACCGTTCGGCGGATCCGGTTTCCCAGCCAGGCGGTACATATTGGCCATCGCGACGTCGACAAAACCGTCAGCATTGAGATCGGTGACGCAGGCGCCCGCGGGATAGATTCCCGGCAACTGGATGGTGCGGTCGTCAGCAAACCTGCCGTGGCTATCGCCCAGGTAGATGACCACACCGCTTTGCGATTCGTCGTTGCCTTCATTGGTAAACACAATGTCCGGATAGGTGTCCTGGTTGACGTCGGCAATCACGACGTCGGAACAATTGACGGTGGGTAATTCGCTGCGCCGATCGCTGGAATACCCATGCTTCGAGCCCCAGTAGATGAACGAGCGTTGAAAATTGTCGACCGTCATATGGTAGTCGACGCCCTGGTTGGCGAAGACGATTTCCAGATAACCGTCGCCGTTCAGATCGGCGATGGCGACGGCCTTTGTGGCCCTTCCGGGCAAATTCGTGCGGCGGGCGGTGTCGAAACCATCGCGGCTGCCCCAACAGATATAACCATCCAGTTCGGTCGTGTTTCCGTCGAATCGGTTGACCAGAACCAGGTCGACGTGCCCATCGAAGTTGAGGTCGGCGGCGGCGGCACCGATCGCACCGTCGGTCGGTATTTCGCTGCGTCGTTTCGGCGAGTATCCATCTTGTTCGGCCCAATAGACGAATGCGTCGGTCTCTTCGTCATGGTCCTGGGCACAGGCGATGGGCAAATCAAAATTGCCGTCATTGTTCAAGTCCCACAAGTTGATCAGACGAACAGTACCGTCGGCTGTGACGTAGGTGTTGACTCCACCATCCCCCAATTCGCCACCGATAAAATCGAGAAAGCTTGATGTTGACCAACTGCGGTCCGCTGCGTGGACGGAGCAGGGCGCCAGGGCAAGGAGAATAAGCATGGGGATGGCGGTCGATTTCATTCTGTCAATATAACTGAACGAACGACGATCTTCATCAGGCGCGCCAGCTTTCCAGCATTGTCGATCGTATTGCTTGACAGGAGTAAGTGGGTTGATATGCTAAATAATTGTGACAGGGAACGCTGGCGGCGCACTGGATCGGGCGGGCCGGCGCGAAAATGGCAAGTCTCGACAATCAAGAATATTTGCGGTTTTTAATCCTATCCTCTAACTCTTGAGGTTCCGTTCGAACAGCAGTCGCACAGCCGCGTGCAAGGGTAGCGTTCGGCTTCCAGGACCATTTCGCCCCTTCGCAGAGGGCTCTATTACGGAGACTCCATTGTTGGTGTGGCGTTCGGATCCGACGATCCGGAGAAACCGCGCCGGGAACTCATCCGCAGCGGCAAGACGATTCCGCTCACGGCCGCCCAATGTGCTGGGGCGACTTCGGGTCAGAGTTTGGACTCTATACAATGCTGTTTATACGGTTTCTTCGACGTCGGAAAGGATTTGTCGAAATGAGAGTCGATCTTGCTCCGGAAACGCGAAGTTCGCAATTTGCGGTGTTGGATGAGCCATCCGCGATTTCCAGCCCCCAGTCCCGGGCCCCTAGCCCCCGGCCCTTGAGCGGTTTCACGCTCGTCGAACTGTTGGTGGTAATTGCCATCATCGGCATTCTCGTTGCCCTCCTGCTGCCAGCGGTCCAGGCGGCACGCGAGGCGGCCCGACGGTTACAGTGCGCGAACAACCTGAAACAGTTGGGCCTTGGGATGCACGTTCACCATCAGGCCATGAACGAGTTTCCACCCGGCGGGGTTTCTATAGGACATTGGGCCGGTCCGAATTACACGAACTGGGCCATCGAACTGCTTCCCTACATCGAGCAGACGTACCTTTACGACCGGTACAACCAGGAGGCGCAGAACGAGGATCCGGTGAACGAAGAGGTCCGACAAGCCAGTCCCCCGACGCATAATTGTCCAGCCGATACCGAGGCGGGCGAGTTGATTC
>Ga0310121_10001052_pt1 | contig 29181 bp, 27 predicted proteins | sample CB27_Tmax_986_MG_FD_203504 | JGI IMG/M metagenome (GOLD analysis project Ga0310121, IMG submission 203504) | Marine microbial communities from Western Arctic Ocean, Canada - CB27_Tmax_986 | ecosystem: Environmental > Aquatic > Marine > Oceanic | place: Canada: Western Arctic Ocean | collected... | reverse complement strand
AGTGCTCTACTCCCCCGCTCCGCGGGGGAAGCTTTCCTCTCCCCGGAGATAGGGAGAGCTTGAATACCTCATCACTCACCCGTCCAAAGGAATCGGGGCAGGTCCAAACTCATACCACGCACACGAAAACTCTCCTGCTGCACTCGAAATGCGGCGCGCGCAAGCGCATGGGGGTTCGAGTCCCTCTGCCTCCGCTACGGCAATCAATGAGCCCTGGGCGCGCCTGGTGCGCCGGGGGCTCATTGCTGTCTTGTCATCGGCTCCCTCCAGCCGGAGTACACCAGCGGTACGTCCCCCGTGGTGCGACCTGGGACCGTTCGTGCCGGAGATGTGGATCGCACCCTGAAGTTCTGGATCAGGGCCGTAGCAAACTGATCATCCCGGTGGGGCAGAGCGTGGAGAGGTGGGAACGGATCCCGAGGACTCTTGGATCCGCTACGGTGCCCCAAGGATCTCCTGTTGGACGCGACGGCACCTGCGGTGCTCCGTCGGCCTGACGCGTCGTGTCTCAATCAACTGAGTCCAACATGCGCCGCACTGCACGGAAGAAGATCGCACTCTCGCGCACGCGGGCGGAGATCGATGGTGGCCGGTTGTCGGAGCTGTGGGCGAACAAGCCGGTCACTGTCACGTTGGCCGCGAGGTCGGCGGGTAGGCCGCGCATGAAGCGAAGGCTCTCGGTGTAGGGCACCAGCCGGTCGAAGCGTCCGTGGAAAAGATGAATCGGGACCCGCATCCCGCGCAGCTCGCTCGTGGGATCGAGTAGAGGCTCGCTCCGGCGGCACGCGGCTGCCAGGTCCACCGCGAGCTTCTCGCTCTCCTCTCGTCCATCCACCGGTGAAGCGGCCATCGGTGCAAGCAGGTCGAAGAGCGCTTGCCGTGGGGACTCCGGGCAGGGGCGAAGCTCACGCTTCAGCACATCATGTCTCGGGTCCCACGCTGGGATTCGCTGCTCGGTCGCAGCCAGCGCCAGTCGACGCAGGGCATCGGCGACGTCGCCGGCTTCCTCGCACCCGGGCACCTTGGTCAGGTAGTTACTCGCCAACACCCAGCGCCCGTACGGGTCCGGGTCGACGCGATGAGTCACACCCTCCCATTCATGCAGGCCGGTGAGCTGGTAGCGCAGGGTCCGCTCCAGATCGCAGTAGCCACCAAAGGAGACAACCGCGGCGATCCGGTCGCGCAACTCCCCGTGGTTCGCCGCGATCGCCACCTGTGGGGCGCCGAATGAAAAACCGATCAATCCGAACCTGCCCGCACGGACTCGGGGGTGGGCATCGAGTACGCGCACGGCAGCCTGGACGGTCGGCACCGTCACCCGTGGATCGAGCCTGAGATCGTGCCACTCCGGGATCTCGGGCACGATGACGCCGGAGCCACTAGCTGCCAGGGCGTGCGCGAAGCGCGCGAGCTGCGGATGGAAGCGTCCCATGCGTGTGACCCCTCCCAGCACGATCCAGCCGGGTAGAGGACCGTTCACGGAGCGGGGGCAAGCGAAGGTCGCGGGAAGGGTCCTCCCATCCCTCACGATTTCGATTTCGCCGAGCGAAACGACCGAGCCGTTGGTCCAGCTCCGGGCATAGCGTATCGTCCGCAACGCGCTTCGTAGCATCCTGAAAACTAGCGTCAGGGTGCGAGTCCGCCACTGCCGCGTTGTGGGAACCATTACTGAGCGTTTCAAGAGACCTTCCCAAGTCTCCATGAATTCGGGAGGCCCGACGGACGCGCGGAGGGGGTATCGGCATGGCGGATCCGCCGTTGCCCTCGGGTACATCATGAACTAAGCCGGTCTCAGCCACACGATCGGTGCCGCCTTAGCTAGTGTCTGTCCCAAGATATGGTCCACGGCGCGAGTGGCGGATGGGCGCGGCGACACCCGGCGACGGAGGGGCTGCGCCAGCGCTGGGTCGACGTGATCGGGGGGCCGCCAGCCCCAGCAGCACGCCCAGCTCCGGCGGGGTCTGCATCGCGTCCGCGACGGACTTGACGTGCTCGCCATCAAGCCGCAGCGCTGGACGGCTGAGCGATGCTCGAGCGCAGGATCCCCTCAGCGATCGCTCTGCGCGCCTCAGAGTTCGGTGCGACGCGCGCAAGCGACTGCTCGAGGATCTGCGAGACACGGGTCGGGCCGGAGGATGCGGGGGTCATCGCCCGATCTCCCGGGCTGCGCCGAGCAGCAGGTAACGAGCGAGATCCGAGAGCGAGACGCCGCGCTCAGCGGCGAGTGCCGTCAGCCATGCGCGCTCTGCCGGAGTGACCCGCGTGGCGACGTACGCCTCTCGCGGGGCCGGTCGCGGGCGAAGATCGAAAAGCGTAACCACGCAGGTACACTAGCCGTGTACCGCGGGACATTGGCGGGGATGTCCTACTATTTCGCCTCGTCAGCAGAATCTTTGGGTCTCCCTCAGGCCGTCAAATCACCCACAGATTCCGCTGACAAACCGGTTTTTCAGGGCTCTCCAGCCGCGATGTGGCCCACTTGAATCTGCTCTATGGTCGGGTCCCCGAGCTTCGTGACGAAGTAGGCTTCCGCAGGCTTGACCGTGTCTTCGTATGCGTCTCGGGTGCCCGGGGCGAGCACGGGTAGCTCCTCCTCCCGGTATCGCTTCAGAAGCTCTGAGAACGACACGGCGCTGCGGAGCCCCTGTGCCTTCCGCTTGGCCTGCGCCTCAAGCTCCATGAGCTTGCCCCACGCCCATTCGGTTACTTCGGACTTGACTCGGCCAGCCCCAGGAACTTCTCGCGGCGGGGGCCGAACTGGTGGCGATCCTCGTTCACGCGCAGCACGACCAGCCAGCCGCGCCCACGACGTCGGTTGAGGCCAGGTGACTTAGCCATTGCTGTGCCCCTCCCGATCGAGGTATTGGACGATGGCCTCCAGAACCAACTCGCTCATCGGCCGCTCAGCCCGCACGCCCGCCAGCTTGAGGCGCCGGTGCAGCTCGGCCGGCAACCGCACGTACAGGGGCTTGGTCCCCACCAGGGTCGTCTCCATTTCCGGGGCATCTCCTCCGTCCAGGGGATGCGCCTATCTTATATCTCAATAGCGCGCTATGTCAATAGCGTTGCCACCGGCGTTGCCGAAACGGCCTCCCCCGATTTTCAGGAGGGCAGGCCGAACCGCGTAAGTTGTTGTGGAAGAAGAAGAACGGAGGGGGTGGGATTCGAACCCACGAGGGCTTTGGCCCGCCGGTTTTCAAGACCGGTGCATTGAACCGCTCTGCCACCCCTCCGAGGGCTTCTCGAAGATCGCGCGACCGGAGTCGCCGGCCCACCCCCGCACTCGGTGTGCCTGCTCAGTGCCGGAAGAGCCTTCGCCCGGTGAACACCATCGTCATCTGGTGCTCGTTGGCCGCGCCGATCACTTCCTCGTCCCGCAGCGACCCACCCGGCTGCACGATCGCCCGGATCCCGGCCGCCGCCGCGGCGTCCACGCCGTCGCGAAAGGGAAAGAACGCATCCGAAGCGAGCACCGAACCCGCGAGCGGGAGTCCGGAGTCCGCGGCCTTCTGTACCGCGAGGCGCGAAGAATCCACGCGGCTCATCTGGCCGGCCCCGATCCCCAGGGTGGCACCTCCGCGCGCCAGCACGATCGCGTTCGACTTGACCCCGAACACGGCGGCCCACGCGAAGCGCAGGTCATCGAGCTCCCTCGAATCGGGGGGCCTCCGGGTCGCAACCTTCCAGCCCGCGTCCTCCGTCCCGTAGAAGGGGGGTGTCGGCGGGCTCTGCACGAGCAGGCCGCCGTAAACGCTCCGGTAGGCGAAGGCCAGCGCGTAGTCCGCCAGGAAGCGTGCCGGATCCTCAGCGTACGCGAGCAGCCGCAGGTTCTTCTTCCGCTCGAGCACGGCGCGCGCGCTGTCCTCGAATCCCGGCGCCACCACGCACTCCACGAACAGCTCGCCCATCGCCTCGGCGGTTTCCCGGTCGAGGGGCCGGTTGGTGGCGATCACCGAGCCGAACGCGCTCACCGGATCACTCGCGAGCGCGCTCCGGTAGGCGCCGAGCAGCGTATCCGCAACGGCGAGACCGCACGGGGTCGTGTGCTTCACCATACAGACCGCCGGCCGAGGCGAACGCGCGAAGGGCGCGAGGCAGAGGAGTGCACCGTCGAGATCGAGATAGTTGTTGTACGAGAGCTCCTTCCCTTGGATCTGCGCGAGCCCGGCGAGCCCCGCCGGCTCCCCGGGATACCCGTAAAAGGCGGCGCTCTGGTCGGGATTCTCGCCGTACCGGAGGGCCTGCTTGCGGCGCAGGGAGAGGCGAAAGCGCTCACCGAGCTGTCCCTCCGCGTCGCCGGCGCGGGGGGCGGCGCCGTCCCGTCCCTCCAGGTAGTCCGCGATCGCCGCGTCGTAGCTGCTCATGTGGCGGAAGACCTTGGCGGCCAGCTCACGCCGCAGCGCCGCGCCACCGTCCTCGCCGGAGCCCGCATCCAGCGCGGCGACGACCCGGGGGTAATCCGCCGGATCGATGAGCACCCAGACGTCCCGGTGGCTCTTCGCGGCCGCGCGGATCATCGTGGGTCCGCCGATGTCCACCTTCGCCATCGCCTGCGCGATCGGCACGTCACCGCCGGCCACCGTCTCTCGGAAGGGATAGAGGTTCACCGCGACTAGGTCGATCGGGCGATATCCGTGCCACTCGAGGGCCGCCATGTCGTCCGGGCGGTCGCGCTGCGCGAGCAGCCCGGCGTGCAGCGCGGGATGGAGCGTCTTCACCCGGCCCTCCATCATCTCCGGATGGCCGGTGACGTCGGCGGCATCCGTCGCCGCGAGGCCCGCCTCGCGGAGCGTCTGCGCGGTGCCTCCGGTCGAGAGTAGCTCCCACCCGCGCTCGGCCAGCGCCCGGCCCAGCTCGACGATTCCCGTCTTATCCGAAACGCTGAGCAGTGCTCTGCGGTATCCCGCGGTCGTCATGCCGAGCGAAATTCTCCTTCGACCAACTGTTGGAGTATGGAGGGCGCCGCCTGCGCCAACGCCCGGGGACCACCGGGGGGCGCAAGAGGCACCGGCTCGGTCCCTGCCGCAAGTGCGCGACAGAGCCGCTGCGCCGCCAGCGGGTAGAGCAGATGCTCGATCTCGAGCACGCGCGCCGCCAGCCGCTCCGCGTCGTCTCGCGAAAGCACGGGCACCGGCCACTGCGCGAGGATATCGCCCTCGTCGTAGCGCTCGTCCACGAAGTGCACGGTCACCCCGGTGACCGCCGCCTCGGACCGCAGCACCGCCTCGTGGACTGCCCGCCCCCACATCCCCTTGCCGCCGAAGTCCGGGAGCAGAGCCGGGTGCACGTTCAGGATCCGGCGGCGAAACGCGGAGGTCACGGCGGGAGGAACCAGCCGCAGATAGCCGGCGAGAAAGATCACTTCTACCTCGGCTGCACGCAGCACCGCGAGGGTCGCGGCACCCAGCTCCTCGAGGTCCCGGCCGGAGACCGGCATGTGACATACCGGCACACCCGCGCGCTCCGTCGCACCGATCCCTTCGCGGTCGACCACCAGCAGCCGGGTGCGCCAGAGCGCGCCTCTTCCCTCGCGGTCCAGCAGCGCCTGGAAGTTCGTGCCCGAACCGGAGGCGAAGACCCCCGCGTTCACGAGGGGGCTGCGCCGAACCGGGGGCAGGAGCCTCCCCGCGCTTCGCGTCCCCAGGCTTCCCCTGTGGGCCCAGGCCCGGCCAGCCGGACGCTCATGCCAGCTCGCCTCCGTAGTGCGGGATCAGGAAGGGATTGTGGCGCCCCTCCCATTCCACCGTGGTCTCCGGCCCGTGCCCAGACAGGAGGCGGGTGTGGAGGGGCAGCGTAAGCACCTCGCGGCGGATCGACTCGATCAGCGTCCGGAAGTCTCCACCGGGCAGATCAGTGCGGCCGATCGAGCCGGCGAAGATGACGTCCCCGACCAGAGCGAGCCCGTCGTGCGGGGCGTACAGGATGACGTGTCCTGGAGAATGGCCGGGCGCATGGCGCACCTCGAACGCGCAGCTCCCAAACAGGATCCGCTGTCCGGCCGCCAACTCGCGGTCGGGGGGTGGCGGGTCGAAGGGGGGGAGCCCGAAGGCCGCGCACTGCCGGGGCGCCGCCTCGTACAGCGGGCGGTCGGCCGGATGTAGATGAATCGGCACGCCCGGGAACGCGGCCCGCACGTCGCCGATCCCGTCGATGTGATCGAGGTGCGCGTGGGTGAGCAGGACCCTTGCCGGGGTGATCCCCACCCGCTTCAGGTGGTCTACCATGGCGGGCGCGCCCCCGCCCGGATCCACCACGACCGCCTCGCCCGCCTCCTCGCAGACGGCCAGGTAGCCGTTCTGCCCGAGGGGTCCCCCCGAGAAGGTGTGGACCCTCATGCTGGCGCTCGGTAGCTCGTCAGGCGCACCCGCAGCCGGACTTCCGGAGTCCGGCGTCCTCAAGCCGCTGCTCCTCCGTCGTCGGCGCGCGCCAGCCTCCCGAGAGCTCGAGCATGCGCCGGAGGGCACGCTCGGCGCGCACCCTCACGTCCTCGTCGAGGAGAACCTCATGCTGCTCGTGATCGAGGCTCCACGCCAGCTTGGCCAGCGTGTTGAGCTTCATGTTGCCGCAGATCGCGGCCCCCGAGAGCGGGATGAACGTCTTGTCCGGATGCACCTGGACGAGCCGGTCCACGAGACCGCGCTCGGTCCCGATGATCAACTCCTCGTGCTCCTCGGCCAGCCTCACCATCCCCGAAGTGGAGGTCACGAAATCGGCCTGCTCGAGCAGATCCCCCCGGGCCTCGGGATGGACCACGACCTTCGCGTTCGGGTGCGCTTTGCGGGCCGCATCGAGCTCGACCAGCACCATGTCGTCGTGCACATAGCAGTAGCCGTCCCAGGCGATCACGTTGGCGCGGCCGGTGCGCTTGATCACGTAGCGCGCGAGGTTCCGGTCCGGAACGAAGATGATCGGCTGCTCGCGCGGGATCGACTCGACCACCTGCACGGCGTTGGACGACGTGCAGCACACGTCCGATTCGGCTTTCACCTCGGCCGTCGAGTTCACGTACGCCACCACCGCGGCGTCTGGGTGCTGCGCCTTGAGTAGACGGAGCGCGTCAACCGTGACGAAATCCGCCATCGGGCAGCCGGCCTTCGGATCGGGCATCAGGACGCGCTTCCTCGGCGAGAGAACCTTGGCGGTCTCAGCCATGAAGTGCACGCCGCAGAAGACGATCACGTCGGCGGCGGTGCCCGCGGCCTCCTGCGAGAGACCCAGCGAGTCGCCCAGGAAATCGCTCACGTCCTGGATCTCGACCCGCTGGTAGTTGTGGCCGAGGATGACCGCGTTCAGCTCCTGCTTGCGCGCACGGATGCGCTCCGCGAGCTCCCCCTTGGGGAGCTCGGCGTAGTTGAGCGGAGTGGGTAGGATGTCGAGGACTAGGCTCATCGTCCCGTGCACCGAGGGCCTAGGCGCCGAGGGGTTCGCGGATCGCGTGCGCGCCCATACCACGGGCGCGCGAGGCCAGCCCCCCGATTGGCCCGTGGCGCGGCTCGCGTCAGACCGTGAAGGAGCTCCCGCACCCGCAGCCACCGGCGGCGGACGGGTTACGGAAGGAGAAACCCGACCCCATCATCGTGGAGACGTAGTCGATCTCCACACCTTCGAGGTACTGCACGCTGAACGGATCGACGAACACCTTCACCCCGGCGATGTCGAGCACCTCGTCCTCGCCATCCGGGGCATCCTCGATGTTGAGTCCATACTGGAATCCGGAGCAGCCCCCGGGGAGGACCGCCACGCGCAGCCCGGCCTCCTGGACGGTACCGTGCTCGGACATGAACTCCTGCACCTTGGTCACGGCGGTGGGCGTCAGGATGATCTGCATCGTTCCATGCTCCAGCCCTGCGGGGGCGTCAGGCCCCGAAGGGCGCTCGATTCGAAGGCGAGGCGGGTCGGTAATCTGCTACCCGAAGGGATCCCGATCGTTCCCATTTTCACGAGCCCGCGGCGGGCCCGACCCAAGGTAAAGCCGTAGATCCGGGGGTCAACGGCCCTAGAGACGGCTACCCCTGGTGGGGGGATCGGAGCCGCTGCTCACGCAGGATCAGCTCGGCCGCCCCGGCGAGGTCGTCGGCCGCCCAGAACCCCGAGGGGAGGCTCGGCTCGGCGCTCGCGCCGTACCCGGTCCGCACCAGAATCCCCTGCCCGCCGAGGGCGGCAGCGGGGAGCACGTCGGTGAGCTTGTCCCCCACGAAGTAGGAGTCCGCCGGCTCCAGACCGTGCTCGCGCGCGGCGAGCCGGTAGAGCCCCGTGGCCGGCTTCCGGCAGTCGCAGGGGCCCCCGTACTCGGGGTGGTGCGGGCAATAGTAGGTGGCGTCCACTCGGGCTTCGGCGGCCTGGATCAGCTCGTCGACGCGCCGCGCGACCGCCCGGTACTGCTCCTCGGTGTAGAGCCCGTGGGCGATCCCGGACTGGTTCGTCACCAGCACCACGGGCAGCCCCGCCGCGCTCATCCGCCGGATCGCGGCCGCGGCTCCCGGGATCAGCGTGACGCGCTCCGGGTCGGCGAGGTAATGCGCGTCCTCGACCACGGTCCCGTCCCGGTCGAGGAAGACGGCCGCACGCCCTCGCGGCCTCATGCTTCGGTCCCGCTGCAGCTCACGCGCCGGAGCGACGCGAGGCGAGGGCGAGGGCGTCGTGCACCAGCCGCGCGAGCGTGGCGTCGTCCTCCTCGCGCACGGTCCGCAGGTCGATCAGCAGCTCGTCGTCCTCCACCCGTGCCACCGCGGGCGGATCACCCGAGCGCAGCGCGCCGGCCAGCGCGTCGACGGCGACCCCCTCGCAGCGGACGCGCACGACCCATCCCGGCAGCTCGACCCCCGGAAAGGTGCCGCCGCCGACGACCGAGCTGCCCGGCGTCGTCCGGATCTGGAGGCCCTCCGGAGCGCCTGCGGCGAGCACGTCGGCCAGCGCCCGCGCGCGCGATTCCAGCGCCTCCGCTCCCGTCGCGATCATGGAGAGCGCCGGCACCTGCGCGCGCGCCCTCTCCGGGTCGAGGTGCAGGCGCAGGGTGACCTCCAAGGCCGCGAGCGTGGCCTTGTCCACCCGGAGCGCGCGGCAGAGCGGGTTCTTGCGGAGCGCCTGCACGAGCGGCGCGTGCCCCATCACGATCCCCGCCTGCGGGCCGCCGAGCGCCTTGTCGCCGGAGATGCACACCAGATCCGCCCCGGCCGCCAGGCTCTCCTGCGCGCGCGGCTCGGCCGGCAGCCCGAGCGCCGCTGGATCGGCGAGCAGGCCGGATCCGAGGTCGTGGACCACCGGAACCGCCAGCTCGCGCGCCAGCCTGGCGAGCTCCGCGAGGGAAACCTCCTCGGTGAAGCCTTCGATCCTAAAGTTCGAGCGGTGGACCTTGAGTAACGCCACCGCGCCGTGCTCCTCGGCCGCCCGGCGGTAGTCGGCGAGGCGAGTGCGATTGGTGGTGCCGACCTCGACCAACACAGCGCCCGCGCGCTCGAGCATCTCCGGGATGCGGAACCCGCCCCCGATCTCCACCAGCTCGCCGCGCGAGACCAGCACGGGCCCACCCCGGGCCACGGTGTTGATGGCGAGCACGAGTGCGGCGGCGTTGTTGTTCACGACCAGCGCGTCCTCGGCTCCAGTGAGACGCCGGAGCAGCCCGACGCAATGGTCGTAGCGGCTTCCCCGCCCGCCCGCGGTCAGGTCGTATTCCAGGTTCGAGTAGCCCGACGCGATGCGCACCATCGCGGCGACCGCCGGCTCCGCGAGGGGGGCGCGCCCCAGATTGGTGTGGAGCACGACGCCCGTGGCGTTGATCACAGGGCGGAGCGAGCCACGCTCCTCCTCTGCGAGCGCGGTCTCGACCTCACGGGCGTACAGCATGGGATCGGCGAGATCCGGATCCGTCCCGTCGCCGGGGACGCGCTCGCGAACGCGCGCCACTGCCTCGCGCAGCCGCTCAACCATGCGCTCGCGACCGAAGCGCGATTCGAGGGCGCGCAGCGGCTCGGCCTCGAGCAGTCGCTCGAGCGCGGGGATCCGCCGACGCGGGTCACTCATTGGAGGCCGGGAGGCGGGACCGAGTCGCCCGGTGCTGCCAGGGAATCCGAGGGAGGGGCGGGCGGCGGGGGCCGCACGATCGAGTCTTGCCCACCCCCGAGCGGAACGCGGTTGACGTTCACCACGCTGGCAACCGTGACCCGATAGGGAGAGCCGACCTCCAAGGGGCCGGCGAGCACCGCGATCAGCTCCTGGCTCGGCAAGGGGAGTCCGCCCGGCAGCCCCCCGCGTTCCTGACCCGGCGGCGACACGGTCCTCCCCGGAAGGGGCACGCGGCTCACGCGACCGGGCTCGCCCGGGGCGGCGCTGTCCGCCTCGGCCGCGAGCGAATCGCGCAGCGCAGCCCAGGCCTGGGGATGGAGCACGCGGGCGACGCCCGGCGTTCGCTGCCCCTCGAGCCCTTCGAGCGACACCGTGGCCTGACCCACCTCCTCCGGCTCCAGGTAGTCGGTGAAGACCAGCCGGAGCGCGGTCGAATCGGCGATCTCCGTACGGACCAGCTGGGCGGGAGTCGAGTCGGGCCCGAGCAGCGTGATGTCGGTGATGAGCGTGTCCCCCACGGACAATCTCACTCCCCGTTCGCCGCGCGCTTCGGTGAGGTCGGGCGCGAAGTTCCGGTTGCGGTCGACGAAGGCGACCAGGTTGTGGCGCCCCTCCGGCACGTAGCGGAAGAAGAAGAGCCCGTCCTGGCCGCTGCGCGCCAGGTAGGGTGTCGTGTCGGGGACGGGGTTCGTGGGAAGCAGCGCGAGGGTCACGTCCTGCACCGGCCGGCCCGTGATCCGGTCCAGCACCTGGCCGGCGACCGCGTTCTCGTTCGGCTCCGGACCGGTCGTGAACACCAGCTCGAAGGGATCCGTCATCCGGTTCCCGAACAGGTCGGTGATCACCGGCAGCACGGTCACGCGGTAGACGAGCCCGGGGCGAAGCCCGCCCCCCACGGAGATGTCGAGGGCGTCCCCCCCGTGATTCACGCGGACGGGGCCGGTGAGGGGAGACACGAGGACCGCCTCGTCGAGCGTTCCGCGCGCCGCCCGCTCGCTGATTCGCTCGCTGAAGCGCAGCCGGATGCGCGCGTCGGGGTCCTGGACCCGCGACAGCGGAGCCGGCTCGGCGGCGACCACCACCGGCGGCCGTCGGTCCTCCGGCCCTCCGCGCGGTGCGCCGGGGCGCGCGCAGGCGAGCGCCATCCCCGGGAACAGTCCCGCGAGCAGGGCCGCCGCGATGCGCCCACTCCCTCTCATCCCCACCCTTCCAGAAGGGCCAGCTTCTCGCGCAGCTTGGCCAGCTCTTCCGCCAGCCCGGCGGCGCGCTCGCGCTCCTTTTCGACCACGTCCGGCCGCGCGCGCGTGACGAACTGCTCGTTGGCCAGACGCTTCTGCCCTGCCCCGAGGTGTCCTTCCTTGCGCGCGATCTCCTCCTGGAGCCGGGCGCGCTCGCGCCCGACGTCGATCACCCCATCGAGGGGGAGGAAGACCTCCATCCCCCCGCCCTTGAGCACCGCGTGCGCCCCGACCGTACCGGCGCCGGCGCGCTCCCAGCGCACCTCCTCCACGCGTGCGAGGCGCGCGAGCGCGCCGCGCTGCGCCTCCACGGTCGCACGCAGGTCGCCGTCCCCCCACAGGGCGAGAGGAATCCCCTTCCCTTCCGCGATGCCGTACTCTTTACGCAGGCTGCGCACGACCCCGACCAGCTCCTGGAAGTCCGCCATGCGCGACTCGGCGGCGGGATCGCAGAGCGAGCGATCCGGGGTCGGCCAGGGCGCGACGATCAGCGCCTCCGGGCGCTCGGCGCCCTCCGGCCACGGGAGCTCGCGCCAGAGCGCCTCCGTGACGAACGGCATGATCGGATGGAGTAGCCGGAGCACCCCGTCGAAGACCGCGATCAGCGTGGCGCGCGCGGCCTGCCGGCTCGTCTCCCCCACCTCGCCCTTGAGCCGCGGTTTCACCAGCTCGACGTACCAGTCGGCGAGGTCGCCCCAGAAGAAGTGGTAGAGCCGGTCGGCGGCCTCGTGCAGACGGAAGCGCTCCAGTTCGAGCGTGGTCTCCTTGGCCGTGCCCTGGAGGCGACTCAGGATCCAGCGATCCTCGAGCGCTAAACGAAGATCGCTGAGTGACTGAATCGGACCTTCCCCGAGCGACATGAGCGTGAAGCGCCCCGCGTTCCAGAGCTTGTTGGCGAAGTTACGCCCGGGGGCGAACGATCCCTCGACGTCGTTGTGGTCGAGGTGGATGTCCGTGCCGACCGCGCACGCGCTCACCACGGTGAAGCGCATCGCGTCCGCGCCGAACCGCTCGACCACCTCGAGCGGATCGATCCCGTTGCCCAGCGACTTCGACATCTTGCGGCCCTGGATGTCGCGCACGGTCCCGGTCAGGAACACCTGCGTGAACGGCACCTCCCCCATGAAGTGCAGGCCGGACATGATCATCCGGGCGACCCAGAAGAAGAGGATTTCGGGCGCGGTGACCAGCGTGTGACCGGGATAGAACACCCTCAGGTCGTCGGTCTGCTCCGGCCAGCTGAAGGTGGAGAAGGGCCAGAGCCAGGAGCTGAACCAGGTATCGAGCACGTCCGGGTCCTGCTCGAGCGCGACCGAGCCGCATGTCGGGCAGGACGTGGGATCCTCGCGCGCGACGATCGTCTCCCCGCACTGCTGGCAGTACCACACGGGGATGCGGTGCCCCCACCACAGCTGCCGCGAGATGCACCAGTCCCGGATGTTCTCGAGCCAGTGCTCGTACACCTTCTTCCACCGTTCGGGGGTGAAGCTCACCGTGCCGTCGCGCGAAGCGGCGAGCGCCGGCTCGGCGAGCGGGCCCATGCGCACGAACCACTGCTTGGAGAGGCGCGGCTCGACCACCGTGTCGCAGCGGTAGCAGCGCGGGACCGCGTGTGTGTGCGCGTCCGAGCCGGCGAACAGCCCCTCGCGCTCGAGCGCGGCCAGCACCGCCGTGCGTGCCTCGAACCGATCCATACCGCGGAACGGCTCGGGGACGGCGTCGTTCATGCGCGCGTCGGGCGTCATCACGGTCATCGGCGGCAGGCCGGTGCGCGCCGCGATCTCGAAGTCGTTGGGGTCGTGGGCGGGCGTCACCTTCACCATTCCCGAACCGAACTCCGGATCGACGAACGGGTCCGCGACCACCGGGATCGTGCGCCCGGTGAGCGGGAGCTGCACGTCCGCGCCGATCAGGCCTCGGTAGCGCTCGTCCTCCGGATGCACCGCGACCCCCGTGTCGCCGAGCATGGTCTCGGGCCGGGTGGTTGACACGCTGAGCGCCCAGCCGCCGTTCGACAGCTGGACGATCGCGCTGGCGCCGCGGGCAGCCGCGTGTTCCGCGACTCTCCACGTGGACTCGGCCAGCGGGTAGCGGATCCTCCAGAGCCGCCCCTCGGTCTCCGAGGCCTCGACCTCCTCGTTCGAGAGCGCGGTGAGGCAGCGGGGACACCAGTTGATGATGTACTCGCCGCGATAGATCAGCCCCTCCTCGTGGAGGCGCACGAATACCTCGCGCACCGCGCGGCTGAGCCCGGGGTCGAGCGTGAACGCGGTGCGCTCCCAGTCACACGAGCAGCCCATCGCCTTGAGCTGCTCGAGAATGGTCCCCCCCGTCTCACGCACGAACTCCCAGACGCGCTCGACGAACGGGTCACGCCCCAGGTCGTCGCGCGTTCTGCCCTCCTGGGCGAGCTGGCGCTCGACCACGTTCTGGGTCGCGATCCCTGCGTGGTCCGTGCCCGGCAGCCACTCCGCGGCACGCCCCTGCATACGCCGCCAGCGGATGAGCACGTCCTGGATGGTGTTGTTGAGGCCGTGCCCCATGTGGAGCACCGCGGTCACGTTGGGGGGCGGGATTACGATCACGTACGGATCGCGCCCCTCTTCGAGCACCGCCGAGGCGGGAACGTGGAACCAGCCCCGCGCGAGCCACTCGCGGTAGAGAGGAGGCTCGATGGCGCGCGGATCCAGCCGCGGGGGGAGCTCCCGCATCAGGGTGCGCCCGAGCGGGACGTCCAGACCCGGTTGACCACGACGCTCACCCCTGGCTCGGTCGCGAGCGTGTCGAGGACGGCCGGAAGATCGAGCTGATCCGTGGCGCTGCCGACCAGCTCGAGGATTCCGCCTCCGAGCGAGCACACCACGAGCTGTTCGGTGCCGGCGTGCGCGCGTGGTGGAGAGCGCCTGCGACACTCCGAAGGGCGCCCCTTCCCCGTCCGCGTGCGGGCGCAGGAAGATCCAGCTCGCCAGCTCGCCAGCTCGCCGAGGCCACCACGGCAATCCAGAGCGGCCACTCCGGCCGGGGAGCGGTGTGGGAAGGCATCAGGGGCATGAGACTCTCAAAGCGACGGCTCCGGCTGCGGACGCCGGAGCCGATTAGTGGATTACGCCGGGGACCCGTACAGGGTTCCGGGCTACCTGACGAGGAACTGCGAGTCGTCGAGTCTATCCGACCAGGAACTGGCAGTCGTCCGGGAGGAGGTGCGCGGCGGCCAGCCGCACGCGCTGGGCGGCCCCGACGCGGAGAGGCGAGCGCGCCCCCCGGATCGAGTGGAAGAGGTGATTGGGGAGGGAGAGGAAGGTGGCCGCCGCTCGGGGCCCGAAGTGGACGTCCGTCCCGCGCGCGATCTCCTCCAGCGCGGTGTCGTGATCGAGGGAGGGGCGGTACGCGCGATTCGAGGTCATCGCGTCGTAGCAGTCGGTCACCGCGAGCAGCTGCGCGAGCAGCGGGATGTGGTCGCCCCTGAGCCCCTCAGGGTAGCCGCGCCCGTCCCAGCATGATGGTAGCGCGAGCCCGGTGAGAGGTGGCGCACGCTCGGGATACTCTCGAGGATGCTCACGCCCACGCTCGCATGGAGCTGCACCGCGTGGAGATCGTCCTCGGTCAGCGGACCGTTCTTCGCGAGGACCCGAAGCGGCACGGACAACTTGCCGAGGTCGTGCAGGTATGCGGCCGCCCAGACGGTCCTGAGCATGTCATCGTCCAACCCCATCCGGTGCGCCGTCGCCACCGACAGGATCGCGACCCGCCGCGAGTGACCCGCTGTGTACGGATCCTTGGCGTCGATCAGGGCGGAGAGGATCTCGAGCAGCTGGTCCCCGGAGAGTGGCGAGATCTCTGGAGGAAGCAGCTCCTCGGCAGCGGACATCAGCCCGCGATAGAAGGTCGGAGCGTAGTAGTCGGCGATCCGGCGCCTGTCGGCGAGACCCAGATAGGCGTCGGTCACGTCGGGGCCGAACTCCACCGCGTATCCATCGACCACCACCTCCCGGATCTCCTCGGCGCTGCGGGCCGGCCGGTTGGGCCGGTTCTCGCCGAGCGCGGCCACGGTATCGGCCAGGCGGAGGACGCGGGCACCGATCGGGATCTCGTGCCCGGACAGCCCGTCCGGGTAGCCGCTCCCATCCCACCACTCGTGGTGATAGCACACCAGCAGAGCCACTCCGCCGAGGTGCGGGATGGCCAGTACCGCAGTCTCGCTGCGGAGGGGGTGCACCTAGACGCGCGCGCGCGTCTCCGGATCGAGCTCGGCGACCGGATTCTCCCACGCATCCTCGGCCAGCCCGATCATCCCCACGTCGCCGAGCACGGCGGCGAACATCAGCTCGGCCTTGCTGCGCTCGGTCAGACCCAGCTCGGTCGCGATCTGCCGGGAGAGGTGCCCCACGCTCGGGCCGTGGTCGAACAGGTAGTCCTTGGCGGTCCCCATGACCTGGATGAGCGCCTCGAGCAGACCGGCGTAGAAGGCCCTGCCGGAGTTGAGCGAAACGTCGACCACGTTTGGGTCCGATGCCCGGAGTGCCGACGCTCGCGGGCGCTATTAGGGGTCTCGGGGGGAGAAACGCTCTAAGGTAAACACATGTTTCCCAGGAAGGAAAGAACTTCGAGCGCGCTTCCCGTCAGCGGCCGTTCACCAGGAGCGTGTCCCCGGGGGCCCGGGTGCGCTCCGCGTCGCGGCGCCGTCGGATCTCAGCGGCGCGGCCGCTGAGTACCTGGTTGACCTCCTGCCGCGCCGCCTGGTTCGCGATCTCCGCATCCTCACGCGCACGCCGGGCGGCCAACGTGTTGGGCGGAGGCACGAAGCCGAACGGAAGCGGAATCGTGATGTCCCCCAGGTGGATCTGCCCCGGCGAGATCCCCCAGCGCCGCCCCCGCGAGTCCGAAAATGTCCAGTCGGTGCCGCGACGCTGGGCTTCCACAATCGCTGCGGCCGAGTCGCCCATTGCGGCGATGGCCAGCGCGAGTTCGAGCTGCAGGCGCTGCTCCGGGGAGAGCGCGACGAGCTCATCCGGGGGGAGGAACCAGAGCCGCGGATCCTTCTCGCCCGGGCGCAGGCGATCCGCCAGGGTCGCAGGGATCACGATGCCCGCTCCCGTGGGGGCGGCCCCCGCCCCGGACGGCTCGGCCGCGGGCAGCGTCTCGGGCACGGGCTCCTCGGCCCCGGCGAACCCGCTCGGGGCGGGCTCCTCCCCGGGCTCGGGCTCCGGGAGCGCGGGCGTAGCCTCGACCAGGGTGGGCAGCTCGACCGGGTGGGGTCCGGGCGACGGGGTCGGTGGCTCGGCCGGGCGCGGCGCGGGAGCCACGAGCAGGATGAGCCTCTCACCCCCGATCGGCCGCGCGAGCTCGATCAGCCACTCCGGAACGGAGAGCCGCCGCTCTCCCACGGGCGCGAACGCCGGCAGGAGGAAAACCAGGAGCACGACGTGCAGGACGGCCGAGCCGACGATCGCGAGCGTGGCCACGCGTGGATCGCGCGCGCGGACCCGCTCGGAGAACGGGCGACCGGGCATCCGCGGGGTCCCGGCGGAGGGCGCGGAAGCAGGGGGTCCCATTGTTTCTGCTAACCCACCCCCCTAGGTGCGTTCCCGGCGGACGGCGCTCATCCAAGTGGACGCAACTCGGGGGCGGGAGCGTTGCCCGCGAGCACCGGGTTGCGGATGCTCCCGACTCCGGGGATCTCCACCTCTACGACGTCGCCCGGGACGAGCGGACCCACCCCTTCCGGAGTTCCGGTCGCGATCACGTCTCCCTCCTCGAGGGTGGCAAAGCTCGAGCACCACGCGACCACGTACGGGATCGGAAAGGCCATGTCGGAGGCGCGGCCGTGCTGCCGAATCTGCCCGTTCACGCGTGTGATCACCTCGAGCGCGCGCGGATCCTTGTCCTCCGCGCTGACCGGACTTCCGATGGGACAGAATCCGTCGAACCCCTTCGCGCGCGCCCACTGCCCGTCCTTCTTCTGGAGCTCGCGCGCGGTGACATCATTCAAAGGGACGAGCGCGGCCACGTGGTTCCAGGCGTCCCGGGTCCGCACGCTGCGCGCCGTACGGCCGATCACGACCCCGATCTCCCCCTCGTGCTCGATCCGGCCCGCCCAGTCGGGCAGAACGATCGGGTCGCCGTCGCCGATCACCGCGGAGGACGGCTTGAAGAAGATGAGCGGCTCCGCGGGGACGTCGTGGCCCAGCTCGGCGGCGTGCGCCGCGTAGTTGCGCCCGACGCAGAGGATCTTCCCCGGGCGCCGGGCCACCGCCATCAGTCGTGGCGTGGCCGCGTGTGCAGCCAGGTGCCGACCAGGGCGCCGCCGGCAGCCAGCGTAAGCAGGACACCGATGACCGACCACCAGAAGCCGAGGTCGGTCGCGTCTGCGCTCCATCCGGCCGCCGAGTTCCTGAACGCGACGACCGCGAAGACCAGCCACACGATGCCGACGACGAATCCGAAGATGCGACTCATGTCATTGCCGTTGGAGAGAACGGAGCGCCGGCGCGGCCGCCGGAAGGTAAGCGAATGTAAGCCGCGGCCGCGGTCGGGGAAATCCGGACGGACGGTCAGCCCCCGCGTGCTCCGTAGAAGCGTGCGACCCGTCCCGCGATCTGCTCCCAGGGCCCGCGCACGAGCGGTGCCGGGGGCAGCGACTCTCTCAGGTAGCGGCCGTAGCGGCGGCGCACGATGCGGTTGTCCAGGAGCAGCACGGCCCCCCGGTCGGCGCGCGAGCGGATCAGTCGCCCGAACCCCTGCTTCAGCCGGAGCGCGGCGAGCGGGAGCAGGTAGCCGTAGAACGGATCGCCCCCCGACTGCTCGATCGCCTCGAGCCGCGCGGCGACGACGGGCTCGGTGGGCACGCGGAAAGGGAGCTTCTGGATGACCAGCCCGCGGAGCGGCTCTCCGGGAACGTCCACTCCCTCCCAGAACGACGCGGTCCCGAGCATGATTCCGGACCCGGCGGCGACGAAGCGCCCGAGCAGCCGGTGCCGGTCGTCCTCGCCGTGCACGAAGAGGGGCCAGCGCGCGTCCACACGGCGTGCGCGGAGCAGCTCCGCGACCCTGCGCAGCGCACGGTGCGAGGTGAAGAGCACGAAGAGGCCGCCCCCGCTCAGGCGGGCGGTGTCCTCCACGATGCGGGCGGTCGCCTCCTGGAGGGGCGCGAAGGAATCGGCCCTGCCCGGATCGGGGAGATCGGTCGGGACGGCAAGCAGTGCCTGCCGGCCGAAGTCGAAGGACGAGGGGATCACTTCCTCGACCACCTGCGGGGCTCGCTCCATGAGCTGGATTCCCGATGAATCGATCCCCAGCCGTCCACGCAGGAAGGTGAAGCTGCGGCGGGTGGCGAGCGTCGCCGACGAGAGCGTGACGGTCTCCTGGCGCCCGAACAGCGTGTCGCGCAGCACGGCACCCAGATCGATCGGGGCGGCCGCGAGCGCGAGCGTCCGCCGCACGCCGGAGCCCCGCGCCACCATCCAGCGAACCCACACGTTCACATCCTCGGCGCCAGGAGCCAGGACAAGGCGGAGCGCGTGCGCCGCGGCCTCCAGCCGGCGCTCGACGCTCTTCACGTCGAGCAGCCGTCCCTCGAGCCGCTCCGCGCGCGCCTGGTCCAGCTCGATTCGCTCGCGCAGCTCCGCCAGCTCGCGCGCCAACCGCGAGAAGGTGAAGGTGACGCCCTCGAGCGCATCCGCGACCTCGGGGTCCGCGCCCGGCTCGCCGATCCCGGAAGCGCCCAGCCGGGCGGGCTCCTCGCCGAGCACCACGCGCGCCTCCAGCGCGTCGGCGAGCCGGACTGCGGCGCGCTGCGCGTGCTCAAGCGCGGGCTTCGCCAGCTCCGCGATGCGCGACCGGAGCGCGCGCTCCTCGTCCCCTGGACCCAGCTCCCCCTCGAGCGCGGGCAGGATGCCGCGTCCGTTCCGCTCGAGCCGCGCGAGCGTGCGCGCGAGCCCGCGGCGCGTAACCTCCACGCCCATGTGCGAGGTCGCCGAATCCTCGAGGTTGTGCGCCTCGTCGAGCACGAGTCGCTTGGTGGGCGGCAGCACGGCGGCCTGCGTCCAGTTCTGGGTGGCGCGGCGGACCGCGAGATCGGTGAACAGGAGGTGGTGATTGACGACGAGCAGCTGGGCGGACTGTGCCTTCCGGCGCGCGCGCTGGAAGAAGCAGCGCTGAAAATGCGGGCACCTGGCCCGGAGACACACGTCCGGATCGCTCCGTACCTCCTCCCACACCTCCTCCGAGGGCGGGGCCGGCAGATCCGCGAGTGAGCCGTCCTCGGTGGTGCGGATCCACTCGAGCAGGCCGGTCAGCTCCCCCTCGCGCTCCCGCTCGAAGAGCGAGGGCGCCTCCGCCATCGCCAGCTCCGCGCGCCGGATCGACACATAGTTGCCGCGCCCCTTCACCAAGGCCCAGCTCAACTCGCCTTCGATCAGCTCGTCCACGAGCGTCCGCACCAGAGGAAGATCCTTCCCGACCAGCTGTTCCTGGAGGTTGATCGTCGCGGTGGAGATCACCGTTTGCTCCCCGTTCTGGATTGCCCAGACAGCCGCGGGGAGCAGATAGGCGAGCGATTTGCCGGTCCCAGTTCCGGCCTCGGTGATCGCCACGCCGCCCTGGTTGTAGCGCTCGGCGACCAGCCGGAGCATGCGGCGCTGCCCCGGGCGGTCTTCGAAACCCGGGTGCATCTGCGCAAGCGGGCCGTCGGGGCCGAGGACCCGCTCGAGCGCGTCCAAGTCGAGTGGGATCTCGACCCTGGGCGCCGGCGGCTCGACCAGTACGTAGAGCTGGCTCGCTCCGTTGTCGACGAGCGCGCTCCCGAGCCCCTCCTCCCAGACGCGGGCCGCCACCGCCAGGTCGGCCTGTGACGGCTCGAGCACGCCGGAGGGGTGGTTGTGGATCATCACAGAGCCGTCGGGCGCGTCCTGGCTTCGCCACGCGCGCGCGGCGGCCACCACCGCCTCGCGGTTGCCGCGCGCGACCGGACGCGGATCCACCAGCGATCGGTCGGAGGCCACCCGCGCGAGGAAGCACACCTCGCGGCCGCCGGTGCGCGCGATCTCCTGCCGGATCCGCTCTGCGGCGAGGGCGCCGAGCCGGAGGGGAGGGAGCTCGCGGGAGGCTCCCGTGGGGAGCCTGGGCGCGCCGGGGTCCTCGTCCGTGCCGTCGAGCCCGGCCAGCGCGAGCGCGGGTAGAGTGGCCGCGCCCGGAGCCTCGCGCCACGTGCGGCGAGCGCTCACGGCCGGCGCCTGCGTGACGGACGAGGCTGAGCGCCCCACGCCGGACGGAGCGAGTTCGCGCGACAGGCGTAGCCTGGCGCGAGCCACCGAAGGCGGCGGGCGCAACTCACGTCTTCAGCGTCTTCTTCTTGGCGGCCGGGAAGAGGACGTTGTTGAGGATCAGGCGGTACCCGGGAGAGTGCGGGTGAAGGTCGAGGTCGGTGGGCATGTCGCCGATCTTATGCTCGGGATCGGCCGGATCGTGCCCGCCGAAGTAGGTGAACGTGCCCCTTCCCACCGTCCCGTGCACGTACTTGGCGAAGTTGCCGTCACGCGCGAGCACGAGGGTAGCCGGTTTCACCCGGTCGATCCGGAAGGAGGTGGTCAGTCCGTAGAAGTCGGGCAGCACCGACTCGTGGTTCTGGGTGAGCATCGCCGGCACCGGATCGAACTTGGCCGAGAATTCGAAGAGCGTGAACACGCCCAGCGCCTCGCGCCACGAAGTGTTCACCTGATGTCCGTCGATGTCGCTGAAGGAGTTCACCGAAGGCGCGGTCTGCACCTGCGCGTCCTGGAAGGCCATCGCGACCTCCCAGTCCATGCGCTCCGAGGCGTCCTGGTCGGCGGGCGTACCGTCCGCGTAGGCGACAACGATATCCACATCGTGGGCGGCGAGCGCCAGCTCGAGCGTCTCGGTGGCCGAGCACATCGCGAACAGAAAGCCACCCCCCTCCACGTACTGACGGATCCGGCGCGCGACCTCCTTCTTCAGCTCGGGGACGCTCCCGAATCCGAGCTGGTCCGCCATCTCGGTGTTCCGCTCGACCTCTTCCTGAAGCCACTCCGAGCCCACGTAGGTAATGTAGAACTTGGAGTACTGGCCGGTGAAGTCCTCGTGGTGCAAGTGAAGCCACTCGTAGTCGGCCAGCTTTCCCTCGATCACCTCGCGGTCCCAGATCTTGTCGTACGCGATGCCGGCGTACTCGAGCGCCATCGTGACCGCGTCGTCCCACGGAGTCGCGTTTGGGGTGGTGTAGACCGCGATCTTGGGCGCCTTCTCGAGCGGAACGGATTCCATGTTCGCGTTCGCGATCTCGGCGCGAATCGAGGCGACCTGCGCGCCGCCCACCGGCACCACCGTCACCCCCTCGAGCGCCGCCTCGCGGCGGAGCTCCTCAGTATCGGGGAGGAGGAAGGATCCGGCGCGGTAGTTCAGCAGCCACTCGCCCTGCGCACCGCGCTGGAGCACCCGGAAGGTGATCCCGTACGCCTTCAGGTGATTGTTCTGGGCGCCATCCATCGGGATCAGGAGCTGCTGCGCGCCCACCGGAGCCGGGAGGGTCGCAAGCACCGCGAGCAGCGCGAGCGCCGTACACCGGGCGACGCCGAAGCCGCGCCGCCCTGCCGCGGCCCGCCGCTTCATGCGGAGCCCCGCAGCCGCCGGAGATCCCTGCGGGCCTCGGGCACCACCGCGCTCCCCGGGCTCCTGAGGATCAGCTCCTCGAGCAGACGCACCGCGGTCGGCACGCCGGCAGACGTGCGCGCGTGCCAGCGGGCGAGCACGAGCGCGGCCTCGGCGGACTCGATCGCGTCCGGCCACCGCTCGACGAGCACGCCCCGCATCCGGGCGGCCTGGTCGGGCGCCTGCCCCCCGTCCGCGAGGCGCGCGGCGTGCGCGAGCACGGCCGGGCGGTCCGCCTCCGGAAGCTCCGTCGACGCATGCTCCAGCTCGAGCGCGGCGGGGCGCGCGCTCCCGCGATGGGCGGCCACCGCCGAGCGCGCGACCGCATGCGCGCTGGGCTCGCTCAGGCGGCCGAGCAGCGTGGTGAGCTGGATCGCCTCGGTCGCTCGTGCCGGGAGGAGCCCGTCCACCGCCTGCACGAGTGCCGCGCTCGCCAGTTGCAGCTCTCCGCGCTCGAGTGCGAGGTAGGCCCGCTCGTATGAGGTGCGCGGACCCTGCACGTCGGAGATGACGCGCTCGGCCGCCTCCACCCGGTCCCTCCGCTGGAGCGCGAGCGAGACGGCCGCGGCCAGCTCGTCCAGCTCGGGCGCATCCGGGAACTCCCGCCGGAACCGGGAGAAGCGCTCCTGCAGCTCGGTCGGGTCCGCCGACTGGACCTCGATCCGGAGCTGGCTGGCAAGCAGGCGCCGGCGGGCGGGGGAGCCGGGCGGTGCCGCCGCCGCGAGACGGCCGCCCGCCTGCACGGCCGCGGCCGTATCGCCCGAGGCCATCGCGAGCTCGGAGATGCGCTGGTCGAGGGCGCGGATCTCGACGCCGCCATCCATGGCGTCACGCAGAGTCGAGAGCGCCCAGATCGCGACCTGCGGAGCGCGTGCATCCTGCCCCCAGCGCGCGAGCTCCTGCATGAAGGCCGCGCGGGAGGAACGGTCGAGCTCAGGCGCCACCGCCTGGGCGACTCTGAGCGCCCGCTCCGGGCGGTCCCCCGCGAGCGCGAGCTGGACCGCCGCCATCCGCTGCTCGACCCCGGCGCCGGGCGCATCGAGCGCGCCTACGATCACGTCCACGAACCCTCCTCGGACGTCCGGGTGCAGGAGCCGGATGCGCCGGATCACCTCGGACACGCTCTCGCTCGCCGCGGCGACCGCCCGCGCCCATTCCACCGCCGCGTCTTCGACGCGGTCGCTCTTGAGCAGCAGGTCTCCGATCTCCGCCGCGAGCCCATCCACCCTTCCGCTCGCCGCCCGTCCCTTCCGGAGCAGCTCGAGGGTGGTCTCGATCCCGAACGCGCGCTCCCAGAACGGAGCCACCTGCCGGTAGCGGTCGACGTCCGTTGGTGCCGCGTGGATCCATTCTGCGGTCTCGCGCTTTAGCGCGTCGTTCGAACCCGCCTCGGCAAGCAGCCGCAGTCTGAGGTAGCGGACCGCGGGCACGTTCGGGTCCGCCGCGAGGAACCGGCTCGTGAGCGGAAGCAGATCGGCGGAGCGGCCCTGCGCGTCCAGCAGCCGATCGAGGGCGAACAGCGCACCGAGCGCAGTGGGATGGGTCGAGAGCAGTCGCTCCAGCACGATCACCGCCGCGCGCTCGTGGCCGCGCGCCTCGAGCGCGCTCACCTCGCGCAGCGCCTCGGTCTCGGCGATGCGATCCGGCTGCTGCGCGCCCGCCGGATGGGCGAGCGCGGCGAGCACCGTGGCCACGAGCGCCGCCCGCCTCATCGCGGAGCTCCCATTTCCGGGGAGGCCGCGGGCGGCGCAGCTCGGTTCAAGCGATCGAAGTAGCGCAGCACCAGCTCCCGTTCGGCAGGAGAGAGCCGCTGGAGCTGCTCGGCCGGAGGCAGACCGAAGCGCAGCATGCCGAGCGCCTCGGGACCGAGGGGCAGCACGTCGCCGCGCTCGAACGCGGTCGCCGTCCGGGATTGGCGCTCGTCGGAGACGTCATCGTTCTCGAGCGTGCGGCCGGCGTCCAGGAGCCGGTGGAAGAGCCGCTCCTGACGCGCGCGGGACTCCGCGTCTAGCCGGCCGCCCGCCAGCGCCTCCGCGAGCTGCCGCGCTTCCTCGGCGAGCGCCTCCAGACTCCCGAGCGTCTCCCCCTCCGCGCCGGGCTGCTGCGAGAGATTCTCGAGCTCGCCGGCCACCTCCTCCTGCCCGCGCGCCAACTGCTGGGCCTGCTGGGCCATGGCCTGCTGGCCGAGCTGCATCGGCAGGATCTGGCTCGCACGGTTGTTCAGCTCGCCCTGCTGCTGGGCGAGCTGCTCGAGCCGCTGCTGCACGTCTCCCTGCCCGGGGTCGCTCCACTCTCCGCTCGGCTGGCCGGCCATCATGGTCGCGATCGCGAGCCGGTTGAGCGCGGCCACGGCCTCCTCGGCGGAGTTCTCCGGGCTGGGCACCGTGCCCCGTCTGGCCTCGAGCGCTTGTACCGTGCGCTCGACCGCGCCCATTGCCATCCCGATGCCTGTGACTGCGTCGCGCACCTGGGACGCCTGCCCCTGCGCCTGGACGGCGATGTTCTCCGCCATCGAGCGGAGGCCCTGGAGGAGCGCCGCTTCGGCGCCCCGCAGGTCGGCGATCTGCTCGTTTCGCGCGCTCTGCATCTCGCGCCCCAGCTCCGCCTGCCGGCGCGCGAGCGAGAGTGCCTCCTGGCTCACCTGCACGAGCAGCTGCTGGAGGGCGGCCTGCCGTTCGGTCGACATCTGCCGGCGCGCCTGCTCGAGCCGACCGGCGGCCTCCTGCATCGCCTCGGCGGCCGCACGGGCGCGCTCCGCGGCTTCGGGGTTCGGCCGCTGCGTCTGGGTGGACCGTTCGCCGGCCCGCGTTTGCTCCGCGAGCGCCCGGAGCGCCTGCTCCATGCTCTGCTGCCCCTGCACCGCCTCCCGCCCGGCCTCCTCTACCCCAGCTCGGGCCGCCTCCTCCTCGAGCACGGCCAGGCGCTGCTCGAGCTCATCGAGCTGCTCCAAGAGCTCCTGCGCCTGGTCGCGCAGCTCCGTCTGCTGCTCCTTGCGCAGCTCGGGGTCGCCCCCCTCGCGCAGCGCATCCGCGAGCGCCTGCTCCCGCTGGCCAAGCTCGCGGACGTCCGCGACCATGGCCCTGAAGTCCTGCTCGACCGCGGCGCGCCGCAGCTGTTCGAGCAAGTTCTCGAGCTGCTCGCGGAAGCGCTCCTGCTCGCGAGCCAGCTCCTCGATCGTACGGCGCGCCTCGCGCGCGTCGGTTTGATCGAGCGCGGCCGCCATCTGCTCGAGCCGCTCGCGCAGCTCGGGTGAGGCGATCTCCTGGAGCAGCTCCTGGAGCTCCAGGAGATCGCTCTGGAACTCGGGGTCGGAAGCGCCGGCCGACCGGAGTGCCTCGGCGATCGCCTCCAACTCGTCGCGTGCCTGCCGCGCCTCGTCGGTCATCGCCTGCTGCCGCTCGAGCGCCTGGCGCAGCTGCTCGCGCTGCTCGAACCCGGCTAGGCTCGGATCGGGACGCCGGCCCGCCTGCGCGCGGGGATCGGGCCCGGCCGACTGCTGCGCGCGCGCGCGCGCCTCTCGCTCGAGGTCCTGCGAGTCCTCGCTCGCGCGGCGGGCCCGCTCGGCCAGCTCCTGAAGCCGATCCGCGATCTCCTCCAGCTCCTGCTGCGCGCCCCGCCGCAGCTCCGCCACGACCGGCACACGCAGCACGTACTCGCGGGTCTGCGCGGACGAGGGATCGGGAGCGTTGTCGAGCGCGCGCGCGAAGTAGCGAACCGTGTCTCCGGGCATGAGCCCCCAGTCGCTCAGGTCCATGACCGGTCGCGCCAGCGCAGCCCGCGTTCCGCCCAGCTCGGTGCGCTGAACCACGGCCGGCAGCCGCTCGCCGCCGGAGGTCACGCGATACGCGACCAGCTCGAGCGCGCCGACGCCGTAGTCGTCGCGCAGCTCGATCACGAGCGGCTGCTGGAGCGTCAGCGGCAGCACCGTGTCGCCCTCCGGGAAGGCAACCCGGATGGAGGGCGCGGAGTCGGCGACGACGGTCAGGTCGAGCGCAGCCGGCACCAACTCCGCGGCGAGCCCCTGCGCATCGCGGAAGCGCCACGCGTACCGGCCGCTACCGCGCGGCGTCCAGCCGCCCACGAAGCCCGTCCCGTCAGCCTCGAGCAGCACCCGCAGCCCGTCCTCCTCCCGCTCGAGCGCCGCTTCCGCCAGCGGGCTCGTGGCCCGACCCCTGACCCTGATGCGCGTGCCGGCGGGCACCACGAGCGGAGGAACGTCGCCCTCGTAGGACTCGGGCGCACGGCCGGTGTGCGGGGGGAAGGCCAGCTCGAGTTCGACGTCGCTCACCAGCAGCGGATCGATGGGCAGGAGCCGGAAGGTCGGGCTCGCCGCGCCGTCCGGGGCGGCCGCGGCGTATTCGATCGCAGCGCTCACCTCCTCGAACCGGAAGCGCACCTCCCCGTCCTCGGCCACGAGGGTCTCGGAGTGGGCGACGTCCCCCTCCGCCTGCCACCGCAGGGTGACCTCTGCGCGGCCGGGAGCCTGCACGGTCACCATGACCGGCGCCCCCCTGAGCACCTCGGCGTCGCCGGGGGAGACCCCGAGCGCGGGCAGCGCGGTGCGGGAGAGGGTCCGGAGTGGCCGGCCGAGCCCGGACCACGCCTCGAGCGAGCGGTCCGGGGTGGCGACCGCGAGCAGCATGACCACGGGCGCGAGCAGCGCCAGCGCGGCTCCACCCCGGCGGATCCACCCGGCCGTGCGCGCGCCGAGCGTGCCGGCGAGACGCTCCGGCGGGAGGCCAAGGCGCCCGGCGACCGAGCGCTGCGCCGCCGAGGCCAGGCTGGCCGAGACCCCGGGAGGGAGGCGGCGGGCGAGCTGGAGCGCCCCCTCGACCGCGCCGGCCGCCAGCCCCGCCGGCACCTCCATCGCGCGCGCGATCCGCTCTTCTTTGAGCCAGCTCCGCTCCCCCCGGAGGAGCCAGCCCGCGAGCGCGACCGCGAGCGCGACCAGCGCGAGGTCGAGCAGGAGCGGCCCTGGACTCCCATGCCCCCAGCCGTCCGCACCAGCCAGCAGCCAGGCGGCGGCCAGCGCGGCGCCAAATGCGGCTGCCGCCCAGAGCACGACCGCCAACGCGGCCCGCCGCCGCAGGTGCGTGCGCACGCGGGCCACGACCGCACCCAGGTGAGCCCGATCATCGGCTCCCGGAGCACTCGTGCCGAAGGGCATCACCGCACCTCCTGCCGCAGGGCGTGCAGAAAGATGTTCACCCCCATGCGGAGCGCCGTCTCGCGCTCCTCCGGAGGATCCTGGTGTACCTGGGGATCCTCCCAGCCGTCCCCCAGATCCGTCTCGTATGTATAGATCACGACGAGGCGGCCATCGTGGAAGATACCGAGCGCTTGCGGTGGCTTGCCGTCATGCTCGTGGATCTTTGGCAACCCCTCCGGGAACTCGTAGAAGGCGTGGAAGACCGGATGATCGGGGGGAAGCTCCACGAGCTCCTGGTCGGGGAACACCTCGCGGATCTCGCGGCGGAAGGACTCGTCCATCCCGTAGTTGTCGTCCGCGTGCAGGAAGCCCCCGGCGAGCAGGTGGGCGCGCAGCGCCTGCCGTTCCGCCGCCGACCAGGAGACGTTCCCGTGCCCGGTCATGTAGAGAAAAGGGTAGTCGCTCAGCCGCGGGTCGAGCAGGCTCACCGTCGCCTCGCGGGCGGGCACCTCGAGGTCGGTCCGGTCCCGGATGGCGGCGAGCAGGTTGGGGAGCGAGGAGGGATTGGCATACCAGTCACCGCCTCCCTCGTAGCGGAGCCGCGCGATGGTGACAGTGGTGTCTGCCCATGCCGCCATCGACAGTGCCGCCGCCGCGCTCGCAATCAAGATCATCGATCCCCGCCTCCATCCGCCCGTCGGGGCGCGCGGTCCGGCGCAGGCTCCAGCGCCTGAACCATCTCGTACACCAAATTGCGGGGCAGCCCCAGGCGCCGCGCCACCTCGCGCGCCGTGCGGCTCGGCGAGAACCCTTCCTCGATCAGGGCGTGGGCGAGCGAGCGGGCCGCGATGCGATCCGCGGCGTCCGCCCGGGGGGGCATTGCCGCGCGTTCCACCACGACCGTCACCTCACCTCGCGGCGCGTGCTCCTGGTAGTATCGGAGCGCTTCCGAGAGGGTTCCCCGCGTGAACTCCTCGTGCATCTTGGTAAGCTCGCGCCCCACGGCCACCCTCCGCTCCCCCCCGCACGCCTCTGCGAGCTCCGCGAGGAGCGTGCCAAGACGCTCCGCCGACTCGAACAGCACGACCGTCTCTTCCGACCCGGCGATCCGCTCCAGGAAGCGGGTACGCTCTTCCCCCTTGCGCGGCACGAAGCCCAGGAACGTGAACCGATCGGTGGGGAGGGCGGACGCGACCAGCGCCGCCAGCACCGCCGACGGTCCCGGGATCGGGACCACTCGGTGCCCCGCGGCCGCCGCGGCGCGGACCACCAGGGCGCCCGGGTCGCTCACCAGCGGTGTCCCCGCGTCCGACACGAGCGCCACCCCATCCCCCGCGGCGAGCCACTCCAGCACCAGATCCGTGCGGCCCGCCTCGTTGTGCTCGTGCAGGGAGATGACCGGCACGGAGATCCCCAGGTGATCCAGCAGCACGCGCGTGCGGCGGGTGTCTTCGGCGAGCACCCGGTCGACATCCCCGAGCACGCGCACTGCGCGCCGGGTCACGTCCTCGAGGTTGCCGATCGGGGTCGCGACCAAGTAGAGGATGCCCAGACTCGGCTCGGCGCACGGCGGGAGGCGGGAGGAAACCCCACCAACATGGCGCGGGCACCAGAGGCACGCGAGCCCCTGACGCAAGACGGCCCGGAGGCTCCGCCTCCGGGCCGTCGCCACGGCGTTCCCGGGTGCCGCCTCAAGCGGCCAGGTGCTTTCTGATCTTGTCCTCGAGCTGGGTGTGCGGCACGGCGCCGATCACCTTGTCCACCACCTCGCCGTTCTTGAAGAACAGCACGGTCGGGATGGAGCGCACCCCGAACTGACTCGCCGTCTGCGGGTTGGTGTCCACGTCCAGCTTGCCCACCCGCAGCCCCTGTTCGGCGTACTCCTCCGCCAGCTTCTCGACGATCGGGGCGATGGTCCGGCAGGGACCGCACCATGTCGCCCAGAAATCGACCATAGAGAGCCCTCCTTGATCGCGGACCTCCTCTACGAAGTTCGCGTCAGTGATCTCCCGGACCTTGCCGTTCACGGCCATTGCTTTCTCCTTAGGCACACATTTCCGCGTGAAAGTG
>Ga0310121_10001051_pt1 | contig 29196 bp, 28 predicted proteins | sample CB27_Tmax_986_MG_FD_203504 | JGI IMG/M metagenome (GOLD analysis project Ga0310121, IMG submission 203504) | Marine microbial communities from Western Arctic Ocean, Canada - CB27_Tmax_986 | ecosystem: Environmental > Aquatic > Marine > Oceanic | place: Canada: Western Arctic Ocean | collected... | reverse complement strand
TTGACAGGCTGTCTCTAAACGAGAAGAAAAATTCTCTTTAGTATCACCTGCTATTTTGACTTTATACTCGTAAGTGTTAGTCGATTCTGTTAGATATTTTGCAAACGTGCTCATATTAGTACTATTTAGTCTTTATCTTCAGCTTTGGCGTCATCTGTTTTAAGCAGTTTCTTCATTAATTCGTTACGATCTGATATAACAAATCCTTCGCTTTCTTCAATTGCACCACCGTCTTTACCATCCTTATCTATTTTTAGTTTTTTAAGTTGTAATTCAACCATTTTAAGTTTTTTGTCTATTTTAGAACCTTTAGCATCTATGGCATTACGTAACATAGTACTTGCAACTTCAAATATACGTCCTGAATAACGTGAGTCTACGTTCATTCCTAAATCCATTAAATTTTTATAACTTTCTTCAGCTTCAACAGCCAGTTTATCTAATTCTAAATCTGATAAATCTCCTAGTCCTTTTACTTGAGGAAGTGATGCCGCAATTTTATCAAATTCAGCATAAGTTTTTTCTAAATTTTTTGCAGTTTGTGGGTCAATATTTTTTGGAATACCATTTATTTGTTTAGCTTGATTTTCTTTGTCTTTTTTATCTACTTCTTTAAATGCTTCTTTAACATTTGGTAAATTTAATATGTCTTCTAACTTTTTAGTCATTTTGATTATTTACGTGTACCTTGATGAAATAATTGGTCTTCTGATACGACTCTAAATCTCATTCTATTTTGTTTTGCGTAAGCGTTTGCGGCCTCCCATTTGGCCATGTTTATTACAACTTGTTTTTTCTTTCCCATACTTTTACCTGCACGTTCTAATGTTGTCTGGGACATTGGCTTAACTTCGACCATTTCGGCGTGTTTACGCCCTTGTTTGTCGTTATAAACAATGAAAAAATCAGGTACATAGATTGTATACTTGCCTGTTAATGGATGCCTATACGGGATTTTAATTGATTCACTTGCCCATTTATATACGTTAGGATGTTCATCGCATAATCTCATAAATGCTTGTTCCCAACTACTTCTATAAGTTGGCGTTTTTAATCCAACATATTTTTCTGGATTTTTTGGAGAAAATTTTCCTTTAGCAAATCTTGGTATCATTAGTCTAGAATGTTTCTAGACACGGTATCTTTTGTTGAACGAGTTTGTCTTACACCCAACCTACTAGACTTATATCTATTAGCATTTAATATAATTGTTATTAATTCAGAAAGTTGGGCCTCGTCTGCTTTTGTTAATTGATCTAATATTTCTTGTGGACTAACAGAGTCGATCTTTGCTTGTTGTAAAATAACATAAGCAGTTGATTCGGCCGCAGTTCTTGAAAAGCCTCTTTTAACAAAATGTCCAATTGCCGCATCATATTCACCAACATTAAATTGAAACTCTTCTTCGTAATTTGTTGTAGTTAATTCTTGAATAGTCTTATCGAATTGGTCTTTTTCTTTTTGTGGTAAGTTAGTGTAAAAAATGTCCATTATAAATTTGCCTTCTCAACTATAATTGATACGTTTTGTGTATCTCTATCAATTTTTATATATCCTTCGGTTACAAGTTTACGGATATTTGTAATTGCTTTAGACTTATATACTGTTTTTGTTGTATCAGTAGATCCTGTATATTCTACATCTGATTCTGCTATTGTTAATCCTTTTCTAGAACCTACATCTTTATAATATATTCCAGCCGCAATTGCATTTTTTATAGCGTCGTTAGTAGTAACAATATTATAAGCCTCGTCTGCTGTAAGATATAGTGTACTATCTAAAATTGGATTTGATATTATTGTTGTGTTTTGTGGATTTTTATTATCTACTAAACCTTTTGCAGTTGCAATAGTTAGTGCTGTTCCCGCCGCGGCTCCAATTGCAAAGTTGCCAATTGGATTTGTAATTGTGCCTGCTTGTTTGCCAACTTCTAAAACACCTTCTTTTACAATTCCTTTTAATTCTTCTTTAACGGAACTTTTTTTAATTTTTTTTGCATTATTATATGTGTTTGTTGCACCAATAATTGCACCTAAAATATTTCCGCCTCTAGCCATTCTTATTACCGAACCTACGCCATCAATAACTCCGCCGGGTCCAAATATTGAATTTGTACCTTTACCTAATACACTTAACGGAGAAGGTTCGTTATCATAATGTATTGTAGCCCATCCTGTTATTGATCCTTTATCAACTTTTCCTGTTCTGTATCTTACAGTTTCATATAAAACTTGCATTGTATTTTGCATAACACCAGTTCCGTCTGCCGCATCTAAATTATCATGATTAAATGAACCAATAATAGGGTTAACTAATCTAAATGAAGTAAATTTTTTTTTATGTAACACAAAAATTTCAACATTTTTTAGAAACGGAAGTTTACTTTGTTTAGGAGTATCTAAACCCCATTTTGTTGTTTTTCTATTTGTTGTATAATAATCATCTTTAGCATAAGTTTCTGCAAGTTCTTCATTAAGATGAACCGAATCTGCAACATTATATTCGTAATATTTTTTCCAAAACGCATTAACAGTATCAGCATGATCATCATGAAACGTAATATTAACTGGATCATAAGCAATACGTGTTGCCGCATATATTTTTTTATTGTATTGAGTTTTTTCTTCAATGTTCATATTATAACGAGGAAGTTCACAAGCCTTAACAAGCATATTCAATTCTAATAATTCATTAGGAGTAAATTTAGATTGTGCAACAACATCATTTAATGTTAATACCACGTGAAACAGAAATTTCTGTTTCGGCATTAATTTGAAATTATCGTCTATGTAAAGTCTAGATGCGTGACGGTAGTCTTTCATTCCTGGAAGGCCGTTTGAAAATCCTTTAAGAAAATTGTTTATACTTGGCATAGTACTTGTATTTATAGCCACAAAAAAAGCGCCTATAAAGACGCTTTTTTCATTATAATTGCTTTTTTAAATGTTATTGTCCACCACCAGTTGAAAGTGTACCTATTGTTCTTGTTACAGCAGTACCAATTCCTGTACCAGTTGGTGTTTGTATACAGTTGTCATATCTTATTGACATTGTAATTGTTGTTGGATCTGATGTTGCATATGCTAAAGTATTATAGTTAACGTTTTCAACATAAGCACCGTATAACTCAAATGTTTCTAATACATTTGGTTTACTTGCTCCGTTACCACCATCTAGCATTTCAAGTCTAGTTGTAAATTTATAATCAATACCAGATGCCGCACTTGATTGTTCAAAGAAATCAAATTGTTTTTGAATTTGTTCACCAACTAGTTTAGTAACTGCGTTGTTAACGTCATCTCTTAATGTGATTGTAATTGGATCCCAAGTATGTTTACCTGCTACAAATACTTTTGAGTTGTAAACGTCTAATGTTACAGTATCAAAAGTTAAATTAGGTCTTGTAATATCTATTACTTGTTTTGTTAATTCTGATCTTGGTGTTGATACTCCAAAATTTTCTAGGATTGCTCTAAAACGATATTGTAGTTTTGGCATCAACAAGCCTTGTGATGCTGAACTTTGATCGTTTGCTAAAGGTACTGTAAATTTTGATAATGTTGATATTGCCATGTGTTTTCTCTCTCCTATTTATCTAAAAATTAGTTCCCTAATTTTGCAATTTCTCCTGTGTTTTTAATTCTTAATGGTATGTAAATAAACTCAACCGATTTAACTGGTTCAATTGCTATATCAACATATAATTCATTTCTATCTATTCTAGTTGCTGTGTTATTAGTTTCATCACAAACTACTAAGAAGTCATATAATGCTCTTTGTCCAACTAGTTCTAATAAGAATGATTCTATTGCACCTTTAATTTCATTTCTAGTTAATTCATCATTTGGTTCAAAAATAAACGGTTTTCCAATTGCATCTAATTGACTTCTTAGATATACTGCTAATCTTGAAACGTTAATTCTATCTAATGCTGAACTTCCAGAAACTTTAGTTAAGTTACCAAAGTTAACAATTCCTGCTCCTGAGAAGAAAGTAATTGGATTAATTTTAACTGAATGCATTGAATCTCTTACTGATTCTGTTACAGATATTGTTTTAAATTCGCCTTCACTTGCATCAATATAACCAACTGCTGTTGCATTGTCTACAACACCACGTCTTGTACCTGCTGGTGCAAACCATGGATACGCAACATTATCATTATTTGCTAACGTTCTCATAATCATATGAGATGGTGGAACTACAACTGTATTTCCGCTGTTATCTGTTGTTTTTCCTGATGGATAAAATACGCCTAAGTAATCACTCGCACTTACTAATCCGTCTTCACCGTTATCAAGTGCCGCCGCCGAGTTATTTGACCAATTTGTAATTGCTGTTGCTGTACCTTCTAATCTTAAAGGTGTATCACCAATTATAAATGCTGTATTATTTCGATCAGTGTTTAAGTTAATCATATTTGAAATTGCTTCTGGATAACCAGGACAAGCAATAACGTTGAATCCTCTTTGATCTTCTCTTATTGCTTGGTTAGTGTCTATCTCAGATTTTATTTGCTGAATAACAACTTTTCTTTGTGCTTTTCTTCCAAATGTTCCTGAACCATCTTCTTTATTTCCTGATCTAGTAACCCATCTGTCTGGGAAGTAACCGCCTACAGCTTCGTTGCTGTATCTAATGTTACCTAATCCACTTGATCCTGAACTTGGATATTTTGTTTCAGTAATATAACTGTTTTTGTATTCTTTAATATTGTAACCAGAACGTCTAGAATTCCAAAGCATTATACCTTGTGGATATAAAGCTGGATCAGGCGCATCTGGGTCTAAGAAGCCATCAGTTAACAAGTCTTTAATTGAACTTGCTGTTCCGGCCTGTGTGCTGGCATTGGCACTTCTTTCTGCTAATGTATGCCATCTAGCATCAGCAAACACAATACCGTCTTCTGTTGTTTGGTCTGCTTTGTCAACTGTTACCCAAGCCGCGCCAGTTGTAGTAACTGCTACTTGGTTTGCTGTATTAGTTGAGCTTAATGTTGCAGATGTATTGTATTTGTAAATTTTTGGATAATTTTCTAAATCGCTTGTATCAACCCATAAGTCATTTGTTACAAGTGCAGTACCATCTGATTGTGTAGTTGGTGTTGTTGCTGAAAATTGTGGACCACTTGGATCAGTTGTTGCGTGTGCTGTTCTATAGCCTACCCAAGTTGTTCCGTTGTGTGACATAATATCAGCTGAATCAACTGTTGTATCATACCATAATGAACCGTCTGCTGGTTCATTGTTTGGTGAGTTTATACCTGCTGTGTAACTTAATCTTTTCCAGTTAGAAGCAACTATTCCTGCATTTGTAGTTGAGTCCATTGTTTCACCAGTTGGTGCCGCATATAAATTGTCAATTAGTGTTGTTGAATTTGCTGTGTATCCACCGTAAGCATGAGCAGTTGAAGTACTAAATCCTGCAGTTGCTAATGGAGTACCTTCAACATTGTCAGCCATTCTAAAATCACCACCTAATTTGTGTTTAATTTCAATTGCACCTTTGTAATTTCCTGAAGTTACAATTGAAGCTTCTAAGTTAGTAAAGTTAGCCGCCGCAAAACCTGTAACAAAATCTTCTGCATCTGCAATAGTTGAACCGTCTTGGTTAGCAACTGTTACTATTTTTTCTACCAATGCTTCTGCATTTTTTACTGATTCTGAACAAGTAAATTTACCTTGTAAATTTAATGGATAAACTGTTTTAGAAGAAATTATAGTTTCAGCACCTTCAAATCTGAATAATTGTAAGTCACCAACATTTGGAGTTGTGTCTAATGCATCACCTGATGCCATCGATTCTTCAGTTATGTTGTATTGTGCATATAAAGTTCCAGCCGCAATACCTGTTCCGCCGTTAGTTGGATCAGTATTGTATATTGCTGAATTATTAGTTGCATATAATGGTGAACTTACTGTTCCCCATGCTCCGTTTGTTGAATCATAAAGTTTAGCAATAATATTTGTTCCGCTATTAGCAGAAGTTGTTTTAAACCAAACAGAACCATTAGGTCTGTTGTCGTCTGCTGTTTTCCAAGTAGGTCTGCTAGTGTGTTTTGATTGTAAGAATGTAGGCCCTTTATATATTTTTGCTGTAATTCCTAAAGAAGCTAATACTCCATTTCCTTCTTCAAATCTAATTGTGTTTGTGCCTCCAGCTCCAGATGAATCACCTAGTGCATAACCATTGTGATAAATTTCTAAATTTCCTGTTACAGTATCTATTGCCGCAGTTACGTTAGTAACGTTTGAGGCAATTGCCGCAACAACGTCTGAAAGTGCAGTTCCACCCGGTGTTACTGTAATTCCGTTAATTGACATTGTTTGTCCACTTACAACAGTTGTACCTGATGCAACTGAAACCACTGGATGTGATAAGTGCCATGCACTTGATCCTAATTGTGTCCAAGCTCCTGCATCGTTTTTATAATACATTTTGTTTGATACGTGTGTTGTGTTTACAGCATAATCGCCTATTGAACCTATTGATGTTTTAGGTGCACCTGTTGAACTGTTACCAGCTAAATCAGATACTGATGTAATTAAAGTTGGTGTTTTTGCTGTGAATACTTGATTAGTTGCTGACCACTCTTGGACACCAAAACTGCTTGATGCAAGGTCAAACCAGTATGTTCCATCTGTAGGATCAGCAGTTGGAGATGATGCACTTCCTACTAATTCTGTTAAGTCAACGTTTGGTCTTAGAACATACGCTCTGTTGGCTATTCCTAAGAAAGAATATGCCGCTTGTAATCCCCATTCATTTAATTCGTAACCATGTAATGCGTTTCCTGAAGCGTCTGTATAAAATTTTGGATCACCGAAAGTCTCTGTTAATTCTCTTTGTGAAGATAGCAAATATACTGTATTTGCGTTAGCAGTTGTTGTTCCTGATGCTGTACCTGATCCTGAACCCGGTGCTTTATTTTGTCCTGATGCTACTATAAAAAGTGGTGTAGTACCCGCATCTGATGGTACATAAAAACTCTCGTTTATTACACTTACTTCTACTCCTGGTGACGTTAATGCCATGTCTCGTATTCTCCTTGCAAGTTTATCCGTATACTACGTAATACTAAAACTATTTATTACATTATACGTAAATTACGACTTTATTTTAATAATTCTGGTGCCTATATAGGTTACGTAAATACATTTACAATGACTATAGGCATTAGATGAAACCATTTATAGGCACCAGACCATTGTGTAAACAATGTAAAATAAAAGTTAGAGCTATGGGTTATAGACGAGGAAAGAAAGTTTATTGGCGTAGTTTATGTGATACCTGTATTCGAAAAAAGAAGAAACTTCATATAGGAGGAGTAACACCATTACAACGTTCAGGTTATAGAAAAAAAAATAAGTGTGAGTTGTGTGGATTTAAAGCACAAGAATCTATGCAATTAGATGTATATTTTGTAGACGGAAATAAAAATAATACTGCTACACACAATTTAAAAACTATATGTGCTAATTGTCAACGATTAGCAAGTGTTAAGAAATTACGTTGGAAGATGGGTGATCTTGTAGCAGATGAATAAAATAATCTATATTAGCATTTAACCCTTCTAAACTACTTGTATTATCAATAATATAATCAAAGTCAGAACCAATCCAATCCCATTCGGATTTATGTATTCCTCGCTTTTGCATTTCTTCTCTAGTTGGCATTGGTCCTCTTTTTACAAGTAGTATTTTGCCACCGTGTGCTTTTATTGTTTTAATTTCGTTTTGGAATCTTGTATCAGAAATAACAGTATTTTCGCCTTTATATCTTCCAATAACAGAGTCAACCCATATAGCATCATACATACCTTGACGCATAACTTCAGTACCGAAGTATTGTAACACCCAACGAGGAGTAACTTCTTTACCCATTTTTTTACTCCAAAATTCATCTGCTGTTTCTCGCCATTCACGGCTTATTTTAGTATTGCCTTCCAACATTTCTCTGTCCCAATTAAACATTGAACTAACAGCATCTTTTAAACTTTTTGCGAAGCTATCTCGTTTATAGCCGTGGTGTGTTACCAGCCTATCCGCAACGGTATCTTTGCCAGACCCAATTGGTCCTACTAAACCTATTAACATTAATTGATTATACTATTTTTTTAAGCGTTTTTCAATCTCTAATTTTGCTTCTTTTACCGCCCCAAGGATGGTTTTACGTATGTCTAATTTTTTATTTTTTAACGCACTAATAGACATATTTTCCAAATCGTTAACAATTTGTTCTAGTTCATTTATATCACAATCTGAATATTTTCTATATCGGGAATCTTTCATTTCACGAATATTTAAAGTAATATTATATGGAATTAACCAATAACAAAACTATGTGGAGTTCCGCCTTCTGCAAAATTGTTAACTTCTTCATCAAGTTTCTCCATTTCTTGCATACCTTGTTGTTTTAATTCAGTACCATTAAGTGTAGTACCACCTTGTGGACCGGCAATAGTATTAAATTTACCTCTTGCTTCACCTAGCATTATTTTACATACTGCTAATGTGTAATCTCTAATCCATGGTTTAGAATAGATGTCTTTAAACAGTGTAATATCAGGTCTATAATTATCAGTGTGCATTAGAATACCTTCGTTATCTGCTCTAGGTCTTTGTGTAACTGTAAGTTTTTTAGTTGCAACGTCAAAATGAAATTGTATAAAACTTCCAAACATTTTTCCGATTAATTCCTGGTAAGAAGCAAAAGCAAAATATGTTGCAAGTCCGCCTGTTGCTCCTGCTCTTAACAAGTATGTGTTAGTATATGCCAGGTTAAAAGGTTCAAAAAGTGTTCCACCTTCGCCGCCTTCTGTACGAGAGCCCACTGTTCTACGAAATAATCTTCTAACGTTGATTATTTCATCAGGTAAAATGTAAGTATTTTGATTTTTTTTCATCGTTAAAAAAGCATAAGATTCTTCAACAGCATTAGACGATCTTTGTCTATATCTATTAATTGATCTTTCAAGTGCTATTTGGTAGTGTTTTGGGTCTAATTCTACGTCAATCATGCCCTCACCTAAATTAGCTTTAACGTATTCAAATACTTGTTGTTGACCTGTTTGTAGTTCTGACATACACATATTTATGGTTTGTGTGTTATCAATAAATATGTATGGAATGCCAAGATTATCAATTTTTAAGCCTGAAAAAGGCAATGACTATAAGTTTTTTGATCGTAACATCAAAGAGATGTTTACGGTGGGTGGAACAGATTTACACTTTCACAAATACTTAGGACCTTACAATCAAAGTGATGAGACTAAAGACGGAGCACCTTCGCCTACGCAACCACTACGAGCTGATAGCAATATTAATGAAACAACAATACAAGACTTGCTATTTTTAGAAAATAGAGATAGAAAATATTCACCAGACATTTATACGGTTAGAGGAATATACAATGTACAAGACATAGACTTTAATTTATCACAATTTGGTATGTTTTTACAAAATGATACTATATTTTTAACTGTACATATGAATGATGTTGTTGAAAGATTGGGCAGAAAACCTATGTCTGGAGATGTACTAGAATTTCCACATATGAAAGAAGATTTTTCTTTAGATGAAACTATACCAATTGCACTTAAAAGATATTATGTTATTGAAGATGTTAACAGAGCGGCAGAAGGATTCTCACCAACATGGTGGCCACATTTATTAAGATTAAAAATGAAAACACTAGTTGACGCACAAGAATTTAGAGATGTTATTGGTGATGCAACTACAACAGGTTCTCTTGCAAGTTATATGAGTACCTATAATAAAGAAAAAGAAATTAGTGATCAAATAGTTGCACAGGCAGAAGCAGATGCACCTAAATCAGGATTTAATTATAAACAATATTATGTTGCTCCAATAGATGAAAAAGGAAATATTAGAACTGATAACGTAAACTCAACTGAAAGAATTTCAGATAAACCAATAAATGCAACAATAGACACACCAGCAAGTTCGCATTATGGGTTCTATTTAGATGGAGACGGCGTTGCACCTAACGGTCATCCAGCTGGTTTTGGAACAGCGTTTCCAAGTAATTACGCTGATGGCGATTATTTCTTAAGAACAGACTTTTTACCAAATAGATTATTCCGTTTTGATGGAACCAGATGGGTTAAGATAGAGGATTCAATTAGATTAACTACAACTAATGATGATACAAGAGCAAATTGGAAAACTAAATTTGTTAATGAATCAAGCACAACTACAATAAATGGATTAACAGTAGAACAAAGACAATCATTAACAAATGCATTAAAACCAAAGGCTGACAATTAATGTTACATTTTTACGACGGACAAATTAGAAAATTTTTAACTCAATTTATAAGAATTTTGAGTAATTTTTCTGTGGAAACAGGAAAAGGTAAAGATGATACTGTAACATTAAGAGCAGTTCCGGTTGTGTATGGAGATCCTACAAGACAAGTTGCAAATATTATAAGACAAAATTCAGAAAATGTATTACAATATGCACCAAGAATTGCCGCTTATGTAAGAGAATTAACATATGATAGAGATAGAATGCAAAATCCTTATCATGTAGAAAAACAACATTTAAAAGAACGTGATGTTTTAGCAGACGGAACATATAGTAATAAATTAGGAGCTGGATATACTGTTGAAAAAGTCATGCCATCTCCGTTTAGATTAGAAGTATCAGCAGATATTTGGACAACTAATACAGATCAAAAATTACAAATAATGGAACAAATTTTATATTTGTTTAACCCAGATTTTGAAATACAAAAAACAGACAATTATATTGATTGGACAAGTTTAAGTTATGTTGAATTAACAGGCACAACATTTAGTTCTAGAACTATTCCTATAGGTGCAGATTCAGAAATTGATGTTGCAACATTACAATTTTCTATGCCAATATGGTTATCACCACCTGTTAAAGTATCAAAATTAGGTGTTATACAAAAAATTATTATGAGTATCTATGATGATGATGGCGGAATTGCAAAAGAATTAATAGATGGGTCTCTAATTTCAAGAAGTTATATAACACCAAACAACTTTGGATTATTGGTATCAGGAAACCAATTAAGATTACTTGGTACAACAGGTACAAGTGTTACATCGGGCGGGGATGGATATTATACAGGTGCAAATGCACCATCAAATTTAGATCCATTTGAAACATTTGGTCCTGCAGTTAATTGGAAAATATTATTAGATCAGTATGGCAAAGTTACAAACGGTACATCTCAAATAAGATTAACACTACCAACAGGAAATGAAATAATTGGTACTATTGCAACTACAACATTAGACGATACAATATTATTGTTTAACATTGATACTGATACTATCCCAACAAATACATTAACGTCGGTTTTAAAAATTATTAATCCTACAACGTTTGCTCCTGGAACACCAGCAAATGGTGATAGATATTTAATTATAGACGAGATAGGTGATTCTACTGCAACAGTACAAAGTTCAACTTGGGGAACATTAATTGCTTCAGTAGGCGATATAATAGAATATAGTTCATCTCAAAGCAAATGGTTAAAAGTATTTGACGCATCACACCCAGATTCAACACAACATTATATTACTAATGTAAACACAGGAATTCAATATCGTTTTAATGGATCAGAATGGGTTAAATCATATGAAGGAATTTATTACGCTGGTAAATGGAGTATTGTACTTGATGGTGGCGGAAATACTGGATATGATGCAAGTTCAGATGCAACAACTCCTTGATTAATTTAAGTTAAATTGTTATAATATAAAATATGGAAAAGAATATTATTTGTTCGGGAGCATTATTCTACGCTACATCGACTAAACGTTTTCTTTTATTACAAAGAACTGATTTTAAAACTAGAGGTATGTGGGGGTTAGTTGGCGGCAGAGCACGTTATACTGAGTCAGCATTTGACGGTTTGAAAAGAGAAATTATAGAAGAAGTCGGAGAAACTCAAAAATTTAAAAAAGTAATTCCTTTAGAATTGTTTACGTCAAACGATCAAAAGTTTTTCTTTAATACATATCTTATTGCAGTTGAAAATGAATTTGTAGCAAAATTAAATAAAGAGCATTCAGGATATTGTTGGTGTAATTTTGAAAGTTGGCCAAAAAATTTACACGCAGGATTAAGAAATACTCTTAATAATAAAGCGATAAAAGGTAAACTTCAAACTATTCTAGACTTAATTGTTTAAATGATAAGAAAAATAGTTATTTTTTTAATGGTACTTTTTATAATTGCTATAATTGTTTTATCTTTTTATGGAAATACTGTTTATTAAAAAGTTTTTTTAAACTGCCAACGTAGCACTTCTGGATTTTTATAGCAATTGTCTTTTACAACTTGTTTGACAGTTCTGGCTCCATCTAATACTAACGTATGATATTTTTCTTTATAACACACTGAGGTTAAAGTATGATTTCCGCTAGTACACGCAACTAATAGGAAAGTTAAGCCAATCACTGTTAATAATATAATAATAAATTTCATTATCCTGCACTAATTTTTACTGTACCAGAATCGTTCCAAAGTTGTCCAGCATTACTTGGATCACTTGTTGGCAAATCAGTTGCCATAATTTTACCTGATTCGTTAACCATTACAGTACCAGCTTGATCTGGAAAATCAATATCTCTTCTTCCAGTAGCATTTCTACCAAATAATCTAACTTTTTTATAACCTTGTGCCTGCAACATTAAAGGTTTGTCTACATGAACAAGTACACCATCGTTTTGTACTATCAACATTGTTTTGTGTTGTCCACCAGTTCTTACAGTAAACTGTAAAGCAGAATCATCACCATTTGCTTTTCTAATTTTACTATCAATACTTGCATAACGCATCATATCACCTGCAGTATTTTTACCTTTAAATTGTATTTTTCCTAATATATCACTTTTTGCTGGATTGTCGGAAAATCTTTCTAATGTAAGTAAAGGACCACTTGCTGATCCATCGTCTATTGTAGAAAGTAATAATGCATTTTCACTAGTGGAACGATTTTTAATTTGTACTTTATGAAATATTTGTTTTTTGTGAAAGTCAGCATCTGTATCCGTTACTGTTTTACCTTCAGTATCGTCATCTTCTACTTTCATTAAACTATATCGTTTTGGCATTATTCCTCCTTAATATATTTTTTACCTGTTAGTTTTTCAATATCTTTAATCATTTCTTCCATATTAACTCTAACAGTTTTACCTGTTATAGTATTTCTTGAGAAATATTCCCATTCACCGTGTTCATTGTGCGGTGAAAGTTTTGTAACGTTTCCTGCTTCATCTCTTACATATACTTCAGCACTTGCTGAGTCATCTTTAGCATAAACGTGAGCATAGTTGGCTACGGTTGACGGGTCAGATACAACTCCCATTGCCACAACACCAGCTACTGTAACACCAGTAGATGATGTTTGTAATCTTGTTGTACTGTTATAATTTAAATCAACAGAACTTGCCGCATTAAAAACAGCCATTGTTTTTGAGCCAGCGGCATTTTGAAATGTTTGTGTGCCTGATCTATAAATTATATTACCAGTACCTGCATCATCAATATAACTGTTGCTACCATCATGATAAATTTGTAGATCAGCACCAGTACCAAACTGTAATTTAACATTATCCGCTATTGTTTTTGTACCTGAAATTGTTTGTGCGTTAGTTGTTAAAACTTGTAATGATGTTGAGGCTCCAGCCGCTGTTCTTTGTATATGTGTTCTAAAAGCATTAACAGTTGTAGATCCCCCTGCAGAACTTGCCGCGTATAATGTTACAGTTGAGCCTGATATATCTGCAGTAAAGGTTAACATATCTGAATTTTTAGATGATGTTTGTGTATTTGATACGTAAGCCGTAGTACCATCAGTTACTACAAATACTTCATGCACTGATGCAGATGTTTCACTTGAATTATATCCTGATACAATATAATGAGCACCTGTGTATGAATCTGATGAAAACGAGTCTAAAGAAGTTGCACTTGACGAAACTGTAACAGCACCTACAACGTTTGTGTTTGTACCTGATGCATCGCTTTCAGAATCACTTAATAAAATTCTATATATTTTTACAACAGTATTTGGTTCGTTTCCTGATGCTCGTAACCTAACATCACTACCACTTATATCTGCTGTTAGTGTTAATAAAGAATTACTTCCTGTAAATGTATCATTGTAAATTGTAATATAAGCACTTGTACCATCATGTGTTACTAAACATTCAATATTTCCTAATTCTGTTTTACTAGAATTATTGCAAGAAATATAATATTTTGCACTTCTATATGATGCTTTTGCCCAAGTATCTAAATTTTCTACTGCAGAATCTACGTCTGAATTTAAAATAGTTGTTATGTTTCCTGTTGTTGCCGCCGAAGTTGAATCACCTAAACTAATTCTAAAAAATTTAATTGAGTTTACATCAGACGATCCAGTACCTCTTAACCTTACTGTACCAGAACTTATGTCTGCTGTATATGTTACGTGATCATTAGACCCGGATCGTACACCACCGCCAGAGGCAACAAATGCAGTTGTATCGTTGTGTACTAATGATATTTGATCAGTAGCAACTTCGTCATTAATTTCGTCTCTTGTTACAGCAAGATAAAATGCAGAATCATATGTACTTGTTGTAAATGTATCTATGTTTACTGCACTAGTAGATATAGAAGTTTTTTCACCGGTTGTTGTGTCACTAGATTCTGATGTTGCTGTTGTTTTTGTTATTGCTACCCAACCACTAGTATCATATCTTTCATACGTACTTGTTGTTGTGTTATATCTAATCATACCAACTGCACCTGTTGATCTTTGTGCAGTAGTACCTGCAGGTAGTTTTAATGATCCAGTTGCACCGGATAAGTCAAGCATTTCTGCTGTTAGTTTAATATTGTTGTGTGTAATATATAAATCATCTGATGTTTGTGCGTTTACTCTGTAAATATTTTTGGCTTCCATTCCTAGTCTTGCAAAGTAAATTACACTATTAGGTAAACATGATGCTCTTAATCTTGCTTTACCTCCTGACACATCTGCTGTAAATGTTGCAAGTGTATTATTACCTGTAATTACAAAACTTTCTGAAATTGTTGCGCCAGTTCCTGCCGCATTTACAGTCATAGTAATCTCAGAATTTTGATATTCAGTACTACCAGAGTTTCCTATGTTTATAAAATATTTTGCTGTTCGATATTTGAATACGTCAAAAGAATCCAATGTTTCCGTAGCAGAATCCATATCACTTTTCTTACTGTAAAGTGTATTATCAAATTCTCCTAATTTTGTTTTAGATCCTAAATCTTGTCTATATAATATTGCAGTAGCAGTTGTACCAGCAGTTGATGCCGCTGTTACTGTTACTGTTGCTGATGAAATTGTTGCCGCAAAAGTAACAAATGCTGTGCTTCTAGAAGATACGTTAGCATAATCGTCAAAGAAAACTGTTGTTCCATTATGAGTCATACTCATTTCTGAAATTTGATAGTCACTCTGTGTTGAATCTTTAATTAATACAATATATTTTGCACCTTGTATATCTGTTTTTGTAAATTGATCTAATGTTGTTGCACTAGAAGTAATTGCTGTGCTTGTTGCTACAATTTTTGAATTTGTATTAGCAACTGTTTCATGATGGTCGCCTAATGCAATTCTATAAATTCTTAAATTTGTATGTGTAGAGCTTTGTGTTGAACCAGATAATTGCAACATATCTCCAGATATTGCCGCAGTAAAATTAACTATGTTTGTACTATCTTCGTTAACGTTGTATACAGAAATATAAGGTGTTGAGCTATTATGTACAATAGAAACTTTTACATGACCAATTAATGAATTGTCATGATCCTCCATTGTGACATCATAAACAGCACCTCTAAATTCTCCTATATCAAATTCATCTATAACTGCTGATGTTGTTGTAAGTTTGTAGTAATTAAATTGTTTTATTGCTGTGTTGTTTCCACCACCGCCACCACCTGATTCTGCAAATGTTAATGCACCTGCACCATCAGTTTGTATTACTTGTCCATTACTTCCGTCTGTTGTTGGAAGTGTATAAGCACCATTTATTGAAGGAGCTGTTAATGTTTTATTTGTTAAAGTTTCTGTTGCAGTTATTAATGATATTGTACCTGTTGCATCAGGTAAAGATATTGTTCTATCATCTGTTGGATTAATAGTTGTTAAAATTGTTTCATGTCCATCAGCAACTGAGCCTTCAAATTCAATATAGTTTCCTGTGTTTAAGAATATTCCTGTAGATTCAATACGTACAGCATTTGTAAGAGTACCGTTCTCCATTAACATAATTTGCATTTTTCCGTCTTCAGTTCCGTTAGTTACATCAAAAATACTAGTGGTTATTCTTCCATATGTAACTTCTTCGTCGGCACTATTTTCACCTAAAAAATTTATTTGACCTAGTTTGTCCGAGTCTGCCGGACTTGAACTGTTTCTTTTTAAGTCTATTTTTGGACTTGCTGAATTACTTGCTTCTGTAGTAGTTAATGTTAATAGAGCACTTGTACCTGTACCAGAAGCTGATAATGTGCCTCCTGTTACTGCGGCCGAGGCTGTTACTGCTGTTGCGTTTACTGTTCCGTTTATGTCTAATGCTGTTGTTGGGGAAGAAGTACCTATTCCTACACGAGAATTCGTGACGTCAAGATAAAGTAGGTTTGTTTCAAAAGCCAGATCGGTACCGTTCCTCGTAAGGTTAGACTTTAGTACTGATCCAGATATACGGCCTATAGCCATATCTAGGTCTCCTTTAATATGTTAGTGTAACAATACATTACACACAGTCTCGTTTACGTTGCCGACTGACAGCAGTATACGTATTTATACGCCACAAAAAAAAGGCGATCCGAAGACCGCCTTTAATTCTACTAAAAAGTATTAATATTTATTAGTTGTTAGTTCTCACTGCACAATTTACCAACCCAATTGATGCTTCAGTTTTGTTTTCTAAAGCTCTTCCAATTACGTTGAATGGACTAATTGTTTCGCCAGTAGCAACTGCTCTTGCAGTTCCTTTAACTGTACTAGAAACAAGTCTTTGTCCTTTTGTAACTGTACCTGTTACTCTAACTGGAGTTCTTCCTGTCATTGCAACAAATGGATGTGAATCACTGTTACCTGCACCTGCGTTCATGGCATATGCTGGTTGAGTTGAAATAACACCAAATACATTTTCTGATAAGTCTGAAGTTACTTCAGTAATTTCAGCGTCACCGCCAACTATTACTACTGCACCTTCTGACATAGGAGCGTCTGCTTCGAAACGCTCGGCAACGTCCGCGTATTGCGCCGATGTTGATCTTGCGTGTACTACGTTTGCTCTAATATCAACTAAATTAGTTTCTGTGCTTGTTGGAACCGCCGTAGCTGATCTCAATGCTGTAAAGGCACCACCTGCGTTACCGTAAGTAGTTGTACCGTCGTCTGCAAATCCTTCATCCCAAACCCAGAATAAATCTTCTTCTGTTGCTGTTGATGTTTCACCTCTGTTTACTTTAAGACCTGAGTAATTTGGCATACCACTATTAGATGATATTCCTCTGTTCACTTCAATTATATTATCTTCAACTGAAAGTGTTGCTGTATTCAACTCAGTTCTTGTACCGTCAACAATTAAGTTACCGTGTACTCTTGTTTCTGCCGCCCCAATTGATAATGCCGCCGCACCACTAATTGTAGTAATTGCAGTTGTAGATGCCACAGTTATATTAGTTGTTCCTGAACTAATCGATGTCTGTGAAAGACCTGCTAGTCCGTCATCAACATATTTTTTGTTAGCAAAGTCACCGTCACTTGAAGGTGCCGCTGTTGCTCCGCCTGTAATAGTATTAGCACTAGCTGATATTACGATATCACCTACCTCTAATCCTGTGTTAACTCTAAAGTTACGTGTTGTCATGGTTCATTCTCCCGCATGATTATTTGTTAAAATAGTTAGTTAAGATATAAAACTGTACTCAATTATATCAAAGATTTTTTTGTCGTAAAAAAAACGCCCTAACAGTAGTATTTACCGTTAGAGCGTTTAAAATTATCTATAAGGTTATATTATACTCTCTATTACGCCGCTAGTGAGTATTGTACCGTAGCCGCTGTTACGCCACCACTTGATACTGCTTTAACTTCAATTGTACCTGAATTATAAACAAATGTAAGTGTTCCTAAATCAGACGATCCAGTGTTTACAACACCGTATACGTTACCAAATGCTGTTGAACCATTATGTGTTACGTTAGCTTTCATACAAGCATATTCAGTATTTGCCGCATCTTGTAATGTAACAAATATTTCTGCCGCTCTGTAAGTGCCACCGTTAAACGTCATAATGTTAGTCGCAGTTGATGTAAAGTTAACTGAACTTGTTTCAGTTCTTGCAACTCCACCTGTTACTAATGCAGTATTGTCAAATCCAACGATAGCAAATATTCTAGCCGCACTGTGCGGAGCAGAAGTAAATGTAATGTTAGTTGAACTTACTGTATAGTTTTCAGTTGGTTCTTGATAAACGTTATCAATAAACACCATTACGTTAGCCACCGCCGCCGGCGCTGAACTAAAAAGTGCGAATGTTGTTGTTGATCCGTCTCCTGTTGCTGATACTTTAGATATTGTAGGTGCCGTTCCACTAGATGTTGCTATTGCAACATATGTAGATCCGTCTGTACAACCTTCATAACCACCAGTTGTTGTATTAAATCTTATAATACCTGTTGCACCTGTTGGTCTTTCGCCTGTTGTACCTACTGGTATTCTCCATGCGTTAGTAGAACCACTACCGTCCAACTCAAAAGTTGGTGCACTAGTGTTAATACCAATTGCATTTGCTGAACCATCTAAAAAGAAAGCGTGTGTGTTGCCATTAGATTCCATTCTAAAGTCAACATCGGCTCCTGATGCTTCATTGAAGACACAAGCCGTTGTCCAACTTGCTCCACCTGTGTTAGTACATAATAGATTTCCAGTTGCAACTGTAATTCCACCTGATTTATCTGCACCTGTGGCAGTTGTTGTTCCAACTACCCACTGGTCTGCTGATTCATCCCAAACTACTGCCGCGTTATTACCTGTAGAACCACGTTCTACGATAACACCTGCATCATTTGTACTAGCTGATATACCATTGTTTAATTCTAAAATATTGTCTGCAATAACTGTGTTAGTAGTAGCAACTGTTGTTGTTGTACCATTAACTGTTAAGTTACCTGTGACTGTTAAATTAGATGTTATTCCACCTGATGTAAAAGATAATCCAGATGCACCCAAAGACATAATTTCAGATCCTGCTATATCAAATCTTATAACATCTTCGTCTGAACTTTCTTCTACTTGAATCTTTGTGTCTTCGTCTGCGTCTTTTACTGTATCACCTGATGCCAAGTTAGCCCAAGCACTGTTTGAATATCCTTCAATAGTTGACAGTGATGAGTTATATCTTAAGTCACCGTGTGCTGGTGAACCAGGTCTTTGTGCTGTTGATCCTGATGCTATTCTTACTGCATCTGTTGCCGAGACGTGTAAAGTAGTTGCAGGACTGGCTGTCCCAACTCCTACTCTAGAATTCGTTACGTCTAAAGCTAATAAATTTGTTTCAAACGCTAAATCAGTACCTGATCTTGCCAGGTTAGCTGAAAGCATCTGTCCTGTTATACGTCCTATTGCCATTTTAATTCCCCTTAATTATCGATAATTGTTTTTGCAAAACTATAGGTATTTATTTGAATGCATGATAATCACGTCGTTAAATACCTTAAGATAATGAAAAACAATTGTGTAACTATCGTTGGAAACTTGCCAATCAGCTTTGATTTACATGAATCCATGCATATTGGTCCTGTAATTGCATCAGCAAATAGTAATAAAAGTATTAACTTTGCTTATGCTACGTGTAATTCAGAAACAATTCTTCAAGATATGTTAAATTCTGCTAATTTTCAAGGTACTAATATACTTGTTCCAGAAGAGATGTTTAAAAAATATGTGTTTTTTAATGAGACAACGTGTTTACCTGATTTTCCTGGTATAAAAACATTAGAAATTGATCCTAATAATTGTACTCCACAATGTTTATCTTTAATGTTAGCAGTATATCTTAAACCAAAAATTATATTTTTATTAGGGTATGACTTGAATAATCCAATAGAATTTACAAGATTAAAAAGTATTATAATATCTAACCCAAACATACGATTTGCAAATATTTGTAGTCCACGTGTAAAGAAATTAGACGAATTAGATAATTGTTTTTGTGACACTTATATAAAATATCAGGAAGTAATTGATGACAGAAAATAAATTTTACAAATATAGTTTAAAGTTAAGATGGCCGTCTGTATGTCGTAATCGTTCAGTTGAGATTTTAAAAGAACGTCCAGATCTTGTAGAACAAATGAATCGTTATAGAGAAAAAGTTTCAAATGTATTAAAAATTGTTTGTCGAAAATCTTCTTATATTGATAATAATCATTCGATGACAGGTATTAGAATTTGGTTTGAGTCAGGGCAAGATGTTTATGATTTTATTATACGCCAACCAGAATTTGGTTGGGAAGTTGTTCCAACATTAGATGTAATTAATATTATAACTGGCCAATTACAAAATTTTGAGATTCAATATACACCTACTGGTGTAGTAATAGATTAATTTTCTGCAAATCCGTGCATTACTACTATTCGTGCGCCTGCGTGTGCGGCCTCTCCAGCAGTAGTAACAGTTGTTCCACTCATTGTATAATTTGTTGTTGGTTCTTGCATTACGCCATCAATATAGACTATAACGTTCTTAGCATCGTTAGGTTCTTCACTCATTGTAAATGCTGTTGTAGATCCATCTCCTGTAAAAATATCTTTAGTAATAGCACCAGCAACTGTTTCAGTTCTTAAATTTGACCATGTGGATCCGTCTTCTGATACTTCATATTTTGCGGTTGTAGTGTTAAATCTTATTACACCTTCTTGTGCTGTTGGTCTTGTACCTGTAGTACCTGTAGGTAAAACTATGCCGGTATCAGAGCTGAATATATATTGTCCTGTACCCGATGTGCCTAATGTAAAGTCGGCGTTTGTAACATCTTGGTTTATTGCAGATCCTGAAAGTGTAAAGTTACCTGTATCTGCTTTTAGGTTTGCAACACCAATTGTTCCTGTGTATCTTGCACCTTTTATGTAAACTGATTTTCCTGAAAAGTTAACTCCATTAGGTAAGTTAGTACCAATAAAGTGTAATACACCAGATTGATAATCAAAAAAGAATTCATCATTGTTACCTGATCCTGTTGGTCCTACAAGTGTTCCACTTCCTACTGCTGACCCGGCGTTACCTGATGTATGAATATAAACTGCTACGGAATATGTTGCATGAAATTCTGGTGGAATCCAATCTGTTAAACTTGTTTTCCAAGTTCTACTTGTTGGTGATGTGTTGTCTTCGGTACATTCAGCTGGTGTTGTATATAGAGTAACTGGATTTGCTGATGCTCCAGGTAAAGAAGCTGGAATGGCATCTGCTTGATTCCAAACTTTATCACCTCTTAATAATAATGGAGATGCAATGGCTTCATTCGCGGCCGCCTTACTAGCATTGGTGTCGGTTTTTGTTTTACCATAACCTATTTTCTTCCAAAGATAATCTACTTTTTTTGCGTCTGATATTGCCATTAATCTATTTCTAGTGCTGTAACACTATCTCCTGATTCTAATTTTATTCTAACTAATACAACGTTACCTCTTGCATTACTTCCGTTTTCTTCACCTAATGTAAATGTAAATTCTTGTGCTGAATATGTTGTATTATCTACAACGATGTCACCAGAATTAACTGCACAACCATCGCCACCGTTACCACCATTTGATCCTGGTACGCCACCTGCTATTGCAACTGTACTACAAGTTAACCAACCACCTAATCCAGAAAATCCATCAATTGCTGTGCCAGGTGCGGCAATAAACATACCAGATACTCTACCAGACATTGTTAAATTAAAGTTTGCCATATTAGATCTTCTAAAAGCAAAAGTATAATATTGTGCTCCGGATCTTCCTGTGTTTAAGTCGGGACCTGCAGGTAGATAACCTGTTGAATAGTTTGTAGTATTATGTGAGATAGTTCCAAACCTGCAGATCGCTTCTCGTGTTCCAGCAACTACATCTGTAATTGTACCTGTGAAAACGTCGTCTGTATAATAATTCATTGCTCCTGAATCAACGAATGCTGGATTGTCGGTTGTTGCTGATGCAAAATTGTATATACGCACAGCATCATCATCGTGCGTTGCCCCTAACGAATCTGATACTGCGATACCACCGTCTTCTTTATCAAGACCAGATGTTGTTGCATTGTAAACTTGAATTTTTGTTGTGCTAGAAGTATTGTAACCGCCTGGACCATTACAATTTCTAGCCATTATTTTAATTTCGTTAACTGTTTTTGCTGAACCTGATGTAGTAATTGGAACAGTAAGAGTGCCAAGTGTATATGTTCCAGCAACTCCTACGTTAACAGTAGGTATTCCACTGCTTAACATAGTTGACGCACCGTCAATATTTGCATATGTAAAATCTAAATTTGCAATAGCATTGCCAACACTACCTTCTAATCTTGTATCGTAATCAACTTCAACTGGATTAGCAACATCAGAATAACATTGTCCTGTTAAAATAGTTGCTGTAACTCCGGCCAAATTTAAACTTGGTGCTGAACCAGAATCAGAATAATAAGGTACACCTGAAATATATTGAAATGTTCCTGCTGTGCCTTGTGTTAATGTTCCTGCACCTGAAATTGTTGGTACACTTGTTACTTCTTCTTTTACAAATTCTAAAACGTTTGTAGTTACTGCAGAAGGTGATGAGGATCTTATTTGAAAACTGTTTACGCCTACACTAATTCCGCTTGTTGCTTTACTAACAATTGCTTTAAATCCACTAAAATGTGTTGGATAATAAATGCTTGATGCAAAACTTGTTGTGGCTCCTGTTGCATTTAATAAATTAAAATCACTTTCAGATTCTATTGTTAAACTTGTTGCTGTGCCACTGTTATCACTACCTGACATAACAATACTTCCGTCTTCAACCCCATTTACAAATGCTTCTAATGTACCTGATGCGGCATTGTACGCATAAGTTGATTGTGATGCAGTTCTAACAGGATCAATAGTTGTAACTCTGTTAACAGAATCTCCTGCTGTATAAGTTGGAGAACCTACAACGTTTTCACCAAACCCAGAACAAAGTTTTGGACTTATTCCTACGACTGCGTTCATGGCTATTGTTTTTGAACCTAGATTGTTTGGTGCCGCTGGAAAGTCATCATAAACTTTTAATGTTAATGTATCTGTTGCTGGAATGTCTCCTGGGTTAGCTGTACTATGTACATCTAATTCTAAAGTCATTGTGTCTGAACCTGTGCTAGTATTTGTACCTGCTCCCCAACTATGTGACAATCTTGCTCCACCTACACCACCTGCTACTGTACCTGAGGCAATAGTTTCATCACTTCCATATCCCCAATTCATATCATACCCTACTGTGGCACCTGATGTATTAGATGTTAAATTTTTCATGTATCTTGTTTGTCCTTCAACTACCCAAAGGTTACTACCAGTCAATGCAGAACCACCTGAACTTGCTGTGTATAATTCAAAATCTACAACAGGTGTTGCTGTGTAAATTGTAATATAATTTGTTCTTGTGGAAGATGCGTGTGATCCTGATGAATCTGTTATTGCACTATTGTTATATGCTTTTACAGTAACTGACATGGCACCAGTTGCTGTATAAGTGTGAGATGGTGTTGAATCAGCGGTACCTGTTGTTGTATTACTGTCACCCCAAGTAATTGTATATCTGTCTGCACCTCCACCTATAGGTGAAATTGTTAATGTTATTGTTGCACCTGAACCTGCCGCTGTTACATCTGCTGTAAACGTTACACTTTTTACATATTGACTTAATCTAATATTTTCTTGTACTTCATTTAAATCATCAATTGCATCTACAACTGACCCTGCGTTGTTAAGTGTATAAGAACCATCACCAAAACTTGAATCTGTTGGAAGACCTAAAGTTACTTCTCCTCCCGTTAATGATGAAACTGATGAACTTACTACGCCAATAGAATCGTCTACAAATTTTTTGGTTGCCGCATCATCATCTGCTATTGGAGATCCTACTTGTATTTTTGACAAAGTTCCTGCAAAATCGTCTGTTGTAGAACCATCACTTGTTGTAGTTCCAAATCTAAATTTGTCTACGGATTCATCCCAATACATTACAGCATTGTTACCTGCTCCGCCTCTGTTAATCATTACTCCTGAATTATGTCCTATTGATCCTGAGCTGTTTAAGACAATCATGTTGTCTTCTATTGATAAATTTTGTGAGTCTACTGTGGTTGTTGTACCTTCAACTGTAAGGTCACCTGTAATTCTTGTATCACCTGTAACATCTAAAGCAAAATTACCAGGACTAGATGTACCAATACCAATTCTGCCGTTGGCTACATCTACCACTAATACATTCGTATTGAATGCTAGATCCGTTGTACGAATCAGATTGGATTCTAATAATTCCCCTGCTATCTTTGTTATTGCCATAATACTACATCGATATTTACCAGAATATCATACGGTAGATAAGTCACACTAAATAATCATTATATGACACTATTACCCCTTAATAAAATTGAAAAGGTTGCTGATTCTATTGTAAAAGTCTCTCAAGTTGATTTTAAAAAAAACTCTGTGTCGGGTGATGTTATTGACGGGGGAACAATTACAAATTTTACATCAACAGGTATAAAAGATGAATCAAACGAAACACAAATTATAGTTAAAGATGATTATGTTGAAGTTGTAAAAGATTTACATATTAAAGGAACAGTAAAAGTTGAAAATTTACAATATGTACAAGCACACGTTCCAAAATTAAATGTTACTGATGCTATTATGGTTAAACATAATGAAGTATTATGGAAAGATAGATTAGGAAAATCTGTTATAAAAAGTTCTTTACAAGAGTTAGGTATACTAAAAAATTTACAAGTTAGAAATACTTTTTATGTAGGAGATGGTAGAGTTGGAGTTAATACAACAGCACCGTCGGCAGACTTTTCAGTAAACTCGGGTGGTTATGAAATTCTTACAACTATGCAAGAAGCGAATGCATTTGTTGGAACACATACTCACGTTGCATTTGCTATTGGAACAGATTTTACACCAAGATTAACTTGCAGAGCTAATGGAGATGTAGTTGTTGGAACAGAATCAGGTAAGCCTGTTAAATTAAATGTGTATGGTCAACTAGGTATTGGAGTAAAATATCCTCAAGAAAGTTTAGAAGTAGACGGCAATATTAAATTTGCCGAAAGAACATTTGCCGCAGGAGAAAAAGAACCATCAGATGGCAGATGGAATACAGGTTCAATTGTGTGGAATGAAAAACCTGAAAAGAATCTTCCTGTTGGTTGGGTATGTATTAAAGGTGGAAAGCCAGGTTCCTGGCGTCCTTTCGGATTAATTCAATAAAAATTATTCGCCTAGTTTATGTAGGCCGTGGATGATAGAAATAATATGGCCATTTGTTGCACTATCGTTTGCCGGTGGAGCAGAACCAAAAGTTATTTGTTGTCCTGATACTGTATAGTTTGTTGCTGGTACTTGATAAACGCCTCCAACAAAAACTATAATATCTGTTGCATCATTTACAGCAACAGTAAAACTTGCTCCAGTTGAACCATCTAAAGTATTTCCTGCACCACTACCAAAAGTTACAGTTGTTCCATCACCTTGAAATTTGTCTATTGAAATTGTTTTTTCACTTGCCGCAGTTGACATATTGTACCAAGCCGCTCCAATATAAGATTGATATGTTGATGTTGTTGTGTTGTAAACTAATTGTCCGTTAGTACCAGAAGGTCTTTGAGCAGTAGTTACGTTTGGAATTGTAATTCCGAAAGCATTGTCACCTATTAATGGATTTTTTAAAAATCTACCCATAAGATTATAATCCTATAGTTGATATTGTTGCGTTGAATTGTGCCGCTGAATCAGGAGCCGCAATATAAATTTTTGCACCTATTTCTAAAATTGTTTTCTCAGTATCAATAATATAAGTGTCTTGTGCTTTAATAGTTAATGAATTATAAATTTTAAAGTTTTCACTTACTGTTCCACCATTTGGTACAATATATACATCAACAGTTCCGTCACTACTTGACTTATTAGTAATGTAAATCACAGTAACCGCAGATTCCGCCGAAGCAGTATACGCCGCTGATCCTAGACCTGTTCCTACTTGAAAATTTGTTATTGCCATATTTTATCCTAATGCTATCGCTAAAGCCGTAGCCTTACTCTTACTTATCATTTCTCCTGAAGTCAAAAAATCTATGCCATTAATCTTCACATTTCCAGTACCTGCCGCTGAAATTTCTAAATCAGCATTTGTGGCATTAGTTGTTATTTGATTATCTTTTAATCGCACCCAATCAACATCAATAACACCAGCTACTGTTAGTGTTGTGCCATCAAATGTTAAATTTGCTTCACCAGTTATAGCATTTGCACCTGTTACAGTTGTAACTTGATTATTTGTTGAACCTGTTAATACTGCTCCACCCGCCGTATCTACATAATTTTTTGTTGCGGCATGATCACTTTGAGCCGGCTCAGCAACTGCTAAATTTCCTAATGTAATATTATCAATAGTTGTTATACTTGTTGGATCATTAGTAGTTGTACCTAATTGGAATTCATCGTCTCCTGCGTCCCAATATAATAATCCATGATTTGAAGTACCTCTATTAAAAAATATTCCTGAATCTTCTGTATCTGCTGTTGAATTGTTTTTATTGACAACTAAAAATTTGTCTTCAATTGTCATTACTGATGTGTTTAATTCTGTTCGGTCACCATCAACTACTAAATCTCCCATGACTCTTGTTGTTTTTGAGTCAAAAAATAAGGAGTTTGAGCCACTCGCACCCGTGCCCGTTTTAATTGTATAATCACCTGATGTACGTAAAGTCTTTGCCATTTGCTACTATTTATATAAAGAAAGGGGGAGCCTAAACTCCCCCAGTATTCTTATAAGCACGTGTTTTGGTTATCTAACGTCAATATTACCTACGCCTGCTCCTGCTTGTCCTTCATCAGTACCTTCAGTACCTAATGAATACGTACAGTTGCCTGCCGCTCCAGCCGCCGTTACATAGTGTATAGTTCTATTAAAGAACTTATCTACGTAAGCAACAGTAGAGTCGTTCAATATAACTTGAACGCAAAATTGGTTCGATGTATTCGCCAATGATGCTGGTGCTACTGCTTTTAATTCATAAACTGCTTCAGATGAATCTTCTAAGTGAATCTTGAATAATTTTGATCCTCTTTGAGATACAACGTATGCTGTTGCTGAACTAACTAAAGATCCACCAGTTGGTCGATATCCAGTTACTGCAATTTTACCTGCAACGTCACCACCAAATCCTGATGCCGCGCCATGTATTCTTGACTTTTTGATTGGTCTTCCCATTTGTTTTCTCCTGTTCAGAGCCTAATGTGAGTTCTACTCACTACGCGGTTAATTCCGCATAAGTCTCCACTTGAGTGAAGCTCTGTTTGAACTGCTATTATTTATGTTTTTATTGTAGTAAGAAAAGAATGGTGTAAAATAAAAGTTAGTTACACCATTCTTTGAGGTTTACGTATTTCTAGATTATTATATTATTTTCTATTGTAGATATGATATAAAATCCAAACTGCTACTAATCCAATCAAACCTTGATCTGAAAAGCCAGCAAGTACGCCCTGAATATTTCCTATTACAGAAATATGTGGCCAGAACGGAACACCTTGACCATTAAAAAGAATTTCTAAAATGATTCCTAATGCTATTAGACTTACGCCTACATCAGCTAATCCTTTTGCCCATCCTTTAACTTTCATCATGATATCCATATGGACCTCCCTTGATGTTAAGATTCGAATCGAATCTTAAATTTATTTAGAAGACAGAATGTTGAAGTTATAATATGCTATTTGGTTTATGAACCATGTGATGGTGAAAATAATTTTTTATCTGTGTATAAAAAGAAAAATTTAGTCACAAAAAAAGAAAGGCGACCGAAGCCGCCTTTCTCTATGATTCAAAAAAATCTATATATAGATTATTTAAATTTTAAGTTAGCTGAAGTGATCGCTACTTTTCCAACGTAATCAGCCGCATTACCAAGAGATGATGCAGTGTTTGTTAACTCTACATAGCCATATCTTGTTAAGAAGCCAACAACTGGTTCGAAAGTAGACGGATCAAGTACAACGCCTGAAGACATTAAAGGAATGTAAGGACAATAAAACGCTGGTGCGTCTGCCTCACTTGCTCCTTTATAGCCAACTAAAACGTCGGTTGCGTCCACGGCATATGCGTCAACGTATACTCTCATAGAAGCATTTAACGTACCAACAAATTTAGTGTTAGTAGGTGCTTCGAAAGTACCTTCAGTTGATCTAGCAAATGCTGATGTTGTCGCAGATTGAAGAATCGTTAAAGCAGTTGGAGAAACTACTGACCAGTTTCCAGCTCCTCTACGTGTTCTTGTTGCGATTTGGTTTGCCACTCTGTTGATTAACACAGCCAAAGCCGCGTGTTCGTCACCAACGAAAGTTGCAGTACCAGAAACAGCTGATTGGTCAAAAGTTTCACTAGCTGTTCCAGCCAATGTTCTTAATGAACCAATAACTTCTTGGTCGATCTCAGCCGTAATTTCTTGAGCTAATGCCGCCATGATTTCTGCTTCTACATCAATACCTTGTTGTGCTTGAGCATCTTGAGCCGCTTCAAAAGTCCATCTAGCTGATAGTTTTCTAGATTTCGCTTCTACCGGTTGTTTCAAGATCTGGATTGAAAGTCTGTTTCCAGCAGTACCTTCTTTAGCCGCTGTTGTAGCCGCTTTAGGTGTACTTTCATTTTCATTACCAGAGTATGCTCTCGCAATTTTGAATGGAGATAATGCTTCTTCACCAGCTGTCGCATTCGACGCCACTGTGTCTGCATATCTTATTCTTAACGTGTGAATCTGTCCAACCGGACCAGTCATTGGTTGTACACCAACGATCTCGTTCGCTATAACAGTAGGCATAACCCTACGTATTACTGGAAGAATCACTCTGTTTAGAGTAGCAACGT
>Ga0310121_10001050_pt1 | contig 29197 bp, 27 predicted proteins | sample CB27_Tmax_986_MG_FD_203504 | JGI IMG/M metagenome (GOLD analysis project Ga0310121, IMG submission 203504) | Marine microbial communities from Western Arctic Ocean, Canada - CB27_Tmax_986 | ecosystem: Environmental > Aquatic > Marine > Oceanic | place: Canada: Western Arctic Ocean | collected... | reverse complement strand
GGCGTTCAGCGGCCGGAGCCCCCTAATGACGGCAGTGTCCTCCGCAAAATAGTCCGTAGCCTCGGCGACCGTCATCCTCAGCACGTCGGCAATGGATTTGAAACCGCCTGCCTCGTCCCTATGCAGACCCACTTCCAAAATATCCGGCCGGAAACGATCCCCGTTACAGTCGCCGCAGCGGATATAGACGTCGCTTAGAAACTGCATCTCGACATGTTCAAATCCATTTCCAGAGCAGGCTGGGCATCGGCCGTTACCCGAATTGAAGCTGAAGGTTCCGGGCGTATAACCGCGTTCACGAGCAGCAGGCTCGGCGGCGAACAGCTTACGTATTCCGTCTAAGGCGCCAACGAAGCTAGCCGGATTCGACCGTGTCGTCCTTCCGATCGGCGCTTGATCTACAGAGACAACATCATCGATGTACTCGACCCCGCGGATCTCGCGGTGCTCGCCGGGGGGAACCTTTGGGTTGCCCTTAAGCTTGGCCAGAGCATTGAACAATACGTCTTGGATGAGTGTCGACTTTCCGGAGCCGCTGACACCCGTGACACAGACCAAGCGCCTCAAAGGAACTCGAACGTCAATGTCTTGCAGGTTGTGCTGTGTCGCCCCCCGCACCTCTATCCACTGGCAGTGTTCGTCAATTCCTCTGGGAGACGCTCTCGCTAACCGTCGCTCCTTTCGCAAGAACTGCGCGGTGACCGAACGCTTGCTTCTCAGGAGAGCGCGTGGGGTGCCAGAGAACACGATCTCACCACCAGCGGCACCCGGTCCGGGGCCAAGATCCAGGATGCGGTCCGCCGCTAGCATGACTTGCGCATCGTGCTCTACGACAATGAGCGTGTTCCCCGCGTTCCGTAGTCGGTGTAGCACGTCTATCACCCGACTCATGTCCCTGGGATGCAGCCCGATACTGGGTTCATCCAGGACGAAAAGCGCATTGACCAAGGATGTACCGAGGGCGGTGGTGAGGTTTATTCTCTGCACTTCACCGCCAGACAGAGTCCTAGACTGTCGATCCAACGTGAGGTAGCCGAGACCGACTTCCCGCAGGAAGCGTAAACGGCCCAGGATCTCCTCAAGGAGCAGCGAGGTTGCCTCATCCATCACACCGGGCAAACGCAACCCCTCGAAAAAAGTACATGCGTCAGTGATGGGGAGAAGCATGACATCGTGTATCGTCAGCCCGGGCAGCCTAGAAAATATGCAATCATCGAACCCCAGGATCGGATGTTTGTACCTGTCGGTCGGCCGAATGAGCTTTTTGACGCCCTGTAAGTTGCCTAACCGCCAAAGCAACGACTCCGGTTTCAAACGCGATCCGTGACATTCGGCACATATATCGTAAGACCGGTACTTCGCCAGAAGCACCCGGATGTGCATTCGGTAACTCTTCCTTTCAAGCCACGCGAAGAAACGATCGAGCCCATACCAGACGCCCTTACGCCTAGGACCTTCGCCTCTCCAGATCCACTCGCGGTGCTCCGGTTTTAGATCCGACCACGGAACATCGACGGGAACCCCTCTCGCTTGCGCGAGATCGAGGAGCGCCCTTTGCCGCTTCAGATAGCTCTTGCTCTGCAGTGGCTTTATGGCGCCCTCCGCCAGCGTCATGCGTTCATCCGGAATCACCAAACGGTGATCAATGCCCATGGTGCGTCCGAATCCGCGACATACCTCGCAGGCGCCGAGCGGAGAGTTAAAGGAAAAACTGTTGGAGCTTGGCTGATCGTAGTAAATATCGCATTCGGCACAGTGAAAATGTGAGGAGAATCTAAAGACAGCCTTGTCCCGCTCGAGGGAACGCGCCGTCACGTGCCCACGCCCGTGCTCCAGAGCAGCTTCAAGATCCTCGAGAATCCGAGCACGATTCGAGCCCTCAAATCGCAACCGATCCTGAACCACTTCAAGGTGTCGGGACGTCCTAGAATGGATGCGCGTGTAGCCCTGTCCAGCCAGATAGCCTTCTATTTCCTCCCCAGTGAAGTTCTCGGGAATAACTACGGTAAACGTGATGGCGACGCGGGGGCGCCGTCCTTCCTCTGCGGGGATACGCTTCTGTAGACTCCGATAGATAGCGTCGGGCGTATCGCGGCGAACCTCCTCGCCACACTCACGGCAAAAGAGTGTTGCAGCTCTCGTGAACAACAGCTTGAGATGGTCATTGATCTCAGTCATCGTCCCAACAGTGGATCGAGACGTTCTCACGGGGTTGGTCTGATCGATCGCGATAGCCGGCGGAATGCCTTCGATACTATCCGTGCGGGGCTTGTCCATCCGGTCAAGGAACTGCCTAGCGTAGGGAGAGAACGTCTCGACATAGCGACGCTGTCCCTCCGAATAAATCGTATCAAAGGCTAGGGAGGACTTGCCGGAGCCACTGACACCGGTAATTACGATGAGTTCATTGAGCGGCAGATCCAGATCCAATCCCTTGAGATTATTCTGCCGAGCCCCGCGTATGCGGATACAGTCTCTTGTCATAGGTGGCTCTTTTTCGTTCCCGGACCTTGATTCGTACTGTCAGTCACCAGCGTTGTCGCCCTCCCGGTCGAGAAACCGCTTGGTAAGGTCGCTATAGGCGTCGATACGCCGATCTCGGAGAAACGGCCAACTCACGCGGGACTCTTCAAGCTCCGCCAAATCCAGATCCACGGTGAGTACGACCTCTTCGACTGATGGTGCCCGACCCAGCACACGGCCATCCGGCGCACATACGAAACTCTGACCCCAGAACTCTATGCCTGTGGACTCGTTGGGGTGTGCTTCGAACCCCACGCGATTCGCGGCAACGACGAAACAACCGTTAGCGATCGCGTGGCTCCTCTGTATGAGTTCCCACGCCTCGTGTTGGCGAGCACCAAGTGTCGCTATCTCTTCGGGGTGCCACCCGATGGCCGTCGGATAGATCAGGATATGCGCACCATCCAACGCAGTCAGTCGTGCCGCTTCCGGATACCACTGGTCCCAGCAAACCATCACGCCGCATTCTCCCACCTGAGTGCTGAAAGACTTGAAGCCGAGATCGCCGGGCGCGAAGTAGAACTTCTCGTAGTACCCGGGGTCATCTGGAATGTGCATCTTGCGGTATTTGCCGAGGTAACCACCTTTTCCATCGATGACGATAGCCGTGTTGTGGTAGATACCCGGAGCGCGACGCTCGAAGACGCTCGTTACGACAGTCACCTCGAGCTCCAAAGCCAACGCCTCAAGGACCTTAGTCGTGGAGCCGGGAACGGGCTCCGCCAGCGCGAAATGTGCCGGATCCTCCGTCTGGCAGAAGTAACGCCAAGAGAAAAGCTCCGGGAGGCAGACTAGTTTAGCCCCTTCTCCCGCCGCCTTTGATATCAGCTTCGATGCGCGATCCAGATTCACTGCCGGATTGGTGGACATGCTCATCTGCACGACTCCGACCTTCAGACGCTCTGGTGGCACTCCGATCACGAACCCAGATCCTGACCGAGTGTGCCGGGGTCGCAGTAAGTACTTTGCTGCAGACACGCCATGTATTGTTCGAGAATGGCCATGCCGATCGTTGGACGCACGACGCCCGCCTGAATCTTGGCCCGGACCAGCTCGCTCATACGCCCGTGAAGATCGTTCGGAAAGTACTGAACCTGCGCCAACATCTCTTGAACGGCTGTTCCCGGAATGATCTTCTCAATCCGAAAGTCATCCTCTTCCTCATCGTCAGCGTAGACATGAACCTCCGAAACTCTACCGAAGAGGTTGTGTGCGTCGCCCATGATGTCCTCGTATGCCCCCATGAGAAAGAACCCCATAAAGGTGGGATTGCCCGGCTGGAGAGGATGCACGGGGAGAAAGGATTTATTCGCACAGGACGATACATAGTGGTTCACCCTCCCATCCGAGTCGCAAGTGAGATCCACTAGAACACCCCGGCGGGAGGGGCGTTCATCCAGTCGGTCGATCGGCATGATCGGGAACGGCTGCCCTATCGCCCAGTGATCCAACATGGACTGGAACACCGAGAAATCGCACAGGAGTTGATCCGCGAGCAATCCTTCGAGTTCTCTGAGCTCCGGCGGTCGCGGCGCGACGTCCTCTAATCGACTCAACAACAACCGACATACAGTCCAATAGGCTCGGTCAGCGAACGCATGCTCTTCAAGCGACAAATAACCCCTCGTGAACAGTGTTCTCATTTCATCATACTTCTCGGATGCTTCATGAAATATTTCGAGCGCTTTGTCCGAAGACCCAATGTCCTCGCTTCGTTCAACGAGCTGGCAAAGACTACGGCACGCCTCGTGAGCGTCATGGGGTAAATCAATCTTCGAGCTCAGCTCATCCCGCTCTTGAGCGCCCAGAACAGGTACGATCAAGATCGAGTGATGAGCGGCGATCGCCCGGCCGCTTTCCGTGATTAACACCGGCATCCGCACGCCCTGCCCATCACACACTTCCTTCACCGTCTCAACGATCGCGTTCGCATACTCTTGCATTGAGTAATTCACTCCGCCGTCGTTATCGCGGCCGCCTTCGTCATAGTTCACGCCCAACCCGCCGCCGACATCCAAGTACCTTAGGCCCACACCACGCTTGATGAGAGAGGCATAAACCTGAGCCACTTCGCGAAACGCCTGTTTCAGCGTGTGGATATCCGCCACCTGACTACCCGGATGGCAATGCAGTAACTGCAGGCGATCAGCGAGTCCGCTGGAATCTAATTCGTCCACGAGCTCGACTAGCTCCGGCACTGACAAACCGAATTTTGACCTCGGACCGCAGCAATCCGCCCAGCGCCCCGACCCCTGCGTTGCAAGGCGGACACGCGCACCGATCATGGGAATAAACCCCTTTCCCCACGCAGAAGACTTGAGATCCTCGAACTCCTTCAGCTTCTCGATGACGGGAATCACGTTCTTTCCCAGACGTTGAGCCGAGACCATCAATCCAATCATCGTTTGGTCCTTGGTGCCGTTACAGATCAACAACCTCTGATCATCGTGAAGATACGGCAGCGCCGCCACGAGCTCGGCCTTGGAGCCACACTCAAGCCCCATCCCGTACTTACGGCCTGAATGCAGGATTTCCTCCACGACTTCGTGAAGCTGGTTTACCTTCATCGGATAGACGCCCTGATAGGTGCCTTCATAACCCACCGTCTCGATCGCCGTGCCGAAGGCCCGGTTGAGACGCTCGACCTGAGCACAGAGCACGTCCTGAAAGCGAATCAACAGCGGGAAATCGACGCCTCGTCTGCGGGCTTCCTCGACGACGGAAACGACATCGATGGAACCGGAAGACCCTCGTCCGATTCGCACCGCCGCGTGACCGCTCGCATTGATAAAGAAGTAACCCCCGCCCCAAAGCGGAACCCGGTAGAGTTCCTCTGACTGCGATATCGACCACTCAGGCCTCTGGACCGGCATCGTCAAAACCCGAGGCACTTCACTGCTCCATAACGAATGCGAATATCAAGGGCGCCACAATCGTCGCATCGGATTCGATGACGTAACTGGGCGTATCTACCGCCAGCTTGCCCCAGGTGATCTTCTCGGAAGGCGCGGCGCCCGAATAAGACCCGTAACTGGTAGTAGAGTCGGTGATCTGACAGAAATATCCCCATCTGCGAACTCCCTCTCTACGCAAGTCCTTCTCCAACATCGGGACAACACAGATCGGGAAGTCGCCCGCCACACCTCCACCAATCTGAAAAAAACCGACGGGAGAGCTTTCACTGGTACGCTCATACCAATCCGCGAGCAAGATCATGTACTCGATGCCAGAGCGAACAGTTCCGACGTTCTCGATGTCTCCATCGATACAGCGAGCGGCATAGACGTTTCCTAGCGTAGAATCCTCCCAGCCTGGAACAAACAGGGGTAGATCTCGCTCGCTTGCCGCAACGAGCCAACTGTCGGTCGGATCTATCTCGTAGGCGCCCTCGAACCCCCCATTGCGAAGCGCTACGTAGAGAAACTCGTGAGGAAACCGTCGCTCCCCGGCGCGATCTGCGGCAATCCACTCCTTGAGGAGGATCGCCTCCACTCTTCGCATCACTTCTTCTTCTGGGATGCAGGTATCTGTAACTCGGTTGAGTTTACGTCTGCGAAGCGCCTCCTCCTGCTCGGGACTAAGTTGGCGGTATTGTGGCATTCGGACGTAGTGGTCATGCGCGACGAGGTTGAACAGATCTTCCTCTAGGTTGGCCCCGGTGCAGCAAATGGCGTGAACCTTGCCACGACGAATCATTTCAGCGAGGGACAGACCTAACTCGGCCGTGCTCATCGCACCAGCGAGCGTCATCAACATCGAGCCGCCATTACCCAAGAACAACGCATAACCCTGTGCAGCATCCAGCAACGCGGCACTGTTGAAATGTCGATAGTGGTGTTTGATGAAGTCGCTGATGGGCCCCATCTATAGTTTTCCTTGTGCCGGGCGCATGGAGAAGTTTAGCCGAAGAGGGGTACCTGTTGCGTTAAGCAGTGTACGCCTCCCAAGCCAATAAGCAGCTCGCGACAGTCGATCGTCACCATCTCTCGGCCGGCGAAACAATCACCAAGAATCTCCCGAGCGAGGTCGTCCTGCCCGCTCCCGAAGGCCGGTAAGATCACGATCTCGTTGGCAACGTAGAAATTGGCGTAGCTGGCCGGCAGACGCCGGCCTTGATGATAGATAGCATCCGGCATCGGGAGGTCCGTGATCTCCAACGAGCGGCCGTCGGCAAGCGCTACCTCGCTCAGTCGACGTCGGTTCTCGTTCAAGGGTAGATGATTGGGATCAGTGGCATCACTCTCCATTGCCACGACGGCTCGATTCACGCTCACGAAGCGAGCGAGCTGATCAATGTGACCGTCGGTATCGTCACCTTCGATGCCTCTATCGAGCCAGATGAGTTGCTCCACGCCAAATGCGTTCTTGAGCCTGTCCTCAATGGTGGTGCGATTCAAGGTCGGATTGCGGTTCGGATTCAAGAGACATCGTTCAGTCGTCAAAAGAGCGCCGGCTCCGTTAACGTCTATAGCCCCCCCCTCCAACACCATCCCGGGTACGAATCGAGGAATCGAAAGCGCTTTGGCCATGGACTTCGGGATCGCGCGATCCAAGTCGAAGGGTGGGTACTTCTCACCCCAGGCGTTGTATTCAAAGGAGAGCGCCATCAGGGATGCGTCCCGATGATCTCGGGTCAAGAAGATGGCACCATAATCACGGCACCAGGCATCGTTCGTCTGGAATCGGTGAAATATGATCGCATCCGGCGACGCTCGGCAGCGAAGCAATCCGGTAACATGACGTTCGTGGGACTCATCGACAACGTTAATCCGAACGGTCTCGCTCTCCGACAGCGCCTCTACGATGGATGCCATCGCGGTCTCCACGGCGGGAAGGACACCAGGCCAGGTTTTTGCGTTATGCGGCCACGATAGCCAAGTCGCGGAGTGTGTTTCCCACTCAGCGGGCATTAGGTAGCCGAGGCTCGCCGGCCAACTGTCGTAGTCAACTCCCAACGATGAGCTCCGACGGAAAACACGATCATAGCTGGTGCAGTGCTGCCTAGCGGGATCTGATCCGACGGCAGTCTTAGACTGAACGAGGTATGATCGAATCATGAAGCTCCTCCACGCGCTGCTTATCGCCGCACTCGGTGCTAACCCCGTGTTGGCTCAGGCCCCTGAAAAGGGGATGCTCCTTGTGGCGACGCCCGAAATCCGTGATTCTCGGTTTTCGGAAACCGTGATCCTGCTCCTTCACTACGAGTCCGAGGGTGCACTTGGAGTGGCGATCAACCGTCCGACTTGGGTCGATCCCTCGGCAGCCTTCCCCGACATGGACTTTCTGCAAGACTATCGTGGGAGCATTTTCGTCGGCGGCCCCGTAGCTCGAGCCAACGTGCTATTACTGGCAAGAGGACTCGACATCGATATTCCGGATACCGAGCCGATTTTAGAGGACATTTATTTCAGTGCGGACCCTGGGTTTCTCCGTGACGTCTCCGCGACAGCAGATACCGATCAACACCTGCGGTTGTATGCGGGACATGCCAGCTGGGAAGCGGGACAACTCGACCGTGAAATCACTGCTGGACACTGGCTCGTCATTCCGGCGAGAGCCGATATAGTTTTTGCGGAGGAACCGCTGGAGATCTGGCGACAGGTGTCAGCTCTAGAATCCGAAATGACGGTCCATTTGCCAGTGGGGGAATCCGCAGTCGCGTCGCTGCCGTAGTCGACGGGATGCCATACGCCTACTACGCGAAGCTAAAGGCCAGAGACAAGGCAATCTATCGCCGCAGCGACGAGATCGAGAAAATCGATCTCCCGGGCGCTTTTAGTCTCCATCCGCTAGTCGGGCAACTGGAGAAGGCTCTAGGCGCCAAGGACCGCAAGGGGACAGAACGCATTCTCAAGAACTTGGCCAACGCCATGCTTCGCGATTTGGGGCTGGCCCCGGTGACGCTCAAGTTGCTCGCCGCTCGACCGAGTCACGACTGGGGAGAACTGCATGGGCTATACGAACCCGGCGAGGGAAGACGGAAAGCTCGAATCACCGTCTGGATGCGCACTGCACACCACAAAAGAGTGATAGCCTTCAGAACCTTCTTACGAACGCTGCTTCACGAGCTCTGCCATCATCTGGATTACGAGCGGCTGAAGCTAGATGACTCGTTCCATACCGAGGGCTTTTTCAAGCGTGAATCCAGCCTTTTTAAACAGCTGCTACCGAAAAAGACTTCGTAGTCAACCGACCGCCGCGAATCGTAGGAGGGAGGCCCAAGTCACTAGCCAACTCCGGATTCCCCCGGTCGCGCCCTTGCGCCCGGACCACGTCTCAACCAGCCCCACCACAGCCCAGCCGATGCGATCCCGCCTGCTGCGAGCGCACTCGCCAGGGGAATGGAGCTTGGAACATCGTTGAGACTCAGGACCGATGACGCCAGCGCTCCGGCTAGGAACTGGTTGACACCCACAACGGCCGCCGCAGCACCTGCGTGACCTCTGAACCGAGTGAGAACGTGGGCAATAACATTCGAGAAGATAAATGCCATCCCAAACGTGTAACACAACGAGGGAATCAGTATCGCCAATACGCCGCCGAGAAAAATATTTGTGAACAGCCCGACGATGCCAGCCAGAGCCACAATGACGGTACCCATGGACAATAGTTTCGTAATCCCGAGCTTCATTACCAAACGCCCGTTGATAAACGATCCCACAGCGCCCCCGAGCATAACGATCGAGAAGCAGAATCCATACTGGTACGGCTCCAGACCAAGATGTCTCACAAACACAAAGGCCGAGTTGGTAACAAATGCCATCACCCCGGCGTGACCGCATCCCATGCAAGCCATATAGATCAACGCCTCACGATCCCTCAGCACATCGACATAAGCGAAAAAGCGTCGGCTGATGCTCACGTTTCGGTCCGGTCCGCGTGCTCTGCGAAGCAAACCGACCCCGCCAAGGAAACACAGGACACCGACACCAGCCTGCAGCCAGAAAACGAACGACCAGTGCGTAAGCGATGCCACATACCCGCCTATCAGGGGCGCACAGACTGGGGTCATGAAAGCGATCACGGCGACCCATGAGAGCACCCTGGAAGCTTCGGTCCCGGTCCAGTGGTCGAGAATGATGAGTCGCGCTAGGACCATACCCGCCGCGCCCCCTAGCCCCTGGAGAAAACGGCCCACTACTAGACCTGGGAGGTCAGTAGCACTCCCACAGAGAAGACTGGCGAGCACGTAGAGCGTTAGACCTGGAAGCAGCAGGGCGCGCCGTCCGAATCTATCCGATAAGGGGCCGTAGAAGAGCTGCCCCATTGCGAATCCCATCAGAACGGCGGTCATGGTGAGCTGGATGTCGCCGTGGCTCGAACCCAGACCAGCCGCCACGAGAGGCAGTGACGGCACAAGTAGATCGTTAGAAAGCGGCGCCAGTGCGCTCAAGGCCCCCAGAAAGGCGATGAACATCGCCGTCCGGTGTCCGGCTGCTACGGTGGAATGGGTCATTCAAGCGCGGTTTTCGAGAATCCAGATTACGCAGATCACATCGCTGATTCGGATTCCGAACTGCGCTGCCAGGGTAACACGCGATGCAGTGTGCCCCGAAACGGGGAGATCCGTGTAGGATCAGTAGCTGGCACGCGACCGCGATCGGGCGCATCCGACTAATGCACATCGTCATTCTCGCAGTGGGCATGCTCACCCTCATCATGGGACCCGGGCTATGGGTCAAAGCGGTGATCGCGCGCTACAGCCGCCCTGCTGACCGCTACTCGCTAAACGGCGGTCAGTTCGCGCGACAGCTGCTCGATCATCTCGGCCTGACGCACGTGACGACCGAGATGACGGAGATGGGGGATCACTATGATCCCCTCAAGAAGGCGGTTCGCCTCTCGACGGCAAATTTTGAGGGTCGTTCGCTCGCGGCAGTTACGATTGCGGCACATGAAGTCGGCCATGCAATTCAAGACGCCAAAGGTTTCAAGCCCTTGAAGTGGCGGACGCGACTGGTGACCTGGGTTGGACCCGTTGAAAAGGTCGGTGCCGGCCTCCTTATGGTTGCCCCGTTTACAGTGGCACTCACGCGGGCCCCAATGGTCGGGCTGCTCACACTGCTGGGTGGCTTTCTCACCTTGGGATCGGGCGCCGCCGTACACTTCCTAACCTTGCCAACGGAGTTCGACGCGAGCTTCGGGCGAGCGCTGCCTTTGTTGTCGTCGAAGAAACTGCTTCACCCGGGCGACGAACCCGGCGCGCGCAGATTGCTCACGGCCGCAGCGTTGACCTATGTCGCCGGATCGCTCGCAAGCCTGCTGAATATCGCACGCTGGTGGGCGATTCTGAGGCGATGACACCCCCCCAGGGGACACAGGAACCGGCCGCGGACGACCGCAACCAGGTTACGATACCGAGTAGAGGCCATTACAATGCCGAGGCCTCGGCACTTGTAGATCAATGCGTTAGAGGAAGTGCGAAGCTATTCCAACACACGTACCGGACCTGATTGATGGCACTGCGAGACAAAGAAAACTCACTGGATATCCGTAAGGACCCAGCCCCAGGCACAGCGGGCCAGTCGGGGACGCCCCTCCTCTCGGCTGTCGTTGCCTGCTTCGTGCTGTCGGGGTTCGCGGCACTTTTATATCAGACCGCCTGGCTGAGGCAGTTTTCACTAGTGTTCGGAACCAGCGAGCTCGCGGTCGCGACTGTGCTCGCCGCCTATATGGGAGGACTGGCGCTCGGCGCTTCGATCGCCGGACGATACGCGGGAAGGGTGCAGCGCCCCATCCTGGTCTACGGTCTTCTCGAGGCCGGCATTGCTCTATCCGCGCTCGCCGTGCCGCTGTTACTGATGGGCGCAAGAGCGATTTACGCCTCCGCCCTCGGCGGCCTGCCGTCGCCACCTGATGCAGCAGCAGTCGGTCAACCGGTTTTCTACCTCTTGGTGGCGTTCGTAGTACTTGCGATACCTACAAGCTTCATGGGCGCCACGCTCCCGTTGCTCATTCGCTACGCCGTTCGAACAGACCGAGAGGTAGGTCCAAGGGTTGCACTCCTTTACGCGACGAACACCGGTGGAGCAGTCTTCGGCACCCTATTCGCGGCCTTCATCCTCTTGCCGCGGCTCGGTCTTAACGGCACGGTCTGGGTTGGTGTCGCCGTCAACGGGCTGGTTTTCGTTATCGCTGCTCTGCTCGCCAAGCGCGCGTCCGGATTCACCAGCCGCGAAAGTGCGGCGCTAGCCGCATCACCAACTGGCTTCCTCGAGACCTGTGTGCGGCCACTGATCACAGGCACCCGGAGTCGGCGGGAACGTCTAGGCGTCGTCTTCAGTTCTCAGCCAGGGTGGATCCTGCCCCTCATACTGATCTCCGGCGCCGTCTCCTTCATCTACGAGGTACTGTGGACGCGAATGCTCGCCCATGTGATGGGCGGTAGCATCTATGCGTTCGCGACGATGCTCGCCGCTTTCCTGACCGGCATCGCACTCGGGGGTGGCCTCGCCGGTAAGCTAGCGGTCAATCGCGAACGCGCCACGATCGCATTCACACTCGCACAACTCTCGATAGCGCTCTTTTCTGCGAGTGTCTACACGTGGATGGTACCCCTCATTCCCGAGGAGCTGACGACCTACCGGCTGGCGGTGTACGCGGCGCTAGTCATGTTGCCTGCCACGATCTTCATCGGCGCCACCCTGCCGCTCGCCGTCCGCATATTGACCAAAGACGAAACGGAAGCAACCGTCAGCACAGCCCGAATCTATTCGTGGAATACGATAGGCGCCATCGTCGGCTCGATTCTCGCCGGCTTCTACCTAATACCCTCATTGGGATTCGAGGGCACGATCCAATTCGCCGTCGCAACGAACCTGGCCCTCGCACTGTGGGCCGCCACGGTGATCACAAAACCGAAACCCGTTTACGTGGGAATAACCGCCGTACTATTTGCAACCGCGGTCGTCGCTTACAGTCCCTCGCGACCGCAGGCCGTCGTCTCGAGCACCGGCTTCATCCTCCAGTACCTCAACAATCCACGGGAAATCTACTATGGCGTCGGGCGCTCAGCCACGGTCCTGATGGTGGAAGAGGAGGGTTACTATTACCTGCGAACAAACGGGTTACCCGAAGCCTCCATCGCCGTGAAGGGCGCACCTCCGGTTCAGGATCCGGAAAAGTGGTTGACGGCGCTCGCCGTTACCGCGCGACCGAACACGGAGGACATGCTCGTGATCGGATTCGGCGGTGGTGTTGCTCTGGAAGGCGTTCCGCTATCGGTTGACCGTATCGATGTCATCGAGCTCGAGCCGGAAGTCATCGCCGCGAATCGTGAGTTATTGGGTTCGCGCAATATCGATCCGCTCGAAGATCCACGCTTCAACATCGTCATCAACGACGCACGCAATGCGCTTCGCCTGACCGATAAGACCTACGACGCGATCGTTTCGCAGCCTTCCCATCCCTGGACGGCGGGCGCATCCCATCTATTCACCCAGGAGTTTGCGGCAGACGCCAAGAGCCATCTCAACGACGGTGGGGTCTTTGTTCAATGGATAAACTCGGAGTTTGTGGAAGAACGGCTATTGAGAACGTTGGCCGCCACATTGCTGGCCGAGTTCGAGAACGTCAGGCTATATCACCCGGCCTCGCAAGTTCTGATGTTTCTGGCTTCAGACGCCCCACTCGACGTAGAAGCTCAGCTGGCCGGTAGCGGACAACCGTTTACCTCGGACATCATGCACTACAGCCGGCTCGGAATGAACAGCGTAGAGGACCTCTTCGTAGCCTTAGCCATGGACGAGGCAGGCGTTGAGTCCTTTGCTCAAGGTGCCCCGCTCAGCACGGACAACAACAATCTGATGGCAACCGACAGCAACAGCCGGGCCGACGGACTGATGCTGACGGAGCTTTTGGAACTCTTGGATCCTTATGACCCTTTGATCCAGCCCGGCAGTTGGATACACGCGCGTTTCGGGGACACGATCGACTACGGCTATATGGCCCAACGGGGCATCAGTCTCGGCCAGGATGCACGGATCGATAGGCTTGCCGAGGCCATCTCGGACCCCTCAAAGCAGCTTGAGGTGTATGGGTTACTGTATCGAAACAGTGGGCAATTGGACCGTGCCAATCAGGCATTTCAGAGCGCGATCATGACCGATCCGGGAAACATGCAGGCACGTTACTATCTGGTCTGGACCCAGCTTGGCGCGGCTGGCCGAGGAGAGTTGCCCGCGGAGATCCAGTCCGCCACGGACGGCATGGCGGGCCCAGTTACGGCTGTCGTGGAGGGCTGGGGTTACGCGCTTGAGGGCGACTGGCTAGCACTTGCAGAACTCGACGCTGAGCTCGGGCGAAGCAGCATCACGGACGCCTGGTACCCGGTAGCGACCCAGCTGAGGGCCGATTGGCGCACAAACGTTACGGTGAACCAGGAAGCATTTGCCTTCGACGCACTAAGAATGGTCGAACGAGCGCTAGTTGTTGCTCCGGATCGAAACCTCTACTCGCTGCGAGCAGTTAGCGCGCTCACACTCGGTGACCATGACCGAGTGTTGGAAACCTCCCGACTGCTCGCCACTTATGTGCAGATCGACCTCGCAAATGCCGATATCGCGGGTGCCGCCATCACGATTCAGGAATTGGCCCGGATGAGGCAGACCCTGTCGGGGATCAGAAATGGGCTGCGGAGTGGTTTGGTCGTCGCCGACCCGGAACGCATTAGACGCCTGCTTGAGGACGTGAGCGAGCTAATAGAGACCATCGATGATTATCCCAGCGCAACGAACAACTAAACGTCAACGAGTTGCCGTTCTCCTGCTGGTGGCAACGCTGCTGCCCAGGCTACTCCAGGCGCAGGGAGAGGCCAACCGTGACATGCACGGCCCCCCCGACGTCGACTCCTATATCCAGGACCTCCTTAACACGGAACGAGTCGCGGATCTGAGGCCGGACGAGGTCGTGACGGCACTCATGCTGGCCGAGAACGCGATCGTCGCGGATCTGGGTTCCGGCCCCGGAGTCTTCACGATCCCCCTGGCCAGACAGGTGAGCAGGGGCGTCGTTTATGCCGTCGATGTGGAGCCGCGGCAACTCGACGCGCTGCGAGGCAGGGTGATCGACGCAGAGCTCAACAACATCGTGCCGGTATTGGCATCCTACACGACACCCCACCTGCCACCCTCCCATGTAGACCTGATTCTCGTCGTGGATACGTATCGCCACTTGGAAGACCGGGCGAACTACTTTCAGCGACTTCGCTCGATGCTCCGCCCTGGTGGGCGACTCGCGATACTGGAGTACAAGCCGGGGGAGCTCCCCGTCGGACCGCCGATTGTGCAAAAGCTGCCTGAAGGGCATCGCGCGGAAGAGCTTCGGGTGGCGGGCTACAGCCTGCTCAGAACGTTCGATATGCATGAGTACCACGACTTCGAGGTCTGGGTGCCGAGCACGAACTTCTAATTTCCTAGGGTGAAACCCCGACACGAGAATAGTCTCGAACTAGAATCGCTGACGGGTCTGGTTATCACCAGCATGATCGACACGGCGTCCTCACCACGTCTGGCCTGGCCCTGGGCGACTGGTATAAAAACCGCTCGCAGAAGTCTCCATCGAGCGCTACCATTACAGAAGCCATGACGGAGATCAGCCCTTCACAACAAGCGTCTTTGCAACCTTTGCTCGAGGCACTCGTATCCGTCCGGTCACATGTTCCTGACGATGCGATGAGCGCCGGCTTGCTGGGGACCAAGCGAACCGGTCACGGCATACGCCTGCGCGAGGACGGGCTCATCGTCACCATCGGCTACGTGGTCAATGAGGCAGAGGAAATTTGGATCACCTCACAGAATGGCCTAGCCGCCCCAGCCTTCGTGGTGGGAAACGATTTCCAAAGCGGGCTCGCACTAATCAAACCCATGATACCGTTCCCGGGTCCAGTGGCTGAAATCGGAGACGCAAGAACGCTTGGTATAGGCGACCCCGTGCTTGTCGCCAGCAGCGAGGAGGCCGACTCGCAAATCATTGAGGCCCACGTGGTTGCAAAGCAGGAGTTTGCGGGACGCTGGGAGTATGTCCTCGACGAAGCGATTTTCACGGCCCCACCCCACAAAAGTTGGTCGGGAGCCGCCCTGCTGGACCTGACCGGTCGACTGTGTGGGGTCGGCTCACTAGTCATCAGTGGTTTCGCCGTCAACGAAACGCGACGCACAGTAAACATGTTCGTCCCGATCGGCCTCTTGACACCCGTCATCGATGAAATCTGCGAACGCGGCCGGCGGGCGACCCCGCCGCGCCCATGGCTTGGCATGTTGGTCCACGATGAGGACGACGAGCTCACCGTAGTGGGCGTGTACCGTAACTGCCCCGCGGATAAAGCGGGACTACGACCGGGCGACATCGTGCTACGAGTGGACGACGAGCCTGTGCATGGCCTGGCGCACATGTTTCGCACGGTTTGGAGCCTTGGCAATGCGGGCATTGATGTTCCGCTGCTGCTGCTGCGTAACTCAGAACTTGAAGAAACGACCATCAAGTCGGCCGAACGCAGTGAGTTCTTGAGAAAGGGAACCGTACAGTAGCCGCCAGCCGAGCGAACACCTAGGGCTCCGGTTTAGAGCTCTGGCTCGGCTCCACCGGGCAGCGGGACCTGGAACGCGTTGATAGTCAGAGATATCAAGCAGTAATAGCCCAAAATCCCAACTAGATCGATAACGGCCGCCTCACCCAAAATCTCTACCGTGCGGGAATACAGCCCATCGTCCACACCCCGTTGGTCTAGGAGCGTGCGACAGAACTCGTAAACGATCGATTGATCCGGCTCGTCGAGATCGGGCGTCCCACCCACCCGGATGGCCTCCACGGCTTGAGAATCAAGGCCTGCTTCCAACGCGATCTTCTTGTGCACGCACCATTCGAACTCCGAACCCCAGAATCGCGCGACGACTAAGATGGCTAGCTCAGAAAGTATTGGAGGCAAGCACGTCTTGTAGCGCGCGTATTCCCCGAGACGTTGAGCCCTATCGGCGAGTTCCGGTCTCCACAGCCAGATACCTAACGGCCCCACCACGCCGCCCCTGGGTCCGGACTTGATGGCGTCGTAGACCTGCTTTTGGACGTCATTGAGCTGTCCCTCCGACGGCGGATGCATTCTGGGTTTGTTCTCTTCAGTCATGTTCTATGCGACTTGCTAGCCATTGAGAGCAACGCATGATATTCGACAAGAAAGTTACCAACAAACCTGGCGCACTTTGCTATTGTCCGGTTCTCCCGCGATTTCCATTCGAAGGAGATCGAGTTCCTTAGAAATAAGCTCACAGGACCCGTTAACGCCCAAGTGTTTGAGGAGGATCGAATGGTCTCCGACGAGAAAACTGATCAAAATCGCTGGCTCGGGGCCAACCTACTCCCCGGATAGGGGCTAGAACTTCATGGACCCACTTACGCAAGCTGCTCTCGGTGCCGTGGTGGGACAGGCGTGCGCCGGCAAGCAACTCGGAACCGGTCGGGCAGCGCTATGGGGCGCGGTGGCCGGAGCTTTTCCGGACATCGACAGTCTGTTCGCGCATGCGGCGTCAGACGATCCTCTAGTTCGACTACAAACCCACCGGGGATTAACCCACTCTCTCTTCTTCGCCCCTGTTCTCGGGCCCCTGTGGGGGTGGACCTTGTGGCGATGGAAGCGCTCACGAGCAACCCGGGCGGAACTAGAACTGCCCTATTGGCCGTGGCTAATCTTGATCACCTGCGCGCTCTGGTCCCACCCCCTACTGGACTATTGCACGCATTACGGAACTCAGTTACTCAGTCCTTTCACCGATCAGCGCTTCGCACTACCCGCCATATCGATCATCGATCCCCGCTATACCCTGACTCTGTTGTTCGGGTTGATCTTGACTTCCGTCATGCACCGAAAACACACACGATTGATCAGTAGTGCAGCTCTGCTCGTTTCCACCGCCTACATTCTCCTCGGCTTGAAGACTAACCTCGAAGCCGAGGCGTGGGCCCGGAAGGACCTCGAGTCCAAAGGCATCGCCGCATCGGAGATCCACGCTTTTCCAACGATCTTTCAGCTGCCGCATCGCCGCCTTCTCGCCCGAACGCTGGAGGCTGACTACGTCGGCTTCGTCACGATGTCGGAACCCTGCGAAATCGATTGGCAGCCACAGATTCGTTATGACGGGCCGGAGGCCGGAGACATCAGGAACTCCCCGGAGGGTCAGATCTTTGAATGGTTCACAAACGGGATGACCACGGCTTACCGGGAGGGCAACCTATTGATACTCACCGATCTGAGGTATGGATTTACCACGGACGCACGGCAGGGCAACTGGACACTCACCAGCCTGATCACCGAGGCGGGGCAGCTGACCGAGCCGGAATACGTGCGACGTCCTCGCCCGAAACCCTCCAGGAAAAACATCATTGCGCTGTGGGAGGAGGCGTACCCAGGTAGCTGTAGCCGTTTCACGGGGACGCTGAAACTGGATCACTGAGCGTCGAGGCACTTGCGATGACGTTTTGTGCCTGTTTATCCCCGCCCGACCTTGACGTCGGACCGAACTCCGCAGCCCCTGTGAGCCCAACTTGCGACGGGTGCCACCGCGTCTATTGGAAACAGCTGACTGGGGCTTGGTCTGGCCTCGGTGTTCGAGGTCAGACCAATCTATACCTTTATCTTGTCAGGCTCTGATACAGCAGACGGTTGTAGTTCTCCGGATTCATGAAGCCGCCGCCATGGGATTCGTCGAACTCCGCTGTCGGGCGCGCCGCGACGGCCTCGTCCTCCGACAGACCCTCATCGATAAGCTTCCGCATGCTTTCTCTCGTGATCCGCAGAATCTGTAGCCAGTCCCTCAGATCGTCCGGCGTGGCGAGTGGACCATGGCCCGGAATGATCTGGGCATTGGGGCCCGCCATAGCAAGAACCCGGTAGCCGGCCGCAATGATCCCATTGATGTTGCCGTTACTGTCCACATCGATGAACGGATAAAACCCGTTGAAGTAGGTGTCACCCATGTGAAACACGTCAGCATTCTCGAAGTGAAGAATGACATCGCCGTCGGTGTGGGCGGTGCTTACATGGAAGGCCCGAATGGTCTCACCATTCCAGTGAAAGGTCATTTCGTCATCGAATGTGACGATGGGTACCGCAGCAGCAGGCGCGGGTGGGATCGACGCGTCGAAGATCTCCATGAACTGCTCCGTCGTCAGCCGAACCCGGGTATTGTCGTGGGCTACGATGATAGCCCCGGCGTTGCCGAACGCCTCGTTACCCCCCGTGTGGTCCCCATGCCAGTGAGTGTTCAGCAGAAACTCGACATCGTCATCCGTGACCTCCGAGATCGCAGCCATGATCTTATCGCTGAGCGGCGCATACTGATCATCAACCAGGAACGCGCCATCCTCGCCGACGGACAAAGCCAGGTTTCCTCCAGCCCCAACCATCATGTAGAGACCGTTCGAAATCTCGGTGGTTTGGATCTGGACCTGAGAAAAGTCCTGCTGGGCCCAACTGATTGGCGCCACGAGCGCTGCCAGGAGAGCTGTGGATAAACGTGTCATGGATGTCTGCTCCCTTCTCGGTGGATTACTAGACGACGGTCGTGTGCGAGTGTACCGCAGAAATCAGAATCCGTCGCCAGTGGCAGACAATTGAGTCCGGGACGAGCAGACCTACGCTACGTCCTCTAAAAAATTTGCTGCCGAAAGGCCGCTTTTTTTTAGCTGGACTAGGTCTTGAATGCTTCGTCGATGACAAAGAGATCCGTCAAAAGCGCTCTTAAGTGGATGGATGCATTAACGTTGTCGATCAACATCGAACTGACGTCTGGTTGCGCCATGACCAGCCTTATCAAGCCGCGCGCTTTCTTCGCATCCTCCTCGACAGCTTGGAGAAAATCCTCTGACGCACCGAGGTCCGCCTCCTGAAGCTCAGCAGCTGACCTGACCTCAGACCCCAGCACTTCCAGTGCCGCCTCCATCTTGTGAAGGGATTCCCGGAGCTCGAACCCAGCACCCGAGCCGCTCGAGTCTCTATCGGTATCTCGCCCTTGCGCGGCATACGCCAGCATGAACTCATAACCGGACTCGATGGTGTCGATACTTTCACTCAAGCTCAATGTGTTCTCCTAAGTCAGCGTGATGGAGCCATCCCGCGGTGTTGGGGAGCGCCTTATTTATCCAGCCGCCACCGGTCTGGGTCGTGATGTTTCTCGTACTCCGACCGAGTAATCCAGCCGAAAATCATGGATCGTGTGAAGTGGAGTTTCTCGGGCCGCAATGCGAAATAAACATGCGCCATCAACATGGTGATCAACAGCAACGAGGCCAGATCATGCAGAACATAAATGATGCCCCAAGTCCTCTCCGCCAGCCAATACGGGTCACGCTCCCACCACGGTGTGTCAATCTTCACGATCATCAGGCAGCCGGTCACGATCGTGATACCGATCACCAGCGTAAACAGATGATGGATTAGTTTCTGTGCGAGAGAGTACTTCCCGGACGACCCGGGTGGACTCTCCGTCATTCTCAGCGTCCACCGCGCGAGATCAACCCCATTCCGCAGATCTTCCATTCCGACCCACATCGAGCGCAGATCCTGCCACACCGATGCCCTGACAGTATGAAAGAGCACCAAAAACGTGAGCAGGATCCCCGTTATCCAGTGAATATCGACCCAAGCAAACTCCCAGCCCAAGATCGGGAGAAAGGCTGTCCCCAAGAGAATCACGACAGTGGCCGCCAGGCCCCAGTGAAACAACCGGTCGGTGAGAGCGTGCCGGATCAGCTTTTGGGCTGCGTGCGGGCCACGGTCATCGAATCCCTCAACGCTCACGGCTCACTTCTGCTTTGGAGACAACAGCCAGCGGTACAGCATGTGAGCGGCGATAAACGCCGCTCCGGCACCGAAAAAGACAGGCAGAAGGTCCCAGGACATACCTTGGAGTATCTCCTGACCCCAGACATTTCGGCTGACCCGAAGAAGCTCCATTGGTCTACCGGTCGCAGAACCTCGTCAGGCGTCGCGGATGGCGCGTTTGACGAGGTTCTCCAACAGCGGAATCTTGAAGTGGTTGTAGTTCAACGGCGTCGCACCGCGCACCGCCACCTGTCCGGCCAGCGCCGCAGTCTGCTCATCCGGCGCACTCCCCGTCACCACCTCCTCCACCACAGTCAAGCGCTTCGGCACACACTGCACCGCCCCCGCCGCCATGCGAATCCGCGAAATACTGCCTCCCTCCACCACCATCGCACTGGCAATGTTCACCAGTGCAAAGTCCCAGGTATTGCGATCCGCCACCTTCTCAAAGTAAAACCGTGACCCCGCCCACGTGTTCGGTATCCGAATCCCTGTCAATAAATCCCCTGGCTCCAGTACCGTCATCCGCTCAATGTCCACATCAGGCCCAATGAAAAACTCCTCCGCCGGAATCTCTCGCTCACCCTCCGTGTTCTGAACCACCATCCGAGCATCCAACACCACCAACGCCGGCGCGGTGTCCGACGGACTCACCGCCACACACCGGTCCGCTCCCCACAGACAGTGCTCGCGATTCTGTCCCTCGGGGGTGTCCGCATAACACGTCGTACCCCCCGCTCGATAACAATCCGTCCCATAACGGTAGTACCAACAACGGGTGTCCTGGCACAGATTTCCCCCAATCGTGCCCGTGTTTCTGATCTGCGGACTCGCCACACGACGCGCCGCATCCGAAAGCACCGAGTAGCGCGACTGAATCAGCTCGCTACTCTCAATCTCCGTCAGCGTCGTCAGTGCGCCAATCTCAACCCCATCCCCGGTCTCGCGGATCCCGCGCAACGCCTCAATCCCACTCAAATCCACCACCGCGTTCGCGTACTTCGCCCGGTCCTTGAACCAGTCCAGCGTGTCGTTACCTCCCGCCAGCGCCCAACCGTCTGGTCCAAATCGGCCTAATAGCTCTACCGCATTCTCCACACTATCGGGCTGGTAAAGCTCAAATGCTCGCATCATGTCTTTGGACATGGCTCCGCTCCTCTACGCTGTATGTATCTGCAGGACCCGGTTCGACTGGGACCGACCCGCACTGTGATTGATAATCATGTCAGTCGTAAAACCTGTGGCTTCTCAGGCTCTCGCTGCTCTCATCACGGAGTTCAGATAATGGTCATAGGCCCCGCACCGACACAGATTCCCCGCCAAGGCCTGGCGTGCCTCCTCGCGCGTGGGACTCGGATTCGACTCCAACAACCCCACCGCCGACATCACCTGCCCGGGCGTGCAAAAACCACACTGCGGACCCAACTCATCAATCATCGCCTGCTGCACCGCGTGCAACTCCCCGTTCGGACCCTCCAAACCCTCAATCGTCCTGATCGCTCGACTCCTAACCGTGTGCGTTAGCGTCGAGCACGAGTACGTCGATACCCCATCCAACAACACCGTGCACGCACCACATTCGGCCCGATCACACCCCAGCTTCGTCCCCGTCAGACCCAGCTTGTACCTCAGCGTCATCGCCAACGTCTCATACGGCAACACGTCCACTCGCCGTATCTCTCCATTGACGTTCAAACTCATCAGCCGCTCCACACCCCCAGGCGCACTTACCCCCCCAGGTTGCTCCGGCGTACATCCCGCCATTCCTCCAAACACGTACCCCGCCGAGCTCACCACCGCGCCCGAGGCAATCACCCCCTTGATGAACTGCCGCCGTGAGGCGCCCGTACGGCCCATCGCACCCAGCACCCCACCGTCGTCCAGCCGTGGCTCGCCGGCCCCTAGCCCTAAACCCGTTACACGACCCTTCTCGTTTGTCATCGGAGACCCCCCTTCAGGATCTTCGCCACTCCCTATAACCCCAACTATAGATCCTTACCGCGCCGGCAGACAATAGCCCTCAGAGGTGTCAGCCCCATCGTTGACACACCCCGCGCTGTTCCTGAGATAATCCCGCCCGCGACATGCTTGGTGGAACCAGAAGGACCAGGAAAAATGGCGAGAAGACAGAGAATCTCGGGGCCCGACATCCCGGAGCACGCTAATCCGTTTCCAGCCTGCGTGAAGATCGGCGACTTGGTTTTTTCCGCCGCAATCGGGGGTCACGACCCGGAGACCCACGAGATTCCCGAAGACGAGGAATGCCAGATCGCGAACGCATTCCAGACGATGCACAACATGCTGCGAGCCGCTGGCGCGTCTCCGACGAATGTCGCCAAGGTGACTGTCTATGTCGGCGACCGTTCCATACGACCCAAGGTGAATCCCCATTGGGTAGCGATGTTCCCCGATGAGAACGACTGCCCCGTAAGGCACATGGTTCCATCCGATATGCCTCCCGGCCTTCATATTCAGCTGGAATTCGTCGCCGTGCTCTAAGCATTCACCGGAAAGTACTCACATGAACCCCGAACTCGACCAGCTTGCCCTGGATCAATTGTTTTTGAATGCGCGAAGCTACAACAGCTGGTTGGATGCGCCCGTCACGGATGAGCAGCTTCGAAAGCTCTATGACATTCTCAAGATGGGCCCGACGAGCTTCAACTGCTGTCCTGCGAGATTCGTTTTCCTGAGAACAACGGAGGGAAAAGAACGAATCAGACCACACTTAAGACCGAATAACGTCAACAAAACGCTGACCGCTCCCGTGGTCACGATCATCGCTCATGACATGGAGTTCTACGAAGAAATGCCCAACCTTGTGCCCCACAGCTCCGACGTCCGGGATCTTCTCTCGGACAATGAGGCACTGATAATGAACACCGCCTTTCGCAACGGCACGCTACAGGGCGGTTACTTCCTGCTGGCCGCACGCGCCATAGGGATTGACTGTGGCCCCATGTCCGGCTTTGACAACCAGGGCGTCGATGAGGAATTCTTTCCGGACGGGCGTTTGAAATCGAACTTCATCTGCGGCCTCGGACGGGGCGATCCGGAAAGCGTCTTCGATCGGCTGCCACGCTTACCCATGGAAGAGGCCTGCACGTTTCTGTGACTAGATGACCTCCAGCGGCGGCTCGTCCAGCGCCGCCGCTTGCTCCATCAGCGCAAGCACATGTTCCTCCCAGTACTTGTTCTCTGAAAACCAAGGAAAGGCTCGCGGAAACGCGGGATCGATCCAGCGCCTGGCAATCCATGCTGTGTAGTTAATCATTCTCAGTGTGCGAAGTGCCTCAACCAGATGCAGCTCACGGTAATCGAAGTCGTAGAACTGTCCGTATCCCTCCAGGAGATCTCTGAGCTGGAGCGTACGCGACTGACGCTCACCAGATAGAAACAACCAGAGATCCTGGACGGCTGGGCCACTCACGCAGTCATCAAGGTCTACGAAGTGCGGCCCGTCATCCGTCCAAAGCACGTTACCAGGATGGCAGTCGCCGTGAATCCGAAGCTGCCTGACCTCACCGGCACGTGCAAATGCTTCTGTCACCGCGACAAGTAACTGGCTCGTGATAGCGCGATAACTATCCACGAGGTGCTCGGGCACCCAGTTGCTTTCAAGCACATAATCTGAAGCCTCTTTGCCCATGCGCCCTACCGAGATGGTTTGACGGTGTTCGAAACGCGCGATCGCGCCAATCGCATGAATACGCCCCACGAACCGCCCCATCAAGACGCGTTCCTCCGCACGACCCAATTCGGGCCATCGCCCACCCTGTCTCGGGAACACCGCAAACCGAAAACCTGCATGATCGTGGAGTGTCCTGCCGTCGATCTTAAAGGGTGCGACGATGGGCAGATCACGCTCGATCAGCTCATGTGTGAACCGGTGCTCTTCGATGATCCCCTTGACCGACCAACGCAGCGGGCGATAGAACTTCACCACGACGAATGCGCCATCTTCCGTACCGAGCTGATAGACCCGGTTCTCGTAGCTGTTCAGGGCCAGTATTCGCCCGTCGCAGCGAAAGCCAACGCTCTCGGCAGACTCGAGGACCACGTCGGGAGTGAGCTTTGCGTAGGGCAGTTCTGGCGGCATGTGATCCTCGCGTTGTAAGCGGTTTACCGCTCGAGCTTCGACCCGTAGGTTGCACCCATGATACTGACCTCCACTCCAGCTAGCACTGTGGTTCTTGCGACGCTTACTATTATCGAGTTCGCGTTCAACTCGGTGCAGTGCCGCATCGCACTAGCTAAAGAACTCATCGACACGGCGAGCTTCTGAAGTATCCAGGTAAACTCAGACGCCTCGGCTAAGTGTTCTGGTTCGCTGCACAACCGGTGGCGTGGCGTTTCTAGCCGAGGCGGCAACCGTACGGCTTGTTCTCGCCTCGTTGGCCATACGGGGCCTAATCCGGCTCGTGCTCACCCATGAGAACCCGCAGACCGCCAGCTGATGCCAGGAAGAGACCAACCTGATAGAGTCGCCCGCCATGAGCCATCCCACTATCAACTTGCTGCTCACCCGGCGCTCGGTTCTCGCGAAAGATCTCGGTGAGCCAGGGCCAAATGATCAGGAACTCCAAACCATTCTTCGAGCCGGTCTTCGGATCCCGGATCACGGACGGGCGGAGCCCTGGAAGATTCAGGTGCTCGATGCGTCCGCTCAACTCGCGTTGGGAGAGTTCTCAGCCACGCTGTTTCGAAGTGAAAACCCGAAAGCCAAAGATGTGCTAATCGAGTTTGAGCGCGAACGCCCGCAGCGTTCCCCCGTTTTGCTCATCGTAAGCTTTCACCCCAACAAGCAGAAGCTCGCGAAGATCCCCGAGGTAGAACAACTGCTCTCAACAGGTGCCGTGTGTCAGAACATCCTCGTCGCGACTCAAGCGCTTAGCTACAACGCGCAGTGGGTCACGGACTGGCCTGCTTATCACCCTGAGATACGCCGTTTCCTGGGCCATGACGAGAGGACTCAGATTGTCGGCTTCATCCACATCGGCACCGCTGCAGAGCCGCCGAAAGAGCGTCCCCGACCAGACTTAGACTCGATTGTCAGTGAGTGGAAACCAAGCTCATAGCGATTAATCGACGGCCCCGGGAAACGCCGTCACAACCTCATCCAGGGTCCGCTGCAGTGTAGAGTCGTTCCGAGAAAAGGAACATGGTTGCGACCGGCCGTGTCTACTCTCAGAAATCAGTCCGCCATAACGTAAATGATGCGAGTCATGACACCTTGATCGTTCGTCGTGGTAATGGTGAGCGTGTCACCACGCCTCTCGTACTCGGACTCCAGGGTGACCCCCACATCACGTGGATTTAGAGCCAACATGAAGTGTCGGATCAATCTACTTCCCGAGACGTTGTAGCTACCAGCGTTGGCACGAAATGTACGGAAGGACGCGAGCGCCAGCTCGTCCGAGATGAGCCCCACGCCCTCGGGAGTATTCGGCCTCTCCCCGAAGTTACCGACCACGCTGTAGTGCTCCTCCGAAAAGATAATCATCGACTGAACGTCCGCATAAATACCGGGGTTCTCGCCCCCCGTGACTACGACCTCCATGACCCGCCACGCACCGTTCAACGCAGCTTGGGCGTGGCCGACCCCGGACAGGCTAGACCCCATCATTGCGATTGCCACCATCACCAGCTTCTTCATGAACATCCTCTCAATTAAGCCAGCCGCCCCACAGCGAGTCGTCAAGCCCTGCTTCCTAGTTCGAGCCAGACAGGAAGCGTCGCGTCGCCTCAGGATCACAATCAAACGGCTGCGACGGCAACTGGGGCGAGTAGATAAGATCCCTAGAATGGGTGAGCGGCTCGGCAATATATTCCGGATCTTCCAACATGAAGTCGACTGCAATCCGCGTGCCGTTCTCGATCAAACGGTATCGCTCCACCACATGCTTCTGCATTCCTGATGGCACACCGATCTGATACGGGGAACGATGGTCGGTGAAATTACGAGTATCGACCATCAGCGTGTCCCCATCCCAGCGACCGGTGGAGTGGCCCGCTCGGAAGCGCTCGCTAAGGTCGGGATGCCCTCGCCCATCCATGTAAATAGTCCGCGTTTCGTCCCAATAGTCGGTGCGTATGGTGATGGTTTGGTCATCGTTGAATATAATTTCCACCGGATACAGGTTGCTCGAGATGAGCATAGCGGGCGTCGGGCGTCCGACGCACGTGGCTTCTGGATTCTCCGGAGACAACGGATCATACTCGGCCTGAGCCTCCCGCCCCCTCTCAGTCAGCTCGAGGTTCGCCTGAAAGAAACCATCGAACCCGCCCGGGTAGCTGACAAGCTCGGACGAGTTTGCCATCCACTTCCCGTCCAGGCTTGTCGTGCTGGTGGTAACCTCGACCCGGTAGGCCCCGGTAGCTCCGATGACTCTATCTTCTTTCTCAACCGACTCCGCAATCCCGTAGGGTCGTCCGTTGATTGCGGGATGCAACTCCACAGTCACCCGGTCACCCGCCACCAGGGTGTCCCGCGCCCAGCCCCTACGCTGCATGGTGATCGTGGAGCCCATCTGCAGTTCCCACTCCACGGCTCCACCGGCCACTTCCGTGGTCTCCATGGTGAAGTAGGCGTGGGGATTGCGCCAGTAATATCCCGTGACAGTTCCGTCCAGGACGATCGCGTTCTCCATGTCGAGACCGGCATCACTATGGTGACCAAAAACGAGGGCAGCAGGCGCAAATACCGCCACGAGTGTCGTCAAATACTTCACGAGTCATCTCCGTTAGAGATGGTGCGAGGGGCCAGTCCTATCTCTTTTCTCAAGTCACTCGACAAATGGCCGTTCGCTCACAACTTGTTCCGTTAACGACCCTACTCCTCTCTACTATATTCGAGGTACGCATAGCACTCATATTCCAAAAGACGGGCATTCTCTTCCTGCCGTCGGTACAACGGCATGCGCATCTGCCAGGTTTCGGTGAAGATCTCCGGATCTTCTATGGTGACCTCATACAGAATGTGATCCGGACCAGTGCGAGTGTAGCGCTCCACAACATGCAGATCTTCGCTGTGATAGTTGCCCGATCTATCTAACCACGTCTGATCCGTAAAATGGATTACGTCAACGACGAGCGTGTCACCCTCCCAGTAGCCACGGGAGTCCCCCATCCATAATCGCTCCACTGGATCCTCAACATGATCACTGTCGAGATAAATATTGCGTACGGTATGCGCGTACTCGTACAGGATCGAGATCTGGGTTGGAGTCTGAACGACCTGGAATGGATAAGGCATATAAGTAATGCGGGGCACGCCAACCATTCTGCAATTCGCTTCCGTGTCCGCGGTGAGGCGATTTTGATGGTTCTCCTCTCTCTGGACGAGGGCAGATGGTCGGTATGGAATCTCGTTCCCCACAACCACGCTCTGTCCTGCCGGGACGCCCAATTCTGCTGTATGGTCCTGGATGTTCCAAACGGCCGCGTTCACAACCTGCCATATACCCTGTAAGTTTGGGTGACCAAAGGATGTTCTAGGCACGGTGTAAGCTTCGCCCGCCTGATCTTGAGCCTGTCCGGCAACAGCCAGCAGCATGAGTGATCCACCGACCACGAGCATTACGCGGCGCGAGTTCATTGCTGCACCTCAATGGCTTCGCGCGCCTCTTCCGGACTTATCCCCGGATAGGGAGTAATGCCGACTGTGCGATAGACCTCCATCAAGCCCTCGTTATTTTCATAGCACGCGCTTTCAGGCATTTCGAACCCCTCCACGGCGTTACGCCTATAGGGAAATACTACAGTGAAATGTCTCGTAAATACGTTAGGGTCATCGATCGTAGCCTCGTAGTGGATCGTGTCCGGGTCGATAAGAGTCAGGCGCTCGATCACGTGCGCGTCCTCCGTATAGAACGTGCCGCTCTGGTCCAACCAGGACTTCGCGTTCTGATTTGTCGTCTCGATAACCAACGTATCACCTTCCCAACGCCCACTCGAGACACCCTCCCAAAGACGGATGTTGTCTCCCACAGGGGGGCGGGGCCCCAGCGGGATGACGCGATAAGTATGCGTGTTACCAGTCAGAATCACGAGATAGTCAGGTGTTTGGAGTAGCTGACGCTCCTCACCGTGGTACATATTATTGGGCACACCGGAAAGGAAGCACGCCGCATTGTGATGGATGTACCGCTGGGGGTGCTCGCCCCTTCGCGCCTCGGCCCACGCACGCATCGGAATCTGCCCGTCCGGCGGATCCACGATCACCGCGGGACCTCCAGAGAAGTCGAGCCCCTCACCGTGTTCTTCAAGGTCTTCATAGGCACCACCGATATCGCCATTTGGAAGACGCCAGTAGCCAGCCAGTTTGGGTCGACCGCCCGTAGTTCTCGGCGGATCGAACGATGCCGCAGCCTCCAGCGCGCATCGGTGGAACACCGCGGGCACATTATCGGGACAGATAGACTGGGCAACCCAATTCTGGGAGAAGACGAATGACGCAGGCAGCAACAAGGTGATAATGGCCGCCGAAGCCGCCATTATCCTGGAGAGAAGCTGCGTTCTCACGTGTAATCTCCTTACTGGGACTGAGCCTTCGAGTTAGTTTTTATAGTCTCAACAGTCGAGATTTTGGATAATAAGCGAACGCGCCTGGATCACCTAAGATTTCTAGCAAAACCAGTGTACGAAATCGCCAGCTCCGGGTTTCAGACGGGACGTTAGGTATATCAGCGGATTGAGATACCCTGTAAAATTTCTGATACGTTCTACGTGAAGAACCCCAGGAGATACACGATGGGCCGTCAATGCATCGCAATCCTCTCGACTGGATTTGGACTGTTGTCTCTATCCGCCTCTTCGTTCGCCCACCATGGGACCTCCATCGTTTACGATCTGACGAATTCG
>Ga0310121_10001049_pt1 | contig 29209 bp, 30 predicted proteins | sample CB27_Tmax_986_MG_FD_203504 | JGI IMG/M metagenome (GOLD analysis project Ga0310121, IMG submission 203504) | Marine microbial communities from Western Arctic Ocean, Canada - CB27_Tmax_986 | ecosystem: Environmental > Aquatic > Marine > Oceanic | place: Canada: Western Arctic Ocean | collected... | reverse complement strand
GGCCGGAGCGAAGGACTCGGCGCAATCTCGACGAGCTTCTGGTGGCGGCGCTGCACACTGCACTCGCGTTCGCCGAGGTGGCCGACGGCGCCGGTTGCGTCCCCAATCACCTGCACTTCTAGGTGGCGGGCGCGCTCGATCAACCGCTCCACGTAGAGCGCGTCGTTGGCGAAGGCGGCCCCGGCTTCCGATGCCGCCCGGGCGTACGCCTGCTCGACGTCGTCCGCCTGGCCAACCACCCGCATCCCGCGACCACCGCCACCGCCGATCGCTTTGATCACCATCCGAGCATCCTTGTCCTGCGCGGCGAGCGCGGCAAAGAAGTCCTGCGCCTGATCCAGGCTGACCGCGCCGTCGCTTCCGGCCAGCACGGGAATGCCCTGCTCTTCAGCCAGCGTGCGCGCGCGAGCCTTGTCGCCGAAGAGTTGCAGCGCCTCGACGGAAGGACCGACAAAGATCAGGTCGGCCGCGGCGCAGGCTTCGGCAAGCGCGGCGTTCTCGGCGAGGAAGCCATAGCCGGGGTGAACCGAGTCGCAGCCGTGCTGCAGCGCCGCGTCGACGATCTGATCGATGTCGAGATAGGCGGCAGCGCCACTGCCACTCAACGTGTGCGCCTCACCGTTGCGGACGTGAAGCGACTGAGCATCGTCTTCCGAGAAGACCGCCACGCTGTCGATCTCGAGTTCCTGCGCGGCGCGGCTGATCCGGATCGCGATCTCGCCGCGGTTGGCTACGAGCAGCTTTCTGAGACTCATGCCCTGATCCTCACTCTGTCCGAAACCGACTCTGACAATTCAGCAACGCACGCTGCCCGACCACAGACTGGAGACTCTCAGGCCTAATCCGCTGAGGCGAGCGGTTGCGGTGCTCCGTGTTGCGCGGCAGGGATCGGGGCCAGCACCTCCTCGGGCACCGTCTGCGGCCGCCCCGCCGGCGGCTCGCCACCAGATCGGCGACGCTGGTCGACGGGGCGCGGCAGGCGGCTGGCGACCCAAAAGAGCATGGCGGAGAGCCCAGACGCGATGGCAAACATGACGAGCGCCCAGTCGTACGAGTTGGTCGCGTCGAAGATCGCCCCGGCCACCGCAGGGCTGATCAGGAGGCCGATCGTCTCGAGGAAGAAGGTGGCCCCAAGGATGGTCGCGAAGTGCGTGACGCCGAAGGCGCGGATGAGGAGAAGCGGCTCGAGCAACGGCCCCCCAGCGTGACCAAGGACGAAGAACACGATGAACAAGGTCAGCACAACCGCGCCGCTCTCACCGAGCAGAAGGATGACCATGGACAGCGTCAAACAGCCGCCGAAGAGAATGCCGCTGCGCTCCACGCGCCCCAACCGCCCCACAACGGTGCCGAAGATCAGCAGAGCCATGATCCCCGCGGCGGAGGTGGCAGCGACCAGGGCGGCCGCGAGCCCCGGCGAGATCCCTACCAACTCATAGTACGGGATCGCGTGGACCATCCAACCAACGACGCCGTAGAAGAACGCCATCATCGCCAGTGTTATGACCCAGAAGATCGGCGTGCGGATAGCCTCGCCCACGGTGAGATCGGCACGGCCGTCGGGATCCCGTGCGTTGACGTCGGAGTCGGGTAGGGGCTGGAGTTCCTCAGCGTCGGCTGGGGGCTGGTCGCGCACGATGAAGAGCGCGATGGGCAGGAAAAGCACCGCGATCAGCACACCAGAAAAGACGAAGGCCCCGTCCCACTCCACCGCATCGATCACGACGCGAATGACTGGAACCATCACGACCGCCCCCAGCCAGAGGCCCGCGCCGAGAATGCTGACGGCGGTGGTGCGCCGGCGGTGGAACCAGCGAGCCACGAGCACCTGGAAGGGGATGTAGAAGATCATCTGCCGCACCACGGCGTTGATCGCGAGGAAGACGTACCACTGCCAGAGAGCGCCGGTGGTGGCGAGCAAGAGGTAGCTGCCGGCGGTCAAGGGGGTCCCGATCAGGATCACGCGTCGGGGTCCGACGCGGTCGATCAGGCGTCCGATCATCGGCGCGGAGATGCCGCTCACCGCCATCGAGACCGAGAAGCCGAGCGTGACTTCCGCGCGCGCCCAGTTGAACTCCGATTCCAGCGGATCCACGAAGAGGCCGAACGACGAGAAGGCGATGCCGTTGCCGACGGCCATGCCCACGACGGACGCAGCCAACAGCCACCAGCCGTAGTAGCTGTGGCTGAAACGAGCCGGGCGGCGCAGAGCGAGCATTGAGCGAGTGTAGGGCGAGCAGCCCGCAGCTTGAATCAGCCGTCGGTGTTGGCGTGCGCCTTTCCGGCCGCCGTGACCCAGCGCGAAAAGACCCCTGAACGCAGCTCAGCCCGGAGACGAATCTCCGGGCTGAGCCACTGTCTACCGTCAGCCCCGGCTTAGGGGTTGTGGAAGGACTGATGCGGGTCGGCGCAGGGGCACTCAGGCCCGTCCAGCCGCATCATCTGAATGTCGAGCGCCGCTTCGTCCGCTGCCGACGGACCGTGGTCCTTGACGACCAGACGCACATTCGCGCCCGTTGGGTCGACCAACGTGCCCGGCACAAGCACCTGGCGGCCGGTTCCGTCGTCGGCGACGACGGCCTCGCCCACGGTGATCGTGGCGTTGAACGTCAACACGCCATCCGCGTCCGCGACGCCGCCGGCCACGTTCATGGCAAGATCGAAGACCGATCCCGGCCCGTGAGCGGACGGGTTGTCGACGTTGGGCTGATCGATCAGGGCCCAGACCGAGTACGCGTTGCCCGCGATCAACTCACGATCGACGATCGTGATCTGAATCGCTGTGGCGGTCCGCGTCACGGTGGACTCTCCGTCGGTCTCCTCGCCGATGTTCTCGGCGGCGACCTCCGCTGCGCTCTGGAACACCTCAAGCGAGGAAACCGTGGTGTTCGATCCGTCGCTGATGGCCGCCTGCACGTCCCATGCGAAGCCGTCCCCGGTCGACTCGGCGTCGGTGGCATCGGTTTCGAACGACCCAATCTGGGCGATCAGCGCGTCGCCGACGAGGGAAGGACCGTGGTCACGAATCACGAGGTGGATGGTGGCGGTGATCGGGTCGGTCAGCGCACCCGGAATTGGGCCACCGGGCATCGGGCCGCCGACGGTCAGGCTGGAGCGGAACGTCGCCGTGCCGGCCGCGTTCGCGATTTGCCCGTCGCCGAAGAGCACGGTGTTGCCCGGCACGCCCAGATCAGCGCCGCCACATGCCACGGCGCATTGAGTCGGATCGTTCCAGATCACCCACCACATGGTGTGGGCGTTGCCAGCGATGAGGTCATCGCCGGGGCTGGCCGTGATGCTCGCCCCGTCAAGGCTGCGGGTGAACGTCGCCGCACCCACGACCACTGTGGCATCGTTGAAGAGGAAGAGATCCGTCGACAGGACGCTGCCTGTCGGCACCGTCAAGTCGGTGGCGGCCGCGGCGACGATGAAGACGCCAGTGCCGCGACTGATGAGGAGGGCGGTTCGCAACCCGTCCGGCAGCAAGGCCGAGTCAGACGACCAGGCGCCGGCGGCAAAGACCCAGACGGCCGTGAGCTCCGCGTTGCCCGCCAGGATCGCCGTGCTCGTCGTGTCCACGCCGAACCAGCCGATGAGGTTCCCGCCGGCCGCCAAGGCGACGTCTGTCGAGTTGGCCGTCTCGGCCGGAGCCGCTTGCGCGACAGTCAGCGAGTCGGCGCCCGTGGAGGCGCCGGTGTCGGCCGGCTGCTGGCCGGGCAGCGCCAGTGACACGCCGAAGACGAGGGCGCCCATCGCCATCGTCAAGAGAAATAGTCGGAATCGATGCATACCTATCTTCTCCCAGGCTTCTTCGCGCAGACAGATCCCTTGACCCGCGCGCGTGGGTTCTTTGCTCCGTAGCGCTGGCTGTCAATGGAAGCGCTGACGCGATGGTCGTCGGCACAGCCGCTGGCTCGTGCCAGTCCGGGTGTGGTGACCACGAGTCGGACCCGGGTACCCCGTCCGATCCCTCAAATCTTCCTCGCGGAGAGGAGGCGTGGATATATCATTGGCAAGCGTCTATTTCATCGATCGATCGTCAATGAACTAATTGAACACAGCACGCGTGGCAGCGGGGTCCGGGCGTGACCGAGTCCGCCCGTGGCGCTCAGGCCTTCTCCACGTCTCCCAGCGGAGCCCCACGCCAGACGGTGCGGCCCTCGAATTGGATCACCTTGCCGAATGTGGGGTCCGCGGCAAGAAAATGCCCGCCGGCGACATACGCATCCCGCCGCAACGCCTCAGCAACCAGCGCCCGCCGCGAACGGGCGGAGAGCGTCGCGTCCACATCGACGAGCGGCGACCAGTCGGTCTGAGTGAACTGCAGGGGATGGTGAGCCGCGTCCCCCATCAGCAGCGCCGACTCCCCTGCCGACTGCACCAAGACCGTCACCGATCCCGGCGTGTGCCCGGGCGTGTGCAGCAGCGTCACCTCCGACGTCACGGTCTGCTCCGGGCCGATCAGGTCCATCAGACCGCTGTGCTCCAGTGGTAGCACCGCTTTGCGCACCATCTCCACCAGAGGGCCGTCGCCGCTGAGGAACTCTGCGCCGGTGAAGTGTTCCCAGTCCGCCTGCTGAAAGAGGTAGCGCGCGTTGGGGAAGGTCGCAACGGGTCCGTCGTCCGAAGGGCGGGTATTCCAGCCCACGTGGTCCATGTGGAGATGCGTAGGCAGGACGAAGTCGATATCGGCCGGCTCCAGATCGAGCGCGGCGAGCGAGTCGAGCAGATGCCCATCGCCGAAGCGCCAGATGCCCCAGAGTCCGACCCCCGCGTCGACCAGGATCGTCTGCCCTTGGCTTCGAATCACGTACGTCAGGACCTGGGACTCCTGGTACTCGCTGGGGTCGAGCTCACCCAGGTGGGGGCGGAACGCGTCCGGCGGGATCTCTTGACGCTGCGCGTCGCGTAGGAAGCGGCCCGGTGCGATCCGATAGTCGGCGTCCCGCGCAACGGCGATCTCCGCGCTACCCAGCTTCAGTCTCTCCGGCATGGCGACCCTCCCCGATCAGAACCCTCACCCCGTCGTGCGCAGCACTCGTCATCACCCGCTAGGGGCGTTGCCGTACAGCCTCGATCTCGGACTCGGCGATCTCGAAGTGCAGGCCAGCGCGTTCCTCCTGTAGCAGCATGGCAACGCGGGAGTCCCGATCACCCCAGCCTCGGCCAAGCGCCTCGGACAGCTCTTCACACGCCAGGTTCGCGAGTCGCATCGGGACGCCCAGCTCCCGGCCCAGTTCAGTGGCCAACGCGACATCCTTGTGCGCGAGCCGCAGCGCAAACGCTGGCGGCTCGAACTCGCCGCGCAGAAACTGGCGGCCCAGCGCGTCGAATGTCCGCGAGCGGCCGTGCGCGCCGTGGCGGATCGCGTCCCACAGTTCCAGCGGCTCAACGCCGGCCTTCACGCCCATCGTGAAGACCTCCGCCAGGGCGGTCTGAATCGTGTAACCGGCGCAGTTGTGTACCAGTTTGGCCACGGCGCCCGCCCCGATCGGTCCGATGTACTTCGGTTGGTCGCCAATCGCGTCCAGCAAGTCGCGGTGGCGTTCGTACTCTGCCGCGTCTCCGCCGACCCAGATCGCGAGCGTGCCCGACTTCGCCCCGGCCGGGCCGCCGCTAACTGGTGCGTCCAGCACCGCGATGTCCTTCGCGGCGAACTCCTGGTGCAGGCGTCGCATCAGAGAAGGCGAGTTGGTGGAGAGATCGAACCAGGTCGATCCGGGCTGCATGCCGGCGAGCAACCCGCGGTCACCCAACGCCACTGCCTCGACCTCAGCCGGCCCGGGTAACGAGGTGAACACGACCGCACACGCTTCTCCAGTGGCGCGTGGATCGTCGGCCCACTCGCAGCCTGCTGCCAGGTGAGGGGCCGCGGCATCGCGACGCAGGTCATGCACGACCAGCTCGTGACCGGCCTCGCGAAGATGCACGGCCATCTCGCCACCCATCGTGCCCAGGCCGATGAATCCGACTTTCATTTCGCCCGCCCCTTCATCTAAGGCGCGTGCGTACAGCACGCACACACCCGCACACCAACGACCGCTTCAGCCAACCTGTAGGGGTGCAACGACCCGGGTCTGAAAGCGCCACTCACCATCGACTTTGACGACATCGTCCTCGTAGCCCAGAAGCATCACGTCCGTGCCGGACTCGGTTGGGACCTGGAAACTGACGAAGCAGCGGTGGTGCACGCCGTCCCCGACCTCGTCGAAGAGATGGTTGTCCGTGAAATGCATCGCTCCCGGGAACTGCTCCGCCAGCCCGTCGCAGAACGCGATCAGTTCGTCCCGCCCTTGCGCCCGTCCGACGGGTCCGTCGAATACGCCATCGGCCACGAACGTGTCGGCCCACTCCGCCGAGGCGCCGGTATCGATGTGGTAGTTGTAGCGCGAGCACAGATCGAGAATCGCCATGCGGTCGTCGAGCGAGATCATGGTCGCTCCTTCCGTAGGCGCGGAGTCTAGCCGCAGAGTCTCGGGAGTCACATCGTTTCCGGGAACGCCATCGGCTCAACGCGGCCGGCTAGCGCTCGTAGACCTCTTGGGGAAGCGGATCGCCGCTCAACCAGCACTCCAGGTTCTCGAGGAAGGCGGCACGAGCGCGCTCCGGATTGCCTTTCGCGGCCCAGGAGTTGTGCGGCGAGATGATCACGTTGGGCAAGTCCCAGAGCGGCGACTCCGCGGGCAGCGGCTCCACGGCGAAGACGTCGAGGTAGGCGCCGCCCAGTCCTCCCGAACGCAGTGCATCGATCAGGGCTGCCTCGTCGATGATCGCGCCCCGCGAGACGTTGATCACGTGAGCACCCGATGGAAGCAGCGCCAAGCGCTCGGCTGAGATCGCTCCACGCGTCTCGCCGGTGAGGTTGGCCGTGACGGCGAGCCAGTCGGCGCGCGGCAACAAGGCGTCCAGTTGATCAGGATGCACGAGCTCGTCGACGGCATCCTCGGCCTCGCCGGGGCGACGTCGAACGCCGATCACGTAGATGCCGAAGGCCTGGGCAAGCCGAGCCAGCTCGCCGCCGATCGCGCCTAAGCCATAAACGACCAACGTCTGTTTGCTGAGGTCTTCGGCGATCAACTCGTTGGGCAGCCGCCGCCATTCCCGGTCGCGCTGCGCCTCGGCCCAGAAGGGAAAGCGGCGCGCCAGGGCCAGCAGGCCCGCCATCGCCGTGTGAGCGATCGGTTCCGCCGCCGACGTGGGCGAGTTGGAGAGTCGCACCCCGCGATCGAGCAGCGTGCCGAAAAGCGGCAGATCGATGCCGGCGAAGCCCAGATGCACCCAACGGAGATTCGGCGCTCGCTCCAGCAGGTCGAAGAAGCGCAAGGCCGCGGAGACGCCATCCGTGAACAAATCGGGCGAAGCGTAGGCGGTTTCAACCTGCGCGAGTTCAGCGTCGGTCAGCTCCGTCCCCTCATCCGGGAAGAGCAGAGAATCGATCGCCACGCCCGTGCGCTCGACGATCCCAGGCAGATCGACGTCGGCTGAGGCGTCGGCCACGGCTTGGGTCAGCAACAAACGACTCACGAGCATTCTCCGTTGCGTACCGGCCATAGCGCGCGCTAGCGGGCGCGCGACCCTAATCACTCTGATTCGGCGTCGATGCCGGAAGAATACAGAATCGGCGGTCGCGGTGGCGCGCGGCCCTGAGACTGGCTGGCACACGCTCTATGCTGGCGGACCGCGAAAGGGAACGCCGATGGATTACGACGTGATCGTGGTTGGCACCGGCAACGCCGCCCACGCCGCAGCGGTCTCAAGCCGCCGCGCGGGCGCCGAACGCGTGCTGATGCTGGAGAAGTCGTCGCAGGAGCTTCGCGGCGGCAACACCCACTACAGCGGCGGCCTGTTCCGCTTCGCCTTTAACTCGACCGAAGACCTTGTTCCACTTGTCCCGAACGTAGAAGACGACTTCCCCGGCTTCCTCGCCAACGTTTCTCCTTACCCGACCGAAGCATTCCGCGACGACCTGCTGCGCGTGACCGAGGGGCGCACCGATCCGGTCCTCTCCGAGATCCTGATCGGCCAGTCATTGGACACCGCCGGCTGGCTGCACGAACAAGGGATCGAGCTCGAAGCGTCCGCCTCGTTGTCGGCGATCCAAGTCGACGGGGAATGGAAGTGGCCGTCGGGGGCGGTGATCCGGGCGGCGGGGGAAGGTGTAGGCCTGTCGCTGATGTGGTTCGCGGCGGCGGCCGAACTGGGCATCGAAGTCCGTTACAACACCGGCGCGCGCGGCCTGCTGCAGGACGACCATGGTCGGATCACGGGTTTGGCGGTGCGCGGCCCGGACGGGCTGAGCGAGATTTCGGCTGCCGCCGTCGTCCTGGCCTGTGGCGGGTTCGAAGCCAACCCTGAGTGGCGGGCGCGCTACCTCAACCGGCCCTGGGACACGGCCAAGGTTCGCGGGACGCGCTACAACACCGGCGACGGACTGCGCATGGCGCTTGACGCCGGGGCGCTGCCGCACGGCCAGTGGAGCGGCTCACACGGCACACCGATCGACGCCGACGCGCCGGACTTCGGCGACCGCGAGCTGACCGACAAGACCAACCGTCTCTCCTACCCCTTCGGCGTGACGCTCAACGCTCGCGGAGAGCGCTTCATCGATGAGGGCGAGGACTTCCAGCTCTACACCTACGCCAAAACGGGAGGCGCGCTACTGAGCCAGCCGGGCGGCGTGGCCTACCAAATCTTCGACGGCAAGGTGCTCGACCTGCTGGAGCCGCGCTACGCCACCGGGAGCCCAATCGTCGCGGAGACGCTCGATGACCTACTCGCCCAACTCCCACTCGACTCCGAACGCGCGGCGGCGACACTGGCCCAATTCAACGCCAGCGGCAACCCCAGCGGCAACCGCGGGAACTTCGACCCCGTTGTGCTGGACGGCCTCGCGACGGACGGATTGGAGATCGAGAAGACGAACTGGGCACAGGCACTCGACACCCCGCCCTTCCGTGCCTACCCGGTAACCGGCGGGATCACCTTCACCTTCGGCGGCGTGCGCGTAACACCGGACGCGCAGGTGATCGGCGTCGATTGGCAGCCGATCGAGGGGCTCTTCGCTTGCGGCGAGATGGTGGGCGGTCTGTTCTACGGCAACTATCCCGGCGGCTCGGGGCTGATGTCGGGCGCCGTCTTCGGTCGGATCGCGGGGCGTAGCGCCGCGGGGCGGTCCGCCTAGCTCTTGTAACGGTCTCCGAGCTCCAGCAGGTCGGCGGTGCCGACGATCTCCTCGCGCTGCTGAAAGCTGACCATCCGCTCGGAAAGGGAGTGGCTGTCGCCGTCGTGCTTGAGGGCCCGCAGGACCTCCTCCATGGCGTGCATTGCGGCGCGTTGCAGGTCCGAGGGGATGATCACGATGCGGTAGCCCAGGTCTCCGAGTCGGTCGGCCGGCAGCAGCGGCGTCTTGCCGCCGTGGAACATGTTGATCAGATTCGGCCCTGGCAGCTCTTCCGCGATGCGCTCGATCTGCTGTTCGGTCTCGGGTGCCTCGACGAAGAGCACGTCCGCTCCAGCTTCGCCGTAGAGCCGCGCCCGCGCGATCGCCGCCGCGAAACCCTCGACGGCGATGGCGTCAGTGCGGGCGATGATGACCAGGTCCGGATCGGTTGCGGCATCTCGGGCGGCGGCGATCTTCTGCGCGAAATCCTGGGCCGGAATCAGTGTCTTGTCGTCGAGATGGCCGCATCGCTTGGGGCTGAGCTGGTCCTCAAGGTGGAGTGCGGCGACGCCCGCCTGTTCGAAGGCGGCCACGGTACGTCGTACGTTCAGGGCGTTGCCGTAGCCGTCGTCGGCGTCGGCGATGACCGGTATGCCGACGGCGTCGACGATCGGTCGCAGTCGCCCAACCACCTCCGACATGCTGAGCAGGCCCAGGTCGGGCAGAGCCATGCTGCGCGCGATCGCCCCACCACTGGCGTAGACCGCGAGGAACCCCGCCCGCTCGACAAGGCGCGCCGACAGTCCATCGGACACGCCGGGCGCCACGATCAGCCCATCGCCAGCCAGCAGAGCTCGCAGCTGCGCCGCAGCTCCGCTCATGGCGACTCTCCCCCAGCCAACGTCGACTTTGGCACCAGAACGCTGCCCTCCATCAACCGCCTCGCGGTTCGGTAGGCCACCACCCCCTCCACCGTCCAGTGCTCGCCGGAGCCCCGCACCCGCGCCCCCGCCGGAAGCAGGCCGGAGGGGTGGGCGATTCGCAGATCGTCGTCGCCCTGGGCGGGAGGCCGGGCGAGTTCCTGAACCAGCGTGCCTTCGACACGGGCGGCCGCGGCCAAACAGAGCCCCACCGTGAGCGGCAGCGCGCGATGGGGACGGCCCATCGAAAGCGCACGCGCCACGATGTCGACGCTAATCGCGGGGAGTGTCTCACCGTCCAGCATGACGGTGTCGCTCGCTAACGCCACGAGGGCGAGAAACGGCCGGTTGAGCGAGCGAGCGGCCTCGCCCGTCGACGTTGCCAGACCCATGCGGACGGCGGCAGCGCGCCGGATCGACTCCAGCCGCGCCATCACATCGCGGTCGGACTCGATCGCCTCGGGCAACTCGGTGCCATTCAGGCCGGCGGCGTCGGCGCAGACGAAGGCGACGGGCGCCGCCGCATCGACGAGTGAGACCTGCACGTGGCCGAGACCATCGATGTCAAGTGTCTCCTGCACCGCACCCGTGGGCAGGAGGCTGCCCGTCACGGCGCCGGCGGGGTCGATGAAGTCGAGCCGGATGGCCGCGCCGTGGCCCGCCACCCCCGGCAGCGCGAACTCTCCCTCGACAGCGGCTTCCCCACCTTCGAGCGGGATCTCTGCGACGACGTGCTTGCTGGTGTTGCGATTGAAGAGCCGGACCGAGGCCGTATTCCCCCCAACCACACCTGCAGCGCTGACCATGCCCTCATCGATCGCGAACGGCCCTACGGCGGATGTGAGATTGCCGCAGTTGTTGCCGTACTCGACTAGCGGCTGGTCGACCGCCACCTGGGCGAAGGTGTAGTCGATGTCCGCGTCGTCACGGCCCGACGGCTCCACCACGACCACCTTGGAAAGCGACGAGATCCCGCCGCCCAGTCCGTCCAGTTGGCGCTTGTTCGGATCGGGGCTGCCCAGCGCGGCGAGAAAGATGGCGTCCCAGTCGGCTTCGCTTGCTGGGAGGTGCTCGCGGCGGAAGAAGAGGCCACGGCTCGTGCCACCGCGCACATAGGCGGCGGGGATGCGCGTCTGCAGCACGGCTACCTCCTCGCTGGGCACCACGATACGCCGCTCGCAGACCCGCCGGCACATGGCCCGCTGCCAAGCTTCAGAAGACACGCAAAAGGTCGGCGTGTATCGAACCGCGTGATTTAAGGAATGAGCATCGAGCGGCTGACCGCCGTCTGGCGCTCGTTCCACTCCGATTCCTCGAAGGCGCGGTTGACCTCGTCGAGCGGGTAAGTGTGGGAGACGATCTTGTGATACGGCACCTGCGCCTGGTTCTTGACGAGCATGTTCATCATCAGCGGCAGCAGCTTGGGCCGGTACATCAGCGAGCCTTGGATCTTGATCCCGCGCAGCAGCGTCGACGGTTCGATCTCAACCTTCGAGCCGGGCACGATGTTCCCGATCTCGACGAAGGTGCCGCCGTTGGTCAGGTAGGTCAGCCCTTCGGTCATCAGCTCCGCCCGGCCCACGAGTTCCACCACGATGTCCGCGCCACGGCCGCCGGTCAGGTCCATCACCCGCTCACGACGCGTCGCCGGCGTGTTGAACTCCTCGATGTTGATCGTGCCGTCCGCCCCGAACTCCTCCGCCAGCGCGAGCCGGTGGTCGATCCGGTCCAGCACGATCACCTTGTCGGCGCCCATGTCTTTGGCCATCGCCGTCGCGTTGAGGCCCAACCCACCGGCACCCTGGATGACGACGTAGTCTCCCTCCTCGCAGCCCGCCTGCATCAGCCCTTCGGTCACGGTACCCATCGCACAGTTGACGAAGCCCAGCACCCCGTCCGGCAGGGCGTCGGGAACCTTGAAGACGGGGTGGTTGGCGGGCAGGTAGTAATAGTCCGCGTAGGTGCCGGTAAAGTAGGGCGCCTCCCCGGCCGCGCCGCCGATCTTGAGGTTGCTGCACCAGTTCTGCTCGCCGCGCAGACACTGATAGCAGCGGTTGCAAGACTGGATCGCGCTGTACATGAGGCGGTCGCCCTCGGCGATCGGGGTGCCCAGCGAATCGGTCTCGACGCCCTCACCGAGACGAAAGATGACGCCGGCTCCTTCATGCCCCATCACTCGGCCGGTGGGCGGCAACGGCCTGCCCGACTGATCGCCGCGCCAAGTGTGGAGGTCCGAGCCGCAAACGCCGGCTTGCGTGATCTTGAGAATGATCCCGCCCGGCTCCGGGTCCGGAACCTCGTACTCCTCGATCTCGAACGGCTTGCCGTATTCCTTGATCACCACCACTCGGCCCGTTGTCACGGCTCTACTCCTGCTCCCCAACCGGCTGGCTCAGGCGCGGAGTATAGGTCGCTGGGGGCCGGGTACACCATGCCCAAAACCTCATCGGGGCGCGACGCAGCGAAGGGGATGGCGACGTAGGAACTCTGATCCTGCGCCAGGAGCGAGTACTGCTCCAACGCAAGCTGTTGGACGACCGCAGCCAGATCACGCTGCATCGCCTCGGGCGAAAAGTCGATCGGCTCGCGATCGGACAGCCCCGTGCCGCGCCAGTCGAATCCCACGAGTTGGCGTCCCTGCCCCAGCCGCTCAAGGAACGTCGTCGCCTCGGGGATCTCCCAAAGCAGTTGCGAATGGCTGAAATGTGGGCCATTGAGGAAGACGACCGCCGGCCCCCGGCCCAGCGTCCAGTACGCGACGTTCACCCCGTCTTCGGTTCGAGCGTATTGGATCGGCGGTGCGTCCATTCGGCGCAGTCTAGTCGCCTCAGCAAGCAAACCCCTGGCGATCTTTCCGCCCTCGATATTGCAGATGCCTGCGAGATGGATAGCTGCTCCCGTTGCAGCGGACTAGCTGTTGAACCGGATCTGGGGGGCGCCGTGCACGCCTGGGTCCGCCCGATTCCAGAGGACTTTCTGCTGAATCTGGTCGATTCGCCAAGCACCGCCCGCGCATACGAGCCTGAAGCGGTAACGAGCGGCGGTGTCGAACGTCGCGCCGTCCGAGGCGCTGCGCTGGATCAGCGCGGAACAGACGCATTCGGCCTGATCGCCATCCACGGTGACGACGTGGTTCGTGGCGGCGTGGAGCGTCTGCAGGCCGGCCAGGCCCTCGTTCCGCGCCGCGACATACTCATCCGCTGCCAAGCTACGCGGCGGCTCCCCGCGCAGATCGCCGTAGTCCACCGTGATCTGATCGACGAGACAGGCTCGCAGACCGGACCAATCGCCATCGTCGAAGGCAAGGGAAAAACGCGACACGACTTCGCGGATCGCTTCTCGGTCGTCCATCGACCCAGTCTAGGAGGCTGGCCACCATTCCCATTCCGCGTGCGCTGCGCGAAACTCGTGGGGGCGGTCGCGAGGGCGGACGATCTCGTGACGCGGTGAGGGGGTGGAAGCAAGGATGCGAGAGATAGCGAGCACTCGCAGGCCGTTGGCACGACTGGTGACGTTGACCGGCGCCATCGCGTTCGCGGTGCTGATCGCCGCTGCCTGCGGCGGCTCTGGCAACGACGCGGCTGATGTCGCCGGCTCGGCCTCGGTTCGCGCAGTCGACGAGACGACGGCGGCCGACGACGACCAGGCGATGAACGAGGCGGCGCAAGCGGTCGCCGCACAGTCCGCGGACGAGGTGGAACCGCCCTCGCGCGCGCCCGCCGAACCTCCGGCCCAGCTCGACTTCGAGCAGGTCGCCGTCTGGGGTGAGGACGGCCTCTTCGACGGGCCCAACCAAATCGACGTCGGCCCCGACGGCAACATCTACCTGACCGAGTTCTTCGGCGGCCGCGTCTTCAAGTTCAGCCCGGAAGGCGAAGAATTGGCTCGCTGGGGCGGCGTGGGAACGGAACCCGGACAGCTCCAGGCGCCCACGGCGATCGCCGTCGACGGGGATGGGGACGGGGACGGGGACGGCTTCGTCGCGGAGTCCGGCGGGCACCGCGTACAGAAATTCACGGCGAACAGCGAACTGGTCACAGCGTGGGGCATGCGTGGCTCCGACCCGGGTCAATTCGTCTCGGCGATGGGGCTCGACATCGGCGCGGACGGGCGTGTCTACGTCGCCGACTTCGGCAACAGCCGCGTCCAGGTCTTCACCACCGACGGCGCGTTTCTCTTCAGCTTCGGCCAGCCAGGGATCCGAGCCGGGCCAGTTCTTCGCCCCGATCGGGCTAGATCTCGACCTGGACGGCAGCGTGCTCGTCGTCGACACCGGCAACGCCCGCGTCCAGCGCTTCACGCCCGAAGGCGAACTGCTCGCCGTCTACGACGGACTCGGCCTGCCCAACCCCCAGATCATCTCCTCGGCCCCCGGCGGCGTCTGGTACCTCGCCGACCCGCGCGAAGGCCGCGTCGTCGCCTTCGACTCCGAAGGCCAGCGAGTCGCCTTCTTCCCCCTCACGATCTTCATACCGCGCCCCGCACGGCACCGCCACCGGCCTCGACGGCGCCGTCTACCTCGCCGACACCGGGAACAACGTCGTGCGCAAGTTCCTCCCGTCCGACTGAACGCGCCCCACCGGCTCGCACAGCTGATCCGCCCGACTACACTCCTCGCGACATTCTTCAGAAAGGACATGCGTTCATGGTGATGCCGATGCACCGCGACGACTGGCTGGCCCTCACCCCCGAAGGCGCGATCGAACCCGACCTCCCCATCCTCGACCCGCACCACCACCTCTGGGAGCGTCCCGGCACCCGCTACATCCTCCAGGACATCGTCGCCGACACCGCCGACCACCAGGTCCGCCAGACCGTCTTCATCGAATGCAGCGCCATGTACCGCGCCGCCGGCCCCGACGAACTCAAGCCCGTCGGCGAAACCGAATTCGTCCAGGGCGTCGCCGCCATGAGCGCCAGCGGCGGCTTCGGCCAGACCACCATCGCGGCGGCCATCGTCGGCACGGCCGACCTCTCCCTCGGCGCCAACGTCGCGGCCGTACTCGAAGCGCAGATCGCGGCCAGCCCGCAACGATTCCGCGGCGTGCGGCATCGCGCCGCTTGGCCGGCCCGCGAACCGATCAGCGGCGAACCGGCCAGCGCGCCTCACCTGCTGCTGGAAGACGACTTCCGTCGCGGCTTCGCGCAGTTACGGCGCTACGGCCTCTCGTTCGAGGCCTGGACGTACCACTCGAACCTGCCAGACGTCGCCGACCTGGCCGCCGCCTTCCCCGAGACCACGATCATCCTCAACCACCTCGGCGGTCCCGTTCTGGGCGATGACGACCCGGACACGGTCTTCGCCGGCTGGAAACCCGACATTTCGGCGGTCGCCGCGCATCCCAACGTCGTCATGAAGTTGGGCGGGATTCAGATGGAGCGCAACGGCTTCGGCTGGCACGAGCGCGACGAGCCGCCCAGCTCCGATGAACTGATCGAGGTCAATCGACCCTGGTACGAACACGCCATGCAAGAGTTCGGCCCCGACCGCTGCATGTTCGAAAGCAATTTTCCCGTCGACCGCGCGTCGTGCTCGTACACCGTGCTCTACAACCAGTTCAAGAAGCTGTGCGCCGGCTTCCCGACCGACGAGCGCATCGCGATGCTGCACGACACCGCCGCCCGCGCCTACCGGCTGCCGCTCGCGGCGGAACTCGACGGCTAGACCTGTGCCGCTCTCCAGCCCCCAGCAGGCCGCCCTGGATGCGATCGACGCTTCCGCCGATGACCTCCGCGCACTCTCACTCGCGATCCATGCGCAGCCAGAGTTGGGCTACGAGGAGACCCACGCGCACGCGGTCCTGAGCGACTTCCTGGAGAGCGCCGGCTACGAAGTCGAACGCGGCGCGCACGGTGTCGACACCTCGTTTCGCGCCTCGTTTCGAACCGGATCCAGCGATGCGCCCGTCGTCGCCGCGCTCTGCGAATACGACGCCTTGCCGGCGCTGGGCCACGCCTGTGGGCACAACTTGATTGCGGCGGCCGGCGTCGCGGTGGGATTGGGGCTGCGCGCGGCGCTGGAGCACGACGCCGCTGAGGGCACGGTGATCGTGCTGGGCACGCCCGCAGAGGAGCGCGGCGGGGCAGGCAAGGCGCTCCTGATCGATGCGCAGGCGTTCGCCGGGATCGACGCCGCCGTCATGGTCCATCCGGGGATGGGCGATCACGTGCGAGGCTCCTCGCTGGCGCACCGCGGGTTGAGCGTCATCTTCCACGGACGGGCCAGTCACGCGGCGGGCGCACCGTGGCTCGGCATCAACGCACTCGACGCCATGATCTCGGGCTTCTCGGCGCTCGGGCTGTTGCGGCAGCAGTTGCGGCCCACGCATCGCGTGCACGGCGTGATCACGCACGGCGGCGACTCGCCCAACATCATCCCGGAGCGAACCGAGGCCCAGTTCCTCGTTCGCGCTCCAACGCGCGAAGAGGTCGACGTGCTGCGCGAGCGGGTCCTGGCCTGCTTCCAGGGCGCAGCCGAGCAGACCGGCTGCGAGCTGGAGTCGACTTGGGCGAAGTACCCCTACGAAAACCTGATTCAGAATCCGCCCCTGGCCGACGCCTACGCCGAGCACTTCGAGACAATGGGCGGGCAGATCCAGCCCCCGCGCCTGGGTGGCAGCACCGACATGGGCAACGTCAGTCACGTCCTGCCCGGGCTGCATCCCCATTTCCGCATCCCGGCCGAGAGCGGCAACCACACTCGCCCCTTCACCGACGCAGCCGCCACGCCGGAAGCCCACGACGCGATGTTGCGTTCCGCAAAAGCGCTCTGCCTGGCGGCCCTGCGCATCTACACCGACGCCGACTTCCGCGCCGAGGTCCGTCGCAGCTTCGAACAGCCCGCCTAACCCGCCAACTTCGGCACCTCCGTGCCGCGACGTCCGCACCCCCACTGCTACCCGATCCCCTACCCACCAACGACAATGCTCCTAGAGCATGCTTCCCGGTTTCACGACCGGCGACCCGAATCCCATCTCCGCCTGAAACGAGCGCCGCCAGAGTCCGGGACACGAACGCCCGGGCCCAAAGGGCTAATGGGACTCCCGCCTGCAAGGCCGGGAGCCAAGGGGGATCCCCCGCTCACACGCCCCTGAAAGCCACCGCCCCCGCTACGCGACCCGCATCCAACGCCCCACACCGACTACCATCGCCCCCCAGTTTGAGCCCGCGCCAAGCCACAACGCTCGGGCCACCGACGGAAGCAGGATGCGATGCAGGTCGGAATCAACCTCCCCAGCGTGGGCCGCCCCGCGACACCGGAGCGCGTCGCCAAGTTCGCCCAGGCCGCCGAGCGCGCCGGCTTCGACACCCTTTTGGTGCCGGATCACGTCGTCCTGCACAAAGACGGCGCCTCCGGCCGCTACCCGTATTCCGGCACGGGTGAGATTGGGATCCGACCGACGGTCAACTTCCTCGAGCCGCTGGCCACACTGATGTACGTGGCCGGGCTGACGGAACGGATCCAACTCGGCACCGCCGTTCTCGTCTTGCCAATGCGAGAGCCGGTGCTGCACGCCAAGTGGATGGCCTCGCTCGACTTCCTCTCCAACGGCCGCTTCATCTGCGGCGCGGGCGTGGGTTGGTGGAAGGAAGAGTTCGAGGTGCTGGGCGTCCCCTTTCACGAGCGCGGACGACGGATGGACGAATGCCTGGCGCTCTACAAGGCGCTTTGGACGGAGGAGTTCGTCGACTTCGACGGCGAGTTCTACCAGGTCAACGGCTGGGCCTGCAATCCAAAGCCCGTGCGCCCGATCCCGATCTGGTTGGGCGGCGAAAGCAAGCAGCAGATGCGACGTGTGGGTCAGTACGCCGACGGCTGGCTCGCCACCGCCAAGTCCCGCGACACCCTCCAGGACGACTTCGCTCTCGCCCAGGCCGCCGCCGAGAACGCCGGCCGCGACCCCTCCAGCATCGAACTCGGCCTCATGGGCGCCGCCGCCCTCACCCGCGACGGCATGGAGCAGGCGGCGAAGTCACTCGTGGCGCTGCGCGAGAGCGGCGTCGACGTCACCACCGTCGGCATCGACGCCCGCCTCGACGACTTCGAAGAGATCCTGCAAGAGTTCGGCGAGCGCTACCTGGCGGACGCGCGCGGCTGAGCAGCGTGGAGCGCCGGGCTCCCGATCGCTAGTCTGGGACCGAATCGAGAGACGAAGAATATGACCGTCAAATTCCTGGATCCCGAAGCCGAGCAGGGGATCGAAGTCGAGCCCTACGAGCTCTTCGCCGACACCAACGGACCGCTCAACCTGGCCCTGATCGCCAACTCCTTCCCCGACGGCACGCGCTTCATGGGCAAGCTGGCGGACGTACTCGGCGAGCTGCTGCCGCAGGCGACGCTGCATCGCTATCAGAAGGCCAACGTGCTGCCCATCACCGACGAGCAGTTCACCGCGATCACGGAAGACTGCGACGCCGTGATCTCGGTCTGGGGCCATTGAGGCAGTTGCACATCCGGCACCGTGCGTGATGGAGCGATGCTCGCCAAGGCCGGTCTCCCGGCCGTGGCCCTGATCACGGAAGAGTTCGTCGAGCAAGGCGACTTCGTCGCGCGCGCGGCGGGCATGCCCGGCATACCGCGCTACGTGCTGCCCCACCCCTGCTCCGGCACCGGCGAGGCGAACTTGGAGCGGGTCGCACGCGAGGCCGCGCCGGGCATCATCGCCCTGCTGAACGGCTCACCCACGTGACATTGCAGGCCGCTCGCCACACCGCACCCGACGAGGGATCGGCGCTCGAACTCTTCCACCTGCGTGAGTGGACTGACGGGCTCCCCGTCGTCATCCCGACCGAAGAGCGCGTCGAAACGATGCTCGCCGGCACCGATGTCGATCCCGACGTGATCCTCGGCGTGATCGGCCCCGGCTGGGGCAAAGCCACCGTCGAGAAGACGGCAATCAACGCCGTCATGGCGGGCTGCCGCCCGGAGCACTTTCCCGTCGTTTTGGCCGCCGTACGCGCCGTCTGCCAGCCCGAGTTCGACATTGGCGAGATGCAACAGACCACCCACGCCCTCGGCCCAGCGATCATCGTCAACGGCCCGGCGCGCGAGGTCTGCGGGCCAATCGCGTCCGGTTGGGGCGCCCTGGGGCCCGGACACCGCGCCAACGCCAGCATCGGCCGGGCGCTGCGCTTGGTCTTGATCAACATCGGCGGCGCGCGGCCCGGCGTCTCCGATATGGCCGTGCTGGGGCAGCCGGGGAAATTCACCTGCTGCCTGGCCGAGGCGGAAGAGGAGAGCCCGTTCGCTCCGTTACACACCTCCTTCGGCTACGACGCGGAGCAGTCGGCGGTCACGCTGGTCGGCGTCGAGTCGCCGCACTCCGTGATCGCCGTGACCGACGGCGACGATCCGGAGGGAGCGGAGCGAGTCTTGCGGGTGGTCGCCGCGTCGATCGCGAACGCGGGCGCCAACAACACCCAGTTCGGCCGCGGCGCCGTGATCGTGATGCTCAACCCGCTGCACGCGGGTGTCCTAGCCAAAGCGGGACTGACGCGCGAGACCGTCTGCGAACGACTGGCCGACCTCGCCGCGACGCCACGCTCCACGCTCAGTAGCTACGCGCCGATGCGTCCCATCCCTGAGCAGAGCGGTGACTGGCAAGCCCTGCGTGGACCCGAGGACGTCGTCCTCGCCGTCGCGGGCGGGCCGGGCATCTACTCGGCGGTCTTCAACTCCTGGGGCGGCGGGCAAACCGGCGGCGTCCCGGTGCACGCGGAGATCGAGTTCGCCTTCTCCTGCGAACTTCCTGGGCTGCCGGCGTAGACTCGAACGAATCCCGATCGAGATAGCCCGAACTTGGGACGAAGGAGCACCGACGTGGCGCAGTCACTCGCAGGGCGCGTCGCCCTGATTACCGGCGGCGGCACGGGCATTGGCAGATCCACCGCCGAACAGATGGCCGCGCAGGGCGCGACGGTGATCGTGGTGGGCCGCCGCCAGGCTCCGCTCGACGAAGTGGTGGCCGCGATCGGCGACAAGGCTTCTGCGATCACGGCCGATCTGGCCGACCCTTCCGAGGCGGAGCGGCTGGCCGCGGAGGTGCTCGCCGTGCACGGGCGCGTCGACATCCTGGTCAACAACGCGGGCTTCTCCTCGAAGGTGCGCAACCCCCGCTACGCCGACGCCGAGGAATGGCGCGCCGTGATGGACGTCAACACACTCGGGCCCATGATCCTGACACGCGAGCTGCTGCCGTCGATGTCGGCCAACGGCGGAGGCGACGTCGTGCTCGTCTCCTCGATGGCGGCCCTGCGGCCGAACGTCATGGCTGGGGTGGCCTACAGCGCCGCCAAGGCGGCGGCGCGCGCTTACATGCAGGTGCTGACGGAGGAGGTCCGCTCCGAAGGCATTCGTTGCACGACCGTGTTCCCCGGCGAGGTGGACACGCCGATCCTCGACAACCGGCCCCTGCCACCCGACGCCGCGGCCCGCGCCACGATGATGATGCCCGAGGACATCGCCGAGGCGATCGTGCTGGCCGTCGCCTTGCCGCGCCGCACCACGATGCTGGAAGTCACGCTGGGCGCCACGCACCCCCGTGACATGCGCGAAGACGTTCGCGTAGCGCGCGAGAAGCGCGCTGTCGATTAAGCGCGCGACCCAGGGAGCGAGCTTTCCACGAGTGACCAGCCAAACAAGCGCGAGAGCTAGCGCTGCCGAGCGCCAACTGCAGCGCTGAATTAACGCGGCTCTGAGCCCGGCGCTGGCTAGAGTATGCGCGTGGAGGCGCGCCGCGCATGGTACTGATCGAGACGCAAGACCTGGTCAAGAGCTACCCCGGCGTAACCGCGCTCGACAGCCTCAGCTTGTCCGTCGAACCGGGGATCATCGGCCTCGTCGGCCCCAACGGCGCCGGCAAGAGCACCTTGATCAAGATTCTGCTCGGGCTCGTGCCCGCGACCAGCGGTCAGGCCCATGTGCTTGAGGCTGACACGGCCGGCGAGAGCGTCCGCATCCGCGAGATCGTCGGCTACCTGCCGGAGCACGACTGCCTGCCGGGCGAGCTGTCGGCCTCCGAATTCGTCGTCCATATGGCACGCATGAGCGGTATCCCGACCTCCGCCGCGCGCGAGCGCACCGCCGAGACACTGCGCCACGTTGGACTCTACGAAGAGCGCTACCGCCAGATGAGCGGCTACTCCACCGGCATGAAGCAACGCGTCAAGCTCGCCCAGGCGCTGGTACACGGCCCACGCCTACTTTTCCTCGACGAACCCACGAACGGGCTCGACCCGGAGGGACGCGACGAGATGCTGGACTTGATCGAACGCACCGGCAACGAGTTCGGCATCTCGATCGTGATGTCGTCGCACTTGCTCAACGAGATTGAGCGGGTCTGCGAGACGCTGATCGTGATTGAGGAGGGGAAGCTCTTGCAGGCGGGTCGAATTTCCGACCTGACCGACATCACGAGCATCCTGCTGGTCGAAGTCGACGAGCGCGCGGACGAACTGGCGCGAAGACTCACGGAGCAAGGCCTGCCGGCCACCGCCGACGGACGTCGGGTCGAGTTAGAGATTGATCCGGAGCAGGTGGCCCTCGCACAGGAGGTCGTGGTCCAGAGCGTCGTCGATCTCAATCTGTCGCTGCTGCGCCTGGAGCAACGGCGACGGCAACTCGAAGATCTCTTCGAAGCGGCGCCGCCGCCGGGCGGGACGCGACAAGAGTCATGACCGGCCCCGCGACTACTGAAGCAGCGCCGCGCGGAGAGATCTACGACATCGGCTACCAGCCCTATGACGGCCCTCGCCTGGGGCGCGCCTTCGCGATCCGCTCGCTCTACCTGCTCAGCTTGCGCAACGCTTTCGGTCTGGGCCGGGGCGCGTTGCCCAAGGTCGTCGCCTTCGGCCTGATCCTGCTGGCCTTCATCCCGGCGATCGTGCAGATCATTACGGCGGCCGTCGTCCCGATCGATGAGTTCGAATTCATCCGGCCGCACGAGTACTACCAGTTCATTCAGATCATCATGGCCCTCTTCGTGGCCGGTCTGAGCTCCGACCTGGTCGGCAACGACCGACGCCACGGCGTGCTTGCGCTCTACTTTTCGCGACCGATCCTGCGCGTCGACTACGCCGTCGCCAAGCTGGCGGCGCTGGCCACCGCGATGCTCGCCGTCACCCTGCTGCCGCAGGTCGTAATGTTCGGCGGCAATTGGCTGGGCGCCTCCGACGCCTGGGAGTGGGTCAAGGCGAACGGCGACGACTTCGGGCCCATCATTGCGACGGGTCTGCTCATGAGCCTGATGCTGGCGAGCTTGGGGATCCTCTGCGCCGCCTACGCGGTGCGACGCTCGCTCGCCGTGATCGCGGTTCTGGTGGTCTTCATTGTGCCCTGGGCCACGGCGCAGATCGTGGTCGATGTCAGCGACGCCGATCTGACCCGCTACATCGTGTTCTTCTCGCCCGTTCACGTGACGACCGGATTCACGCTCTGGCTGTTCGACGCCTTCCCGACCGTCACATTTCGCTCCGCCGGCGGCGATATCGAGGACGTGCTGGCCTTCGTCGACTTCCCCGGCGTCGTCTATCTCGTGCTGGCCTTCGTCTACGGAGGGATTGCCGGCCTGATCGCCTTCACCCGATTCCGGAGTCCCTCCTAATGGCCAGCGCCCCACTCGACGTGACTGATACGCCAATCGACGCGGGCGGCGGCAATGGGGCCACGATCCGTCTGCAAAACGTGACGCGCTGGTACGGCGGCGTCGTCGCGGTCAATGACATCTCCTTCGACCTTCGACCCGGCATCAGCGGCATCCTTGGCCCCAACGGTGCCGGCAAGTCGACGCTGCTTCACCTGATCTCGGGATTCCTCCAGCCTTCGTCGGGCGACGTCTCGATCTTCGGCGCCTCCCCTTGGGGCAACCCAGATCTGTTCTCGCGCATCGGCCTGGTCCCGGAGAACGAAGCCGTCTACCCCTTCCTCAGCGCCTGGGACTTCGCGCTGATGAGCGCGCGCTTGCACAAACTGCCGAACCCAGAGAAGGCTGCTGCCCAGGCGATCCAGCGCGTCGAGATGGAGGCCGCGCAAGACCGCAAGATGGGCGGCTACTCCAAGGGCATGCGCCAGCGTGCCAAGATCGCGGCCAGCCTGGTCCACGACCCCGAAGTGCTGATCCTCGACGAGCCGTTCAACGGCACCGATCCCCGCCTACGGCTTCACCTGATGGAGATGCTGCGAGACCTGGCCGCCGAGGGCCGCACGATCGTGTTCTCGTCCCACATCCTGGAGGAGGTCGAGCGCTTGGCGGAAGAGGTGTTGGTGATCCTCAACGGGCGGCTCGCCGCAGCGGGCAACTTCCATCAGATCCGGCGGCTCATGACCGACCGGCCCCATGTCTTCACCTTGCGCAGCAGCGACGATCGACTCCTGGCCTCCCAGCTCTTTCGCGAGCCGTACGTGGCGGCAGTCGCCATCAACGACGGCGGCCTGGAGGTGCGCACCGACGACTTCAACGCCTTCACGGCCGCCATCGCCTCGCTCACACGCGCGGCGGGAGTGACGCTGCAGGAGCTGCGCCCGGCGGACGAGTCGCTTGAGAGCGTCTTCTCGTACCTGGTGCGCGGATGACCCGCACGCTGATCTCACTCACGCTGCGCCAGCTCCTCGGGCGACGCCGCGCCCTCTTCTTGGTCGTGCTCGCGCTGATCCCGGTGCTCGTCGCCATCCTCTATCGCTTCGGCAGCGATCACGTCGACCCGCCGCCCGTCGAGTTCGCGCCCGATCTGCTCGATACGTTGCTGCTCGCGATCGTGCTGCCGGTCACCGCTCTGATTTTCGGCACGGCCGCGTTGGGCGCCGAGATCGAGGACGGCACCGCAGTCTACTTACTCACCAAACCGATCGAACGCTGGCGCATCCTGCTGGTCAAGGTCGGCGTCGCGAGCGCCGCGACTATCGCGCTGGCTCTTCCGACTGCGTTACTCACGTCGCTCATCATCCTGGGCGGCGACGATCCGCACGGCATCTCGGTGGGGTTCGGGCTCGGCGTCGTGGTGGGGGCCACGGCCTACTGCGCCCTCTTCGTAGCGCTCAGCGTGCGCACCAGCCGCGCCTTGCTGATCGGACTCGCCTACGTCTTCGTCTGGGAAGCGATCCTGCCCAGCATCTTCGACGGCACCCGCTGGGTCTCCGTGCGCCAATACATGCTCGGGCTGGCGGACCTCGTCAGTTCCGCGCCTGCCAGCGCGCTGGAGGCGGACCTGGGTGGCGGCAGCGCCGCAGTGGCAGCAGCGTTGTTGGTGGCTGCCTCGATCCTGGTCGGGAATCGGCTGATCAGTCGCTTTGAGATCGGCGAGCGGCTCTAGCTGCTCTAGTGGCCCTTGAACTCCGGAGATCGCTTCTCCGCGAAGGCGGTGAACCCTTCGCGGGCGTCGTCGGTGCCCATGGCAATCGTTTGGCTGGACCACTCCAGCTCCAGCAGCTCATCCATCGGCAATTCTTGATTGCGGATCACCTGCCGCCGAACCAACGTCTGTGCGAGCGGCGCTCCGCCCGCGACGACGCGAGCGTACTCCAGAGTCGTAGCGAGCAGCTCCTCATCGGGCACGACCTGGTAGACGAGCCCAGCCGCGAGCGCCTCCTCGGCGCGGAGCAGCTCGCCCGTGTAGAGCATGTGATACGCCGTCTGCAACCCCACGATACGAGGCAACCAATAGGTCGTGCCGTAGTCGGTCGCGACGCCGCGCTTGGCGAAGATCGTGCCCATGCGAGCCGAAGCGGCCATGAACCGAATGTCGGTACAGACGGCGATCCCGAAACCAGCGCCAGCCGCTGGTCCGTTGATCGCTCCGATCACGGGTACATCGCACTGCGCGAACGCCTGCACCGTCTGCGCCGACCCCCCACGTCGATCGAGCTTGCGGTGGCGTGACGTCTCTCCGCCCCCACTTGATGCCGGGCTGTTCCCCGAGAGATCGGCCCCTGCACAGAAGGCGCGCCCTTCGCCGGTCAGGACCATGGCGCGAACGTCATCGGACTCCGATGCATCGCGCAGGACCTCCTGCAGCGCCGTCACCATCTCCCCGTTGATGGCGTTCATCACTTCGGGCCGGTTGAAGGTAGCGAGTAGGACGCCGTGCTGATCGAGTTCCGTGCGAATGAGGTCGGTCATTTCATGGGCTCCTCAGCGTGCGAAGCGGGGCGTGGCGCAGGCGGGCCGCCACAGCCTACGAGCACAGTTCCTTCGCTGAGTATGCGTCATCCGCATGCGGACGGTAACAGCGGGTCGACGGCCATCGTCCTTCTCAGTGCAGGGACGAATTGCCGAGGGGGACTGTCGTGCTCAAGGCCGCCCGCAAACGTTGCCGCCCAGGGCGCGGCTTGTACCGCGATCGCGACGGACTAACTCTGCTCTTTTGGGCGTTCTCGTTCCTCGGTATCTTCGCCTTCCTCGTCATCGTGGTGGACAGCGGATTGATCTTCGTGCAGCGGCGCCAACTCCAAAACACGGCCGATGCCGCGCGCCTTGGCCGGCGCGCAACAGCTCTTCATCGACGACGCTGTGGCGATCGCGACGGCGGAAGACATCGCCGCCAACAATACGCTGGGCCTGGTCACGAATGTCGCCACTGTCGCCAACGGGCAGGTGATCGCCTCCGTGAGCAAGAACTCCGCCAGTCTCCTGCCGGGCAGTGGGCTCAGTTTCGGTTCGCCGGAGATCTCCGCCAGCGCGACCGCTCGGCTCGCCAGGTCGCGGCTGCCCGGCCCCGGCGTGTTCTGCGTCGCCGTAGAGCTCGGCGAGCACACCATCGCCGAAGCTGCCCAGGGCGGCATCGACGTTTTGCAGGAGTCATGGGCCGATCTCGACCCGTTCCTCACCGTCTTGCGCTTCGGCGGTGGACAGTCGAACGCAGGCTACATCGACATCGTTGGCCCGGTAAACGAGAACACGCGCGAGTGCCTGCGCGACGGATCGCAAAACCCACTGCTGCCGGTCGACCAGACGCAGACCGGCGTCTCGGTGGGACAAACTGCTCAGGCGCTGCAGGACCATCTTGAGTCCGCGCGCGCGTACGGACAACGCCGGCGGCAGCTGTTTCAGCTGGCAAGACATCGTCACATCGATCGAGAACGCCGACGCCGATCGCAACGGCATCGCCAACGACGGCACGTGGGTTTGCAGTCCTCTGCACAACCAAGCCACAGCGGTCGCGCTGATGCCGGTCGTCGATGAAGACCTGCAGGACAACCAGGGAAACATCCCCGTGACCGTGCACGATCAGGGCAGCCTCCGCCCCTACCTCCTGGCGATGTTCTTCATCGACGCGGACCGCACCTTCGACGACACCACGGCCAACAAGTGGAAATTCGCCGGCGGCGGGCAGGGGCAAGGCGAGATCCACGGTGTCTTCCTGGTCGACTCGCCCTCGACGTTGGGCACGCCACCCGGCTCGGGACTCGGGGGCGTCGTCAACTGCGAGCCCGATGACTTCGTGCTCTGTTTCGTGCAACTCGTCGACTGAACCTGATTCGCCGATCCAAGTGCGGCGTCGCTCGAACTGAGCAGCCCGGCCGGCCGTGAGCCACCCAAGGACCCATTCGTGCGAGACTCCCGCTGAGCGAGTTCCTGCGCCGGCGATGCGGCGCGCTCCGAACAACTCGAGCACGAAGGAGCGGCGATGTACGAGACGGACCAATATGAGGGCATGATCGCCGAGACGATCACGGTGCAGGGCAAAAACAACGATCTGATTCACGCCTACCTGGCCCGACCCACAGGCCCCGGCCCTTTTCCCGGCGTCGTCCTCTTCCACCACATGCCGGGGTGGGACGAGTGGTACAAGGAAGCGACCCGGCGCTACGCCCACCATGGCTACGTCACCATCTCGCCCGATCTCTATTGCCGGGCGGGGCACGGCGCTGCGGACGACGTGACCGCCAAAGTCCGTGCCGATGGCGGCGTCTCAGACGATCAGGTCGTCGGTGACGCCGAGGGCTGCATGCGCTACCTGCGCTCGTTGCCCATCCTCAACGGCAAGATCGGGCTGATGGGCACCTGCTCGGGCGGACGCCAGGCCTATCTCGTAGGCTGCCGCTCCGACAACGTGGATGCCGTCGTCGACTGCTGGGGCGGCGGCGTTGTGATGGGTCCGGACGACCTCTCGCCGCAACGTCCGGTCGCACCGTTCGATCTGACAGAGTCGCTCGACGCACCTTTGCTGGGGCTGTTCGGCGATCAAGATCAGAGCCCGACTCCAGAACAGGTCGCGCGGCATGAGGAAGAGCTGAAGCGGCTGGGGAAGCCCTACGACTTCACCATGTACCCCGGGGCAGGGCACGGCTTCTTTTACTACGACCGCCCGGCGGCCTACAACGCCGAAGCCGCCGTCGACGGCTGGTCCAAGATCTGGGACTTCCTCGGCACCCACCTGGCCGGCTAGCGAGCAGGACTCGAAGACGCGAGGGGATTGAGCATGTGCACGAACATCGCCGCGAAGCTGCCGCTCAGCGGCAGCGCGAAAGGCGCCGACGGCTGGTTCAGCCTGGAGCAGGCCTACATTTCCTATGACCATCCCGTTCATGCCCCCCTGGTGCATGCCTTGAATTTGGACTTCGTCAATGAGGCGGCCGGGATCGGGACGCGCGTCGCCGTCGAGCTGACGCGCGAGTCGGCAGCCGCGCTGGCGCAGTCGATCCTCGACGCGCTCGAACAGGGCAAAGATCACGCCTAGACGTCGCCGCGGCCGGTGCGTCGGGCGCTAGAGTGCGCCTGTCCGGGCCACTCCGGTCCGGTTTGGGGGGACACCATGTTCATTGGTTACTTCACGGAGCGCCCGTACCAGGACGAAAACTCCGGCTACTTCGGGGCAACCGGTCGCGACATCACGGATCTCGCCCTCTCGAACGAGGACTACGACCCGCGCCTGGGTGCTGAGCTCTACAACCGCTATCTGGACGAGAAGATCTACGCGGAGGAGATGGGGTTCGACGGCTTGGTGCTCAACGAGCACCACAGCACCCCGTTCTGCATGGGCAGCGTGATGAACGTCGAAGCGGCGATCCTGGCCCGAATCACGAAGAAGGCCAAGATCGTCCTGCTCGGCAACGTGCTTCCGATTTGGGAAGACCCGCTCTGGCTGGCGGAAAACCTGGCCGAGATCGACATGATCTCGCGCGGCCGCCTCATCACCGGGTGGGTGCGCGGAACCGGGCGGGAAAGCGTCGCCCACAATTCGCAGCCGCCCTACAACTGGGAACGCTTCCAGGAAGCGCACGACTTCATCGTCAAGGCCTGGACCACGCCGGGACCGTGGCGCTGGGAAGGCCAGCACTACAACTATCGCTACGTGAACCCCTGGTCTCGCCCCTATCAGGACCCACACCCGCCGATCTGGATCCCCGGCGTGCTCTCCAAGAACACGGTCGAATGGGCGGCCAAGCATCGCTATCCCTACATCATGCTCGCCACCGAGATCGAGCCGACCAAAGAGTCGTTCGACTACTACGACCAGCAGGCGGCCGAACTCGGCTACGAATCCGGCACGCAGCACCACGGCTACGTCTTCAAGGTGCACGTCGATGAGACCGAAGAGTTGGCGAACGAAGTCGGACGCAAATACGTCCAGGGACCCAGCAACCCCTTCCTGGAAGGCAACCAGGGCAACGTGCAGAGCAACCTGCAGAACCTGCCCGGCATGACCTCCCGTACGCAGTTGCTGCCCACGGTGCGCAGCTTCGCGGCCGCGGCAGCCCGCGGCCGCGCCGAGGACCAGTCGCGCCTGGGCGAGGTCGATGCGAGCAAGGCCGCCCAGGATCGCGACGAAGCGGCCGACCAGTTCGGCTCGTACCAGTCGCAGAAAGAGAAACTCAGCATCATCACCGGAACGCCCGAAACGGTGATTCCCAAGATCCGGCACGTCCTGGAAACGCTGCGCCCCGGCTCCATCTTCTTCTGGGACGGCGACGGTGCCATGACCCACGATGACGCCATGCGCAGTCTGCGCTTAATGGGCGAAGAGGTCCTGCCAGCCGTGCGCGAGATCGCCGAGGAGCTGGACCTGCGCAGCCCCTTCGAGATCGACCCCGCCACGAACCAGGTGCTGGAGGCAGAGCCTGTCGCGGGCGGCGACTAGGCCGGTCATCAGCGGAACAGCCCCGTCGGCTAGGCGGCCGCGCGGAGACCGACTA
>Ga0310121_10001048_pt1 | contig 29221 bp, 30 predicted proteins | sample CB27_Tmax_986_MG_FD_203504 | JGI IMG/M metagenome (GOLD analysis project Ga0310121, IMG submission 203504) | Marine microbial communities from Western Arctic Ocean, Canada - CB27_Tmax_986 | ecosystem: Environmental > Aquatic > Marine > Oceanic | place: Canada: Western Arctic Ocean | collected... | reverse complement strand
GAGCCTGGCGTTTACCGCGCCCACCTAGGCGGCGGGGCGCACTTCAACGACGAGTCGTTCAGCTTCCGACTCACGGAAGCGCCCCCCGCCGCGCGGCTCAGCGGTCTGCCAGGAGGGACCGGCGGCGTGACGGGGCCCAAGGGACAGCGCTTCGGTATCGCGCGCACCCTCGGCAGCATCGCTGTGGAGATGGTCTACACCGCCGAGGGCACGTTCCAGATGGGCCTCTTCGAAGGTGGCAAGATTTGGGACGTGGCCGGCGGCGTCATGCTCTGCCTGGAGGCGGGCGCGACGGCTTACGTGCGCGACGGCAAGAGCTCACCATGGCGACCGCTCGCGCGCTTCGCCGGATCCGACGTGAGCCCTCCATCCGTCGCCCAGCTGCGTGCCTGGAACCAGGGACTCGTCGTGGGCGCGCCCGACGTCCTGCCCGAGCTGGCACAAGACTTGACGCGCGAACAGGGACCGCTCGCTGTCCTGCGCCGACTGGTGTTGCGCGAGAGCGGCGACTGATAGCTCTGTTAGACCAGCTGGGATCGAGCCGCTTTAGTCGACACCCTTGTGCTGTCCGCCGTCGACGATGATGTTCGTCCCCGTAACCCAGCTCGCCGCAGGGCTGGCGATGAACGCTACGACGTTCGCCACCTCTTCCGGCCCGCCGTAGCGGCCGGACGGAATCGAGGCCTCGACCGACTTGTAGAGGTCGGGCAGGTTCTGCTCCACCGTGTGCCAAGCGCCACCCTCGAAGTAGATCGAGCCCGGGGAGACCACGTTGACGCGAATCCCCTTCGGTCCCAGCATCTGCGCCAGTTCGTTGGCGTGGGCCCGCATGGCCGCCTTCATCGGCCCGTAGGACGACGCTTGGAGGAAGAATTCGGAACTCGCCGTGGTGCCGATGAAGACGACGCTGGCCGCGTCGCTGGCCTCGAGTGCGGGCATTGCGGACTCGACCGCCCGCACACCTGCCATCACATCGATGTTGAACGAGCTGCTCCAGCCCTCTTCACCCTGGCCGACCATGGCACTGGTGTTGTGGACAATGATGTCGACGCCGCCTAGCGCGTCGATCGCGTCGGCCACGAACTGCTTCACGCTGTCGGCGTCGGACATGTCGGCCGCCGCCGCGTACACCGTCGCGCCGCTCGCTTCCAACTCGCTCTTGGCGGCCTGGATGCCGTCGTCGCCCCGCGCGCAGATCGCCACGGCGGCGCCTTCGTCTGCCAAAGTCTGCGCGATCGCTCGGCCGATCCCTCGGCTTCCGCCCGTAATGATCGCCTTCTTGCCACTCAGCCCCAAGTCCATGCCGCGCCTCCTTACTATCCAAGCGTTCATCCGGCAGTATGGTGCGCGCCCAGCGCAAGTACCAGGCAAGCGACGCAAGCGTGGACGCAGTGCGCCGTACGATGCCCGCTGAAGGGAGCGCGTGTGCGCGTCGTCGGAGCCCAGGGGCCTGTCGAGATGCCGACCAGCGCGTTCGACGCACAGCGCGCCCAACATCAGACCGTCCTGATCGACATCGGATGCGGCGACGGAGCCCTGCCCTACCGGATCGCGGGCAGCCAACCCAACTTGCTCTGCATTGGGATCGACCCCAACGCCGAGTCGATGCAGGAATATGCGCGCCGCGCCGCACGCAAACCGGCCCGAGGCGGCCGCGCGAACGTGCTCTACGTGGCGGCGTCGATCGAGCAGTTGCCCAGCGGACTCGGCGGCAGCGGCGAGCTGATCACAATCAATTTTCCCTGGGCCGGGCTGCGCGAATCGCTGCTGCGCGGCGAGCAGGTCGTAGCGACGGCTTTGCAACAGCTTAGCGCGGGCTCGACGCGCTTCCAACTCCTAATTAATGTCGAGGAGTCGATCCCGGATCTGCCCAGGGTCTCGCCTGACGTCCTGCGCGACAGTCTCGCTGTGCCGCTGGCGGCAGCCGCGTTCGAGATCGATGCGGCGGACTGGCTGCCTGAGTCGGCCCGAGTCCGAAGTCGGTGGGGCGGCCGCCTGATCGTCGGCAGCGGCCGGTCGGTCGTCCGCTTAGTCGCGACGAAAGGAACGCCGGACAGCTGGGGTTCGAACATCCTCGACCAAGTGGCCGGGGTCGACGCCGGTTAGCTCGGCTTGCGAGCGACGTGCAGCGCCACCGCTCCCCCGCCCAGTCGTCGGTAACCGGCGTCCGCGGCGCCCAGCGTCGATAGCAGCGCGGTCAGCGAGTCGGCGTCGGGGTAGCCGCTGAGTGAATGGGGCAGGTAGCGATAGGCCGCGCGATCGCCGGACAAGAGGCCAGCGATGGGAGTGACCACGCGCTCAAAACCGAACCGCAGAGCGGACCCGTACAGGCCCGGTGGCGGATGCGTGATGTCGAGTGCCACGAGCAGGCCCCCGGGCACGAGCACGCGCAACATCTCCGCCAGCCCCGCTTCCAAGTCAACCAGGTTACGCAGCAGGAAACCGCTGGTCACGCCGTCGAAGGTTGCGTCGGCGAAGGGCAGATGTACCGCATCCGCCTGGAGCCAGTCGGGCTGCGGGCCCGTCCGCTGCTTCACGCGTGCGCTCAGCAGCATTGGGCGGGTGAAGTCGGCCGCGACGACCGTCGCTGTCCCCTGTCGCTGCACCTCCCGGGCGAGATCGCCCGTCCCACTGCCGATGTCGAGGATGCGGGCACTGCGTGGTTCCGCGCTCTCGGCCGCCAGCCGGCGCCAATGACCGTCGCGGCCGCCGGACATGACGCGGTTCATCAGGTCATAGCGCCCGGCGATGCGGCCGAACATCTCGCGTACCTGGTCGGGGCGTTTATCCGGTGTGCCGGTCGGCGTCGGCTGCGACATGCGGCTAGCGTGCCGCAATTGTTTCAATTGTTCCATCGCTTCGCGGTCGCTAGGCTGACAAAACCGACCAATTCGTCGGTTTTCGGAACGCAGACCGATGCCAGTGCAGCAGACCCGCGCACGGAATCGACAGCGCAAAATCCTGAACGCCGCCGCCACGGTCTTCGCCACGCGCGGTTTTCGCGAGTCCGGTATGGACGAAATCGCCCGCGCCTCCGGCACGTCGAAAGGTGGGCTCTACTTCCACTTCCCAGGCAAGGACGCCGTACTGCTAGCCGTGCTCGACCAGACCGCCGTCCTGCTGCGCTCGAAGGTCGAGCGGGCGATTGCGGCCGAGACCGAACCCGTCGCAGCGGCCGAAGCGGCGCTCGGCGTCCTGCTGCGTACGTTGATCAAGCATCGAGCGCTGGCCCGCGTGTTCGCCGTCGAGGCGATGGGCGCCGGCAGTGGCTTCAACACCCGTGCGCTCGAGATCCAGGACGAGTTCGCGGAGATGATCCGCCTGCAACTCGACGCCGCCATCGCGCAGGGCGTGATTGAGCCGATCGACACGACCATCGCGGCACAGGCTTGGATCGGCGTTCTGCACGGGGTAATCACACGTTGGGTGACGACGAGCAGTCGCGAGCGACGCCCGATCGACGAGAGCTACGAAACGATTCGCATCATGCTGCTGCGCAGCGTCGGCGCCGCCCCGCACGCGGCGATCGAAGCACGCAGTCACAGAGGCAGCGGGAACGGATAACGACCATGGCAATCGACTGGCAGAGCGAGCATGACTACGGCGACATCCTCTACGAGACCGCCGACGGGATCGCCAAGATCACGATCAATCGACCGGAGGTGCACAACGCCTTTCGGCCGCAGACGCTCTTCGACATGCAGGACGCCTTCGCTCGGGCGCACGAAAACTCGAAAGTCGGCGTGATCATCCTGACGGGCGCCGGGGGGCGGGCGTTCTGCTCCGGAGGCGACCAGAAGATCCGCGGGGACGGCGGCTACGTCGGCGACGACGGCGTGCCTCGGCTCAACGTGCTCGACCTGCAACGCCAGATCCGGGCCATCCCCAAGCCCGTCGTCGCGATGGTCGCGGGCTATGCGATCGGCGGGGGACATGTGCTGCATGTCGTCTGCGATCTCACGATCGCCGCCGACAACGCCCGCTTCGGCCAGACTGGTCCCGCGGTGGGGTCGTTCGACGCGGGCTACGGCTCGTCGCTGTTGGCGCGCATGGTGGGCGACAAAAAGGCGCGCGAGATCTGGTACCTCTGCCGCCAATACAGCGCCCAGGAGGCGCTGGAGATGGGGCTGGTCAATACCGTCGTGCCGCTCGACGAACTCGAAGAGACAACGGTGCAGTGGTGCCGCGAGATGCTCTCCAAGAGCCCGATGGCGCTGCGCTTCCTCAAGCGTGCGCTCAACGCCGAGGCCGACGGCGCCGCGGGCCTGCAGCAGCTCGCCGGCGACGCCACTTTGCTCTACTACCTGACGGACGAGGCGAAGGAGGGCCGCGACGCCTTCGTTGAAAAGCGCCCGCCCGACTTCGCCTCGTTCGAGCGCTTCCCCTAACCGGCAGCCATGTACGACTCGCTGCCGAAGCGATGAGCGCTACGTCCGAGCTCGCCACCGCACGACCGTCGACTGTCCGCGTCTGGCTGATGGCGTCGCGGCCAGCGACGCTGCCGGCGGCAGTCGCTCCGGTCCTGGCCGGCACCGCGGCGGCGTCTTGGGCAACGGCTGCGTTCGACTTCCAGCCGGGCGCCTTCGTCGCCGCCATGATCGGCGCCGTGCTGATCCAGATCGCGACGAACTTCGCAAACGACTACGCCGACTTCAGTCGCGGCGCGGACAGCGAGCAGCGACTCGGACCCACGCGGGTGACCCAGGCGGGCCTAGTCAGCGCCAGCCAGATCCGGTTCGCGATCGCGGTCACATTCGCCGCCGCCGCGGGCGTCGGCATCTATCTCATCGTCGTCGCCGGCTGGCCGGTGCTGGTCGCGGGCGGCGCGGCGATCATGGCCGGCTATTTCTACACGGGCGGCCCCTGGCCCTACGGCTACCACGGCTTGGGCGACGTGTTCGTCTTCGTCTTCTTTGGGTTGGTCGCGGTAATCGGTTCCTACTTCGTGCAGGTCGAGCGGATCACCTGGGAGGCCGTCGCCGCTGCGTTGGCGGTCGGTCTGCCGGTCACCGCCATCCTCGTGATCAACAACCTGCGCGACGTTGAGACGGACCGCGCCAGCGGCAAGCGCACGCTCGCGGTGATCGTCGGGCTACACTTCGCTCGAATCGAATACGGGCTTCTGCTGGCCACGGCGTTCGCACTCATGCCAATCTTCGCGGCGGCGGGCCTGATGCCGTGGACGGCGATGTTGGCCTGGGTGGCGGCGCCGCTGGCGATCAAACTTGTCGTAGGGGTGCAGTCTGGTCTGGCCGGCGGCGACCTAAACGTCGTCCTGAAGCAGACCGGGCTTGTGCACCTAGTATTCGGGGCGCTCCTGGCAGGAGGCTACTTGCTGTGAGCGCCACGCCTGCCGCGAACCACGACTGGCTGCACGAACGCGCCCAGCGCAGGCCCGACCGACCCGCCCTCATCGACGACGAACAAACCTGGTCCTTCGCCGAACTGGACGCCCTATCCGACCGCATCACCAACGGGCTGGCGAAGTCCGGGTCGCGACGGGGTGACCGCATCGCTCTGCTCGCCGCCAGCACTGCGTCGACTGTCGCCGCTGTCCACGCGGTGCCCCGTTCAGGCGCAACGCTGGTCCCGCTCAACACCCGACTCACGGAGCCTGAATTGCGCGACCAAATCCGCATCGCCCGGCCGAGCGCCGTCATCGTCGACGGACCGAATGGCGTCCTCGCGGGCGCCGTCGCGGAAGACGCGGCGGTGCTCGAACTGGGCGAACTCTCAAGCGGCTCTGGCAGTTCCCCTCCACGGACGACGATCGAGGCTGACTTTCCACACACGGTAATGTTCAGCTCCGGCACCACGGGCGCCGCCAAGGGCGTCCAGTTGAGTGCGGCCAACCATTACCACTCGGCCATCGCTGCGATGATCAATCTGGGCGTCTCCGAAGCCGATCGCTGGCTCTGCTGCGTCCCGCTCTTCCACATGGCCGGGCTGTCGATCCTGCTGCGCAGCGCGATCTTCGGCATCCCCGTCGTTCTCCAACGGGACTTCCATCCGGACGACGCCAATCGCGCAATCGAGATGCAAGGCGTCAGCATTGCGTCACTGGTCCCGACGATGCTCTCGCGCATGCTCGACGCCCGAGGCGACGAACCCTTCCCCACGACGTTCCGCTGCGCCTTGACGGGCGGCGGCTCGCTCTCCCAGGACCTGCTCCGGCGCTGCGCCACGGCTGGGGTCCCGGTCACTCAGACCTACGGTCTGACGGAGACCGCGTCGCAAGTCGTGACGCTGGCGCCGAGCGAGTCGCTGACCCGGCTCGGGGCGGCGGGGAAGGCGCTGTGGGGCAGCGCGATCCGCGTCGTCGACGACGATGGCAAGGCGGTCCCCGCCGACTGTCCCGGCGAGATCCAGATCGCCGGTCCCAGTGTGATGGCGGGCTATCTGGACGACCCCGACGCGACGGCACGCGCATTCGATGGCGAATGGTTGCGGTCGGGCGACATCGGCCGGATCGACGTCGATGGCTATCTACACGTGCTCAATCGACGCACGGACCTGATCATCTCGGGTGGCGAGAACATCTACCCGGCAGAGGTGGAGTCCGTGCTGCTCTCACACCCCGGGGTTCAAGAAGCCGCGGTGGTGGGCGTGCCTCATCCCGACTGGGGGCAGCGTCCGGTCGCGTTCGTCGTGCCGCGTGGCGCATCCGACGGCGCGGCGGCCGACGAGCTGGCGGCGCACTGCGCGGCGAATCTCGCGCGCTACAAGTGTCCCGATACGATTCACTTCGTTGATGCGCTGCCGCGCACGGCAGCCGGCAAGCTCCAGCGTCACCTGCTGCGCGAGCCGGTTTCTTCCGACGAGCGACCCGACGCACCGGCCTGACGCAAGAGGGCAGTATGAGAATCCATCGCATCCACAGCCGTCAGCGCCTTGCGACGACACTAGACGAGGCATGGGACTTCTTCGCCACGCCGTCGAATCTGCCCGCGATCACGCCTGACTGGCTCAACTTCCGGATCACTTCGGACCTTCCTCCCCAGCTCTCGGAAGGCCTCGCGATCACCTACACGATCACGCCACTCCTCAACATCCCCGTCAGCTGGCTGACCGTGATCATCTCCATCGACGCGCCGACAGCCTTCGTCGACGAGCAGCGCGCCGGTCCGTACCGGCTCTGGCATCACCGCCACGAGTTCGAGGCGGTCGAGGGCGGGGTCGAGGTGCGGGACATCGTGCACTACGTGCTGCCCTTCGGCCCGCTTAGCCGGCCACTCCACGACCTGATCGTGCGGCGGCAACTGGAGTCGATCTTCCGTCACCGCTACGGAGCCCTGTCGGACCGCTTCGGATCACTCGACGCCGGCGCGGACGGAACGCCCCCACCAGGAGCGATCGTCTTCTCGCTGGTCTAGCACGTACACTGGGGCAGCAGAGGTCGGCAAGGAACGGGTGGACGCATGGCGCCTGGCCTGGCGCAACAGAACGTGATCGCGGTCGTTTGGGACTTCGACAAGACCCTGACGCCCGCGTACATGCAGGAGCCCCTCTTCCGACACTACGGCGTGGAAGCGCGCAACTTCTGGGAAGAGGTCAACGCCCTGCCAGGCTACTACAGCAGCCAAGGCCTGGCCCACATCCCCAACGACTCCGTCTATCTCAACCACATCCTGACCTATGTCCGATACGGCATCTTCGACGGCCTGAATAACGCCCTCCTGCGACGACTGGGAGCCGAGATCCCCTTCTACAAGGGACTGCCGGCCCTCTTCGATCAACTCCGCGCCACGGTGGAGGAGCAAGCCGACTACCGGCGCGCCGAGATCACACTGGAGCACTACATCGTCAGCACCGGCTTGCGCGAGCTGATCGCCGGCAGCGATGTGAGTGATCACGTCGACGGGATCTGGGGCTGCGAATTCGCCGAACGCGTAGCGCCGCCCGGCTTCCTCAGCGACGGGGCGCAGACGGCGATCGAGGAGACGCGCGTGATTTCCGACATCGTCTACGTGATCGACAACACCTCCAAGACTCGCGCCCTGTTTGAACTGAACAAGGGCAGCAACGTGCGGCCCGACATCGACGTCAACGCCAAGCTGGAGCAGACCGACCGTCGGATCCCGTTCGACAATATGATCTGTGTCGCGGACGGTCCCAGCGACGTGCCGATATTCTCCGTTGTGAACCAGTTCGGTGGCCGCACGTTCGCGGTCTACCAGCCCGGCTCCGGCGACGAGTTCAAACGGGCCAATCTTTTGCAGCAGCAGAATCGCGTCGATTCGATCGGCCCCGCCGATTACACGCCCGGCTCCCCCGCCTCGTTGTGGATCGAAAACGCGGTGCATGAAATCGCCGAGCGGATCATTCGCGACCGGCAGTACGAGTTGGACCGTCGCGTGGGGCCGCCCCCGCGCCACATCCCGAACTAGTCCCAGCGGCTCCGGATCATGAGGTGGCCCGCCCGCAGCGTCTCGGCCACTCCCTCAAGCTGTTCCGGACCCGCGGGATTGGTCCTGCAGCGCCGCGCGTGCAGCGGTCTGCACCGGATCCCAGACGGGCGAGAACGGTGGGGCGTACGCAAGATCGGCGTCGACGAGCTGCTGCAGAGTGAGTCCGTACATCACCGCTGTCGCAACGACATCGATCCGCTTGCCGGCGCCGCGCTGGCCCACGATCTGCCCGCCCAGCACGCGACCAGAATCGCGCGCAAAGATCAGCTTGGCATGCAGCGGCGAGGCGCCGGGCATGTAGCCCGCGATCTGCCGCGTCTCAACCTGCTGCGTGTCGATCTGGAAACCCTGGGCGCGGGCGTCGGATTCGAGCAGTCCAGTGCGGGCGAGCTCGAACTCGCCGAGGCGCACGATCGTGGTCCCGGAAGCGCCCGGAAACCGCTCCAGCGGATCGCCGCGGCTCAGCGCGGCGACGTTCCGCCCTGCGACTCGACCCGCCTTGTTCGCGATTGTGCCCAGATGCCAGTTCGACCAGCGTCGCCCAACGACGTCCCAGGCCTCCGCGCAATCGCCGGCGGCGAAGACGCCGTCGATCCGTGTGCGCTGTTCGTGGTCGACGGCAACCGCGCCGGTCTCCCCCAGTGAAATGCCAGCGGCCTGCGCGAGCTCCACCGTTGGTGCACTTCCGATCGCCAGGATCACGATGTCGGTTTCGATCTCGCCCCGTGCCGTGTGCGCGACGACCGCGTCGGACGACCGCTCGATCGCCTGCAATGGCGTCGCGGGACGGAAGTCGACCTGCATCGACTCGATCACGCTCTCCACCTGAGTCGCCATCTCGGGATCGAACGTACGGCGCAGGCAGTGAGCGGAGCGTGTGATCAGCGTCGTGGCGATGCCCCGCGCCCGCATGGCCTCCACCATCTCCAGTCCGATATAGCCGCCACCCACGACGAGCGCGCGCTGAACGGGCGGAAGCCGGCCGCCAAGCTGCATCGCCTGGCGGGGCGTAAAGACGGGATAACCCAGATCGAGCCCCGGCAAGTCCGGCCGAACGTCGTGGGCGCCGGTGGTGTAGGCCAGCAGGTCATACGGCTCGACGCCCTCCGCGCCGCTGCTCCCCGCACGCCAGTGCACACGCTGCGCAGCCAAGTCGATCCCCACAACCTCCGTCTGCTCCCGAACGTCGATGCCGCGCCGCCGGTGTTCGTCGGCGGAGCGGGTGATGAGCTGTCCCCAATCGCTGACGTGCTCGCCGAGCACGAAGGGAAAGCCTCAAGCGGAGTACGAGGTCCATGGCCCCCGTTCGAACATGACTACGTCGATGTTTGGATCGCGGCGCTTCGCGTTTGCCGCGGTGCTGCCACCTGCCGCGTCTCCACCAATCACCACCAGGCGCATCGCAGCCTCCAAGCCGATCTCCGCCGCGTTCTGTCTCTCGATCATCGCTCAAACACGCATTGTCCACGCCGGCCGCGGCGAAGGAGCAACCCCGGACCGGGGAGCGCCTACAATACGTCTACTAGAGAACGCGAAATCGGGGGATCGGGATGCTCGAAGAACCCGTCTCGGCGCTGGTGCGCCGCCCGCCCGTCACGATCGAGCGCGGGAGCCCGCTCAGCGAGGCGCTGCGCATCCTGCGCACGGGGCGCACGCGCTGCCTGGTCGTGATGGATGGGTCGCGCGCGATTGGCCTGCTTACGGATCGCGACCTGGTGGAGAAGTGCTTCCACGAGGGGATCGATGACGGCACGCCGGTCCAGACGATCATGGACAGCCCGATCATCTCGGTCACGCCGGACACGCCGCTGATGGAAGCGCTGCGTGTCGTCGACCGCGAACGGATCCGCCATCTCCCCCTGATTGAGGCCGACGGGACTCTGCGCGCCGTGATTCGCGGGCGCGACCTGATAAGTTATCTGGCCGAGTCGATGCCTGAGCTCGTGCTCAATCAACCACCGTCCACACCCCGCCCGGTGAATCGCGAGGGGGCCTGATGCCCGGCGCGGACCGCCCTGAATTCGAGACGCTGCAAGAGCAAGATCCGTGGCAGGACGCCGACTGGCTGCCCTCCGACACCAACATCGTCTTCCCCGGAGACGTCCTGTCCGAGCTGATGCTGGAACAGTCGGTCACGACGATCGCCGTCTCTCACCCGGCCACGATCGGACCGGCGGACTCACTGCAGACGGCGCTCTTCCGCATGCGCCAGCGGCACGCTCGCGCCCTGCTCGTTGTCGAGGACGAGCAGTTGATAGGCATCCTGACCGACCGCGACGCCGTGGTGGCAATTCAACATCCCGGCGACGACGGCGGCAGTCTCGCCGTGCGCGACGTGATGACGCCGGACCCGATCACGATCGATCCGGACGATCCGCTTGGCAAGGCCGCTCAGCTGCTCTCCGTCGACGGCGTGCATCATCTCCCGATAGTCGAGGACGGCGAGATCCGGGGACTCGTCGCGCAGGGGCCGATCCTGCATGCCATCATCGCGGCGCTGATCGAGGCCGACGAAGGCTGAGAGCCCTTGCCCGGGCCGGCCCGCTCACCAGTCTCAGGCGAGGACCCGCAGCGCCTCCGGGTCCACCGTGACGAGGACGTTATCGCCCTCCCGGATCGCCTGGTGCTGCGGGCGGGTGTCGGCTTCGAAGAGGAAGGTCGCCTCACCGGCCTGGACGCGAAACGTGAGGCGCCTGCCACGAAACGAGCGCTGCCGGACCTGCGCCAAGAAGCTATTCGTGACGTGCCGATCGACGCCGCCATCCACTCGTTCGAGTTGGGCGCGCTCGTCGCCGATCAGTAGCGTGGCACGCCCGCGCGGAGCGTCGACGTGCGGCAGGAGCGCGAAGTCGCCGATCGTCGTGCGCGCCACTGTCGCGCCTTCTCGATCTTCGATCTGCGCTTCGATCAGGTTGCCGAGGCCGATGAAGCGAGCTACGAAGGCGTCCACGGGCTGACGGAAGATCGCCTCCGGCGTGCCCGACTGCCGGATCTCGCCCCGCTCCATGATCAAGACCCGATCGGCGAGCGAGAATGCTTCATCCTGATCGTGCGTCACGTAGATCGAGGTTTGGCCCAGCTCGGTCAGGATCCGTCGCAACTCCAGCAGCAGCGTGTCGCGCAACCCGCGGTCGAGCGCGCCCATCGGCTCGTCCAGCATGAGCAGACGCGGTCGTGGCGCCAAGGACCGTGCCAGCGCGACGCGTTGACGCTCGCCCCCGGAAAGCTGATGTACCTGGCGCGACTCGTATCCCGTCAAGCCAACGATGGTCAGCAGATCGGCCACCCGCTCACGACGCTCGTCGCCTCCAAGCCCCTGCATGCGCAGACCGAAGTCGATGTTCTGCTCCACTCGCAGGTGCGGGAAGAGGGCGAATTCCTGGAACATCAGCCCGAACCCGCGTCGATGCGATGGCACGGCCGCCAGGTCGTTGCCATCCAGCCGCACCACGCCCGCCTCCGCGGGCTCCAGCCCTGCCACCACCCGCAGGATCGATGTCTTCCCACATCCGCTCGGACCCAGCAGCGCCAGCACCTCGCCCGCCTCGACCTCGAACGAGACATCGCGCAGGACCAACTCGTCGTCGTAGCGCAGGCGCAACCCCTCGGCCGTGAGCAACGCCACTAGAACTCCCCCACATCGCGGTAGCGGAAGCGCTCGATGATCAGGAATCCGGCCATACTGACGACCATCAACACGCTGCTCATCGCGAGCGCCGCCCCCAACCGTTCCGCGCCAGCCTGCCCGAGGTAGCGGAAGATCGCGACGGGAATCGTCGAATACTCGGGTCGAGTCAGGAGCAACGAGGCGCCAAACTCGCCCAGCGAGATCGCGAAGGCGAAGGTCGCTCCGACCAGGATCGCGCGCGACGCGATCGGCAGATCGATGTAACGGAACACCCGCAGCGAGGAGGCTCCCAGCATCGTCGCCGCCTCCCGCAGCTCAGCGTCGATGCCGCGCACCACCGCCAGCACACTGCGGACCACGAAAGGATAGGCGATCAGGCTGTGGGCGATCACGAGAACCACCCACGAGGCACGCAGATTCAGCGGCGGCGAGTCGAGCGCGATCAAAATTCCGAAGGCGAGCGTGATCGCCGACGCGCCCAGCGGCAGCATGAAGAGGGCGTCGGCCAGGGTTCTCAGACGCCCGCGGGCGCGGGCGAGGGCAAAGGCGATGATCGTGCCGAGCGGCACGGCCACGAGCATCGTGGCGCCGGCGAACCAAAGTGAGTTCTTCATCGCCCCACTGAGCGAGACGAAGAAGACCCGACCACCTGTGTTCGTCTCGAGACCGCTGTAGTGCGCCAACGTGTAGCCGTCGCTGCCGCTGAACGACCGCTCGACCAGCGCCAGCAACGGTGCCAGGACGATCGCCAGAACGACTAAGAAGTTCGAGAGGATCAAGAGTCCTTCCCGGCGCCCGCGCGGACGTCGGGCTCCGGCCGCCCGGGGCTGGAAATTGAGCGGCACGGCGCTGCGTTCCTGGAAGCGCGCGTAGAACAGCATCACACCGAAGGTGACTGCCAGTTGGATCAGCGAAAGTGCGGCCGCCAGTTCCAGCCGGAACAGGCGCGCCGTGAGGTTGTAGATCGTCACCTCCACCGTCGCGAACTGCGGCCCGCCCAAGATCAGCACGACCCCAAAGCTCGTGAATGAGAAGAGGAACACCAACGACGCCGCGGCCAAGATCGCCGGCCGGATCTGCGGCAGGGTCACGCACCAGAAGACCTGCAATGGCCCGGCCCCCAGCAGCCGCGCCGCCTCCTCCGTCTTCGGATCGACGTGGGCCCACAGCGCCGACACCGTTCGCACCACGACGGTGTAGTTGAAGAAGGTGTGGGCCAGCAGAATGATCCAGATCGAGCTGGTCAGGTTGAGCGGCAAGATCCCGTTCGCCCCTACCAGCGCCACGAACCCGAACGCCACCACGATCGTGGGCATGACGAAAGGCACCGTCGTCAGCGCCCGGATCAGTGTCTTCGCGGGGAAGTCGTAGCGGGCGAAGATGTACGCGCTGGGCAGACCCAGGGCCAGCGTGAGCAGCGTTGAAGCAACGGCCTGCCAGAGGGTGAACCAGATCCGGCCCAGGAAAAAGTCGTCGCCCAGGATGTCGCCGAAAGGAGCAAGCGAGAAGCCGTCGCTGGCGAAACTCTCGCGAAAAATCTCGAACAGCGGATAGACGAAGAAAAGCCCCAGGAACGTCAGCGGCAGGAGAAGCAGCGCGCGCGCCGCCCACGAGCCACCGAGACGCCCGCCTCTCCGAACCGAGACCGATCTGCCCGACATGAGCGTCGCCTACGAGCCGGAGCTCAGCGCACCACGACGTCTGTCCACTCGTCGAGCCAGTCCTCCAACTTTTCCGCGACCCGCGCGGGGTCGATCTGCGCGACCGTCTGCGGTACGTCGGCGAAGTCGTCGAAGGCTTGTGGCAGCGCAGCCCCATTGAGCACGGGGTAGACGAACATGTTGAGCGGGATGTCCTCCTGGAACCGACGGCTGAGCATGAAGTCGACGAACTCCTTCGCCAACCCGATGTTGTCGGCGTTGCGCAGAATGCCAACGCCCTCCACCTGGAGGTAGCTGGCGCCGTCGATCAGCAGGTTGGCTGTCGGCGACTCGTCCAGCTCGGTTTCCGCGAAGATCACCTCGGCGGACGGCGATGTCGCGTAGGAGTTCACCAGCCACGCCTCGCCGCCGTACTGCGAAAACTCGACGTAGTAAGCGCCCTCCCAGCCCGACGCGACGATCAGGTCGTTCTCGCGCATGTCGCGCCACCAATCGAGCCAACCGTCCTCGCCGAAGTAGTCGATCGTGGCCAGCATGAGCTGTTGGCCCGGCGACGAGGTGTTGGGATCCTCGACGGCGACGCGCCCCTTCCATTCAGCGCCGGTGAGGTCTTCAAGCCGCGCCGGCGGGGCCAAACCCGCCTCGTCCAGGGCCGCTTTATGGTAGTTGAACAGCACATAGCCGTAATCGACTGGCGTGATGCGGCCACTCTCATCGAAGATCCAGCGCTCGTCGACGCCTTCCAGGGCCGAGGACTCGTATTCGATGAAGAGGTCTTCTTCGAGCGCGCGCACGAACGAGACGTTGTCGACCCCAAAGAGCAGATCGCCTTCCGGGTTGTTCTTGGTCAGGATCGCGCGGTTGAGCGCCTCCACCGCGTCGCCGGTGGGCAGCAGTTCCACGCTGACGCCGAACTCTGTCTCGAAGGCGGCGATCGTCTCCTCTGAGATGAAGAAGGAGTCGTGCGTGATCACGGTCAGTGTCTGGCCTGTGAAGTCTTCCGGCCCAGCGTCGTCATCGGCGTCGTCGTCATCAGTGCCGCAGGCCGCCGCCGTCAGCGCCACGACGAGCAAAACCGCGATCAGTGCCCAGGCAGGCATCCCCCGGCCGATTCTCAAGCGAAACATGTTCGGTCCTCTCTGCTGCCGTGCAAGCGGGCTTCGGCCGTGCTCGCATTGGGTCAGCTCGGTCGACCGGAGACGCGCCACCGCATAGAGAGGGAAGCGACACAGAGTCGCCCCGACGAGATCCATTCGTATGAGGGTTGAGGCTGGTCAGCCATCAAGCTCCCTACGCCGGTATTAGCCGGATCAGGTTCGTCGGGTTTGCTCTCAGGGCCGAGCACCACACTCGGACCACCCCGGCACCTTGACTGGTAGGCGCATCATACAGTCGTAGCGCCCAAATGCGACCAGAGGCCGGAAAGACATGCCCGACGCGAACGAGATCCGGCCCAAGTCGATCAGCGCGCTGACGCTCTTCGTGAGCGCGATGCCACGCTCCGTCGCCTTCTACGAGGCGTTGGGATTCGATCTGTTCTACGGCGGATCCGACACCGAATTCAGCTCCTTCCGCGTTGGCGATAGCTACCTCAACCTAGCACTGGCCGGCTCCCCCAGGATGGGCACACTGTGGGGGCGCGCAATCATCTACGTCGGCGATGTGGACGCAATGTTCGAGCGGGCGCAAGCGGCCGGCATCGAGCCGCTGTTCGCGCCTCGCGACGCGTCCTGGGGCGAGCGCTACTTCCATCTGCGTGATCCGGATGGGCACGAGCTCTCGTTCGCCCACCCGCTTGAGCGGAATAAGTCTGGCTAGCTGCTCTTCGCCGCCGCCAGCCGTTCCTGCACGAGCCGCTGCGCCGCGTGCGCCGTCGAGATGCCCTCGCGCTCCGACGTCTGCAGAAGGCCCAGCGTCGTCTCGTAGACCCCCGCGGCCAGAGCGGCCGTCCGCGCCGCGTCGTCACCGTCGAGCTCGACGGTGACACCGATCACCCCGCCAGCGTTGACGACGTAGTCCGGCGCGTAGACGATGCCGCGTCGAAACAAGTGATCCGCGTCTTCCGGGTCACGGGCGAGCTGGTTGTTGGCGCCGCCGCAGACGATGCGGCAGCGCAACCGCTCGATCGAGTCCGAACTGAGTACTCCGCCCAGCGCATTGGGCGAGAGTACGTCGCACTCCAGCTCGTAGGCCGTTTCGGGGTCGACTACCGTCGCGCCAAGCTCCTCCGCCAGCGCCCGCACGGCTTGCTCACGCACGTCGGCCAAGCTGACTCGCGCGCCTTGCTGCGAGGCATAGCGCGCGACACGCGCGCCCACTTTGCCCGCCCCCACGACGACGACGTGCCGCCCCTCCAACGACTGGTCGCCGTATGCGAACTGGAGCGACGCACGCAGCCCGTTCGTCACGGTTAGCCCAGTCACCACGGCCGTATCGCCGCTGCCGCCCTTCGCGGCGGAGGTCCCTACCACGTAGCGCGTGTGATCACTGAGGAAGTCGATCTCGTCCGTCGTGGTGCCAACATCGGTGGTGGTGACGTAGCGGCCGCCCAAGCCCTCGATCAAGGCGGCATAGGCGAGCAGTTGCGCCTCCGTCTTCGTGGTCGGGTCGCCGAGCACCACCGCCTTGCCGCCCCCAAGCGGGACCCCCGCGACGGCTGCCTTCGACGTCATCGCCGCCGAGAGGCGAAGCACGTCGTCCAGCGCCGCCTCTTCATCCGCGTACGGATACCAGCGTGTTCCGCCCAGGGCGGGACCGAGCAGGCTGGAGTGAATCGCCACGATCGCCCGCAGACCACTGGCCTCATCCTGATGGAAGATGACCTGCTCGTGGCCCGCCGCATGCATCCGGTCGGTCAGTGGCTGCGACACGCGACTCCCGATCTCGATCGGATCAAAGCGTAGTCGGCCTACCTCGATGGGCGGCACTGCCAGCGACTTGCAAGGAACAGGACCTAGGAGGCCTGCGGTGCCGCGCTGTCGAACGACTTGCGCAACGCACGCAGCGCCCGCATCTGGGCGACTCGCACCGCCCCAGCGCCGCAGCCAAGGCGCTCCGCGATCTCGGGGTACTCCAACCCGTCCAGGAACCGCAGGTGAATCACTTCGCGCTGACGATCGGTCAGGCCGGAGACCGCCTCGCTCAACGGCCCTCCCAGCTGACCGCGAAGCGCCTCCTCCTCAGCGGAGTCGATCATGGAGACCTCGTCCTCGATCGGTTCGTGGTGCTTTTGGGTGCGATAGAAGTCCGTGATCAGGTTCTTGGCGATGTGGAACAGCCAGACGTTGAACGGGCTCCGCGGATCCTTGCGCGGGATCGAACGCAGCGCCTTGTAGAAGGCGTGCTCCACCAGATCCTCGGCGTCTTCCAGCGTGGGGACAGCCGGCGCGCATACGACAGGAGTTCCGCGTGGTAGCGGTCGTAGAGCGCCCCGAACGCCTCACGATCGCCCGTGGCGACCTTGGCCGAGAGCTTCTCAACCCGCTTAGCTTCCAGGGAGACGACCGCCGGCAAGACGCAGCCTCATTCCGCTCACACTGGATCATCGGAAGATCCGCGCGCGGGCTGAAGGGGCTAGCGGCGACCGACCCCGCAGCTTGGCTCGACACCGGCGCGCATGGGGCGGCTCACGAAACAGGCTCGCCCGCGGCGCTGCTCAGCCGACTCAGTCCCGATTGGACGTCCGCCAACGCGCCGCCCCGCGCCACGATCACGCCGTTTGCTCCGACCAGGACAAACGTCGGTCCGGTCTCGACGCGTAGCAGTCGGCCAACGTCCTCACGCCAGACCAGCATGTCGGCGCCAGCCGCGGCGTCTGTTGCGGCATCCAGCTCCGCGACGACCGCCAGATCGACACCGCTCGCAGTCGCACTCTGGGAAGCCTCGCCGACAAGGGAGTCGCAGTCGCGACAGTCGGGCGGGGCGAAGGCCAGCAGCACCGGACCCAGCCGAGTCCGCTCCGAGAGGCGCCAGCTGCGGCCGCCGTCGGTCGCAAGGATGAAGTCCGGCGCGAGCTCACCAATCAAGGTCCCCACTTCGCGATCGTCGAGCAGGCGATCAGTTGGCAGCGCCTTTGGCCCCGGCAGCAGCCCCGGCCCCAGCGGATCCGTCAGGTCCGAGAGGATGTCGATCGCGAAACGCTCGAAGTCGTCGTCCGCCGCCTGACCGACGAAGATCTGGCGGATCGTGCCGTCGGCTCGGATGAAGAACGTGTGCGGCGGGCCCGCGCCGGCCCGGAAGAACTCACGCGTCACCCCGCCACCGAAGTCCATCGGCAGCTCATAGGGGACCCCGAACTCCTCGGCGAAGCCACGCGCCGCGCCGCGCGACTCTTCAATGTTGACGCCAATCACAATGAGGCCGGCGTCACGGAAGCGATCGGCGAGGCGCACGAGCACCGGCGTCTCACGCCGGCACGGTCCGCACCAGGAGGCCCAGAAGTTGAGAATAACCGGGTGCCCGCGGAAGTCGGAGAAGCGGAAGCGGTCCCCGTCGAGCGTCTCTAGCTCAAAGTCCGGCACCAGCGAGTCAGCGCTAGCCCGGACCGCGATGTTGCTCTCGTTGAGGTAAGCGGGGAGCTCTGCGACTCCGAGATCGCCGGCCAGGGTGGACGAACTGCCACCGCCCAGCGCCAGCCAGAGCGCCAGGACGACCGCTCCGATCACCCCCAGGGCCGCGAACATCGTGCGCCGCCCGTGGTACTCGCGCGGCCGGTTCGGATTCTCTTCGGGAAATCCCTCGGGCGGCGGTGGCTGCGTGGAGGCGGGCGCCTGCCGTCGCTGTTTGCGTCGCGCACTGCGGCTCTTGGCCATCGTCCCCACCCCACCCTTGTTGATCGGTCGCTCGTGGAAACCTCGCTCCGGCGCCCGCAGCCCAGAAGGCCGTCGTGGACGGCCTCTTCCTGCAGGCTTCTTGGCAGCTTATGACGTCCGGGGCCCGCCGATCCACGTCAACGGATTCGCGCCACGGCCCCACCCGACAGCCGAGGTTTCCCAACCCGGTCCGCGAACTGGATGCGGACCCGGTGGAACCCTATTCTGACTCGCCAGGTGGGGGTCAACCGCTGGCACCCAGACTCTGGCGCCCAGAAATGGATCGATGCTCAGCCTGCATGGGGCTCAGCTTGCATAGGGAATGGCCGATGACGACCGCAGAACCGATTCCGGCCCAGACCTTGCTCGACGCCTTGTTGGGAGCGGGCGTGACCGATGTCGTGGCGGTGCCGGACACACACCAGCGCAGCCTGATCAGCCTGATCCAGGAGACGGGCGAGATTCGCTTCATCCAGACCACGACCGAGGATGAGGCCGTCGCCGTTTCAGCCGGCCTAATCGTGGGCGGACGCAAACCCATCCTCCAGATCCAGCACGCTGGGCTCTACGCCTGCGTCAACAACATTCGCGGCGTCGCGCTCGACGGCGAGTTTCCGCTCGTCTTTCTGATCGGCCTGTTGGGGCGCGACGTGTCCAAGGCGCCGACCGAAAACTTCGGCTCGATGGTACGCCTGGCGCAACCGCTGCTGGACTCGCTGAGCATTCCCCACCACCTGCTGGACGGCAGCGACGACGTGGGGCTAGTCGACCAAGCCTTCGACGAGGCCACGCAGCGTGGCGGGCCCGTGGCGCTGCTCGTGGGCGCGGAAACGAGTTGAGCGATGACTGAGAACGAACGACGCATGACCCGGGATTCGGCCTTGGATGTCCTGGCCCGGCGTCGCGGGGACGAGGTGGTCGTCTCCACGATGACCGCGCTGGGGCCGTGGCGGGAGCGGGCGGGGACCGATCGCGATCTGATCTGCGTGGGCTTCATGGGCGGCGCGTCGACGCTGGGTCTCGGCGTCGCCCTGGCCCGTCCCGACGTGCCGGTCTGGATCCTGGACGGCGACGGTTCGCTCTCGATGCAGCTGGGATCGCTCGTCACGATCGCCAACGCGGCACCAGCCAAATTCGTGCACATCGTCTTCCACAACGGTGTCTACGAGACCAGCGGCGCACAGCCGCTGCCCGCCGAGGGCCGCGTCTCTTTCGCCGCGATGGCGGAGGGAGCCGGCTACGCCAAGACTGTCCGCTTCGACGATGTTGAAGCGTTCGATGCGGAGCTCGACGACCTGCTGGATGCCGACGGTCCCGTGCTGATCGAGCTGATCACGCAGCCGGCGGGGGCGTTCTACCAACCCGGTCCGCCGCCGACGGGACGGACGAAGGGCGCGCTGGCGCGCAACTGGCCCGGCGTGCGTGATGCGCTGGCGGCGGATCCGGCCAGTTAACCAGGCTTAGCCAATCCGCACGGTCGATTCGGGCTCGGGCACGATCCGGTTTTCGATCCGGCCGATCTTGTCGATCTCGATCCGCACGACATCGCCAGCGACGAGGAACTTGGGCGGGTCGAAGCCGATCGCCACGCCGCTCGGAGTTCCGGTGGCTACCACATCGCCCGGCTGCAGCGTGAAGACCGTGGAGAGCAACTCGACCGCTTCGAAGCAGTTGAGCATCAAGTGCTCGGTGTTGGAGTCCTGACGGAGTTCGCCGTTGACCTCCGTGCGGATGCTGAGCTTGTGCGGGTCGCCTACCTCATCCGGCGTGACCAGCCAGGGTCCCATCGGGCCATGCGTGTCCCAGGACTTGCCCAGCGTCATCGTGGGGGCCCGGCCCTGCCAGTCGCGCACGCTGACGTCGTTGATGATGCAGTAGCCCGCGATGATCTCCTCGGCGCGCTCCTTCGGCACGTGGCGGCCGGGCTTGCCGATCACGAAGCCCAGTTCGCCCTCATAGTCCAGTGCGTCGGAGGCGCGGGGCAGGTGCACGTCGGAGAAGGGGCCGTTGGCGCACGAGGTCTGCTTGTTGAAGATGGTGGGAAAGTCGGGTGCCTTGCGACCGGTCTCCGCAATGTGATCGGCGTAGTTCAGCCCCACGGCGAGGAACTTGGGCGGGCGGGGGACCACCGGGCCGAGCATGACATCGCCCAGCGGCAGGGCATGCTCGCCGGAGGCTTCAAGGTCGCGGGCGGCCTGCATGCCATCGTCACCCAGCTCCAGGAAAGCGGTCATGTCGCGCGGCAGGTCGGGCCGCGCCGCGGCCAGATCGAGCATTTCCGCGCCCTTCACCACCCCGATTCGCGTCTCGCCGTCGTGCGTGAACGTGGCCAGCTTCATCCCAGTCCCTCTTCCTCCAGCCGGGCGAGGAATTCTCGCGTCCGGCGAGCACGGGCCCGATCGGGCTCCGCGTTCAGTTCCGCCCGCAGGCTAACGATGTCGGCGGCAGTGTCCACATCGGTCAACAGCTCAACGGTGCCGACGCGCCAACCTTCCGCCTCGGCGACCGCGAACGAGGCTGACAGTACGGCGTCCGTGCTCCAAGGAATTGCCGCGTCGTCGAACAGCGGAGCGAGGTCCGCGCCGAAGCCGTCGGCGAGGGCCAACAAGTAGTAGCCGCCATCGCGCGCCGGGCCGAAGACGATGTCGTTCGCCCCTAATTCCCGCAGCGCTGCATCGATTTGGGTCGGGCCCAGCAAGGCGATGTCGCTGCCAACGACAATGACCGCGCCCGAACCACGCCCGCGCAACGTCGAGACGACGCCGGACATGCGCGCGCCGATGCGGCCCGGCTCTTGTGGCACAACGTCCGTGATGCCGGTCAGCGCCGCAAGCTCGCCCGTCGCCGACGGCGGTTCCACGAACAACGTCGTCTGCCACTCATCCGACGCGGCCAACGGCTCGCTCACGTCGAGCAGAACCGCGCGCGCGAACTCCGCCGCCTGTCGAGCGCCGATCACGGCGGCCAAGCGGGTCATGCTCAGCCCCGGCCAGGGAGCGCGCGTCATCAGCCCGACACGCGCCACCATGCCTAGGCCCGTTCGGGGTGGCCGGATTCACCCATCACCGGCAGTAGCTCGACCGCCTGCTCGCCGCGCGCAGCGAGCAATCGCTCGCGCAAGAACTCGTCGCACCAGAGACAGACGGAGCCCAACTCCTGGATCCGGCGCTGCGCATGCTCGCGATCGACGCCCGCCTCCAAGCCCATCGCGGCCGGGTCGCCGTCGCTGAGCGCCTCCCAGATCGGATCCCCCTGGTGGCGTGCCAGGATGGACGCCAGCGGCTCCTGCGTGAGGTCCCCGAGCGGTTCAACGGTGCCCGGACAACACGGGTAGACCGACGTCAGTTGCACGGCGATCTCCTGCGCGCTCGAACCGTTGTCCAGAAAGCCAAGCGCGCCGGACCAGCGGTCGCAGAAGTTGTGATCCGGCATCAGCTTGGCCAGGCCGAGCTTGAGGGCCCGCCCGCGTGGCCAGACACCGCCCACCCAGAAGTCGGGGGTGGCGCCCCAGACGTTGAAGGTGCGGGCCTCGGGCGGGAGCGGCTCGCGGTCGCCGGGATCGCCCAGGGGCGTCTCGACCATGGCCCGCGAGGCGAAGAGCTCGCGCAGGGCATCGAACTTGCCTTCAGGCGTGGGATGCCAGTCGTCTTCAGAGGCGAGCGCGATATGGCCCAGGCCGGCGTCGAGCAGCGCGTCGAGCCGCTCGGCGTCCAGCAGGTCGCCATTGGTCTGGATCTGCAGGCGGGCGTCGGGGTAACGGCGACGCAGCTCGCCCACCAGTTCGAGCAAGAGCGGGTACTCCGTCAGTGGCTCGCCGCCGGAAAGATTGATGCGTCGGATGCGGGGCGGAAGGTTTGCGATTAGGGCCATCGCTTCGTCACGCGTCACCGTGGGCGCGCCCGGCCGCGACCAGTTGTAGCAATGCGCACAAGTCAGATTGCAGTTGTGCGTGAATACCCAGTAGAACGACTCAAGCTCGGTCAGCGGTTCGCGGCCCATTGGCATCGTTGGGGAACTCTCATCGCGCGGCTCAGCGGATGTGACGGTAAAGCAACGCCAGCTTATCGGGCGACACGCGCGCGAAGTAGAGCGCCTGAATCACGAGCCAAGAAGCCCACGTGCGCAGCACCCCACCACTCTCCCAGCGACGCGGCGATGCCTCGACCGGTCCATCAAGATATGCCAGTCTTCCCTGCCGATAGAGGGTATGCACTAGCTTGAGGTCCTCCATGATCGGGTAGGGCGGAAATCCCCCAACCGTCTCGAAGACGGCACGCTGGCAGAAGATCGCCGAATCGCCGTAGAACATCCGCACGTGGCGAATCACGTGGTAGAACGCGGCCAGCACGCGCCCGTTGGCCGAGGGCCCGAAAACGACGCGAAAGTTACCTCCCACGAGGCCCGGATCGGCCAGGGCCGCCCGGATCGCATCGGCGCCGCCGGACGGGAGGCGCGCATCGGCGTGCACGAACCAAAGCACGTCGGACGTCGCCAAGGCGGCCCCGGCGTTGAGCTGGGGGCCACGGCCCTGTGCGCCCTCAACGACCTCCGCGCCGGCGGCCCGCGCCAGGCGGGCGGTGCCATCCGGCGAGCCGCCATCGCTCACGATCACCTCGTCGGCACCCGCGCGTCGGGCGCTGGCGATCGCTCCTTCGATCGTCGCGGCTTCCTGCCAGGTCGGGATCACCACGGAGACGCGCAGCCCGCCCATTACGCGAGATCCGGACGCGGTTGGGTGACAATGATCACGGTAGAACGCGAATCCAGGCCCACTCAGGCACCGTAAGTTGAGATAGGTCCCCGGGCTATCCGGCGAACGCCGACTCCAGCAAGGGTATCGTAGGATACAAGCATGGCCACTGCGCAAGTTGCCCGGCCGATCGATGTCAGTCCGCCTCGGCGCGCGACGTTCATGCACGCGCTGGCGTTCGTCGGCGGGTTCTCGATCATCTTCGTCATTCTCGGCGCCTCTCTCGGACTCGTCGGCGTGGCGCTGCAAGACAGCATCATCTGGTTCCAGCGCATCGCCGGCGCGGCGTTGATCGTGCTGGGCCTGCACCTGACCGAACTCATCACCATCCCGTTCCTGATGCGCACGGCGCAGTTCGGCAACTCCATGCCGCAGGCGACCAGCACCGTGCGACGCGGCGCCGTTCGGCGCTACGGGCGTTCGGCCTTCGTCGGCGGTGCCTTCTCGGTGGGCTGGACGCCCTGTGTCGGCCCAATCCTGGCCGGCATCCTGACCCTCGCCGCCGACTCCGGCTCCGTCGCCCAGGCCACGCTGCTGCTCGTGTTCTACGCGGCCGGGCTGGGCGTTCCCTTCCTCATCGCGGGCGCGGCACTCGGCTCGTCGACCGCCGTGCTGAAGAAGATCGGTCCGTACCTGCAGGTCATCTCGATCGGCGGGGGGATCCTGATCATCTTCGTCGGCATGCTGATCTTCTTGGACCGCGTCACGGTGTTGAACGACAGCTTCACCTTCTTGCCCGGCGCTGCGGAAGACGCGACCACGACGGGCGGCGGTGTGACCGGCCTGTTCGGCTTCGGCGTCGCCTTCTTGGGCGGGTTCCTCTCGTTCCTCTCGCCCTGCGTCTTGCCTCTGGTGCCGATCTACCTGACTCACCTGGCAGGCGAGTCGGCCAACGAAATGGCCGCAGCGCGCGAAGAGGCCGGACTGCCACCGGATGGCCCGGGCGGACCCGCCGGCGGTGGCTCCAGCGTCGCGGACCCCTCTACCGTGCCGGCATCCGGTGGGGGCGGCGGCTGACCAGCCACAGCTTTCGGCGACCAGTCACCTAGTGATGTTCGGCGCCCGCGCCGAACATCCGTCGCGCCTCATCCATAGCCCCTACGTCTCCCGCCAGCGTCAAACGGTCGCGCAGCTGCAACGCCGTATCTCCCTCCGCCACCAGCGCCGAACCCTCCCTGGTAATCAGCAAGATCCGCACCCCTGCCGGGAGTCCCAGGTCGGCGATCATCGTGCCGTCCAGCGCGTCATCCGTTAGGACGGTCTCGCTCAGGTCCGACTCCCCGTCCGAGAGCGCGTGGAAGAGTCCTGGTCTCAGCACCGCGCCCGTCAGCGCCGTGGCGTTGGCCATCTTCTGCCAGTATGTGTCGACTTCGAGCGCCTCCAGTCGCGGATCCGGCTCGGCGACCCAGGTCACAATCCGCAAGCCGTTGTTCGCCTCCCGCAAGCCCCGCGCCACCTCAACGGTGCGCTCGCGATCCGTGACGGCGATCACGGCCGCTTCGGCACCGTCCAGATCTGCTTGGGCCAGGACGAGTCGGTCCGTCGCGTCGCCCACAATCGTCTGACAGCCGACCTCGGCCAGGCCACGCAGTGCGGCCTCGTCCGTATCGATCGCGGTGACCTCCATCCCCGCCGCACGCAGGCGGCGCGCGATCTCGGCACCGGTGTCGCCGGCGCCGGTCAGGATCGCGCGGCTGACCGCATCGTCCGCCGGGGGACCGAGCAGGCGCGAGAAGACCGGCGGCGCGACGGCCGTGGTGATTAGCGCGACGACGATCAGCGCCCCGTTAACCGCATCGTCGATCAGATCGAGCTCCAACGCAATCGCACCGGCGGCCAGGATCAGACTGAGGTTCGTGCTGATCAGCACACCCGCCGCCAGGGCGCGACGGAAGCCGTAGACCGGCCAGAGCACCAGCCAGACGGGCACGACCTTGGCCACGATCGCGACAGCCACGAAGGCGGGCACCAGCAGGAGCGTGCCCGTCTCGGCAAAGATCGCGTCGATGTCGATCGAGGCGCCGGCCGTGATGAAGAAGATCGGGACGAAGAAGCCGTAGCCCATCGCATCCAGCTTGACCCGCATCGAGGAGCCGTGCTTGGGCGAAAGGATCGTCAACGCAAGGCCCGCCAGGAACGCGCCCAACACCAATTCCGTGCCCACCACCTGCGACAGCACAACGAACATCACCAGCACCGTCAGGGCGGCGCGAACCTGAATCTGCGACGAGGCGTGCGCCAACTCATGCATCAGCGCCACGGCGGCCGGGAACCGAGCCCGCCCACGCAGCACCGCCCAGAGCAGGAGCGCGAACACCGCCGGAATCGCCAGAATGAGCCAGAATTCGACGTCCAACCCCTCCCGCTCCAGCGCAGCCACGACGCCCACCCCGAGAATGGCGATGAACTCCAGCAGGAACCCAATCACGATGATCGACTGGGCGTAGGGACCGGCGTCGCCGCGGCTTTTCAGCACGGGCACCACGACGCCAACCGCCGTCGCCAGCAAGATGAAGAGCAACATCCAGAAGTCGTCGACCGGCCCCAACCCGTTGAGCAGTCCCACGCCAACCGCCGTCGTCGCCACGGTGAGGCCCAGCACGATGCCGCCGGCCAGCATCGGCTGCCGCAAGAGCACGGCGGGGCGGTACCACTGGGGACCGATCGGCCGCACGAGCAACGCTATGTTGATCTCCAGCCCGGAGAGGAACATCAGATAGGCGAAGCCGAACAGCGAGAGAAATTCGAGCCATTCATTCTGGTCGATGATGCCAACGACCGACTGACCGAAGATGATGCCCGCCAGGATCTCACTCACGACCGACGGGATCGTGCCGCGCGTGAGGCGGTGGGTGGCGATCGGAATCAGGAAGGCAAGCGCAGAGACGAGGAGCAGCGGCGAAAAGTCGAGCTCGGGCTCCATGTCGCTCCTGCGCGCTCGCTGCGTGGCCGCACTAGGCGGAGGCTCGTCCGATTCTCGATGCCGGGATCAGGGCTGTCTAGCTCGGGTCGCGATGGTGCCCCGGATACATCTGGCTTGCGGGGGCCAAGTCCCTACCATGCATCGGACGGCATCTCCCACACGTAGATCCTGAACCAGGGCGACGAACGGAGCACGCCATGTCCGAGAACCCAAACGACGTACGCCCCGAGCCAGACGCAGCACTTGATGGGGCGGATCACCTACACGGCCCCGTTCCGTCATTTGAATGGATCCTCGAAGGGGAGACGGACACCGTCGTGCCGCATCTGAAGACGATCGCGCCCATCCTGAAATGGAATGAGGAGCACTTTCATGTCTCCTCCGTGCGTCAGGAAGACCCCCATCTGCCGGAGATGTTCCGCATCGAGCTCGGCGAGGAGCCTGTGGGCGGCATCGACTTTCTGCCGCTACCGGCAAAGCGGACCCTGATGCGCCTCTTCCTCTGCTCCGACCTCGGCACGTCGTGCCGGATCGACGACGGCAACAACATCATCCAGGGCTTCGCCACGGCGTGGCTGGCGCGGCTGCAGCGGCTCGGCTTCCTGGCCAACAGGGTCACGGAGAAGAACCGAGAACTCCGCTCGCTCGGCTTCGCGTTGCCTCCCAACGAGGATCCGTCCGAACCGGACTGACGCGTCTAGGACGCCCAGAAGCCCGGATTCAAGCACTCCTCGCCGGACGCGGGCTGTTAGCCGGTGAATTCCGGCAGGACCTGCGTCGCGAACTTGTCCAGCGTGTTGAGGATCTTGCCGTGCGGCGTCAGGCCATTGTACTGCCAGGCGAAGATCCAATCGACCGGGCAACGGTCGACCATATTCTGCACTTGCTGTTTGACGCTGTCCACGGTGCCCACGAAGAGCAGCCCCATCTCCTTCATCTCCTCCGGCGAGAACGGCTGATCGCGGCCCTCGGGGCGTAGCGCGTCGCCGAAGCCGAAGGGGGCGAACCAGGTGGCGCCACAGAAGGCCGCGCCGTTGCGCCAGAGCTCCATCGCCTCTTCGTCGCTGTCGGCGATGATCACGTCGCGCAGCACGCCCAGCCCCTCGCCGGGTTTGAGATCGCGGCCGTGCGCGGCCGCCTCTTCACGATAGACATCGTACAGCTTGAGCTGCATCTCCGGCGGCATGGGTGGCAAGACAGCGGTGACGCCTTCACGCGCGCACCAGCGGATCGTGCGCTCGCTGGAGGCGAAGGGCTGGAACACGGGCGGGTGAGGCTTCTGGAGCGGCTTCGGCACCACGCCGACCGCCGTCACGATGTCGTTCTCGACGCCGGCTCCCCACTGCTCGGTCGCGTCCAACCGCCACGGCGTCTCGGGCGGCGGGATCTGCCAGCCCTTGCCGTCGAACTGGAGCATGTCCTGTGTCCAGGCCTGTTTAATGATCTCCCAGTGCTCCTCAAAGGCGTCGTGGTTGGCCTGGTTCATCTCGTCGTGCATGCCGGGCCGGACACCGTGCACACCGTGCAACTGCTGCGCCATCGTGTCGACCCAGCGTCGCTGGTAGCCGCGGGCGAAGCCGGCCACGGCCCGCCCGCCCGTCATGTGGTCCAGCATCGCGATGTCTTCGGCCACCCGGATCGGGTTGTGGGCCGGAAGCACGACCCCGAGTTGCCCCACGCGGATGCGCTCCGTCTGCATACCCACGAACAGGTCCAGCATGATCGGATTGGTCGACAGCTCGAAGCCCTCGATGTGGAAGTGGTGCTCGGTGAACGAGATCGAGTCGTAGCCGAGTTGGTCGGCGGCTTTGGCCTGCTCGGTCAGCTCACCAAGCATCTTCTGATAGAGGTCGTTGCGCAGCCCGGCCATGCCCTCTTCGATCTCCGCGCGGGATCCGATCGAGGGCAGATAGAAGACACTGACTTTCATTTTTTTGCTCCCATTCGGAAGGGCGTCTGCCATGCTACCCGGCTCGGCCATCGGCAGCTGTTGCTCGTCCTCCGCGGACTCTATCGGGCTACGGCTCCTCGTTACCCATCATCGCGGCGATCCCGCGCTCGAAGGGATGCGGCTGCTCGAACAGGCGCCGCTCGATCTCCGCCAGTGCCTCGTCGATCTTGAGTCGGGGCACGGGCTGCGGCTGTTGCGCGTAGACCCAGGCGGCGGCGCAATAGTCGTCGACGCGCTCCACGATACCAAACGCGTGCATGCCCTGAGACGGCTGCATGTGCCAACCCGGCCCCGCCACAGGGTGTGTGGCGGCCTAGGCCTCGAAGCGCGCTTCATCGCCGACGGCGAAGCGGACCGCCCCGATCTGCTGGATCGTGATCCGCAGCTCACTTTCGAACATGATCGGGTCGAGCACATGCCAGCGGTAGAAGCTAAGCAAGTCCGGCTGACGGCCGGTATCGGGTCCGCGCACCTCCAGCGGTGAACCGGCGTAGGGCGCGGCGTGCGCACCCATCGTCCAGGCCGTACCGACGTAATCCTCTAGACCGGTGCCACAGATCGTGGGGAAAGCGTCGCCACCATCACGGAAGACCTTGACCTCACCCTCGCCGTACCAGTCGCCCTGATCGAGCACCCGGACGCCGATGCTACAGCCGAGGAAGCGCCCTGGCCCCGCAATTCCATCGACGATCGTGAAGTCCTCCAGCATCGTTGTGGGGTTCTCGCGTCGCCAGGAAACGTGCAGGTAGCCGTCGCCGGGGTCCAGGTCCGGCTCCATCGTGTAGTCGGTCTGGTAGTAAAACGAAACAACGCGCTGGGAGAGGTTGGTCAGTTCGAAGCGGGCGCTGCCGCGGATCGGCATCGGGAAAAACGCGTTGAAGCCCCGGCCCTCTTGGGCGGCCGTCAGGACCGACGCGTAATCGACGGGCCGCCCCAGCGGCATGCTAAAGAAGTCGAGTGCCAGCAGCGAGATGCTGGGTTCGGCGGCGCTGTCGTAGAAGACCTCGAAGGCGAGCGCGCGCATCACCTCGGGCGGGGCGGGCGGGAACGTCATCCAGATGTGGCGCACCGTAGCCGGGCCCTCGATCT
>Ga0310121_10001047_pt1 | contig 29227 bp, 20 predicted proteins | sample CB27_Tmax_986_MG_FD_203504 | JGI IMG/M metagenome (GOLD analysis project Ga0310121, IMG submission 203504) | Marine microbial communities from Western Arctic Ocean, Canada - CB27_Tmax_986 | ecosystem: Environmental > Aquatic > Marine > Oceanic | place: Canada: Western Arctic Ocean | collected... | reverse complement strand
TCTTCTTCGTCGGTGCTTTCTTCTTCGTCGGTGCTTTCTTCTTCGTCGGTGCTTTCTTCTTCGTCGGTGCTTTCTTCTTCGTCGGTGCTTTCTTCTTCGCCGGTGCTTTCTTCTTCGCCGGTGCTTTCTTCTTCGCCGGTGCTTTCTTCTTCGCCGGTACTTTCTTCTTCGGTGCTCATCTTTTCAGTTGTTTCTGCTTGCGGCTTTGGTGTTTTGGGTTTCCGGCCTGCTTTTTCTCCACTTTTCTTTCGCTTTACCGGAGCTACGATTACGACGATCTGCCGTCCCTCTCGTTGTGGGTAGGATTCGGCTTCTCCTATATCCTCAAGGGTTTTGATCAAAGCAACGAGTCGTTTCGCCTCGTCATTCGCATACATAATTTCACGGCCGCGAAAACGTACCGTGAGTTTTACTTTATTACCTGACTCCAGAAATTTACGTGCTTGGCGAAACTTGAACTCAATGTCGTGTACATCCGTCTTGGGTCGAATCTTGATTTCTTTTACTTCAACTACCGTCTGCTTCTTCTTCGCCTGGACCTGCCTTTTCTTCGCTTCGTACTTATAGCGTCCAAAATCCATGATGCGGCATACCGGCGGATCGGCCTGGGGTGCTACCTCCACGAGATCTAATCCACCCTCGCGGGCCATATCAATCGCTACCTGCGTTTCGAGTATTCCGGCCTGCCCTCCCTCCGCGTCGATAACTCGCACCATAGGAACACGGATACGATCATTTACACGGGGACCATCAAATGTCGGGGCGGATTGCCTGTAGAATCTTCGGCCCATGGACCTCCTGCTGAATCAACTTATTGGTGTAAAAAAAAGTACTGACTCTCTCAACTTTCATCGATGGTAGGCACGGGCGGGATTGAACCGCCGACCCCTACCGTGTCAAGGTAGTGCTCTCCCACTGAGCTACGTGCCTAAGACAAAACGAAAGATCCAGACGAATGGCGGCGCATGATAATTACTTCCACGTGGATGTCAACCTGAAAGAGCACTAGAGGCTGCCGTACAAAGGCGTGTTTTGTTTCGGGAATCTTCGTCTCTCCGGGTGTTTTTTGCCCTATCATCTTCCGGTCCGCAAAAATCCAGGCCTGCAGAAACGACCAACGGGCCACTTATAGCCGGTTGGTGAACGAAAAACCGCGACTCCCATTCAAAGCCTGTAGAACCACAAAAACAGGACCGGACGGAGCAAACGGACATCATCAAAATGAGATGCGTTATTTAATAGGCCGGATCATGCCCGCGGCCACATGTCGGCCAGCCTGTTCGCGAGCAAAGCGATTCCGATAGACAAGTTCACGAAGTAGAGACAGCTCAAATCCCAGAGCTCCCAGGAATGCTGTAAATAACACCAGGGATGGTGCCCCACATACGATCACAAGCAGAAAGAACAAAACGTATACATCACGTTTCACGGCATATTTCAGAACGGATTGAAGCCGAGGCAAAAAGCCCACGCTGGTCGCGGCCGAATCGGTCTCAAAGCTCCAATTGAAGTCACAAAGGTCCCCCGACCCCATTCGACGAATATCGCGATACATATAGGCCAACCCAGGGAGAATCAACGCAACGGTCAGCAGCGCTAGTGCCAGGGGCCAGATAGTCCCATAGTACCGCGCCAGCCCGATGCCCGTCGCAAGAATAAAGCTGTTGTTGACGATATCGTCCGTAACGGTATCAAACCAGGCACCAGATAGGCTGCCCAGGTCCTTCAAGCGTGCCAACTCACCGTCCACACAATCAATGATCGCCCCAACCTGCAATAATAGAGCTCCCAACACAAATCCCGTCGGTGTACCGCTCGCCATGGAACCAGCTGCCATTAATCCGAGAATAAGAGCAGCACCAGTGGCGTGATTGGGTCGAATATTCAGATTGCCAATAAGACGAGTAATCCGCAGCGAGATGGGACGGTACAAAATAACGGCAATCGCACCATCCACGTCCATCGGTTTACGAAGTTCGTCCAGAAGGTGTGTTTCCAGTTGTTTACGAGCGGCCCGCTCCGTAGTCTTGCAATGGAAACCGTCTATTTCGATGTCCCGAAATTGGGCGCCACCATCCACCAATACGCGACCCACGTCGTCAATCGAGGTACAGGATCGCCAATCGCAGGTTGTCCGCAAAAGCTCCACGGGTACAGCCAGGGCCCCGCCATCGGCCGCCGAAAGAACCTGACCGGATTTCCGACAGGCTTGCACCAGCTCTTCCACAAAGCCCTTTCTGGCGATCAAATTCGGGTCCCAGAACAGAACCACACGGGTTCCTGGTTCGCATTGCACCCCGTTGGTCAACGTGTTCTCAACGTTCAGATTGGCCCGCTTCGGATATCCCGACAAGGACGTCTGTAATTCTGCCCCTGGGAGGTTACCAACAACCGTAACCCGGCTCCCTTCCGCATTCTCGAGACGGCGTACAATCCGTCCAAGACGCCGGATCCCCAAAATTGGTTGTCCAGCACTCGCCGCCTCATGGCGGGATAAGAATAATACGGTTTCAAACACGGGGCGACTCACATACTTGCGTTTCTACCCGCACCCAAAGCAACAACTGGGCCAACCTACGCGAAAAACACTTTATTGTTTAATATCAATGCTTTACGTGTTTTGGGCCGCGTTAGCATCCCGAAAAATCGGGGTACGCCTTATCCATCGATTCGCCAATCTGGACAACGGGTACTCCGCTCTGTCCAGAAGTGGATAAACGTTCCACCCCATTTTTGGGTGGTAACTCGTGCCGCCCTCAGCCTACTCGATCTTAATGTCGTCAACGAGAATCGCGCTATCGTAGATGCTATCACCGACGTCAGTGGCGTACAGGCGGAGCGTCACGGGCGGTCCACCGGGCAGTCCGGTTCCCACCAGACTCAGCTCGGTTCTCGCCCAGTGCTGCATTCGCCAGACTTCACCTTCTTCAAAATGAACATCCGACAACTCAAGCGGATACAGTCCCTGACATTGAAGGCATTGCGCCTGAGGACAGAGATCGTCGACCGCAACGTCGATAGTCTTCAGATTACCGTTTATGGTTTCCAGATCCACCTGGAAGGTGTCCTGGAACTGTGTTCCGCACCACTCCAGAAATTCCTCACTATAAAAACGCCACCAGATGGTCATCTTGGTACGTCCAGCGGGAATACAGAAAGCCTGCGCAAGTTCACCGGTGTCCTTGGTATAGCCAAGCCCCGTGGACAATATGCCCATAAACTTCCCAGAGACTGGCACAGCATCACCAAGTTTGGAGATGATTCGACCGTCTCCTTGCCGGAACCAACCCGAAGACGAGCCGAGTTCAAAGGATGGATTAATGAGGTCCGATCGGGATGCATCCAGGTTCTCGGCCCCGACGAGCCGGAAGAATGAATCTGCATTCTGGGGATCTGGCAATTCAAGATGAGCCTGACCACTTAACATGGTCTTTCCGGTCTGCTCCGACGGTCGGATCAACCGGTCAAAGAACTCCGCACCGCGTGTCGCGGCAAATTCATTGGAGATGTAATTGGAGTATCCCACAATGGTTCGCGCGCCCGCCCCAAAGAAGGCGGCAGCCATAGATCCATTCCAGATTGATCGACAGCTGCCCAGATACACAACACTCGTCGGGTAGGGGTTTCGAGCATGATAGCGTACAAAGGTGGGCAGAATTCCATATCGATCAACGCCAAATACCACGCGGCCGGCTCGTAAATCGGCTTGCGTATAGTCCACGCAAACGCCCTGAGGCTCACCAGATGCCAGTGATTGAATGGAGCAACGGCTTCCCGGTCCGCAAGACTCATCCGTGGTGCAGGTGTCTCCCACCTGTTTATTGAATGCCTGGCAATCGACGGGCTCACCGGTCCAGATGAGCTCTTGTGAGCCCTTGTGGAACCAATTATAATCATTCTTCGCTTCCGTGCTCAACGCACCAAAATACGTATCACCGTGCGATGCAATCGATACGACGCCATAGCTGGACATGTCCTGGAAACGATTCAGGTTGGCTGCACCATCCTGTAGAGGTCCATCCACAATATAGGGCGGGCAATCCACCTCGGCAAAGAGCTGAGCGATGGCATTATTCTCGTCCTGCGCCCCGAACTCAGATGAATAGGGGCTCAGAAGGAGGGCATTACGGCTACCCACATGTATTTTGTTCACCAACCCGCCGGAGACCTGTTCAATGTCCCCATCCTCAGAATTAGCGGATCCGCCACCGCGGTATCCCGCTGGACTGAGCGCAAGTGCTCCAAGTAAACCCGAATGATATCGAACCCACACACCGTGCCCATTCACCGATAAGCCGGATTCGGCAACATTAGGAGAGCCCTGAATTACCGCCAGGGCCTGTTGTACCGCACCGGACTGCCCACTCGCATCGACGGTACTCACATATGCATTTCGCGCCTGGGCATGCAATTCGACGATCTGTTGGCATTCACTGACAGGAACCGTGTGAAAGACATCGATCGGCAGAATCTCAGAATAGGATATCACGACACCTGGACCGTTCATAACCTGGATTCGAACTCGGAAAAAGCGACGACCTGGTAGATCCCCCGTCAATGTAAGTTGGGCACCGTAGATGGCATCACCAGCAATCTCATCTCCACTACCGATATCGCCATTATCCGCCATGGCTATCCCGGGCGATAAGGCATTCCCATTGGCATCCACTTCAATGAGTTCGAGGGAATTTTCAACGTAGTTGAGATATAGATCGGCATTGATGGCGAAAACGACGTTTACGGTCTGTCCCACAAATAGAACATCGGGCTTGGCGCGCAACGACGAGCCAAACTTGAATCCGGGATTAACGGTCAACGTGATCGAATCGGTCTGAACCTCGCTACCACGCACGGCGGTAACCGTGATGAGGTTGTCACCGATATTCAACGGAATCGCACTCGTTTTCCAGAACGGAAGTCCCTCGGCCGTACCGGTAGCCCCTGTCTGGGTCTGCCAGGTAATGCTCTGCGGAACACCGGTAATGATGCCTGTCAGAAATCCGGTCGTCGATGCAAAGGTACCAAAGGAATGCGCCGTAGGTGTGACGATCTTAAGTACCATCTCGGCCGAAGGGATGGACTGGGCACCCGTCGTATCAACACCATTCGCTCCATCCCCGCCCTGCGTCGTATCACCAAAGCTGATATCCGTGACAGCAGGCACATCGTAGGTTGTGGTGCCATCCCCAAATCCAATCGTGACATCGGAGCCCGAACCCGTGTCCTGTACTGGCGCATTACCATTGGAGGAGCCGCTACCACAAGCCAATGCCGTAGCCAGAACAAACATATAGAAAATCGGCAAATTAGAAGAAACTCGGATGTTCACGTCAAAAACTCCACCGAGGTCATAGAAAGACCACTGCAGCGGCTCGTTTCGTAGCCAATTAATATTGTATTCTTTAAGGCGCGTATCCTAGGAGAACGCTCCATCATTGACAACCCGAAAAGCGCTACCACCAGGTTTGGCGGGCTCCGTTACGTGGAGACAGTTGTTCCCTGGTATTTGCGGACACCAACGGGCCGAAATCTTGTGCTATAGCAAATCCTGAACATGTAGCGTATCAGACAACCTTCTGATACACCTTTACCAGGAAGTTGGTCATAAGAGGTCTGGAATCGTTCTCCGGGAACATATTCAATCGTCGTTGCCCTTAATTGTGGTCAGCTTTTTCTGTTTCGCATCCTGTACAGATTTCCGTCCTAGAACCGACACGTCCGGCCTGGACACATCAAATATCAAAACCTGTAATACGAACGACGACTGCGACAGCTTGAAGGGGGGTTGTGCCGACCCATTCTGCGATACCCAGGGGATTTGTGCCGTCACAATACCGGCCGACCGCTGTCTCGTAGATGGTACCTGTTTCACCAAGCTCGCCCACCCCACCAACAACTTCTGCCTGGAGTGCCGTCCCGAATTAAACCAAAAGGTTCTAACCCCAATCAGCTGCGGACCGGGAGAGATCTGTAACCCCGATTCCGGGTCCTGTGAGGGAAACCCGGAGATCCAACCTTCCGATATTTGTGAAGAGACTGACTGCACCGATACTCTGGAATGCGGGCCTCTCGGCTGCTGCCAGGAATTGTCCGACTGCGAAGACCTACCCGGTTCCTGCAGTACCGCCACCTGCCTCCAGGACATTTGCGAAGAGTCACCACTCACCGGGGAATGCCGCCGTATTCTCAGTTCGACTTCCGGTTGTGCCAAATCTGCCAAACCACAAACAACAACGGCATGGTCCACCGAACAACCGGATACCGGCAACAACGATCTATGGCAATTCCTGACCAACCCGGCCCGTGCACGATTCAACCAGGTAAACGGACAGGTGGGTGAAGACGCCGCCCTGTTCGGCCCGAACTTCTTTGTTTCCGCCCAGTGTTCGTCCGATCCCATCTGGATTCAGGTTGAGCACGATGGCCAGATCACCGGGGCGGTGCCCCACCTTCAGATCCGCCAACTCGGAACACTGGAGTGGATCGATCTCGGTCAGCTTCCGCCCGAGGAAATCAACCAGGTTGTGCTCCCACTTACCTCATTTCAGATATCGGCCATCCCGGAATTCACCCAATTCCAACTTGCTCTTACCTCCCAACTTTCTGTTGTTCCTCCGGGCGGCCATGTCACCATCTACAATGTGGTCGTAGCCACCGGCAATCCGCCAGCTTTCAATCCGGATACTACAGATATTGTCATGCCGGCCTTTACCACAAGCGAGCACTTCATACCGGTTATCGACCCAGATGGAACGGATACCCTGTTCTTCGAGGATCTGACTCCGCCACAGGCCGATGGATCGCCGGCCCCCTATATATTCCAACCCCTGGTCCAAAATGAGAATGGCGATGTCGGCGTAAAGCTCACCTTCCAGAACCCGATCCCAGGTACCTACACCGTCTACCTTGAGGTTCGTGATGGAGCGAGTCCAGACCGGCTCCGTAATCGAATCGCCCTGGATTTCCATGCCGGGGGAGAGGCGTTTTGCGGCAACGACGTAATCGAGGGCACCGAGGAATGTGATCTGGGCGCCCCCGAAACCCCACAACTCTGCACGGACTGCGTGGGTACTGAAATTGCGATACATACAGACGACGCAACGACGTATGACCTGCCGTCTCTGAGTTTGCTGGTCGGAGGCCAGAACTCCAGCGCAATCATAGCCTGGTCGGCCCTGGATCAGAACGGAGATTCAGATGTCTGGTTCCATTTAACCAACCCGAATACGTACGCAGAAGAGCCCATAAGTCCGGTTACAAGTTCCCTCGACAGTCACGGGCATATTGCCCCGAATGTCCTGGGTATTACCGATACGGTATTTGCTCTCGCCTGGGAGTCGATTGGCGACGACCATCAAATTTTTATGCGCATCTATGAAGAAGATGGAAATCCCATCCTGGGAGAATCCGTGTTCAGCCCCTATACGGATACCGCAGTCGACGGCATACATAGAAAACCACGGATGGCCCGTCTGGATGGAAGCACCATAGCCATCGCCTGGATCGATGATTGGACCGACAACCCCGACGACGATCCTCAAAGCCAGGTATCCGCCAATTTCCTCAGCATTCCAGGCGGACTATCGAGCCCCCAGGATTCCATCGTAATCAGCCATACCCCCGAAGCGCAGATTACCCATGTAGATGTCGTCGGCTTATCACCCAGCCGTGTTCTATTCGTCTGGTCGGAACTCCTTCCCGGCGAGAGCCGCATTCGATTTGCCGTAAAAGATCTCGTCAATGCATCCGCCGACATCCAGCCGACCCTGGTGGCTACGATACCCGAAGGCGAGCTGGGTTCTCCGACAGCGCATTCTCTGCCCTCGGGTGAGTTTCTGATTGCCTACACCCACCGTTCAAACGACGGGTCTAGTACGGTGGTAAAGCGAAAGCTCTATAATTCACTCGGAGCGGCCCTCGGCGTGAGTGTGGGATTGAAGCAGGTGCAAGGTGAGATCGTCGGAGGTCCCGTAATCAGCCGGAACGGTCTCAGCCAGGTAGTATTGGCCTGGGCTGCAATCCACGTGGATGGCGTCGGATTTGATCTATGGGCCCGCCGTGAAGCATGGTCAGGCGCGACCCTTGCCACAAACTTCCTCACAGACGGTGGAGCGGATATCCGACTCAACCCTGAAACGGATGGTGATCAGACCGAGCCAGCCATTATGGGCCTCGGCGATGGGCGCTTTGCTATCGTTTGGCGAACCGAAGGGTCGACGACAGTCAGCCCGGGAATCTACCTACGCTTTGCCTTGCCTCACGCCCAGAACAACTAAGACGAATTAGTGCGAATCTTCGCAAGGCCGGTGGCCGTATTGGATGGAACCGCCACCGGACCGGGATTGCGTGCGCTGTACGCCCATGCCAGGATGAAGGCATGAGACAATTCCAATCACATGGTGACGGAAACTTTGTTCCCACAGATCTGGCAGGCCTGGGTGAGGCGGTGGTGTTCGAAGACGGTATACGTATCTGGCACCCCGAAACGGTACGCATCGGTAGCAACGTCTATCTCGGCCATGATGCCATGATCAAGGGCCATCCTTCCGGACAAATCGTGATTCAGAACGACACCTGGATCGGCCAGGCTGTCTTCATGCACGGAGCCGGGGGAATCACCATCGGTTGCAAGGTGGGTATCGGCCCCTTTGTTAAAATGCTGACCTCCACCCATGAATTGCCGGGCCGAGATGTTGCTATACTCGAAGGGCCTCTTCAGTTTGCGGCTATACATATCGAGGATGATGCAGATATTGGTGTCGGCGCCCTTATCCTGCCCGGCGTCACCATCGGGCGCGGTGCCCAGATCGGCGCGGGCGCCGTCGTGACAAACGATGTCCCTGCCTACGCTATCGCCGCTGGAAACCCGGCACGCATACTTCGAATGCGAGACCCCTGACCTAAACGGGCGGAATCAAATCGGAGAGAAGGGACGGATCGGCACCCCGTCGGAGAATTGCCGCCAGGGTTGTGTTCACCATCAGCATGGCAATGGTCATCGGACCGACACCTCCGGGGACCGGCGTATAGAACGCAGCACGATCCTCCAGGCCGTCCGGATGTACATCCCCGGTAAGCTTCTTATCCTGCATACGGTGAATACCTACGTCGATGACCGTCGCACGGGGCCGGATCCAACTGGCCGGTATCGACCGCATTCGCCCCATCGCCACCACCAATATATCGGCTTCCCCAACCCGCTGTTCCAGGTCGGCGGTCCGCGAATGGGCGACCGTAACGGTGGCGTTTCGGTGGGTTAGAAGCGCAGCCATGGGTTTGCCCACGATGTCCGAGCGACCGATAACCAGAGCCCTCTTCCCCGTGGTCTCGACTCCATAGGCGTCGAGCATCGCCAATACACCGAGTGGTGTACAGGCGACGAAGCGTGGTCGCTTCTGGAGCAACAAGCCCGCGTTGATGGGATGGAATCCATCCACATCTTTTTCCGGCGCCACCAGATCAAGAACATCCCGGGTCGGTAGTTCGGGCAGCGGTAATTGCACCAGAATCCCATCCACCGCTTCATCTGCGTTCAAAGTGGCAATACGTTCCGCAAGCGCAGCATATGTCGTTCCAGTGGGTAGAACCGTCAGATCCGACCGGATCCCGATACTCTCCGCCTTCCGCGCCTTACTCGACACGTACACCCGGCTGGCGGGATCATCACCCACAAGAATCACTTGAAGCCCCGGTGGTGGACCATCTTTGGACAGGGAGCCCACAACCACCTGGAGCGACGCACACATCTTCGCCGCCAAGGACTTTCCATCGATTCGGGTGCCCATGAACACTCCTTCACCAGGTGTGGCGTTCATGTGCCACGTCCAGTACTCAGCGTCAACGAAAGGCTACTCGGGACCTACCAATCAAGCAACGTTGGTTCTTGTCTCGTGGTCGTCGTTCTTGGCGGCGGCGTCCTCTGGGGGGATCTCATAGCCAATCGGGGACACCTTTTCGAGGTGGAAGAGCTTACGAGCCATCGCAACATAATGATGCCCGATATCAACCTGGGCCCCCTCAAGAACCTGGTTTCCATTTTCATCGAGGCGTGCGTTCATGGTCGCTTTTTTTCCAGAACGACAGACGGTCTTGATTTCACAAAGCTCTTCAGCCCATGAAAGAAGATACATACTGCCCTCAAAGGGTTCACCCTGGAAATCGGTTCGAAGGCCATAGCAGAGAACCGGAATCCCCAGGTGGTCACATACCAGGGTCAGCTGGAGGACTTGTTTCTTGCTGAGAAACTGGGCCTCATCAATGAAGACGCAGTCGATCGTATTGGCCCTATGCTCCTGACGCACATGCACAAATAGATCATCGTCCGGTGTGAACGGAATCGCTTCGGTCTGGATCCCGAGCCGAGATGTGACCTTTCCGGTCCCAAATCGCTCATCGATAGTCGGGGTGAAAAGCAGGGTGCGCATACCCCGTTCACGGTAGTTGTAGTCCGATTGAAGCAGGGTTGTGCTCTTCCCCGCGTTCATCGCTGCATAATAAAAATAGAGTTTCGCCATTATCAAATCTCCCAAATTCCCAGGTCATAGAGAGCCACCCCTGCTCCCGATCCTCCCGGGCCCCCCCGTGTCAAAGACAACGGACCGACGACGAAACAGGTCATTAAAAAGCGAAGTAACATCGAAGAAACGGAGCTATCAAGATCGCGTTTTTTGTCCACATATTGGCCGTGGAAAACCCTGAAAATAACCACCAGAGACGAACTCGATCCGTCCGTGCCCCAATATGGAGCAGACACACTCCACTTTCGGAGTTCAACTACCCCTATCGCAATGGAAAGGAAAAGTCCGAAAAACAATAAACCCACATATTTACCGACTGTTACGGTCTTGGCACAGGCCTTGTAATAAGGGGTGGCGAAATCAAAATCTGGGAGATGTATGATGAAACGGATTATGACAATATTATGTGTTCTTGCTTCTGGTTTAACTCTCACGGCCGCGTCGGCACAGGCCGCACCAAGCACGCAATCCGTACGAGCGGATCGGCCGCTGGTAATATCTTCTACCAGCCAGCTTAATCTTGCTGACAATGGCTACGCGACAGGGACCCTCGGCTATCGGCTATTCAACGGCTTCGCTGAGTTGCGGATTGGCGTAGAAAACCCGATGTTTGACACGGGTGATAATACCCAGCTCCGAGCCATTCGGACGGAAATCCGTACCTACCTCACCCGCAATCAACTGACTGGATATGTCGGTGTCGGTACCCGTGAGCTGACAATCAAGATGGATAAGAGCTACGGATGTGGCGACTTTTCATCGAGCGAAGATTCGTACAGTTCTTCCTCGAGTTACGGCTCGTCGTCGGGCTCCAGCTCTTCGTTCTTCTCCAAGAAGTTCGAAACGACCGATAAGATCAGCTACGGCGTACTGACGACTGGCGTCCAGTGGATTGCCCGCAACGGCTTTACGATTGGTGCCGGTCTGGACGTAAACGTACGCACCGACGACATGCCCGACTCGGACGAATTGGTGCCCGCCTTATTGGATACCATGACCCCGAATGTAGAGATCGGCTGGAGTTTCTAATCCAAATATTCGTATGGCTCCGCAAGGCCCAGACGGCCGCGTTAGATTCGTCTAACGCGGCCGTTTTCGCATGAACTCCAATCCAACTCATATATCGCAATCTCACTGCCCCGGGATTGCGTTTTGGCGTGGACTAGGCCATACAAAACCCCGTTGCATCGAACCCTCAGTCCTGGTCCGGAGCAGAAACGGCGCATCATGAAGACCTACGTCGACCGCGGTGGAACCTTTACCGATGTGGTGCATATCAGCGACCACGGCCAGGTACAGATAGAGAAGATCCGCTCGGACGAAGCCATCGTGGGGAAACTCGCGGCAGGTCCTCTGGTCTTTGGGACAACCGTGGCCACCAATGCCCTGCTCGAACAAAAGGGGGTTCGAACGCTGCTCATCACCAACCGGGGCCTGGGAGACCTACCCTGGATTGGAGATATGACCCGTCCGGATCTGTTTGATCCCGATGGAGCCTGGCCGGCCCCTCTATGCGATGGTGTCCTGGAAGTGGACGGACGCCTTGATCAAGACGGCCACGAGCTGGAACCTCTACAGGTCACTGAGCTGGACGTCGCTGGCTACGAAGCCGTGGCGATTGTATTGCTGCACAGCCACCGTAACCCCGCCCACGAACGAGCCATCAAGGCGCTTCTACAGCAAATGGACGCGCCACCATTCATCGTCATGGGCCATGAATGCTCCGCAGAAGTGGGGTTTCTCGCACGACTGGAGACAACACTCGTAGACGCCGCGATCACTCCACACCTCAACCAGGCACTCGAGCGCGACCAGATCCCCGACAGCGCCCAGGCCATGCAATCCGATGGTAGCCTTTGTGATGCCAGCGCTCTGCGCGCCCCGGACGCTGTGCTCTCCGGGCCGGCCGGAGGCGTTCTCGCTGTGGCAACGATCGCCGAACAGGCGGGCTTTGCACGGGCAGTTGGCCTGGACATGGGTGGCACCAGCACCGATGTCTGCCGCGTGGATCAGGGCTCGCTTCCTCGGCGTAAGGGGAATACCCGGGTAGCCGGCGTTCGCCTGCAGCGCCCAATGCTCGAAGTCGAGACCATCGCGGCCGGCGGCGGTTCGATTCTATACAACGACGGAATCCGCCTGCGGGTTGGGCCTGCATCGGCTGGGGCCGATCCCGGTCCCCAATGCTACGGACGCGGTGGCCCCCCTACCCTGACGGACGCAGCTCTCGCTGCGGGACTGGTGGACCCTCTGCAGTTTACTCCTGCCCTACAGACAGATCTTGTAGAGCTCCCAGGCCAGGCGGCCGAGTTCCTGGATATTGCACGAGAGGCCATGGCCCAGGCCGTTCACCGCATTGCCACGAGCCGGGGGATCGACCTGTCGGACCACGCCCTCGTCGCCTACGGAGGTGCCGCCGGCCAACATGCTGCTGCTGTGGCCGAAAGACTTGGTATCGGTACGGTTCTAGTGCACCCATGCGCCTCCGTCTTATCCGCCTGGGGCCTTTCCCTGGCTCGGCCGGAACATGAAGCGGTGCGTGCCCTCTGGAAACCATTGCGACAATGTTTTGACTCGCTGCAGGCCGGCTGTGAAGAGCTGGAAGCAAGTCTACCCCAACTCGACGAGTCCCAATGGATCGTCGACCTTCGCTACCAGGGGACCGAGCACAGTATTGGTGTTGCCTTCGCACCGGATCTGGAACAAATGCAGAGCCTGTTCGAGGACCAACATACCCGACATTTCGGCTTCGCCCGACCGGAGCTCTCTATCGAAGTGGTGAACCTACGGGTTCGTGTCGCCGCCAAAGCACCAGACGCCGCCCGGGTGGAAGACGACCCCTGGAATATCCAGGACCGAACGGTGGAAGGGCCGCATCTTATCAGCACACCGACCACATCCATCTGGGTGCCTGATGGCTGGGTGGCTGCCCGTCAGGCGGGACTTCTTACCTTGAAACCGACGACTCCACGCCCGCAACCGGCCCCGGTGGAGCGGACCCCCTGGGCGGTCGAACTATGGGGATCGCGTTTTATGGCCGTGGCAGAACAAGCCGGAGAAGTGCTGCGACGGTTGGCCCGTTCGGTCAACGTCCGGGAACGGCTGGACTTTTCGTGTGCTGTTTTTGATGGCGCCGGACAGCTTGTAGCCAATGCACCCCATATCCCCGTTCATCTGGGAGCCATGGGGGCTACTGTACGAGACCTGCTCATCCACAATCCCCAACCCGAATCCGGTCAGGCCTACCTCTGTAACGATCCGGCGGCCGGGGGGTCTCATCTTCCCGATCTCACGGTCGTCACCCCCGTAATGGCTGGCGATCAACGCTTCTTTGTGGCCAGCCGGGCCCATCATGTCGACGTAGGCGGAATCAGCCCCGGCTCCATGCCGGCCAACTCGAAAACCCTGGCCGACGAGGGCTTTGTTGCACGTCATATCCCTCTATTGGACGGCGAACGGCTACGCGACCTTTCGTCCCTGGTCAAAGCGTCACGACAGCCCGAAACGGTCCTGGCAGATCTGGCGGCCCAGATCGCGGCAAACCAATATGCGGCCCGCCAACTTCAGGAGCTGGGACCACCCGAGCTGATCGCAACCTGGATGAAACATCTGCAGGATGTAGCCAGTGAATCGGTGGAGCGGTTGATTCAACAGCTCCCCGATGGATCCGCTCGGGATGAAGTCGATGGTATTCCTCTGCAGTTGACCATACGTAAAGAGGGATCGACCCTTCTTGTAGACTTCCGCGGAACGGGCGGACCCCATGCCGGTAACCTCAACGCACCCCAGGCCGTGGTTCGGGCGGCCCTGCTCTACTCCCTTCGAACGCTCATTCACGAAGACATCCCATTGAACGAGGGCACCTTGCGACCGGTCCGGCTCATCATACCCGACCCCTCCATTCTGAGCCCTCCCGCCGACGCCGCCGTAGCCGGTGGAAACGTGGAGACATCCCAACGTCTGGTCGATCTCTTTCTACGCGCGGCCGGTATACGCGCGGGATCGCAGGGAACTATGAACAATCTGACCCTGGGAGGGAACGACGCCAACGGGGAGGCCTGGTCCCTATACGAGACCATTGGTGGTGGTACCGGCGCCACAGCAAATTCGGATGGCCCCAGCGGGCGTCAAACCCATATGACCAATACCCGAGCCACCGATATCGAGGTCCTGGAAACACGCTACCCCCTGCGAGTACGTCGCTTCGCGATTCGTCACGGTTCGGGTGGCCCGGGTCATCACCCCGGTGGAGATGGACTCGTTCGAGAGCTGGAGATGGTAATCCGGGGAGAGGCGACCCTCCTCGCGACGCGACGAGACCAGGGGCCTGCAGGGATCAAGAACGGCAAAGCCGGACAGCCTGGTCAGGACACCATTATCCAGGCCGGAACTTCAAACTCCTGGGACGGTAAACCAGTCCAGCTCGAGCCTGGAGATCGTCTTCAGATCGAAACCCCGGGAGGCGGTGGCTACGGCAAGCCCTGATGTGCCGGGCCCGACCCGCTGCGAAGTTGACAGGCAGTACCCTTTGTTCCTACAAAGAGCGCCCGTCGAGCCCCCCCCATTAAAAGATACCGAGAACTCCTATGCGTCGAATGACTCCGGTGATTTTCACCCTCCTATTGCTGCTCATCTCTGCTAGCGCGCAGGCTGAGCCCGCAACTCTCGTCTACCTGAACGGTAAAGCCACCCCCGTCTTCTTCAACGATGGCGACAGTTTTCGTGTCCTGGCCGGCCCCCTCGCCGGAAGTAAGGCCCGTCTACAGGGTTTCAACTCCCTGGAGAGTTATGGTGCCGTCCACAGCTGGGGTGATTGGCACGCTCGAGAGTTATATGTAAACGCCAAGCTGGCGACCCTGAATGCCCGCAACGGTGTGTGGAATTGCACGTCAAAGATGGACCGCGACACCTATGGCCGTATCCTGTGGGACTGCCCGGATCTCTCCGTGGATCAGATAAAGAAAGGTCTGGCGCACGCGATGACCGTCACGTCGGATCCCGCCTCTGCCGTTCTGTTGAGCGCACAGAGAGAGGCTATAGATAATCGCCGCGGCATGTGGGCCCACGGTGTCCCAGAATATATTCTGACATCTCTACATTCCATTGAGGAACGCCCGGGTCAGTCCCAGACCTACAATCGGCTTGTTTCCTCCCAGGACGGGCACTCCAAGAAATGGAAACATGGGAATCGATATACGGAGTGTCAGAAAGTATGCCACGAAACCGGAGCCTGTGTGGTGTACGTAGACTACCGGCGCCGATTTGGCACCACCAAGGCGAAATGTCTCAAATGAAGAGTTGCCGTCTATTTGCCTGGTTCTTCGTGACCAGTCTGTCCTTCTGGGCCTGTGACTATCGGTCGCCTACGCAACCGATCTACGGCTACGAGACCCATGATCCGGCCTGTACGGATGGGCTGGACAACGACAACGACGGTCTTGTGGATTGCCTGGATCCGGATTGTATCTATACCTCCCACGTATGCGGAGAGATCGTTCCGTCCCCCCCCTTCTACGAAGAAGAGAGCACATTCGAGCTCTGTCATGATCAAATCGATAACGACGACAACGGGCAGTTCGACTGCGGCGACCCCAAATGCCGTGAACTCCAGGAAAACTGTTGCACCATCGAAAATACCGACGCGGCCTGCTCGGATGGAATCGATAACGACCAGAACGGCTTCGTAGACTGCGAAGACTTCAGCTGCAGTCAGAATATCTTCATCAAGCTATGGGCCTTTGAGGCCAGCGAGCGGGAACCCTTGATCACCGCCTGTGACGAAGGCACCGATCAGACCTGTGCCGATGGCAAAGACAACGACGCCGACGGAGATACAGACTGCGCTGACGACGATTGTTCCGGGGTCACGGCCTGCATTGAAGCCGATTGCGACAACGGGATCGACGATAATAACGACGGCCGGACCGACTGCGCCGATCCCACCTGCGCCACCTTCGCGGCCTGCCTTGGTCCCGAAGAGACTCTCGAGACCTGCAGTGATGGCATCGACAACGACAGCAACGGCTACAAAGACTGCAACGACTTCTCCTGCTCCCAATCGGAAATCCAGGAAATCCTCGATTATTGTGCGGCCGTGCCCACCGAAGACAGCCTGGAGACCTGCAGCGACGGGATCGACAACGACGATAACGGCTATACCGACTGCAGCGACTACTCCTGCTCCCAATCCGAGCTTCAGGAGATCCTGGATCATTGCGCGTCCCTGCCAAGTGAAGACAGTCTGGAGACCTGCACTGATGGCATCGACAACAATAATAACGGCTATGTCGATTGCAACGATTACAGCTGCTCAAAATCGGAAGACCAGGCGATCATCGACCATTGCGCGGCGCAGCCCAAAGAAGACACCGTTGAAACCTGTAGTGACGGTATCGACAACGACAATAACGGCTATGCCGACTGTGGAGACTGGTCCTGCACCCAATCGGACGACCTGGACGTCGTCCGGGTATGTCAGGAGAGCCTCGGCTCCACGGTAAACCAGGCCAACGAACGATGTTCGGACAAAGAGGATAACGATAACGACGGCTTTGTGGACTGTATGGACTGGGACTGCTCCTACAATCCAGTGGTCACTGTATGTGAAGAAAAGATCTGCAACTGATGGACAATGTCATGAAGACTTCAAGCATTCTATTTTGTATTTTTTTCCTGCTCCCGATCGGGGTTTATGCCCAGAGCAACGACGTCAAGAGCAAGCCGGCCACCGAGAGTTCCTGCACGGATCGGGCGGATAACGATAAAGACAGCATGGTCGATTGCGCCGATGCGGACTGTTTCAAGGACGCCGCCTGTCAGCCGGATGGGGGGCCTGAAAACACCAACGCCCGCTGTAGCGACTGGGTCGACAATGATAAGGACGGCTCCCTCGACTGTGACGATATGGAATGCCAGGCGACGTCTATCACCATCTGCCAGGGATCCTGGCGTAGCCCCATTAAGAGCTCGACCAATACATCCGCACCGAAGACTGATCTGAAGAAAGGTTTGAGCTACGTGGATCTGATTGGTACCGGCACCGATAAGGATGGGGAACGCAACGATATGCTCTGTACTGACGGTATCGACAACGATGGCGACGGCGCGACGGATTGCGCCGATTATGGCTGCCGCTTCGACCCGTCGGTCACGGTCTGTCATGGAAATCCGGGAATGCGATTCTCTATCGTGGCGTCCATCGCTCAGAGTTACGACTTCCAGGCCGAAAACACCCAGGAGGCGCTCGACACGCGCTTTTCCAAGCTGCAGTTACGGTCCTTCGGGCCCATTTACCCCATCCAGAATTCCTTCTATCTGGTCAGCATGCGAGCCGAAAAGACACCTCGATTCACATTCGCCATGTTCCAGATCCCCATCGGGGGCGGACACTATATGAATATCAATAGTGGTGGTGGCGGTCTCTCCAATGCATTGGTTATCTCCAGCTCCAAGCAACTGCTGCTCGACCCCGCCTACTATCTATACTCTGCCTTTGAACAGGGAAACGGCGCAGCGCTTGAAGTCGGCGGTCCCGTCACCGCAAATAATAAAATTCGTTACCGCACCTTCGCAGCCGGTGGTAGTGGGCGCTGGGCCGGAAACCTCGGAGGCCGTTATTTCACGTATGATAACGCGAATTATACCTGGTCCGTCGGTGGCCAACTCCACTTCAACATCATCGGAATGTATAGCCGCTGGGACACCCCCTTCCTATACACTCCGGTGCCGCTGACATTCGCCATCGCCGCGGGTGCCAAATACGATCAGCGGGCGCAGGAAAGATATCCCGCGGCCAATATCTCTGTGGCCCTTCGATGGAATCGCCTGGTGCTCCTGGCCGAGAATTACACCAAGCGTGAACTGGAGTTCCGTTCCTGGCAAACCGCCTACAACCTACAGATTGGCTATTTGCTATGGAGCAAGAAACTGCTCCTGGCGGCCGACTACGGACGATATTACGCCGGTGAGCGAGAGATCGAACCAGTCCAGGAACAAACCGATCTGCGGAAAGAGCGTAATGAGACCCAATGGCGCGTCGCAATGCACTATTACTTCTGGCAGAACATCGGGGTCGCCTCCATCCTATATACCGACCGGACCGCCGACCCGATCAAGGTCGATGATCCCCAGGTACGGGAACAAGAACTCCGCATCACGGCGCAATATAGATTCTAGTCATGAACATCTTGTTCCTGTGCGTCGCAAACTCTGCCCGAAGTCAGATGGCGGAGGGACTTGCCCGTCATCTGGGTGCGGACAAGGTTCAGGTCTGGAGTGCGGGTAGCGCCCCTACCCAGGTGCGACCGGAAGCCATATATGTATTGGGGGAGCTCGGCATTGATATCTCCTCCCATAGTAGCAAGACCATCGACACCATTCCGCAGGAACAGATCGACACGGTAATCACCCTATGTGCAGAAGAGGTCTGTCCCTGGTTTCCGGGAGATCCCGTACGGCTGCATTGGCCGCTCGACGATCCAGCCAAACCGGCTTCCGTCCCCTGGGAGGAGCGCGTGACGGCATTTCGGCGCTGCCGTGACCAGCTCACGGAACGAATCCAAGCCTATCTCGGCCAGTTGCGGATCTAGTCGGATCGGGGACCGCTGATCAGCGATACATCCGGACCTTTGGTTCCGGCGCTATATTACCAAATAGTGACCCGTGCTGGGACCCACCGATGGTTACCCCCTCATCACCCACCAGAATCTTCGTTGGTACAAATCCGCCCTGCGTCACGATGTTCACATCTATGGTCCGGCGCGTCCAGCTGTTCAGCTGGTTCAGATTATCGGGGCTTAGATCCGCCGGGACATGAAACAGATCGTAGCCTATGTTTGCCGTCTGGGACGGCGCTGTACCGATCAGGACCGTGCCACCGCTGTAGCCGACAGCATCGGTAAAACGGATGTCGTCCTGATCCCCAAAGGGCGAAAGGGAGGTACAATCTCCCGATCCTCCATCACCGTCCGGCGGCACACAGGCCACAAGCAGACCATTCTCACCGTACGCAAGAATACCGTTGTCACTGATCTCTGCCACACCATTGAGACTGGGTGCGTCATTCTGGGTGTAGAAGGTAGAAAAGTCGTCCGGCCCCGCATCTCCAAGATCCGGGGTATGATAGATACGAAGTTGATTTGAATCATCGTGAAAGCTGCGATTCTGAGCCACAATCCAGGCACCAAGATGGGTATCGCCCGACGTATACAGATTCACACCCTTTACCACTCCCTCATTACCCGAAATCCAGACATCATTACAGCCCCAGCTGCCGAATAGAATATTATAACATAGGGCGATATAGGGATAGGTATCGGTGAACCAACGCACCTCGTTCTCCTGCCAACCTCCCACCAGGCGGTAGGTCGTCAAACTGGCAGACTGAATGGTCTCGAAAGCCAGATCATGGAGATCGATAACCGTGTATTCCGCAATGTCCTGAATGGCCGTCCGGATGTCCGGATCAAAGTCAACGGTTCCTTCGGAGCCACTTATCTCTCCAAAGAGGGGAATCTGATCCCCCACAATATTCGAGCCCCGCACCCGGTTCGCTTTCTGCAGAAGCGCAAGCCCGGCCATCGATGTCGATCCATCGGATGCAACAGCACATACGGAGGTAACATCATAATCGGCGCTGCAGTCCGCCGGGCAGCTGACAAGACCAATCGGGTTCTTGAACGACTGGGTGGCGAAAACTGTACCGTCCGATTCGTAGAGTCCAATAAAACCGAAAACGTCCTGGGAGTTCGGACAACAGCCCGGGGCCTCGGCCGTGCAGGTCAGGGGATTGAACTGAACTTCGGTAGGGGAAAGACAGCTCCCGGAGAAGCAGAAATCACCTCCGTCACAGTCCTCAAAATCACCGACCGTCTCGCCTACACATTCGCCGGTACCAGTGCAGAGGTCATCCACGGTACAACTCTCATCATCGTCGCAATCGGATCCGGTCAGATAGGACTGGGTACACATACCGGTATTGCCAACACAGGTCGTCACGGAACATTGCGTGTCCAAACTGGTGTCACAGACGACCGGATCCGACCCAATACATACGCCGGCGTCATCACATGCATCCACCTGTGTGCATGCATTCTGGTCGTCACAGGGGGAGCCGTCGAGATAGTCGACAACGCATTCGCCGGCCTCACAATTCGCACTGTTGCAGGCGTCATCCCCACTCGACTCACAGATCACCACCGTAGCCTCATCGAGGGTACATCTGAATAGGCCTGCGCCATCATCTGTACAGATATACGACCCCAGACAGGGGTCACTCTGCGCTGCGCAATCCTCATCGGTAGTGCAGTCACATAGGTTGTCACCAGAACCACAGACACCATCCAGACAAATGGTTTCAATGGAACAGGCATTCGCATCATCGCAGGTTGTTCCGTCCTCCACGGCTACGGCATTACAGTCGCCATCTTGGCATGCCGCAACCTGGCATGGCCCGAGCACGACATCCGAACAATCGCTATCATCCGTACATTCGGTCGTAATCGTCTCGGTTATCTCATCCGGTGAAACATTCCCCGAGTCGACATCCCCCGGAACGGTAACATCACTACAGGCAAGAACCAGGACACTCAAGATGACGTTGATGACCAGGTAGCGGCACGTCATTTTGGACTCCCAGATACGTTCATGAACCAACAGAATCTCAATATGCCTGCTGGAAGACCGGTAAGAGCAGATTTACATCCATGGCGAAGCGGGGGTTGTAGACGATACTGCCGTCGTTCAGGGAAGCCGCTGCGCAACCGGCCAGATCGTCTTCGCTAAGCCCAACCTCCGACAGGCGTGTCGGAAGCCCACAATCGGCCACAAATTCCGCGATGGCGTCCGCGAATGCCATGGTATCCGCCACGTCCCCCTGTCCACTTGGGGCCAGACCAAAGGCACGAGCCGCCGCCGCGTATACGTCGGCGCAGGCTTCTGTATTGAATCGGATCACATGGGGCAGACATATGGCGTTGGCCGTACCATGATGTACACCATGGCGGGCTCCCACCGAATGGGCCATGGCATGCACAAGGCCCACCTGGGCGTTGCTAAACGCAATCCCCGCCATCGTCGCCGCACCGAGCAGCTGACCTCGCGCCGTTAGATCCTGCCCGTCGGCGAGGGCCTGGGGCAGATAGGTCCGAATCAGATGAATCGCTTCCTTGGCCATCGCGTCCGCAAAGGGTTGGCGCTGGTTGGAGTGCATCGCCTCAATGGCGTGGGTCAGAGCGTCGATGGCTGTAGCCGCCGTAAGACCGGCTGGTAAATCCACCGTAACCTCGGGATCGAGGATCGTGCAGGGCGGAATCAGGTGGAAATCACAGAACAGCACTTTCTTCTTGGCTTCTTTGGTCACAAAGACATAGGACACCTCGCTACCGGTTCCCGCCGTTGTCGGAACGGCTATATGCGGTGCGATCTTTCCCGGCAGATTCTGAAAGCCCTGATGGTCCATCAGCTGTCCACCATGCGCCAGAAGAAGGGCTATGCCTTTGCCCGCATCCATGACACTGCCACCACCAACCGACACGATGCTATCGGCCTCCAGTTCACGCGCCATGGAGACGCCCCGTTCGATGCAGGAGACTTCGGCGTCGGGGGTAACGTCACAATATGTACCCACATGACGCTGCCGTAAAACCTTCTCCGCCCGATCCACGATAGAGGTGTGCTCTTTCAGGGTCTGGTCCGTAACGAGAAGCGTCCGGCTGGCGTTCAGGGCCTCCAACTCCATGGGCAGCTCTTCGAGTGTTCCGTTGCCGAAGACAATCTTGGTCGGGGAAAAAAAGTTGAATGAGAGATCGGAGCCGTACATAGAATTATCCTTCCCTGTCAGGGCACGGTTTTAAAAGCGTCAATCGTCCGGAAACTCGGTCTCTACGTCACAGGCGCATACCACCAGACAGCGGCTTGCATCCACGTAGCGCACCAGATCCGCCAGGTTCCCCTTCATGCGGAATTTCCCCTGCATAATGGCGGTGATCGGATCGAGACGCCCACGGATCACCTGCTTCCAACGATCATAGGGGCCAGAAATACAATAGGGGGCCGTACGAGCATGTTCTACATCGACTATAAACGCCTCACGGCAGACGCCCTTATGAAGATCGAGCCACATACCGACGTCATCATCGAGCCCAAGGTCGGGGCGGGCCTGACATACCATCGCCACGGGACCCTGGTCCCATTCACTGGCTGCAGCCTGGTATTTACTGCTGGCATTGATCGCATCGCAATAGGCCAAAACCCAGGGTTCACTTGGAAATATATGCGCCATAAATTCCCTCCAACGGAACAACATCATCACCACCCCGAAAGGGCCCTGTCAATCGGGGCCCCTCGGCGGTCCGCGCCAATCTAGCTACGCTCCCACCACAATACAAGCTCGGCACGACCCCGATGGGGCTCGGCGTAGATAAGCTGTCCTTTCGTAGGCTGATAGCCGGCCGCAACAATCCGCTTCAGATCCGGCCCATTGGACAGGAGATCGGCGTGACTCGTAATCAAAACGGGGGCTTCTATATCCTTCAAGGTGGGCCATAAACCGATCGCCCCACGACGAGGAGCCCAGGCACAGATCATATCGTAATCACCCGGCTTCCGATACGGGCGGGCCAGACCACGGGCCATCGAGGCGTAACTTCGCCGTACCCGGTCTTTGCTTACGGTGTCGAAGTTGGCGTGCAGATCGTCAATAGCCCAGGCGGGCGTAGTCACCGCGTCGACGAAATCACAACGTTCATAGAGCGCAGATGTAAACACACCCACGCTGGAGAAAAGCTCCAGGACACGCGTCTTTCTGTCCGTTTCATCCAACCAACCAATCACCGTGTCGCGCACTACACGCATGACTTCCGGTCCGTCCTCGAATGGCAAACCAGCTGTTGCCCGTACCGCACGATCCGTGCGGGCTTCCGCCAAAGGCAGATAGGTGGGATCACCCCAGCGAAATCGCTCTCGATATTCCCGGTCCTGCAGTATCATTCCACGAACCGGCCAACCGCTACGCGCCAGTGTATCGCACCAGTCCGGATCGGGAAAATGACCATCGTCGGCTCGAATGCAGACGACGGCCTCGGTGGCGTCCGGGCTGTCGTCGAGAGACACCACTATCTGCCCTGTACCGGCAAGCGAGAATTCCGCAAGGGCTGCCCGCAGGGTGGGCAGAATATCGCCCAGGGGATGGGCGGCCACCGCGCAGTCTTCGATGGATTCAATGGTCACCCGGTCGGGCCGGTAAAATCCCACCTCGGCGTTGCCCGGACCATGGACTCGATAGCGATATCGTATGCGCCCAGACCATCTCTCCGGAAGTTCTGGAGAAATCCAGGTCATATCCGGAAGTTTGATCCCAGAACTGGACTGTAAACGAACCAGAAACCGCTCCACAAGCCGACGAATCAGGGATTCCTGTATTTCGAGGGGATAGGGCATCCACGGGCATTTCATACATCGTTCGAAGGCCGGACAGAAGGGTTCCACCCGAGCGGAGTGGGAGCGTTCAAATGCAGTAGGAACACCGTAGGGAATCCCATCCGCAACCCCGGCCACGCGGACCGTCAACACTTCGCCGGCGATTCCCCCGACCACGTGGACCCGGTCGCCGCTATTCGTCACACCGATACCGAGGCCAGCCGGCGTCATTCCCCGAACTTCACATCGTTTTTCGTCTTGCACCATAGCCAACGTTCACGTCCCCTCAGTGGGGGATTTCGTCCAATAGCTCTCCGTCCTCGTCCAGGCGCGGATAGATCAACTCATGACGTTTACAATACTCCGCCAGCTCCGGATACGCCCATTCAAACAGGGTCTTATTATACTCGTCCTCTGCCATCTGTTGTCGCTCGTAAAATCCTGCAGCCTGTCGCTGGCGGGCCGCCTCAAATAAGATGATGGCCGCTGCGACCGAAACATTCAAGGATTGGACCAATCCCATCATGGGGATCACAATAAACTGATCGGCATGACGGAGAGCCTCGGCCCCCAGACCCTCGAGTTCTGAGCCCATCAAAATCGCCGTCGGTTGGGTAAAATCGATCGAACGAAAATCCACGGCCGCAGGACAGGGGTGCGCCGCCAGAACCCGCATTCCAGCACCCTTCAATTCCGAAACCGCCACATCAATGGACGGATGCGGTTGAACCTGTACCCATTTCCGGCTCCCGCCTGAGGTTAGATGGAAGGTGGGAAAGCCCTTCTCGTCCCATACCGTATGTATCCGATGGACACCCACGGCATCGCAACTTCGAATAATCGCGGAGATATTGTGGGGTTTGTGGACCTGGTCGGTCAAAACCGTCAAATCAAGTTGCCGACGGAACAGAGTATTGCGAAGTTTTTCGAACCGCTCGGAATTCATACCATCGCCATCAGATCAGGAGTCGTCGCTTTCGGGACGAATCCCCCACGCTCGCGCAACCACAAAGGCTAACAGCGCCGCACCCGCACTGAAGACGGCACCCATTTTTGCAGGCCCCAGGAAGGCAGCAGCTTCCGGTGTCTTAAAAGCCTCTCCGGCGACAAAGAGAGCCACTGTAAGACCGAGGCCAGCCACGATTCCGGCGACTACGAGATGTCGTATGGACATACCCTCGGGAAGCGGGAACCCGATCTTTGTACCGAACCAGGAGAATGCGGTGATTCCCACCATCTTGCCGAAAATGAGCGATGCCAGAACAATCCATGTCACAGAATTAATGGATGTGAAGGGCACCCCCGCGTTGGCAAAGCCGAAAAAGAACAATCCGAGGTCTACTGGAAGCTTCAGATTATGTTCGAATTCATGAAGCGTGCTGTGGTCATGATGATCTTGGACCGATTGTCCCGCGGCCTGGGCGGCATGTTCCTCATCCACCTCGTCATGACCTACATAAAGGCCCGTATCTCGGCTCGGACCCGGCATAAACGGCACAATGGGAACCAACGCCAACGCTGGATGGAGATGTGCCATGGAAAAGCCAACCCAGCTCAAGACGCCCGCAAAGGCCACATACGGGAGCCAGGCCCGTACGCCTCGTTTTCGTAATGCATATGCCAGGATCATTCCCGGGATAGTGAAATACAGGAGGTATAAAATCTCCGGCGAACTCTTGGGATACACAACGGCAATAATACCCAGGCCGATCGCGTCATCCGCCACCGCCAGCAATAAAAGAAAGCTGACAGCCGCGTGCCGGGCTCCAAATATCAACCGCGCCACCAACCAGGCCAGAGCAATATCTGTGGCCGTCGGCACGCCCCAGCCATGACGGATAATACCCATGTCTGCATGACCCGAATAGACCAGGTGCACCAGCAGAAGATACACCCCTACCGGCCCGAATACCCCGCCCAATGTTCCTAATAACGGGTTAACGGCTCGTGATGGTGGGTTGAGATCCCCGCCGGGAAGCACGCTCTCGGTGATCTCCTTGGCTGCTATCCCAAAGAAAAGCACCATGAAGATATCGTTAATCAGATAATGAACAGTGAGTTTATGACCAAGAAGTGTCGCAGCCCCGAATTGGTAATGAATAATCGCTTCGTACTGATGCAGATCTACATTGGCGTAGATCAGCGAAACAACAACGCCGGCGATAAGCGGTAGAGAAAACTCTTGGAGCAGATGGGTTATATTCTTAATTCGCTGTGGCATCGAAACGTCTCCAGTCACTCATTCTTGAGGCAAAGATTTAACCGGAACCGCGCCGCAACGCAACATCTGGCTTCTTCTCCCGGCATTTGAATGGTAAGACCGTTCTATCATTGGACCACGAGTCAGCCTATTGAACACCGATAACCTCAGAGGCCAGGCCGCAATATCTTTGTCAGTGGACAGTGATCCCCTACAGCCCGGACACGCCACCACTCCGGAACGCGATGCGGATCGGGTGCGCACCCTCGCCTTTCAACAGGGCTATAGTCTTGCGGGTATTGGTGAAATCGGCCCCCATTCCGAACATGTCCATTTGAAGGAATTTCTGGACCGTGGATACGCCGGCACCATGGACTATCTTCGTAAGACGGCAGAGAAGCGAATGGACCCCCGGGAGGTTTCGTCCTGGGCTCGAAGCGCCCTGGTGGTGGGCCTGATCTACGACACCCCCTTTCCCCATACGGATGCCCTGCTCGATCCCGAATCCGACCAGGCCTACCCGGATGCCGACGAGCGTTTGTGGATCAGCCGCTACGCCTGGGGCCGTGACTACCACCACGTGCTGACACGCATGAACCGGAAACTCGTACGCCAGCTCAAAGAAGCCTTCGGACCCGACCACGATTTTCGACAATGGGTGGATACCGGCCCCCTTATGGAAAAGGTGCTGGCCACGCATGCAGGACTGGGATGGATGGCGAAGAATACCCTGGTAGTCAATCCACTGGTGGGCTCCTGGTTTTTTCTGGGGGTTATCCTGACCAGCCTCGACCTCCAACCCACAGGCGAAGTCGCCGACCATTGCGGCAGCTGTACAGCCTGCCTGGACGTCTGTCCGACGGACGCCTTTGTAGAACCCTACGTTCTCGACGCCACTCGTTGTATCTCCTATCGAACGATCGAAACGCGCGAGGACGTACTTCCAACCGATCAGGGCCCAGGCCTGTCACCGCATCTATTCGGCTGCGACCTATGCCAGGATGTATGCCCTTTTAATCGGAAGAGTCCGATGACGACTCTGAACGACTTTTATCCGCGCAATCTGGGGGAGGCCCCTCTGCGCAAGCATGTGGATGCGTTTCTGGCGCAACCCGACCAGGCACGACTACGCCTGGCCGGTACACCTATTGGACGCACCGGGCCGGAAGGGCTTCAACGAACCGTGGACTGGATAGACGAGATCCGCGCAAAAGACGGGCCCTCAGAATAGTCGAGAGCCACCCATCTCGTTGTTCAGAACCCAGGCGACAACCTCACCGATTTCGATATCCTGACCGAGATATGTAGCCAGAGTGAAGGCCGCTGACCCCTTGGTCGCGACGTGTTCACGAGCCTCGATCATCCGGCGGAATCGATTCTGCCAGCAGGCCACATTGGCCGGTCGAAGATCGACCCAGCCCTTACGGATATACGCCTCTACTATGGCCGTATCATCGACAGAGACCCGCTGATCGCGCCCCCTGACCTCTGGAACGTTGATGCGCGGACCACGATACAGGGTTCGCCCATCCGGAAAGAGAATAGGGATCCCCACGCTCGTGGCCGTCTGGCGTACCGCATGGTTACTACAAATCTCCGCGATCGCCTGCGCCGCATCCGCCGGATCGCGAGGCCTGGAGCGGTCACCATCCTCATACAAAATACCGTCTCTTTCGGCGCCAAACGTCTCTTTGATGAGATGTGCTTCAAAAAGAAGTTTACTCAACTCGGGCGGGCCAAGCTGCCCCAGGGCCACGGAATGATCCTCCATTCGAGCTTCCAGGGCCGCCAGGTCCTCCTGGGCCACATTACGGATCATACCGGCCCGATAGGAGGGCTCCATGACCGCGCCGTCGAGGGCACTGATAATATCTCGACCGGTGGTCGCACCCCGGATTTCCAGAGCCACGGTTCGTGCGATCTCCTCAGGCGTCACAAATTCCATCTGCCCAATGGCTGTGATGGCCCCGAACTCACCCCGTGTAAACACACCGTTTTCTCCGGTGTTGACTACGGTCGTTTGCAAGGGACCATGGTCCGTATACTGGGCCTGGTCTTCACGGAGCCTCAACATGGACCCCGACTGGAGATCGACGACCTTGGGTTCAAATACATGCTGGGGACGACCATCTCGGCCGCGGATCTCCGTATATTGCACGGCTCGATAGCCGATCATGGCGGCCGGTTTGATCTCTTTGACGATCGGCGCATCTGGAGTTCGCGCCATCAAGAACAAAAGGCCTGTATGCCCAAAGGCTACCTCGGTCTTATTCAACAACTGACTGCTTGGGCGGTCTTCGCTATGCGTATAGGGGATATTCAGACCCATTCCACCGGTTCCCGTGGTACCGACTTTTACATAGACCCGCGTACCCACTTCCACCGTCGCCCGGTACAAGAACCGGATATGACGAATAAGCTGGGGGGCTCCCTGGCTCATCATGAGCACTTCGACTTCGCGCTGTAGCGCTTCATGCTGGTCCGTGGCCGGGTCCTTCAGAAGCTCTGCTACCCGGACCGTGGTCCCAAATACATCCTGATAGGAGAAACCTGTGGCCGTATTGACAGCATCCACGATGACCTGGGGACGATGTTTTCGAATGGTGCCGGCGAGTTTATTGGTCTTGTATTCGGTCTCGAAGTCACCAAATGTATGCTGCAGAATCCGCGCACGGTTGGACGGCTCGTCACGAAGTGCACTTCGCGGGGCTGCTGCCAGATCCTCCGGCACGAACAGATTCCCATGCTCAGGGACAAACTCCACTTCGGGAAACTCTTCGACTAATTCGGAACAGGCGGCTTCCGCCTCGCTGCGCGTAAGACTTGCGACAACAATCGCACCTGGTGAAAAATCACGGGCTACCGTACGGCAGACCTGAATACCCACCAGGCCAGCACCACCAAGGATAAGAAATCTACCGCCTTCATTCATTTGTCAGCTCCGTGATTTCCATGTCATGCACCCCGATTGGCTGCACGGAATGCATCTCATATCAGATCGACGAGACACATGGAAGACGCGGAAAAACTCCAGAAATATGCGACCCGCGCCGGCTCGTGACAGGATAGGGGCATGCAGAAAAAGTTAAACCAATAT